>Ga0180877_1227_pt1 | contig 20183 bp, 15 predicted proteins | sample Deesub1362A_J573_FD_124316 | JGI IMG/M metagenome (GOLD analysis project Ga0180877, IMG submission 124316) | Candidatus Acetothermia bacterium JdFR-47 | reverse complement strand
GGCATCGTCGCGTTCGTGAAGGACCTGGCCACGGGTAAAGAACCCCTGCACAAGGACCCCATCTACATCGCCGACGATCGCGGCAACAAAACCGTGGAGGCGGCGCTCCTGTTCACCGACGCCATGGACGAGGAGATCTTCTCGTTCGCCAACAACATCAACACCCGGGAGGGGGGCACTCACCTCACCGGCTTCAGGGCCGCCCTCACCCGGGTGTTCAACGACTACGCCCGGGAGAAACGGTTGCTCCGCCAGAAGGACGGGAGCATCCCGGGGGAGGCGATCCGGGAAGGCCTCGTGGCCATCGTGTCGGTAAAGCTCCAACAGCCCGAGTTCGAGGGGCAGACCAAGACCAAGCTCGGAAACCCCGAGATGCGGGCCTACGTGGAAGAGGTGGTACGGGAGCAGCTTACCCAGTACCTCTCGAAGAACCCGGGGGTGGCCCGGGCGATCATCGAGAAGTCCATCACCGCCCACCGGGCACGCCTGGCAGCGGCCAAGGCCAGGAAGCTGGTGCGCAGAAAAGGCGCCCTCCTTTCCAACGGCCTCCCCGGCAAGCTCGCCGACTGCACCAGCACTGATCCCGCGAAGTCGGAGCTGTTCATCGTGGAGGGCGACTCGGCCGGGGGCTCGGCCAAACAGGGCCGAGATCGTGCCTTCCAGGCCATCCTGCCCCTGCGAGGGTAAGGTCCTAAACGTGGAGAAGGCGCGCCTCTCCAAGCTCCTCGATAACCAAGAGCTGCGGGCGATCATCACCGCCCTCGGCACCGGGATTCGGGAGGAATTCGACCTTGCGAAGCTCCGGTACCACAAGATCATCCTCATGGCAGATGCCGACGTAGACGGNGCCCANATCAGGACACTGCTCCTCACGTTCTTCTTCCGCTACCTCAGGCCCCTCATCGAAAACGGGTACGTTTACATCGCCCAGGCGCCCCTGTACCTGGTGCAGAAGGGGAAGCAGCGCATTTACCTTTACTCCGACGAGGAACTCCAGGAGTTCCGCTCTAAGGAGAACGGGAAGTTCGCGGTGCGCCGGTTCAAGGGGCTGGGGGAGATGAACCCGGAGGAGCTGTGGGAGACCACGATGAACCCTGACACCCGCATTCTGAAGCAGGTCACGATCCGGGACGCCTTGGAGGCAGACGAGATCTTCACCACCCTCATGGGCCAGGACGTGGCCTCCCGCCGGGACTTCATCCGCGAGAACGCCCACCGGGTGGCCGTCCTCGACATCTGAGCGCCGCGCTTCTCCGGGGAAGGGGGACAAGCCGATGATCGAGCGATACGCGCTTGCGCCGATGAAGGATTTATGGACCCTCCCGGCCCAGTACCGGCGGTGGCTCGATGTGGAGCTCGCCGCCCTTTCTGCCCTGGAGGAGCTGGGCGAGGTGCCCTCCGGCACCACCGCGGCCGTTCGGAAAAAGGCGAGGATCGACGTGGACAGGATTCTCGCCATCGAGCGGGAGGTGGGACACGACCTTATCGCCTTCCTCACCGCCGTGGAGGAGAGCGTGGGGCCGGAAGGGCGCTACCTCCACTTCGGCCTTACCTCCTCCGACGTCAAGGACACCGCCCTGGCCCTCGCCATCCGGGACGCGCTGGAAATCGTCCTTGCCAAAGCGAAGGCCCTCGCGGAGGCGCTGTGGGCCCTGGCCCAGCGACACCGGGAGACCCCCATCATCGGCCGCACTCACGGCCAGTACGCCGAGCCCACCACGTTCGGACTCAAGGTCCTGGCCTGGTACGACGAGCTCCTGCGGGTGAGAGCGCGCCTCGAGCGGGCGAGGGAGACGATCTCGGTGGGCAAGCTCTCGGGCGCGGTGGGGACCCATGCCCACTTCCCCCCGGAGGCCGAGACCCGGGCCCTGGTCCAACTAGGCCTTGNCCCCTGCCCGGTGACCACTCAGGTCATCCCCCGGGACCGCCACGCTGAGGTGCTGTTCGCCCTGGCCTCCGCGGCCTCCCTGGTGGAGGTGATCGCNCTGGAAGTGCGGCATCTTGCGCGCTCGGAGGTGGCCGAGGTGGCCGAAGGCCGCCCCGAGGGCTCCTCGGCCATGCCCCACAAGCAAAACCCCATCCTTTCCGAGAGGCTGTGTGGACTAGCGCGCATCCTGCGGGCCACCGTTGCCCCGTCCTTGGAAGACAACGCCCTGTGGCACGAGCGGGACATGTCCCACTCCTCGGTGGAGCGGATCCTGTTTCCCCAGAGCTTCATCCTCGTCGACTACATGCTCAAGGGGGCCACAGAGCTCATCGAAAACCTGCGGGTCTTCCCGGAGCGGATGCTCGCGAGGATCATCTCCGCCCGGGNGCTCCCCTTCTCCGAGGGGCTGCTCTTGGCACTGGTGAAAAAGGGGATGCCAAGGAAGGAGGCCCACGCCCTGGTGCGGCGCCTGGCCGCGGAGGCGGAGCGGGAGGAGAAGGACCTCCAGGAAGTCGCCGGCAGCCACCCCGTGGTGGCAAAGCTCCTCTCCCCTGAAGAGCTCGCGGCCGCCTTCGACCTCAGAGCAGCGCTGCGCAGGGTAGATGAGATCTTCCGCCGCGTGCCGCCGCCCGGTTAGCCCGCTATAATCCCCACCGGGATCCGCGATGAACATGGTCAAAAGCGCCATCGCCCGCCGCATCATCCTGCCCCTTTAGGGGCAGGAAAAGCTGTTTTCAAACGCCGTAGTGCAAAGACTAAGGTGCGGAGGGCGTTTTTCGTTTGGTGACCAAAAAAGGAGGGACCGGTGGGGTTCCGTAAACTCGAAAGCGACCCGCGCCGCAGGGAACAGGCGGTGCTCAAGTTCTGGGAGGAAGGACGCGTGTTCGAGCGCTCCCTGGAGCGCAGGAAGGGCGGCCAGAAGTACGTGTTCTACGAGGGGCCGCCCACGGCCAACGGCCGGCCACACTTCGGGCATCTTTTGCCGCGCATTTACAAGGACCTGTTCCCCCGCTACAAGACCATGCGGGGGTATTTCGTCAGGCGCAAGGCGGGCTGGGACTGCCACGGCCTTCCGGTGGAGCTCGAGGTGGAAAAGGAGCTCGGCATCAAGACCAAGGCCGAGATCGAGCAGTACGGGATAGAGAACTTCGTGGAACGATGCAAGGCCTCGGTGCACAAGTACATAAAGGCCTGGGAGGACATGATCCGCCGCATGGGCTTCTGGATCGACCTTGCGCACCCCTACATCACCTACACCGACGACTACATCGAGACCCTGTGGTGGGAACTGAAGGTGATCCACGAGCAGGGGCTCCTCTACCGGGGCCACAAGATCCTGCCCTACTGCCCCAGGTGCGGGACGCCCCTTTCCTCCCACGAGGTGGCCCAGGGGTACCGGAACGTAGAAGACCCTTCGGTGTTCGTGCTCATGCCCCTCGCCGATGATCCGGAAAAGGCCTTCCTCGTCTGGACCACCACCCCTTGGACCCTGCCCGCCAACGTGGCCCTAGCCGTGGACCCCACCGCCACCTACGTGGAGGTAGAGCATGAGGGGAAGACCCTTATCTTGGCCCGGCCGCGTCTCGCCGCCGTGCTGGGAGAGGAGGTCAAGGTAGTGCGGGAGCACTCCGGAGCGGACCTGGTGGGGCTTCGCTACCAGCCCCTCTACCCCCTGGCCGAGGGCGAGGGAAAGGCCTATCAGGTAGTGGGAGCGGACTTCGTCACCATGGAGGACGGCACTGGGATCGTGCACATAGCCCCGGCCTTCGGTGAGGAGGACTACGAGCTCGGCAGGGCGGAGGGGCTCCCGTTCGTGCAGCCTGTAGACCGGGCCGGCAGGTTCACGGACGACTTCCCCTTGGCACAAGGCATGTTCGTCAAAGAGGCCGACCCCCTGATCATCGAGGACCTCAAGGCCCGGGGATGGCTCCTGCGTGCCGAGACCTACGCCCACGATTATCCGTTCTGCTGGCGCTGCGATACACCGCTCCTCTACTACGCCATCGACTCCTGGTTCATCGCCTCCACCGCCCGACAGCACGAGATCATCGCCGAAAACGAGCGGGTGAACTGGTATCCCGAACACGTGGGCCGAGGGCGGTTCGGCGATTTCCTCCGCTCCATGCGCGACTGGGCCCTGTCCCGAGATCGATTCTGGGGCACGCCGCTTCCGGTCTGGATCTGTCAGGAATGCGGGGCGCTCAGAGTGATTGGCTCCCGGGCCGAGCTTGTAGAACACGCCCTAGACCCGGAGCTTGCTCGCACCGTGGAGCTACACCGTCCGTACGTAGACCGGGTGGAGCTCCGCTGCGACTGCGGGGGCACCATGCAGCGCGTACCCCATGTGCTAGACACCTGGTTCGATTCCGGCTCCATGCACACCGCCCAATGGCATTACCCGTTCGAGAACGAAGAGCTGTTCAAGGAGTCCTATCCGGCCGACTTCATCTGCGAGGCCCTGGACCAGACCCGGGGCTGGTTCTACACCTTGCTCGTGACCGGCGTCCTCGTCCACGGGAAGACCCCGTACCGGAACGTCCTCGTCACCGGCATGGGCCTGGATGCCCAGGGACAGAAGATGAGTAAGTCCCGGGGGAACGTCCTCGATCCCCTGCCCATCGCGGACCAGCACGGGGCCGACGCCGTGCGCTGGTATCTCATCTCGGACTCCGCCCCCTGGACCGTGCGCCGGATTGACCCCCAAGGGGTGGCCAAGGCCCGGTTCGGGTTCNTGGAGACGGTGCGTAACTCGCATGATTTCTTCGCCTTGTACGCCGGGATCGACGGCTTCAACCCCGAGGAGGATCAGGTGCCCCCCTCAGCCCGGCCGGCCTTGGACCGCTGGCTCTGCTCGCGCCTGTCCGCCACCGTGGATGGGGTCACCCGGGCCCTCGACGCCTACGATGTGGTAGGAGCATGCAGCGCGATCTCGCGGTTCGTGGACGACCTCTCCAACTGGTACATCCGCCTGTCCCGGCCCCGGTTCTGGGGGAAGGGGATGACCGAGGACAAGCTCTCCGCCTATCACACCCTCTACGAGACCCTGAGGGCTTTGGCTCTGCTCCTCGCCCCCTTTACCCCTTTTCTTGCCGAGGCGATGTGGGCCTCGCTCCGCCGAGATGGGGATCCGGAATCGGTGCACCTGGCGGACTGGCCGGAGGTCGGAGCCCGCGACGAGCCCCTGGAGCAAGCGATGCAAAGGGTGAGGGACGTGGCGTCCTTGGGCTTGGCCGCCCGGAACCTGGCCAAGATCAAGGTGCGCCAGCCCCTTTCGGCCCTNTACGTGGTGAAGAAGCCCGGGGACGAGGCTATCCCGGAGGAGCTGTGGGCCCTGGCCAAGGCGGAGCTCAACGTGCGGGCCCTCGAGCTCGTGGACGATCTCGTNCGCTTCCAGGTGCCCAGGCTCTCACCCGACTTCCGGAAGCTGGGGCCGCGTCTGGGGGCCCTGGCCCAAAAGGCGGCGGCGGCCATCTCCGCGGCCGACCACCGGGCCCTGTGGGAGAGCCTCTCTGGACGGGGTCGGGCGACCATCCAGGTGGAAGGGAAAGAAGTGGAGCTCACCCCCGAGGACGTTAACGTCTCCTGGGAGGCGGCCGAAGGGTTCGTGGTACTTGCCGAGCCCGAGGGGGAGATCGCCCTGGACGTGCGGCTCGACGACGAGCTGCGGGCCGAGGGCGACTTCCGGGAGCTCGTGCACCGGATTCAGCTGGCGAGGAAGGAAGCCGGCTTCGAGGTCACGGACCGGATAGAGGTCGCCTACCAGGGGGAGCTCTCCGAGATCTTCTCCCGGTTCGCGGAGCGCGTAAAGGAAGAGGTGCTTGCGGTCTCGCTCCGGGAGGGGGAGCTTCCGGAGGCGGAGCACGAAGTGGAACTTGAGGTCCACGGCCGCCGGGGGAAGGTGGCCTTGAAGCGAGTGAGCAGGGGATGAACCGCTTCCGGATCCACCGCCTTCCCGAGGTGGGGTCCACAAACGACCTCGTCAAGGAGGCTCCGGTCTGGACCGTGATCGTGGCGGAAAGGCAGACCCGGGGGCGGGGGAGGCTGGGACGCAAGTGGTACTCGCCGCCTGGAGGCCTGTGGCTCTCGGCGGCGATCCCTCCCCCGATCCCGGCCCAGGGGACCGTGGCCCGGAAGGTAGCCGGGGCCTTGAGCGATGTNACCGGGCTTCCGATCCGCTACGAGCCGCCGAACGATCTCGTCCTTGCGGGACGTAAGCTGGGAGGGGTGCTGGTGGAGGGGGTGTTCCAAGGGAGGGAGCCCGTCAAGGCGGTGATCGGGGTGGGGGTCAACGTGAACAATCCGGCTCGGGAGCTTCCGTCCCCCTTGAATCGGCAGGCCATCTCCCTCTCCGACGCTTTCGGCTTCCCCCAGGAGATGGAGAAGATCCTGAGGGCAGTGCTCTCCGGGATCGAAAGAGCGTTTGAGGAGGCAAAATGCCAGCCATCGCGGTGATCGGCGCCCAGTGGGGCGACGAGGCAAAGGGGAAGATTGTCCACTTCCTAGCGCGGGAGGCGGACCTGGCGGTGCGCTTCAACGGCGGCCCCAACGCCGGGCACACAGTGCAGGACTCTTTCGGGGTGGTTCAGCTTCATCTCATACCGGCCGGGGCGCTCAGGAAAGGCTGTTCAGGGGTGNTGGCCCACGGGGTGGTGGTGGACCCCTGGGTGTTTCGCGAGGAGCTCGCGGGGCTCCGCGAGCAGGGGCGCTCGCGGCCGGAGGTCTTCCTCTCTAGCCGCGCCCACCTCATCCTCCCTCACCANCGGCTGCGAGAGGAGCTGGAGGGCACCGCGGGGCGCTTGGGCACCACCCGGCGGGGGATCGGCCCCACCTATCAGGATCGGGTGGCAAGACGCGGCCTCAGGCTCGGCGACCTCGCGGATCGGGAAGCGGTGAGGGAGCACCTCGTCTCCGCCCACGAGGAGTTGAAAAGGCGCTACGGCCAAGCGNACTTCGACCCCGCTCAGGTGGCGGAGGAGCTGGCACGCTTCTATGAGGAGACGAAGGAGAGGATCGTCGACACCCGGGCCCTGGTGGCAAGCGCCCTGGCGGATGGGAGAAGCGTCATCTTCGAGGGGGCACAGGGGACCCTCCTCGACCTGGATCTGGGAACGTACCCCTATGTGACCTCCTCCACCACCACGGTGCACGGGATCGGCTGGGGGGTGGGGGTGGCCCTGCCACCCTCCGCCCGGGTGATNGGGGTGGCCAAGGCGTATACCACCCGGGTGGGGGAGGGGCCATTCCCTACGGAGGACCAAGGCGAGATAGGGACCCTGCTTCGCGAGCGGGGTAAGGAGTACGGGGCCACCACCGGCAGGCCCCGGCGCTGCGGTTGGCTGGACCTCGTGGCCCTGCGCTATGCCTGCGAGGTGAACGGCTTCACAGAGCTCGTCCTCACCAAGCTCGATGTCCTCTCGGGGTTCCCCGAGATCAAGGTGTGTGTGGCCTACCGGATCGAAGGCGGCCGGGTAGAGGAGTTCCCTGGCTCCCTAGCGGAGCTCCGCAAGGCCGAGCCTGTGTACGAACGCCTCCCAGGCTGGGAGGAGGACATCCGCGGGGCCCGCGAGGACTCGGACCTACCTCCGGCTGCCCGGGACTACCTCGCCTTCGTGGAGGAGACGGTGGGGGTTAAGGTGAGCCTGGTCGGCGTGGGGGCAAGCGAAGAGGAGATCGTAGTTCGTTGAGGAGTGGACGTAGCTTTCATATAATCGCACCCTGCGAGGAGGCAGACGATGCAGAAGACCTACATGGCCAAAAAAGAAGACGCTGGTGTTACTTTTCGCCGGGAATGGTATGTGGTCGACGCCACCGGAGTGCCACTTGGGAGGCTCGCCTCCAAGATAGCCACTATCTTGCAGGGGAAACACAAGCCCACTTACACCCCCCACTTCGACGTAGGGGATTACGTGATCGTGGTCAACGCGGAGAAGGTCAAGCTGACGGGAAAGAAGTTGGATCAGAAGCTTTACTACCGGCACACAGGCTACATCGGGCACCTCTATAGCATGCCCTATCGGAAGCTCATCGCGCGCCGCCCCGAGCTCCCCATAAAGCTCGCCGTCCGGAGGATGCTTCCCAAGAACAAGCTTGGCCGCCGCATGCTGCGCAAGCTCAAGGTCTACGCTGGACCTGACCATCCCCATCAGGCACAGAGACCCACCTCCATTTCCCTGTAACCCGCGTGGGGCNAGAAGGCCCCACGGCGAGGTGATCTTGGTCACCCTGCTCCCAGACAAACTGTGGGCAGGGTGACCTCTTCTTTCCTGGGGAAGCGAGAGCCCCTCCGCTACCCTCCACCTTGAGACGTTAGGTGCGACATAACCGGGGATATCCCGGTGATCGCCAGCCGCCCCGACGTGAAGGGGGGTGATTGGGGTTACAGACAAGGGATGGGGCGACATGTTAGACTGGAACGAGCTTGCGAAAGACATTGAGTTTAAGGAGGTAAATATGGTGAGGAAGATCAGCCTGTGGGCCTTGGCGGTCCTGCTCGCCGCGTTGCCCCTGTCAGCACAGGGGTATTTCACGGTGACGCAGGGCTCCGTCCAGGCCGTCGTNGAACCCCTGGCCGGGACTCAAACGGCTGAGGAGTTCTACGGATACGATGGGACGCAGTTCCGCACCACCAACCCGCTTGCGGAAGCCTACACCATCGTCATGTTCCTATACCGCGATCCAAGCGGACAACTTTATCTGTTCATCATCAACGACGCGGGCGAGCCAGGGGCCGGTGGGTCCGTCCAGTTCTCGATCCAGGGGGTGCCCCCTGGGGCCGATTTCATCCTCCAGGATGACCCGGCCAATATAGACCCCAACGACGTTTACGATATCGTCGGCGGGCGCGTCGCTTGGGTATGGGGTGACCCCCGCACCGACGGTGGGGTGTTGGGCCCCTTGGGCACGGACTTCGCGATCACCCTTACTCCGGGCGTCATAACCGGCGTCCAGCGCGTCGTGTTCAAGTACGGGGACCCAGGCTCCCCCCAGAGCGTGGAGCTCAATCTCTTCGATCCCATCGTCATCCAGGGCACGACCAACCAACCCCCCACCGCCAGCCTGTACATCAGCCCGGCTGAGCCCCGAGCCCGGCAAGAGGTCACGTTCGACGCCTCCGCCAGCTACGATCCCGACGGTCAGATCGTCGAGTACCGCTGGGACTTCGATGGCGATGGCGTGGTCGACCTTACCACCACGGACCCGACCGTCAGCTTCACCTACTCCTCCGGGGGGAGCTACAACGTAAGNCTCACCCTGGTGGACGATGTGGGAGCGACCACCACCTACACTTATCCGCTTTACGTCTCCGCCATCACCGTGGTCGCCACCCGCTCCATCTCCACCATGACCGCTCTGCCCGGGTACACCTTCCGGGTTACGGTGCGCATCCATACCGATCAGGATCTGGTCGGGGCCGGACTGGAGGAGGACATCCCGGTGGGCTGGGAGCTCACNCCGGTGGAGAACGGCGGCGCGGTGTTCAAGCGCCCCACCACCCAATGGGTGTTCCTGGACACCATTCGCGCCGGGACCGACAGGGTGATCACCTATGACCTCACGGTGCCCAAGTCGGAGCTTTTGGCCTCGATCCGGTTGCCCCAGCAGTTCTGCATCAAGGGCGTCTTCCAGGCCAAGGTACCGGACATCGTGGTGGAGGTCGGAGGCGAGTCCTGCGTCATCGTGGACGACTGCCTGCCGGTGAAGGAGGCCATCGCCCACCTCATCCCGGCCTCGGCCCCTGGGGAAGAGGACAAAATCGACCTCAGGCTCTCCGAGGCCGTCACCGCTGCCCAGCTCACCCGGGCCGGGGAGCTATGGCGCACCGAGCGGCCGGTGGTGGGCACGTGCGGCGAGAGGATCGACCTCGAGACCCTGAAGCTCATCACCGCCTACGCCAAGGCCTGCGTGCCGGTTGACCAGCCGCTCCCCGACATGCCCACTCCCAACGTGTCCGCCTACCGCACCATCCTCGCCCCCATCCCCTGTGAGGGGGTCGTGATCGGTTTTTACGACCCCAACGGACAGCCGCTCGGCAACAAGTTCACAGTCAAGGTGGAGATCACCACCGACCGGGACGTGTTCGGCGTTGGTCTGGAAGAGGACNTGCCCGTGGGCTGGCGGGTGACCCCGATCGAGAACGACGGGTTCATCTACAAAGCCAGCAGCAACGAATGGGCCCTCACTGACACCCTCCGGGCCGGCGAGACCCGCACCATCATCTATGAGGTCGAGGTCCCGCCCACCACCACCGTGGAGGCAACTCCGCCGGACGGCTGCCGGGTCCTCTCGAGCGAGATGGTCGTAGGCCGGGTGGACACCGGGCACCCCTGCGTGGAGATGGAAGTCGCGGGGCAGAACCGAGTGGACCTCACCGATTGCCTGTCGGTGATCGTGGCCATCTCGCGGTGGGACGTGACCCGGGACACCATCGACCTTTCGCTCTCGGACAAGATCACGTTCCAGCAGGTCCAGCGGGCCATCGCCTTCTGGCTTGAGGACGAGGTGGTGCCGCGCACCTGCGGAAACGGCAAGGTGACCTTCGAGCTCATAAAGGAGATCATCGCCCGGTGGCTGAGTGACACCCCCATCTGCGAGCCCCTTCCCGGGGCGACCCCGGACATATGTGAGGGGCGCTAGCTGGGACGCCGGGCTGATCTTCCTCTCACCTTGTATGACGACTTCGGTGGGGGCTGGACCTCCGGCCCCCACCGATTGCTCTGGATGAGGAGGGGACAATGCTTAAGGTGATTATTCCTGCGGTACTCTTGGCATACGCGGCCTTGGGGCTGGCAGGCGATGTAATGCTCGTGTCGGAGACCTTCATCCCCACCCCGGGGACCGAGGTCGAGTTCCAGGTGTTGGGTGCACCGGCGGGGGCGAGCTTCAACTGGGATTTCAAAGGCGANGGCGTCGTGGACCTGACCTCCGGGGAGCCGCGGGCCCGCTGGGTGATGTCGGAGGGCTACCAGGAGGTGGCTGTCCAGGTCCTGAAGGACGGAGCTCCCTTTGCCTCCGCCCGGGTGGCGATCGTGGCGGATGACCGCCTCGGCGCGTTCCGCACGGCCACCGTGGCCGAAGGTGGGGCGGTGGACGTGCTCCTCACCCTGCGGGCCAAGGTCCACCTAGTCGCNCCGGGGATTGAGGAGAGTGTCCCCNCTGGCTGGGCCCTCGAGGTGATCGACGACGGCGGGACCCTGTACCGGCTGGGGGATGNCTTGCAAGCGATATGGCCTTTGGAGCTCTGGCCCGGGGACGAGGTAAGCCTGAGGTACAGGCTCTATCCCCCTGCTCCTGGAAGCGCGGCCCGTCTCTCCGGGATCGCCAGTGCTTACGGAGATCAGGGACGCGTTGTGGTCCCCATCGCCGGCACCCTCATCGTTCCCTAGGGAAGGCAGCGGCCCACAACTGCGCGAAGGCTCGCTCCAAAGGCTGCGCCAAGGCCGGGGCGACGAGGAAGGCGACCCCGGCCTCGACATTTCTGGCCAGGGAGTAATAAGTCCAGTTCGCCGAGGACACGAGCACATCCCGCCCGTCCACGACCAGGCACTTGGCGTGCGTGGTCACCCCAGTGGGATCGAACCGCACCTCGATCCCGCTTAAGCTGAGGTAGGCGGCGGCCAGGCGGTTGGCCTGGGCAAGCTCGGCGAACTCCTCCCCACCCTCGAGAAGCACCTGCACCGCCACTCCCCTCCGGGCTGCCCCGATGAGCGCCTCCACCAGCGCGTTCGAGGGACTGTCGGGGTATTGGGGGTAATAGCCAAGGCGATAAAGCAGGAGGCAAACCCGCTCCCGGGCCCGCGAGAGGAGCTTTGGGATCGCCTCGGCGTGTAGTCCCGCCTCGGGGAGGTCGAGCAAGGGAAGGGCGGCCGGCTCCGGCCACGGGGGACCGGGGAGGGTGGGCCGTGGGGAGAGGTCCCCCGCCCACANTAACTCGAAGAACTCCGCAAGCACTGCAGCGAGCTCAGGGGCATCCACCGCCAAGTCAACCTGCACGGAGCGCTCCAAGGCGGAATAGGTCCAGTGGGTAGACCCGAGCACGCACCAGCGGCCGTCGATCACGAGGAACTTCGNGTGCAGGGTCACCTCGGGATCGTCCCAGCNCACNTCTGCTCCGGCCCCCNGCAGGTAATCCGCCGCACCCTCCTGTTCCGGAAGCGGCCGCTCATCCCCCCGCCGCTCCAACAGCACCCGNACTTCCACCCCTCGCTGGGCNGCGTCGGCCAGCGCAGAGAGGAGCGGCCACGTGCTGCCATCCTGATACAGCCGACAATCGGAAAGAGAGACCAAGACGTACTCCTGGGCCGCCGTGATGAGCGAGGGGACGTAGGCGAGGTAGGCGGGGCTCTCCGGCTCGCTGACCAGGGGCACCACCGGGAACGCAAGCGTCCACCCGAACCAGGCAAGCGAGAGAAACACGATAGCGACCCGTACCATCGAGAGGTATGATACCCCCTAGTAAGGAGGGACGATGGGGAGAAAACTAAATCCGAAAGAGCTGCGCCGTCGCTGCGATCCGGCTCGGTTCGACTTCACCACCACGGAGGAACTGGAGCCCTTGCAGGGCATCATCGGTCAGGACAGGGCCATGGAGGCCCTGCGGGTAGGGCTCAGGATCAAAGACCCCCGCAATCGCTACAACGTGTTCGTCACCGGCACCTCAGGGCTGGGCAAGACGTCGGCCGTGGCTCACTTCCTCAAGGAGCTCTCGCGCCGCGAGCCCCCACCCCCGGACATCTGCTACGTGCACAACTTCCAGGTCCCCCATCGCCCCCGCTACCTCCTGCTCCCGGCAGGAAAGGGCCAAGAGCTCCGGCAGGATATGGACCGGTGCATAGATTTCCTGCGCCGCGAGCTCCCCAAGGTGCTCGAGTCGGACGAGTTCAAGGCCCAGGCCAAAGATGAACGCGAGAAGTTCGTGGCCAAGAGGGAGGAGCTGTTCAAGCGGCTTGAGGAAAGGGCCAAAGCGCTGGGCTTCGCCATCCAGCGGACCCCGGTCGGCATCAACACCATTCCCTTGAAGCCGGACGGAACCCCCTACTCCCAAGAAGAATACGAGGCCCTCTCCGAGGAGGAGCAGGCCGCGATCCTAAAGCGCCAGGAGGAGCTGCAGGAGGCCATCCGCGAGACCTTCCAGCGCCTGGGCGAGATCGAGGAGGAGTGGCAGGAAGCCCGGCGTCAGCTCACCAAACGGGCGGTGCAGTTCCTCATCGAGCCCCGGTTCGCCCAGCTCCGGGCCAAGTACGCGGGGCTCGAGCGGGTGCAAGTGTTCCTCAAGGAAGCCCAAGCGGACATCATAGAGAACGTGGAGGAGCTCCAGGCCGCCAACAAAAAGCCCTCCATCCCCATCCCCGTGCCTGGGACCAGCGACCCCTACCAACGCTATCGGGTGAACGTGATCGTGGACAACTCGGGGCTCGCGGGCGCTCCGGTAGTGGTAGAGGAAAACGCCACTTACACGAACCTGTTCGGCACGGTGGAGCGGCGGGTCCAGTTCGGGGTGGTGACCACGGACTTCACCCAGATCCGGGCCGGCTCCCTCCACCGGGCCAACGGCGGGTACTTGGTGCTCTCGGCCGCCAACCTCCTCCGATTCTGGATGAGCTGGGAGGCCCTCAAGATCGCCCTGAAGACCAGGGAGATCAGGATCGAAGACCCAGCTCAGATGCTGGGCCTGGCCTCAACAGAGGGCCTCAGGCCTGAGCCAGTGCCTCTGGACCTCAAAGTGATCATCATCGGCTCGCCATACCTCTATTACCTCCTGCACCACTACGATGAGGACTTCCCCAAGCTCTTCACCATTCGTTCTGACTTCGACGTGGAGATGGACTGGTCGAGCGAGGCCGAAGAGGCTGTGGCCCGCTTCATCCGCGCCCGTCAGCTTGAGGACCCGGGGATCCTGCCGTTCTCCCCGTCCGGGGTGGCCAAGGTGGTGGAGCACGCTGGCGAACTCGCCGGGAGCCAGAAGAAGCTCTCCACCCGGTTTGCCAGCCTATCAGCGTTGGTCCGGGAGGCGAGCTTCTGGGCCCGGGAGGAGGGGGCCAGCGTGGTAGAGGACCGCCACGTGCGGCTGGCCATCGAGAAAGGGCGGTCCCGGCACTCGCTGCTCGCGGAGAAAGTGCGCGAGTGGATCGCCCGCGGCAAAATCATCGTGGACGTGGAGGGCGCCAAGGTAGGCCAGGTGAACGGCCTCGCCGTCATTGACCTCGGGGACTTCGCGTTCGGAAAGCCGTCCCGGATCACCGCCAACGTGTTCACCGGCAAAGACGGGGTGGTGGACATCGAGCGTGAGGCCGAACTCGGGGGGAAGATCCACACCAAGGGCGTCATGATCCTGAAGGGATACCTGGGCGCCAAGTTCGCAACCCACAGCCCACTTTCGCTCTCGGCGAGCATCGCCTTCGAACAATCCTACTCTCTGGTAGACGGGGACTCGGCCTCCGCGGCCGAGCTCTACGCCCTGCTCTCGAGCCTGTCCGGGGTGCCCTTGAAGCAGGGAATCGCGGTGACCGGCTCGGTGGACCAGAAGGGACGGCTCCAGCCCATCGGCGGGGTTAACGAGAAGATCGAGGGTCATTTCCTCGTGTGCAAGGCCTTGGGCCTCTCCGGCGAGCAGGGCGTGATCATCCCCGAGGGCAACGTGGACGACCTCATGCTTCCCGAGGAGATCGTGGAGGCAGTGGAGGAGGGAAAGTTCCACATCTGGGCCGTGGGAACAGTAGAGGAGGGGATCGAGATCCTCTCCGGGATGCCGGCCGGGACCCCGGACGAGGAGGGGAACTACCCGGAGGGGACGCTGTTTCACCTCGTACAGGCCAGGCTCGCCGAGCTCCGGAAACAGCTCAAGGCCGAGGAGGCCGAGGAGAAGGAGGAGGGTTAGCGCTCCGCAGCCAGCGCCTCCAGGGCCCGCCACAGAGTAAAGTAGTCGGCCCGCGGGTTCCAGAAGAGGTACCCGTCGGTCCCCATCTCCTCCGCTGCCCTGATCTGGGCGGCGATGTACTCGGGCAGTGTCATCCAGGGCGGGACGTCCATGTCGAAGGCCTGAAGGTAGGGCCTCATGGGCGTTTCCACCCTCTCCATCCCGTGCTCGAGCGCCCGCTTGATGGTGCCGTAGGGGTCGTCCTTGAGGGATTGCTCCACGTAGTGGGAGGGGTAGAGCATGGGGGAAAAGAGGTCTACGTACTTAGCCATCCCCTCCAGGTGCTGGCCGATGGGGTCGATGCGCCGAGCGTTCCACGGCCAAAGGACCCGCCCGAACACGTCCACCGATAGGGTTACCGACAGGACCTCTCGCATCCGGGCCAAAAACCGCTCCAGCGCCAGGCACCGGTCCGTGTAGTCGTTGCCGATCCCGCCGTCGTCCGGGAACCGCACGTAATCGAGCTGCACTTCGTCAAAGCCCAGTGAGGCAAGCTCCCGGGCGATCGCGAGATTGTAGTCCACGGCAGCCTCCTCGGTGGGCAGGACCCAGGGAGCCGTGGGGGAGCCGAGGTGTCGGGAGAGCACTGGGTCGTAGAACACAACCTGACGGGCGATGGCGTACATCCCCCGGGCGTGGATCTCGGAGAGGATCGTCGGCAAATCCAGCCTCGGCGCCACCGCCCCGATCTCGTGGGCCAGCCTCACCTCGGTGTCGTAGCACACCTCGCCGTGCATGTTCTTGACGTTCACCACCACCGCGTCCAGGCCGTGGGCGGCGAGCTGGTCCAGCACCGCGGTGAGGGCACCGGGGCGAGCCAGGGCATAGGAGGTAAGGTACACACCTCGCCTCCCGTGAAACGAAGGTTTCTCTACCGGCGCGGCGGCCGGGGGGACGTCGGGGGCCGGGGCGGTCCCCTGCCAGCCGAGCCCGATGACGGCCACGGCGAGGAACAGTGCCCCCAGGCCCGCTTTGTTTCTCCTGCCCATGGACGATCATGATAGTTGAGGCAGGCCGCGGTGGCGGTGACCTGGTTCTCTCTGCAAGTGGACCTTGTCCCCGAAGATCGACCTGGTTAGCATGACCCTATGTCCGTGAGGTTCACCGTAGACGGCCGTACCTTCTCCGCCCAGGGGTTTCTGTTTGACAAAGACGGGACCCTACTCGCCTTCGACCACTGGCTCTCGGTGATGCGCGAGCGAGCCCGTAGGCTGGGAAAGCACCTTGAACTTTCGACTCGTGAGATAGAAGCCCTCCTCCGGTTCATGGGCGTCGACCCCAAAACCGGCTGTGCCCTGCCCCAGGGGATCATCCACCTGCCCCGTTGCGACGCAGAGGCTCAGGTGGCCGCGTACCTCGCGGGGCGCCTATCCGTTCCGGAGGCCGAGGCGGTGGTGGCGGACGTCTTCCAGGAAGTGGACCAGGAGTTCCCGTTCGAGCGCTATATAAGGCCCGCGCCCGGCGCGGAAGAGCTGCTTGTGGCCCTGCGCAGGGCCGGGGCCCGGGTGGCAGTGGTGACCCACGACTCCGCCGCCGCGGCCAAACGGCATCTTGCCGCCTTGGGTTGGGCTGGACTGGTGGACACCGTGGTGGGGACGGATATCTGTCCCGCGCGCAAGCCTGCCCCGGAACCGGTGCTCAAGGCGTGCGCCGCCCTGGATGTTCCCCCTGAGCAGGGAGTGATGGTGGGCGACTCCCCAAATGACCTCCTGGCCGGCCGCAACGCTGGCTGTCTCCTGGCAGTGGGTGTGCTCACCGGACTGGGCCGGCCAGAGGAGCTTTCCCCTTTGGCCGACATCCTCCTCCCCNACCTCTCGGAAATCAGATTGATCTAGTCCCGATCCCAACATACTTCCCAGAGCGGGGGGACTTCGTCCCTTGGTAGACATTCGAACCTAATGTCTACGGGTGGCCACTATGTGGCATAACCAAGGTGCGGGCCGCGGAAGCGTCCCGACAAAGGCAAACCCGTCGCGAGGCGGGGGCGCAAAGCCACGGGTCTCTCTGAGACAGCCGGGCTGCCGAAGGACGGTGATGGAAGATGAAAAAGACATTCCTGATCGCGGCCATTCTTCTAACCCTCTTCTCTGGTTCCCTGCTTGCCGCACAGGCAAGCGCAGTGGTGAGGATCACTTGGACGGTGCTCCCATTCGCTGTCATCTCCCTGGATGGGGGAGAAGACTACAGTGAGTCCATTTCGGTAGTCACGGAGATCCCCGAGCCCACCCCTCTTGACCTCGCTCGGGGCTATATAGAGATCCCAGAGGCCGTGACCCTGCAGGTCATGAGCAACACGCACTGGACAGTGCTCGTTCAGGCCCTTTCCCCCACCTTGGGAACCAGCTACGACGGCACGTTCACCTGGCCAGTGGAGAACCTTGCCGTGGGCGTGGCTGGCGACTACGTGACGGTCTCGATGATCCCCCAGCCTATCGCTGAAGGTAAGAACGGAAAGTACACACTCGCGGTGGACTACCGGGTAAACGTCCCCGCGGACGGGGTGCCCGAGGGTGACTACAAAGCAGTTCTGCTCTACACGGTGACCACCGACTAAGATATAAGGCCTTCGGACTTGCNGTCAGCCGGAGCCCGCCCTAAAAGGGCGGGCTATGTTTTTCACAGCAGCCACAGCCCTGCCAGGGCGGCCAAGGACAAGGCAACGAGGCTGGGGCGGAGAAGTGTGCGCAGTGTCCTCCCCAAGGTGGTGCCGGCGTACTCCACGGACACCGATACGCAAGGGTGCACCGGCGACAGGATATAGCCGATGTACACGGAGAAGTACACCACGGCGAACGCCCACGGCGACATCGGCCCCTGCTGAGCGAGGTATACCGGGATCACAATGGACGCCGGGGCTTGGATGCGCCCGGTCGCCAGGCCCAAAAAGGCCGCCAGCCCCACTCCCAACACCTGAGGAGAAAGTGGCAGGGTGGCCATGAGGTCGGGAGCCCCTGATCGCTGAAAGACCGCGATGTAGAGGAACATCCCCACCACGATGAGGCCAAATCTCCAGGGGCGGGCCCGACGCGCGAGCTCCACCCACTCGGCGGGCCGGAGGCTCCGCCCGGCCAGGACCAGGCTCACCCCCACCCCAGTCAGGGTGGCAACCTCGGAGACCGGAAGAGAAACCGCCCTCTTGAGCGCGAAATCGAGCGCCGGAGCCACAAGGATAACGCCCAAAGGGACNAGGAGTCCCGCGGGGGAGAACTCGTCCTCGTACTCCATATCCCCTTGCACGCGCCTGAGGAGGAAGACATACCCCAATGCCACCGCGAGGACGAGGGCGGGGAACTGGTACGGAATCACCTGCCACACGTCCAAGCCGGCGAGCTTCGAGGTGGCGATGAGGGATGAGGAGATCGGGTACACGAGGAGCAAGGCGTGCCTGAACCACACGTTGGCCGCCGCCCGGAGTTCCGGCGGGGCACCCCCGGCCCGCTCGAGGAGCGGGGAAGAAAGGAGNGCCCCACCCGGCATGGGCAGCATCCCCAGAATGGCGGGGGAAAGACCATAAAACGCCCGCCGGCCGATGCGCAGGTTGGCAACTAGGGAGGCCATGTAGCCGTTCTTCTCCAGCGCCCCTCCGATGAGGGGGATGAAAGAGACCGCAAGCGCAAGCAGCATCACCGAGGGATCGCTGAGGACATCCCATAAAACCGCCCCCAGGGCGCCCAAGGGAAGGGTGAACAGCCCCAACAGGAGCGCCGCGCCAGCCATGGCGCCCCATAGGCTGAAGCGGGCCACGGCCATGAGAACGAGGAGTGAGAGGAGGAAACCGGCCCAGATCAGCGTGGGCATTCAGGCCAGTGGGGCAAACCGGGCCACAAAGTGCCTGAGGGGGCCTTCCCCCTCCACGATACGGAAGCCCCCGAGCTCCTCCGCCCGCTCGCGGACGCGGGCGAACGCTTCCACCACCCACTCTAAGTGTTCACGGGTATAGACCCGCCGGGGAATGGCCAGACGCACGAGCTCCATCTTGGCNGCTTCCCCCAGCATCACCGAACCCACCTCCACCGCCCGCACCCCCGCCTCCAAGTACAGGGCGCACACGAGGGCCTGGCCGGGAAAGACATCGCGCGGGATGTGAGGGAGGAGACGGCCGGCGTCCACGTACACCGCGTGGCCACCAGGGGGCCAGTACACGGGAATCCCCACCTCCCGGAGCCGAGCAGCGAGCCAACGTACCTGCCCCACTCGGTCCTGCAGATAGGGAAGCTCAAGCGCCTCTTTAAGGCCCACGGCAATGGCAGCGAGGTCCCTCCCCGCCAGCCCCCCGTAGGTGGGAAAGCCCTCCACCAGGATGAGTCTGGCCCGGCAGCGCTCGAACAGGTTCCGATCCCGCAGGGCCAAAAAACCCCCGATGTTCGCCAGGCCGTCCTTCTTGGCTGACATCAGGCAACCATCGGCCAGGGAGAAGACCTCCCGCGAGATCTCAAAGGGCGTTTTGCCTCCGAAGCCTGGCTCACGTTCGCGGATGAAGAACGAGTTCTCGGCATGGCGACACGCGTCGAGGAAAAAGGGGACCCCGTGGGCGTGGGCGAGCTCAGCCACCTCCCGGATGTTGGCAAGGGAGACCGGCTGGCCGGCGCAGGTGTTGTTGGTCAAGGTGAGCATCACCAAGGGGACGCGGTCCCCTTCCTTCNGGAGAAGCGCCGCGAGGGCAGAGACATCCATGTTCCCCTTGAACGGGAGGTCAGCATCCGGATCCTGGGCCTCAGGTATGGGTAAGTCCACTGGCCTCGCCCCTTGCGCCAGGATGTTGGCCCGCGTGGTGTCGAAATGCGTGTTGTTGGGCACGATATCCCTCGGTTTGAGGAGGGAAGAGAAGAGCACGTGCTCCGCCGCCCGACCTTGGTGGGTGGGTAGGACGTAGGGCATGCCGGTGATCTCCCGGACCGTATCCTGGAACAGCTCGAAGGAACGGGAGCCAGCGTAGGACTCGTCCCCCTCCATGAGGGCGGCCCACTGGGCCTGGGACATGGCCCCGGTGCCGGAATCGGTGAGCAGGTCCACGTAGATGTCCTNCGAGCGAAGGTTAAACAGATTGTATCCCGCCTGTTTGAGCTTGGCCTCTCGGTCCGCGCGGGGGAGCAGTCGAATCGGCTCCACAACCTTGACTTTGAACGGCTTCAGCCATCCCGATTCCATGGGATTCAATCTTACCTCAGCCGTTCGGCCTCGCCAGCGGAGGACGGCGTCACTGCTGCGCCCGGATTACGGCCCCGGCCACGTTGATCAAACCGTAACCGTACTCGCGATCCGGCCCCTTGCTCCCCAAGTCGACCGCGGTTTCCTCGAGCACAGCCACGGCCTGAGCTGCGGTCATGCCGGAATTGGCCGAAA
>Ga0180877_1224_pt1 | contig 20218 bp, 17 predicted proteins | sample Deesub1362A_J573_FD_124316 | JGI IMG/M metagenome (GOLD analysis project Ga0180877, IMG submission 124316) | Candidatus Acetothermia bacterium JdFR-47 | reverse complement strand
ATGGACTGTCCGGGGGCGAGCTCGCCCACCGCAAGAGGTGCACTGGTACATCCGCAGTCGGGGATGGGGGCCCGGGTGAAGTGAAGGACGGCATCCCCCACATTGGTGAGGACGAACGCGTGCTCTACCACATACCCCTCGGTTACCTCGCCGAAATCGTACACAACGGAGTCCACAGCCAGGCGGGAGGTCGCAAATGCCAATACCCCGATTCCAACAGCCCATAGAACAAGCACTGCACACATCCTCACGCCAGCCCTCCTGGGTTTAGGCCGTTACTCCCCCCGCCCCAACCGCACTCAGTATGTGATGTGTTAACCGCCGTCTCACAGCCGCGCTGACCCTGGCCATGGAGGTTACCGGGCAAACTCCAAGTATGTACTCTGCCTTCCACTCCTTGATCTGCATGAGATACAAGACCTTGCACCCTCACCAGATGCGAAGGCCGAAGAAGCCCGTAATAAACTTGAGGGAAACATAAAGAAAATAAAGTCCAAAGATAAGTTTCAAGGTAGCGGGCTTAAAGCGCTTGATGATCCGTGCTCCAACTTGAGCGCCGCNNATCGTACCCAGGGCGAGAAGCAATCCNGCCGGCAAATCCACGTACCCTTGTGCTAACTTGATGCTCCCCCCTATCACAGCCAGCGGGATCATGGTAGCAAGAGACGTCCCCATGGTGACGTAAACTGGAGCACCGAAGAGGTAGATCAAACCTGGAACTAAGGCGTACCCACCTCCTAGACCAGCTATTCCAGTAGCCACTCCAACTGCAAAGCCAAAGCTCGCAAGCCCCCACCGAGGGCCAGATATTNTGCCCCCTCCCCTCTCAGGTGCCCTGCGTTGGCAGACGCCCTCCCAGATCATGCGCGCGGCGGGCCAAAGGAACACAACGCCCAAAACAAGTCCCAAGGCCTCCGTTTGATGCACAAACAGGAGGAAAAGCCAAGAGCCCAAGATCACGCCCAGGATGCCGCCTCCACCAAGCCACAGCGCAGCATTGACGTCCAAGTTTCGCCTCTTGAGGTGCCCCCAGNCACCGGAGACCGCGGTGAATATCACGGCAAAGAGGGTGGTGCCCACGGCGACTGGCGTCTCGAATCCCATCCAGAAATGAATTACCGGAAGCATCACACTACAACCACCTGTCCCAATAAGCCCGCCCAAAAGGCCGGCGGCGGAACCGATGAGTACCAAAGCAATTCCCACCCCAAGGGTCATCTGGNCACCCCCCAATAAAAGCAAAAGGGNCAGAGCTCGCGCCTCATACAGGCTCCTTTTCGCAGGAGAGAGTCTCAAGGCAGCGGAGAAGGCGGGGGATCTCAGGGCTCGCCAGGCTCCAGATGATCCTGACCCCCTTCCGGCGGGAGGTGATCAGTCCGGCCCGGGAGAGGACCGCCAGGTGCCGGGAGATCACGGAGGGATCGAGCTCCAAAAGCGGCACGAGCTCACAGCCGCAGCGCTCGCCCTGTTCCAGGACGTGAAGAATACGCACGCGAACCGGGCTCGCCAGGGCCTTGGCCAACATGGCCACGCGGAGGTCCTCATCCATTTGGACTCCTTGCTTTGTTGTGCAATCTTGCAAACAAGTTAGCGAACTCTCCCCTGTTTATCAAGTCCGGGAACCTGGTAGCGACCTCGTCGCCCTGACCGCAGGGCACACCCTTACATTCGCGTTAATCGTCCGTCTTCGCCTCGGAGGTTTTGGGTCGTATCGTCATCCAGGTGCGCTGCCCCTGTTTGGTCTCTACATCGATGGGCTCCTTGAACTTCCTGGCCTCCCCGAGTTCCCAGGCGTAGAGCTTTTCTCCCCTCGCGTACTCCCTGAGAAACCGCTCGTCGGCTAGGTGCCTGTCCTGATGTTCTCGCAGTTCCTCCACCGTGAAGGGACCCCTCGTGCCCAAGATCTCCACCGTGCCGATGAGCTTTCCCTTGCTTATTACCCCTACCTTCCCCTTCACCCTCGTGGGGTAGCGGCGGATCTCCCAGCGTTTTTTGCCCTCCACGATGTAGGTCGCNTATGGCTCCATCACCCGGAACCCCCGCTCGGGGAGGGCGTCCGCCCGGAAAAGCGTCCCGTAACCCACCATATAGAGGGCATCGGGCTCCAGGGCGGAGATGATCTCCTCTCGGTGTGTGACCAGGACCAGGGTAATCCCCTTCTCCCGGGCGAGTTGGGACATCCTGCGAGCAAGACGCATCGCAGTTGTTGGGTCAAGGTACGCTGCGAACTCATCCATCAAGATGAGGTTAGGCCGATGTGCAAGGATCCAAGCGATCTTGGCTCTCTCCTTCTGACCTGTGGAGAGCTCCTGGAATGGGGCCCGATAGAGCACCGCATCTGAGATCCCCGCGTAGCCCAAGATCTCGATCGCCAGGGTCTCGTCTCCCGTTACCCTGTAGAGGGCCTCGATGACCGGCTCTTCCCCAAAATCCGGCTCCCGCTCCCCGGGGATGAGGAGCTGAGCCTTGACGTTTTTAGGGAGGTCCCATTCGCCCTCGTCGGGGAGATAAAGGGGATCCTCGCTCCCGGTGACGAGCCCCCAGACGATTCTGAGCAGGGTCGTCTTCCCGCTCCCTGAGGCCCCGACCACTGCGGTGACCGTGCCCGGGCGAATCTCTAGCTCTCCGCTTTTTATCACGTACTTCTGAATCACCCGTTGCCTCACCCCAAAAGCGGAAAGCGCCTCCCGCACCGACGGGGAGAGGTCCTCCAGGGTGAGGCGGTTGACGTAGGACTTGCGAAGCTTTCGTATCACGATGGGGCGCTCGAGCGGCTCCACGGGCGGAAAGCGGGAGCGGTAAAGCCTCCCTCGGTGCTCCCGCGCCACGGGATCCTCCTTCAGGAACCGCTCGATCGCCTCCTTGGCCCTCTGGGAGAGCGGAAGGTACAGCACCGGCCGGCCGCTTCCCGTGTCCCAGAGGTAGATGAAGCCCGCCTTCTCCATGAAGGGGGTGTAGCGGGCCATCATGGCGATCGTTTCGACGGCCTCTTTTTCGCAGCGCATGTCCGGAGCCCAGCGCTCCCGGAGCCAATCGCAGAGGGCCCTGATCGCAAGCTGTCCCAGGCCCTCCACCCGGTAGTCAGGGTGGATCACCACCCGCGCCAGGCGCACCACCGGGGACCTGGCGCCTTTTAGCGCCTGCCCTTGGATCTCCCACCACTCCTCCGGGGCCTCCGCCCCTCGGGCACTGAAGGGGTGGGCGAACCACTCCGGAGGGAACACCTTGCGGCGGATATCGCGCTCAATGCCCTCATTGGCGAGCCGTCTGTNCATAAGGGGGATGGGGGGATCGGCCCGCACGTAGCCGACGTATTGGGGCTCGTAGGGCGCCCGCTCCAGGAGCTCCATCACCAAAAACCGCGAGGCCCGGGTGGCGCTCTTCAGGTCGTGAAAACGCATTCGAGCCCCACACCCGGGGCAGGTGGGGCGGGCATTTGCCTCCTCGTAGCGGTCGCAGTGCTCGCAGTACCAGATCGCCAGGATCTCCTCGTCCGAGGCGTAGTGGTACTGCTCGAGCTCCACGATCGCCTCGTAATCCCGCTCGTAACGGACTTCTCGAACGAGCACCCGGTAGGAGTAAAGGGGTTGCCCGGTGAGGGGGGAACGGCGTTCCTTCACGTATTCCTTGGCGAAGAGGGGCCAGATGGGAACCTCACCTTTGAGGAAAAAGTTATCGAATCCGATCGCCTCCGTTCGTGTAAGCTCGAGCTCGTACTCCTTCCCCTCCTCGAGCCACTGGGCCACGGTCCCGGTCATGGGAAGACGGTATTCCTTACCCGCTCGATCCTGTACGATGGCGAACCCCAGATAGCGGTAGTTGGATCGCCGCAATTCCTTTCCCNGCAGTTTGACNTGCAATGTCATTTTTAGTCTCCTTCAGCGCCCTTCCCGGTCACCTAAGCCATTGTATGGACCCTCAAAAGAACAGCGCCGCAGCCAGGCTGCGGCGCCTTGCCACCAAGACCAGAGCTGCCCTCAGCAAAACTACGTGGACCTGATCTCCCGCCGCATGAACAAGACGTAGGAGATCCCAAAGCAGAGCGACGTGAGGGCGATGAGCCCCACGAGCTGAGGCCACACGATGAGGAGCGACTGCCCAAGCGGCAAGGGGTTAGTGGGGATGTCCTGTCGGGTGAGCAGCGTGGCGATACCCAAGCCCCGATAGCTCGGGATGAGTACGGCGCTGGTGGCCTCCTCGAACAGAGCCACCGGGGAGAAGCGGAGCACCATGTCCCGGACCTGCTCATGGTGGGCCCAGNCCTGCGGCGGGGAATCCAGCCGCACCGGCGCTATCTGATCGGCGATGAGCCCCGCCGCCATGTACAAAAACAGCGTGAAGAAGAGCCACAGCGCGATCGAGGCCAGGGCGGAGCTCGCCGCCTGGCGGAACACGATGGAGAACAGGATTCCCAAGGAAAGCCAGAACCCGAGGTATATGAGTCCGATCACGAAGAAGGTAGCCATGCGGGCGAGCTCCCCTCCGTCCGGGGGGAAGCCCAGGGCGTAAAGCCCAAGCCCGAAGATGATGAGNATGATCCCGGCCAAGGCCATGGCCAGGGTCGCTAGCCCGGCCAGGAACTTGCCGTTTATCCACGCGTCCCGGTAGATGGGCTGGGCCAAAACCCGGCTGACCGTCCCCCGGGAGAACTCGGAGTTCACCGCGTCGAAGCCGAGCAGCACCCCGATCAAGGGACCGAAGAAGGCGAGGAAGGCGAGGAACGAGGGAAGCCCCCCCGACCCCTGGGTGAACAGGCGCAAGAACACGTACGCGCTATCTTTNGGAGGGCTTTCCTGCAGGCTCTGGCCCGCCAGATACACGGACGCCCCGGCCACGATGAGGATGAGGAAGAACAGGATGACGAAGCGCTTGCTCCCGAAATGGTCCGCTAGCTCCTTCCAGAACACGACCCTCATCGCCGGTCACTCCTGGAAATAACGCAGGTAGATCTCCTCGAGGGTGAAGCTGCGCCTGCGGAGCTCGAGGAGCTCGGCCCCGTGCTCCACCACCGTGCGAGCGATGGCTCCGCGCACGTCCTCCTCGCAGCGGATCAGCAGGCGCTCCCCCTCGGCCTTCACCTCTCGCACGCCCGCGAGCGCCTCCAGGGCGGCGATGAGCTCGGGGCCAGCCCCTACTACCTGGGCCTCGAGCTCCAATCCCTCCCCGGAGGTCCGGGCGCCGAGCTCGTCCACGGATCCCTCGGCCACGAGCTGGCCCCGGTGCATGATCCCCACCCGGTCGCAGATGCGCTGCACCTGGTGCAAAAGGTGCGAGGAGAGCATGATGGTCATCCCCCGCTCGTCCCGCATCCGCACGATCATGTCCAGGATCTGGCTCGCCCCCTCGGGGTCGATCCCGGTGGTGGGCTCGTCCAGGATGGCCAAGCGCGGCTGCTTTATGAGCACGTCCGCGATTCCCAGGCGCTGGCGCATCCCCCGGGAGTAGGTGCCCACGGGACGGTCGGCCACTTCGGAAAGCCCCACCTGCTCTAGGACCTCCTCGATCCTCTTCTTGGACTCCCGGTCCGGGATCCCATTGAGACGGGCGATGAACCGCAGGTTCTCCCGGGCAGTGAGGTCCTCATAAAAGCCCACGTTCTCGGGCAGGTACCCGACCAGGCGCTTCACCTTGAGGGGCTCCCGGGTGGGGTTGAAGCCGCACACCCGTACCTCCCCGCCCGTGGGCTCGGTGAGCCCGAGGAGGATCAGGATGGTGGTGGTCTTCCCGGAGCCGTTCGGGCCGAGGAGCCCGTAGATCTCCCCCTCGCGGATCTCGAGAGTCAGGCCATCTACGGCCTGGACCCCGTTGTAGGACTTCCGGAGATCCCGGGCCTCGACGATCATCCTTACCTCCTCCCGAGGCGCACGAACACCCCGGTCAGGGCAGCGACCACGAACACCACCACCCCCACGCCGACCCAGCCCCAGCCCATGGCAGCGCCCACGGTGACCCGTAGCTTGGTGCTTTCGTGGTCCTCCTGGCCGGAGGCGGTGATGCTCACCTGGTAGTCGCCCGGAATGGCCCGATCAGGGGGGGTGATGATCACGTCCACCTTGGCGAGCTCCCGCGTCTCCATGAACGGCGTGAGCTGCTCCAGGCTCTCGGGGTCGAACTTGACCTCCCAGCCCTCGGGCTTGCTGGCGTAGAAGCGGATGTCGGTAATGGGCGCGGAGCCCTTGTTGTAGAGGTAAAGTGTAAAGTGCCGCTCCTTCCCTTCGGTGGCCTTGATGTTCCAGGTGTCGCCGGTGCCGGTGACCTCCGCCTCGCTTGCGAGCTCCAGATCATACGTCCCGGTAACCACGGCCTTGAGATCGAGCTGGGCCTTGAAGTCCCCGGCCTGGGCCGCGAACACGACGGGGTACTCACCCTTTTCCACCCCATAGGGCGGGGTCACCACGAACCTGATGCTCTCGGTGCCTTTGGCGTCGACCTTGATGGAGGTGATGCGCTGCTCCTGCCTCCAGCGGGGGGTGAAGTAGACCCGCCAGCCGAAGGGCACCTGGGCGGAGAGCTCCACCACCTGCTCCTTGTCGGACTGGTTGCGGATCTGGATCTCGTACTCGAAGTCCTCCCCAGCCGCGTTCTCGAGAGAGGGGTAATCCACAATGAGCTTGAGTGTCTCCTCCTCCCCCTCGCTGGGTTCAGGGGCTTCGGCCTTTAGGGTGACCGTCACCTCGATGGTCCGCTCGATCGCGCCGTCCCTCGTGGCTGCGGTCAGGGTGAAGGTGTAGTCCCCACCGGTGGCATCCTCGGGGGGGCGCGCTTTGAACCTGATCACCTTGGGCTCCTCCTCCCCAGGAAGGAGGTGCACGGCCTTGACCTGGATGGTGGGGTAGGAAGAGGTTTCGAACCGCGCGTTCCACCCCTCGGGACCGGAGACGGACAGCATCACGTCCTCCGGCTCCGAGCCGGTGTTGAGGAGCTTTACGTCCAGGGACACCTCGCGCCCCTCCGAGGCCACCACCGCGGGGTAATCGGTGTAGAAGGACAAACCCCGATCACCCACCTGCCCGAAAACGCCTACACCCAAGACCAGAACGAAAACCAGGAGGGAAAACAAGCCGCATGACAGAAAAACGCCCCTTTCCTTGCCCATCTCCACCTCCTATGAGAACAAAGAGAAGAGCGCTGGGGATGTTTTAGAGGATGTACCGGGAGAGTTCAAGGTCTGTGGCCAGACCTGCCAGGTGCTTCCTCACGTACTCGCGGTCGATGAGGAAGGTCTCTCCGGCGTGGCGGTCGGCGGAGAAGGAGAGCTCCTCCATGAGGCGCTCCATCACGGTGATGAGACGCCGAGCACCGATGTCCTCCAGGGCCCGGTTGAGCTCGGCGGCGATGTGGGCGATCTCGGCCACCGCTTCGTCGGTGAAGGAGACCTCGACCCCCTCGGTGGCGAGTAGGGCCCGGTACTGCTTGGTGAGGGCGTCCTCGGGCTCGGTAAGGATCCTCCGGAAGTGCTCCTCTGTGAGGGGATGAAGCTCCACCCGGATGGGGAGGCGCCCCTGGAGCTCGGGCATGAGGTCAGAAGGCTTGGCCATGCTGAAGGCACCGGCCGCGATAAACAGTATGTTGTCGGTGCGCACCGTGCCGTAGCGGGTACGCACCGTGGTCCCCTCGAGCAAGGGGAGGAGGTCCCGCTGCACCCCCTGGCGGGAGACGCCGGGGCCGCCCCGCTCCTCCGCCCCGCCCAGGGCGAGCTTGTCAAGCTCATCGATGAAGATGATCCCCGCCTCCTCAGCGAGGCGCATGCCTTCGGCCCGGACCTCCTCCATGTTGAGGAGCCTCTCCAGCGCCTCCTCACGCAGGATCTCCCGCGCCTGGCCCACNGTCATGCGCTTGAGCTTCTTCGGGCTGGGGAAGCCAGCGAAGAGCTGTGAGAGGTCGATCCCTAGTTGGTCCATCCCGGCCTCGGAGAACACGGAGATCTGGGGGACGAGGGATTCCCGCACCGGGATCTCCACCCACTGGTCCTCGAGCTCCCCGGCCCTGAGACGCTCCCTGAGACGCTCCCGCGTCCCCTCCCCCCCAAAGGAGCCGGAGAGGAGCGCGTCTAAGAGCTGCTCCTCCACGAATCTGTCTGCCTCGGCCGTGACCCTTTGGGCCTCCCGCTCCCTCACCAAGGAGATGGCCACCTCCACCAGGTCCCGGACCATGGACTCCACGTCCCGGCCCACGTACCCGACCTCGGTGAACTTGGTGGCCTCCACCTTGAGGAAGGGTGAATCGGTGATCTGGGCGAGCCTCCGGGCGATCTCGGTCTTCCCCACCCCGGTGGGGCCGATCATGAGGATGTTCTTGGGCCGGACCTCCCGGCGGACGTCCTCGGGCAGGGCGGCCCGGCGGATGCGGTTCCTAAGGGCGATGGCCACCGCGCGCTTGGCCTCCTCCTGCCCCACGATGTACCGGGACAGCTCCTGGACGATCTCCCGCGGTGTAGGGCCAGGAAGGCTCACCAGCGCACCTCCTCCACCGTAATGCGGTCGTTGGTGTAGACGTCGATCTCGGCCGCGATGAGAAGAGCTTGCCGGGCGATTTCAGCTGGCGCGAGCTCAGTATGCCGGCTGAGGGCCCGGGCCGCCGCCAGAGCATAGCCCCCACCGGACCCTATCCCGGCCATCCCATCGTCCGGCTCGAGCACGTCCCCCTGCCCGGTGATGAGGAGGAGAGTCTCCTCCGAGGCGGCGAGGATCACCGCCTCCAGCCGCCGGAGCGCCCTATCGGTCCTCCATTCCTTGGACAGTTCCACCGCCGCCCGCCGGAGGGATCCGTACTCTTTGAGCTTTCCCTCCAGGCGCTCGAGAAGCGCCAGACCATCGGCGGTGCCACCGGCGAAACCCGCCAGCACCTTGCCCCCATAGATCCTGTGGACCTTGCGGGCGCCGGCCTTCACCACCCTGGTCTCCATGGTGGCCTGGCCATCGCAGGCCATGACCGCGCAGCGCGCCTCCTCTGAGCGGATGGCAAGCACAGTGGTCGCGTGAAGGCCCATGGCACAGGGAGTCTAGTCCTCCTCCTTGCCCTCTACAAGGGAGCAGATGGGGCACAGGTCGGTTTTGCTCAGGTAGGCCACACCGCAACGGGGGCAGCGCCTCCCACCCGCCGCGAGGACGGCCCGGTCACGGGCCCGGGCCCAGGCCGCGATGCGTACGAGCCTCGTCCTAAGGCCGTTTGGGATGGATTTCGTGATGTCCCGCTCTGCCGCCTCCCAGTCCTCTTTCGTAGGCTCCTCGGGAGTAGGACGCCGGGGAACAGCCGGTTGGGGGACCACGTGGAACCGCAGCTTCTTCACCCCGCTTTCGGGGGCCACCTCGCTCAGGCGAGCGATCAGCTTGCCTTCGAGGAGGCGAAGCTCCGAGGCCGCCACGTGGCTGGACACTGCGAGATGTAGAGTTTTACCTGCAACGTAGAGCGGTTTCGCCAGCCGGGCGAGTTCCCCTACAGCCTTCTCCCAGGCAAACACCGCTCTCTGCCGCTTGAGGTCGGCCTCGAGGCCCCACCTCTGAACCAGGGCGCCCAACCAGTCTTTTGACTTATCTTTATTCATAACCTTTGTCCTTGTTGTAGGGCTCACATATCACCTGTGGAAAACCTTGCTCTGGCGCGTGGGCAGGGGGCTTCTGCCTGTGGAAACACCTGTGGAAAACTTGTGGATGGAGTAGGATGTCAGTGGAAAGCCTTTGTGGAATAGCCTTCCGCGTGTTATTCCCCTCCTTATATCCCCACATCCTGGCCCCTAATCCACAGCTTATGGGACAGTTATCCACAGGACAGTCCCCAGGGGGCTGTGGAAAACTCATGTACTGTACTTAGCTAGCAGCTCGTCACGCAGCCCCTCGATTTCCCCTCGAAGGAGCGGGACCTGACGGATGAGCTCCTGCATCTTTTGATAGGAGTGCATGATGGTGGTGTGGTCGCGGCCCCCAAAGGCCCTACCTAGGGCGGGGAAGGAGCTCTCGGTGAGCTCGCGGGCGAGGTAGATCGCGATCTGGCGGGCCTGGGCGATCTCCTTCTTGCGGGACGGGCCCTCCAGCTCCGCCACCGGGATCCGATAGCGGGCGGCTACCTCCTGCTTGATCACGTCCACGGTGAGGCGCCGGGTGCTCTCCTCCTTGGGGAGGATCTCCTCCAGCACCTTAGGGGTGATGGGACCGTCCCCGAGTTCGATGTAGGCCATGGCGCGGATGAGCGCCCCCTCCAGGTCTCGGACGTTGGTGGTGATCCGGGACGCGATGATCTCCAGGATGGAGTCGTCCACGGACAAGCCCCGCCGGCGGGCCTTCTCCCTGAGGATGGCGATCCTCGTCTCCAGGTCCGGCGGCTGGATGTCCGCCACCAGCCCCCAGCGGAAGCGGGACACCAGTCGATCCTGAAGCCCCTGGAGTTCGTCCGGAGGCCGGTCGGAGGAAAGCACGATCTGTTTTCCGTTTCCGTAGAGCTCGTTAAACGTGTGGAAGAGTTCCTCCTGCGTCCCCTCCTTATTCCGGAGGAAATGGACGTCGTCGATGAGGAGGACGTCCACATTCCGGTACTTGGCCCGGAACTGCTCGGTGGTGTTGGTCCCGATGGAGTGGATGAGCTCGATGGCGAACCTCTCCGAGGTGGTGTAGACGACGGTGAGGTCACCGGGTTTTCCCAGCACGTGATTGCCCACGGCGTGGAGGAGGTGGGTCTTCCCTAGCCCCACCTTTCCGTAAATGAAAAGAGGGTTGTAGGCCCGGGCAGGCGACTCGGCCACCGCTAAGGCAGCGGCGTAGGCAAGCTGGGAGTTCTTGCCCCGCACGAAGGTGTCGAAGGTGTACTCCGGGTTTAAGGGCAGGGTCCCCAGGTAGCGGCGGGCCGTCTCCGGAGCCTGGGGAGGGGGTGGTGAAGGGGGAAGCTGGTCTCCGACCACCACCTTGAGGGCAAGGGGCCGTCCTGCCACGTCCGAGATAACCCGCTCCAAGAGGGCCCGGTATTTACGCTCGATCCCACCCTTGGCGAACATGGAGGGGACCTCGAGCACGAAGACATCCCTCTCCATTCCCTTCGGGGTGGCTTCGGAGAACCAGGCGGCGAAACTTGGAGGCGGTATTTCCTCGGCGAGAAGGGCTTTGGCCTGCTNCCAGATCCGCTCGACGGTGCGCTCCATGGCCTACGTGAAGCCTACCCCCGTCTGAGGCAGGCCGTCAACTGGTGGTGGCGAGGCCCAGAGTCGAACTGGGGACACCGCGGTTTTCAGCCGCGTGCTCTACCACCTGAGCTACCTCGCCAAAACCACCCCAAGAAGCCGTGCGGCTTCTTGGGGACCCCGGATAATTGGGGTCCCCATGGAAACAGAGTTTCCATGGGGTACTCCTTGGCGGGGACGACGGGATTTGAACCCGCGACCTCCGGAGTGACAATCCGGTGTCCTAGTCCAGCCTGGACCACGTCCCCGTTTCTCTCAGTGGGCGAGAGAGGATTTGAACCTCTGACCTTCCGGATGTAAGCCGGATGCTCTCCCACTGAGCTACTCGCCCGCAAGTTTAGCCGGCCCCCTAGCCGGCTTGCAAGTGTCCCCGGGGGGATTTGAACCCCCGCTACCGGATTGAAAGCCCGGTGTCCTAGGCCTGCCTAGACGACGGGGACAAGGGAAACTGGGTCGTGCAGGAATCGAACCTGCGACACCCGGCTTAAAAGGCCGGTGCTCTGCCAACTGAGCTAACGACCCTGGTGGGCCGTGGAGGACTCGAACCCCCAACCCGCGGATTAAGAGTCCGCTGCTCTGCCAGTTGAGCTAACGGCCCACGCAAAATCTTACGAAGCGCCGCCGAGCCCTGTCAAGGGCTAAAATGGCGAGATGAAAGGACTCTGGCAAGGTCAGGCTCCGCTGCCGGAAAGGCTCCGGCCTCGGGACCTCTCCGAGGTGGTGGGGCAAAGACACCTCCTCGGGGAGCACGGCCCCTTGCGCGCGCTGATCGAGGGGGGCAACTTCTCCGCCCTCATCTTCTGGGGGCCGCCAGGGACGGGGAAGACCACCGTGGGGCGCATCATCGCCGCCCGGTGCGAGGCCCGGTTCGTGCAGGTCTCCGCCGCCCTCACCACGACCAGCGAGGTGAAGAAGGTCTTAACGTCATCCCGGGAGCTTTGGCAGCGCACCGGGGGGCGAGACCTGCTGTTTTTGGACGAGGTGCACAGGTGGAACCGGGCCCAGCAGGACGTCCTCCTCCCCTTCCTCGAGGAGGGCTCGATCCTGTTCATCGGGGCCACCACCGAGAACCCCTCATTCGCCCTCCGGCCGGCCCTGCTCTCGCGGGCCCAGCTGTTCGTGTTCGAGCCCCTCACGGAGGAGGATCTGCGGGAGCTTCTGCGACGAGCCCTGACCGACGAGCGAGGGTACGGGGGGCGCGTATCCCTCACCCCGGAGGCCGAGGCCTTCCTCATCCGCTACGCCGACGGGGACGCCCGGCGGCTCCTCTCCGCCCTGGAGACCGCGGTGGCCGCAGAAGGNGAGGGGAAGCTCACCTTGGAGCAGGTGACCAGGGCCCTGGGCCGTAAGGCCCCCCGTTATGACCGGGCTGGGGAGGAGCACTACAACCTCATCTCGGCGCTGCACAAGTCCGTCCGCAACTCCGACGTAGATGCAACGCTCTATTGGCTGGCGCGGATGCTGGAGTCCGGTGAGGACCCGAGGTACCTGGCCCGGAGGCTGGTGAGGATTGCAAGCGAGGACGTGGGCCTTGCCGATCCCCATGCGCTGCGGCTCGCGGTGGCCGCAGCCCAGGCGGTGGAGCTTGTGGGAATGCCGGAATGCGAGCTGGCCCTGGCCCAGGCCGCGGTCTATTTGGCCTTGGCCCCCAAGTCCAACGCCCTCTACCGGGCCTACGGCGAGGCCAAGGCGGACGTCCAGCGCACGATAAACGAGCCGGTGCCATTGCACCTCCGCAATCCAGTGACCGAAGTCATGCGGGAGGTCGGCTACGGGAAGGGATACCGGTACGCCCACGACCTCCCAGAGGGGGTGGCCCCCATGGAGTGCTTGCCCCCGGGGCTTTCCNGGCGTGAGTACTATCGGCCTAGGGAGAGCGGTTGGGAAGCCCGTGTGAAGGATAGGCTGCGGGAGCTGCGCCGTAAGATCCGCGAGGAAAAGCGAGGTTGATCAGCTGTCTTGCTCACAAGCCGGGGCGGGTATCTACGACAGGAATTCGCCTCAACTTGATAACAGAAAACACTTGATTTGCTTCAACTTATGTTTCAAGCAATTTACTTGCTAAACTTGCCATAGCGATGCTATCCTAAGAGGCACTCGTNGTGCAGGGGGTGGACAAGTTAATGGAAGAATACGAGGTTGACCTGCGTGATTACCTGCGGGTGCTGTGGCAGGGCAAGTGGGTGGTGCTNATTTGCGTTCTGGTTGCCGTGGGGGCTGCGGCATGGGTGTCGTTCCGGGCCCCGGACATCTATCGGGCCGAGGCAGTACTCCAGGTGGAGCGGCCCTTAGGCCTTCCCAGCAACTATAAACCTCCCTCCATCGAGGAAGTAGTTGAGCGGATCCGAGACGAAACGCTTCTCCTCTCTGCCCTGGGCGATGAGGAAACCGTTTCCTGGCTGCAAGGACATTGGACCGTTCGACAAGAAAAAGGTTGTATTTATCTTCAAATTGAANCCTCCCGGTCGCCTGCTGAGTTGGCCGGGNTCCTCCGACGAGTGGCCGAGGGTTTAAAGGGCGAATACCGGCGAGGTGTCATGGCAGCGGTCACTGCCCGCCTAGACGAGATCGCAAAGAGAAGGCGAGTGTTGCAAAAGCAGCTAGCGGCTTGGCAGGAGAAGGTAGACCGGGCGTATCAGGAGGCCCAAACGCAGCGTGAGGAGCTCCTGGCGGCCATTGGGGCACTGAAGGCGAATCCCGAGGTTTTGGCCTTGGAAGTGGGGGAGCAGACGCGACGGTTTGAGGGGGCGTTGGCGGAGAGGGAGCTCGAGCTGCTTTACCAACGGCTTGAACCCGTTGAGCTGTTGTTGGATGGGGTGAAACGGCAAGGGGTGTACTATTTTTCCCAATTCGCGAGTCGGGCCATCGCGGCCGAAGCGGAGCTGGTCTCGTTGGCCGAAGATGCCCAGGAGCTCCAGGAGCTCCTCAGCGATCCTCCAAGCCCCATAGTGACGCTCCGGGGCCCCCAGGGCCTAGAGGCTCCGGTGGGGCCTCCCAGGCGGACAAACCTCGCCGTCGCTGGTGTGCTAGGGCTTTTCATCGGAGTGCTCCTCGCCTTTTTTTGGCATTATCTTCGCTCGGGGTGTATAGAAGAACTTGAACCTGAGGATAGGCCGGGTGAGGAGGCGAGGAAATAAAAAGCCGTAAAATGCCTGCCTCCCCCGATCGGAGATAAAAGAGGGGAGAAGGGTATGGAAGAATACGAGGTCGACCTTCGGGACTACCTGCGGGTGCTGTGGCGCGGCAAGTGGATCGTGCTTTTGTGCACCCTAGTGGCATTGGGAGCAGCGGCCGTGGTGAGCTTCCGCGCTCCCGATGTCTACCGGGCTGAGGCTACGTTGGCCCTTGAGACCCCACCAGGGATGCCAGCCACCTACTCCCTCCCCAGCCTGGACCTTCTGCTCGAACGGGTGAAGGNCCCTTCGCTCTTGGACAGGGCAGTGGAACAGGCCGGGGCAGGCTCCTTCTCCGGGGCATGGCTCGCTGGACACCTCCAGGCGAAAAAACAGGGCAAGTTCCTAGGGCTCGTCTTGGAGGCCTCCTTTTCCCCGGATATCTTGCGGAGCCTTCTTGCCGGAGTCGTGGCAGCCCTGGATGAGGAGGTGAGGGCGGACGTTGGTCAGGCCGTGGAGGAACGCCTCTCCTCCCTTTCCGCCCAGCGTGAGGAATTACAGAGGCAGCATGCCCAGTGGGAGCAAGAGCTAAGCGAGGTCCGGGCCCGAGCCGAGGCCCAAAGGGACGTCCTGCTGGNNGCGATAGCCGAGATAAAGAGGGATCCCGAGCTCCTTTCGCTAGCTCTGGGGGACACGGTGACCGTACAGGGCTATCTCGTCCAAGAGAGGCTGGACCTGCTTTATACCCGCCTCCAAGCAGTGGAGCTTGCCCTTGATGAGATGGACCGGCTGGGGGTGCGTGCACTTCCCGGAATTGGAGCGAAACTCAGTGCACTTGAAGAAAAGCTGGCTTCACTGGAGGTGGAGGAGGCCACATTACAGGAGCTCCTTTCCGATCCCCCCTCCCCTCTCTTGGTGGTGCGGGGGCCAAGCGCTTCGTCATCCCCAGTGGCCCCAAACAGGAAGATGAATTTGGCCGTGGCTGGGGTGCTGGGGCTTTTCTTCGGAGTGCTGCTGGCTTTCTTCTGGCATTGGCTCAGGGAGGAAGGGCCTACAGGCGAATCGCGAGCCGGAGAAGCCACCTGACCAAGAGGTCTCGTAGGAGGTACAGGGCCAAAAGGAGGACGAGCGGAGACCAGTCGACCGGTCCTCCGAGGCCCAGCCTGGCCAGGCCATGCCGGATGGGGCGGAGGAGTGGCTCCGTGGCCACTTCAAGGCACCTGCGCAGGGGGTGGGTGGGGTCCAGGGGAAGCCAGGTGATCACCGCCCGTCCCACCACCACCAAGCTGTACGCCCACGCGGTGGCCTCGATAAGTCTGGCAAGCGCAACGATGAAGGAGGCCATAGTGCACGCTATACTGCCCACGATGCGGGTGGTGGTCAAGCTGTTTGGGGAGTTCCGAGAGGCCGTGGGCAGCGACCGGGTGGAGTTAGAACTGCCCTCGGGCGCGACGTGTGACGAGGCGCTGCGCNGCTTGGCGGAGCTCGAGCCCAAGTTAAAGGACCTTTTGTACGACCAAGAAGGCAAACTGCGCGATCATCTGCACGTATTCTTAAACGGGCGCAACGTGGCGACCATCGGCGGGCTCGGTACCTCACTTACAGACGGTGACGCTATCTCGTTCTTCCCTCCCATAGGCGGGGGCTGACGGATTGTGTTTGGTTTCCTATAATGCGTTTTTGGAGATTGCGAAAATGGGGGAACGACCGCGGTACTTAAACACCTCGCTCGCAAAAGCCCTGCGGGTGTGTGAGCTGTTCGACGGTGAGCGGGTTGAGCTCTCGCTGTCGGACATAGCGCGCGCCCTGGGGGCCCGTCCGGGGAGCATCTATCCCATCATCCACACCCTGCAGGCGTTTGGGTATCTGGAACGCGATCCGGACACCAAAAGGTTCCGGTTGGGGCTTAAGTTCCTAGCGATCGCCAGCCACATCCTCTCCTCCCTCGACATCAGGGAGAAGGCCAAGCCCGTGCTCAGGGACCTNGCGCGGGGGCTCCAGGTGAACGCCCACTTGGCCGTCTTGTATGAGGACGAGGTGCTGTACCTCGATCGGGAGGAGGCCGCGCCGAGCGTGGTGTTGCCCTCCGTCATCGGTCGGCGCGTTCCCCCTCACTGCACCGCGTTGGGGAAGGTGCTGCTCGCGCACAACCCGGAGGCGGCGGAACGGATATTGGCCAGCGGGGAGCTCCCCAAGCTCACCCCCCACACCATCACCGATCCCCGGGACCTCAAAGGGGAACTCGCCAAAGTACGGGAGGCCGGTTATGCGCTCGATGACGAGGAGTTCCATGANGGCAATTTCTGCGTTGCGGCTCCCCTCAGGAACTACCGCGGCACGGTGGTGGCGGCGATCTCCGTCTCTTTAGCCAAAAGTCGGCTCGAACATGAGCCTCAGGAGAAGTTCGTTCGGGCGGTCCTTGNCGGGGCCGAGACAATTTCGCGTGCCATGGGGTATGATGGCCGTTGACCCAGTAAGGAGGTAGGAGGAGATGGCGGAAGTAAAGCTCATAGAGGTCACCAAGAAGTTCGGCAACTTCACGGCCGTGAACAGGATCAACCTCGAGGCCCGGGACGGGGAGTTCGTGGTGNTGGTAGGGCCTTCAGGTTGTGGCAAGACCACCACGCTGCGCATGATCGCGGGGCTGGAGGAGGTCACCGAGGGCGAGATCTACATCGGCGACCGCCTCGTGAACGACGTCCCCCCCAAGGACCGGGATATCGCCATGGTGTTCCAGAACTACGCCCTCTACCCCCACATGGACGTGTACAACAACATGGCCTTCGGCCTCAAGCTCAGGAAGGTGCCGAAAAAGGAGATCGACAGGCGGGTGCGGGAGGCCGCTGAGCTGTTGGGGATCTCCGATAAGCTCCGGGCTAAGCCTCGAGAGCTCTCCGGAGGACAAAGGCAGCGAGTGGCCGTGGGCCGAGCCATCGTGCGCGACCCCAAGGTGTTCCTGTTCGATGAGCCGCTTTCCAACCTGGATGCCAAGCTTCGTGTCCGCATGCGAGCCGAGCTCGCCGAGCTTCACCAGCGCCTTAAGACCACCACTGTGTACGTGACCCACGACCAGGTGGAGGCCATGACCTTGGGCCACCGGGTGGCGGTGATGAAGGACGGGGTGGTGCAGCAGTACGATGCCCCTCAGACGATCTACGATCACCCCGCGAACATGTTCGTGGCCGGGTTCATCGGTTCACCGCCCATGAACTTCCTCGAGGCCCGCATAGAGGAGGAGGACGGCAAGCTGTACGTGCAAGGGAAGGGATTCAAACTCCGCATCCCCGAGGACAAGATCAACGACGAGGTACGGAGCTATGTGGGCAAGCCCGTGGTTTTCGGGATCCGCCCGGAGGACCTCCGCACGCCGGAGATGGTCCACGAGGAGCGCCTTGAGGCTTCCTTCCCCGGCAGGGTGAGGGTGCGGGAGCCGCTGGGGGACGAGCTCATCGTGTACGCGGATTGTGCTGGTGACGAGGTCATCGCCAAGCTTGATCCGCACCTTCACATCGAGCCCGGGCAGGAGATCACGTTGGTGGCCTCCATGGAGCGGATGCACCTGTTCGACCCGGAGACCGAAGCCGCCATCCTGTAAGTTCGATTTTTGATCCGCCATCTCAAATCCGTTTCCGGAACCGGCGGTCAGGTACACAAGCCTGGCCGCCGGTGTTTTAGTTCTGTTTAAATCAGGTCTTACCTTGTGCCGCCGGCGAGGTTGACAACCGAAGCAACATCGTTGTAAAATTCAAATTGTGTTTTACCATTTCAAAAAGGAGGTGGTGACAGGGCCCTCCCCTGCAGGCTGATAAGGCTTCATGTGGTGGGATAGGCATAAATTAAAGTGAACCCTAAGGAGGTAAATTCATGAGGTGGCGTTTGATCGGTGCGTTGGCGATTGTGGGGCTTTTCTCCCTAGGGGTCTTTGGAGCTGAGAAGCCAGCTTGGCAGCTCATCAACTGGGATGGGCCGGTTCCCGCTGCGGAGAGGCTTTCCGCGGACAAGTACATCCTCCCTGAAGGTTGGCAAGAGGCCACTGCTGGTGTGGAGTCGATCTTCTACTTCAACTCCGGTGCTATGCGTCACGACCCCGCCACCGCGGAGAACATCCGCCTGTTCGAGGAGATGACCGGCATCAAGGTGGAGTACGCTGAGGTCTCCGCTCTGATCCTGTTCGACAAGACCCTGAGCGTGTTCGTGGCCCGTGATCCTTCCGTCCATGGCATGTCCCTCACCGACGCCCCCCTAGAACTATCCCAGGTCATCGGCGGCGGCTGGGCGGAAGAGCTCCCCTTCTGGACCCCTGAGGTCCAGGCCATCTATCCGCCCGGCCTCGTTGAGGCCTTGAAGGGTCCTGACGGCAAGTTCTACGCCACCGTGGACACCATGCGCTCCTACGTCTTGTTCTACCGCCCCTCCTGGCTCAAGGCGGCTGGCGTGGAGAAGGTCCCCGAGACCTGGCAGGAGGTACTCGAGGCGGCCAAGAAGTGCCGCGAGTGGGCGGTGGAGAACCTGGGGCCCGACTATTGGGGCATCGTCTTCCCCGGCGACTACAACTTCTCCCACATGATCCAGGCCGGGATCTACTCCCAGGGCGCGCGCGTCCTCCACGATGGCAAGCCCATCTGGAACAGTCCCGAGGGCAGGAACTCCTGGCAGCTGTGGTATGACTTCATCGCCACCGGCGCCGCCCCGGAGGCGTGTCTCGGGTACTCCTGGTCCGACTACCAGGAGGTGTTCGCCCGTGGTAAGGCCGCCTTCTCCCTAGGTTTCACCACCTACATCGTCCGCTACGGAAACCCCGACCTTTCTCCTGGAGTGCAGACCGACGTGTTCGGGAACCCTGTAGACGGTGGCGACTGGGCCTGCGTGCCTCCGCCCAAGTGGGATGCCTCCATGCCGGATGAGTACCGGGCAGCCTTCATCGACTTCGACGGCTTTGTCATCAACAAGTTCGCCGACGACAAGCACAAGGCCGCGGCCATGCTGTTCGCCGAGTTCAGAATGAGCAAGCAGGCCATGATGAACGAGGTCCTCATCGAAGGGAACGAGTCCTTCTTCCCCGGTGTGTACGACGATCCGGAAGTGATGAGCAAGATCCCGTACGCTGAGGTGCGGAAGATCTCAGCTCAGAATACGGTCATGGAGGCCTTCCCGCCGGGCTCGAAGACCGCCATCGATATCCTCATCGAGTACTTCGGCAAGGCGGTGGCCGGGGAACTCGATCCCCAGGAGGCCCTGGACCGGGCTCAGGCGGAGATCAACCAGATCTACGAATGAGCCTGACGGGCCTCTTCCTTGCTGAGAGGAGGGAGCCGCAGCCGAATCGGCTGCGGCTCCCCTTGAAAGCCTATAGGATCCCGGACAGCACGTTCGGTGCCCTGCTCTCNCTGCCGGGCCTGGCAATGCTCCTCCTGTGGGTAGGGGTGCCGCTTGTCATAGTCATCTGGATCAGTTTTTTGCGCTACGACTTCATGCACCCGATCCGGTTTTACGGATTGGGTAACTACCTGCGTCTGTTCCGGGACCGGGTGTTCTTGCTCGCTCTCAAAAACACGGCCATATTCAGCGCGGGCTCCACGGTGCTTACCTTCATCGTTGGTTTTACCTGTGCCTGGTCCCTGTCCCGCATCGGCCGCGGTTCCGCGGTGTTCCGCACCTTGGTGATGCTCCCGTGGGCGGTCCCCCTCATCGTCTCCGGATTCATCTGGGGCTGGATGTTCAACCCCTCCTACGGGGTTATCAACGACATCCTGATCAAGCTTGGTCTCATTTCCCGGCCCCTCGACGTCTTCGGCAATCCTGACACAGCCATGATCGGGGTCATCATCGCTGACGCCTGGACCCGCATCCCGTTCATGACCATCCTCACGCTGGCTGGCCTGGAGCGAATTCCCCGGGAGCTTTATGAGGCAGCGAAGATCGACGGCGCTGACGTGTT
>Ga0180877_1069_pt1 | contig 21060 bp, 22 predicted proteins | sample Deesub1362A_J573_FD_124316 | JGI IMG/M metagenome (GOLD analysis project Ga0180877, IMG submission 124316) | Candidatus Acetothermia bacterium JdFR-47 | reverse complement strand
CGCGACAACACCAAGGTTTTCCTACGCGAGATCCCGTTTGCCGACTTCGGGGAGCTTCTCGATCCCCCCTCGGTGGACGTCACGGCCCACATCGTGGAGTGTCTGGGCCGGCTCGGGTATCGGCCCGGCTTTGCGCCCCTGGACCGGGCCCTCAGGTACATGTTCCGGGAGCAAGAGGAGGATGGGTCCTGGTACGGCCGCTGGGGCGTGAACCACATTTACGGCACCGGAGCGGTGCTCCCCGCCCTCTCGGCGATCGGCTTTCCCATGGGAGATCCTCGGGTGAAGAAGGCGGTGGACTGGCTCCTCTCCCGCCAGAACGAGGACGGGGGTTGGGGCGAGGCCATCGAGTCCTACCATAAGCGAGAGCTGCGGGGCCGGGGGCCCTCGACAGCNTCCCAGACGGCTTGGGCGCTTTTGGCCCTCATCGCCGCCGGGGAGGCGGAGAGCGAGGCCGTCCGGCGGGGAGTTGAGTACCTCATCGCGACCCAGCGGGAGGACGGCACCTGGGACGAGCCCTACTTCACCGGGACGGGCTTCCCCACGGACTTCATGATCAACTACCACCTCTACCGCCATTACTTCCCCCTCATGGCCNTGGGCCGCTACCGGAAAGCGGTGAGGGGTGACGGGTGATGGGGAGGATGAAGATCGAGCGGGCCAAGGTTTACGGGTTCTGCCCCGGGGTGAGGCGGGCGGTGCAGATGGTGGAAGAGCACCTAGAGCAGGAGGGACCGCTCGCCACCCTGGGGGCCATCGTCCACAACGCCCACGTGGTGGAGGCGCTGGAGCGCAAAGGGGCCCGGGTGGCTAGGACGGTCTCCGAGGTTAGAGAGCCTACCGTGGCCATTACCGCCCACGGTGCTGGGCAGGAGATATACGAGGAGATCGAAAAACGGGGGCTCAAGCTCGTCGACACCACTTGCCCCATCGTGAAGCGTGCCCAAGAGGCCGCCCGGACCCTGGCAGAGGAGGGATACACGGTCCTCATTTACGGGGAGGAGGCCCACCCCGAGGTGCGTGGGATCCTATCCTGGACCAAGGGTAAGGGTTACGCGACCCTGTCGCCGGAGGACCTCCCGGAACTTGCCACGAGGAAGCTTGCCATCATCTCCCAGACCACCAAGGGCCGCACTGCCTTCTGGCAGTTCGTCCGCGACGTCCTCGACCGCTTCCAGCTCTCCCTGGACGATGTGCGGATTATCGACACCACCTGCCCCGAAACCGGGCGCCGGTACGAGGCGGCCAAGGAGCTCGCCGAGCGGGTGGAGGCCATCTTTGTGGTGGGATCGCGCAATTCCGCAAACACCCGCAAGCTCGCCGATACCTGCGAGAGTACCGGGGTCCGGACCTACTTCATCGAATCGGCGGAAGAGATCGACCCGGCGTGGGTGGCCGGGCTTTCCCGGGTGGGGGTTACCGCCGGGGCCTCCACCCCGGACGAGGTGATCGATCAGGTGATCGAGAAGCTAGCAAGGCTAGGAGGTGAGGAGGGATGAGGCCAGTGTCTACGGAACCGAAACCTATTTTGAAGCGACTGCGGTTTTCCGTGACCTCGGAGCGGGCGCCACAGTTCATCGATATCACCGACGAGGTGCAAAAGAAGGTGGAGGAGTCGGGGATCCGGGACGGGATCGTCACCGTGTTCTGCCGCCATACCACCGCCGCTATCCGCATCAACGAGAACGAGCCGCTTCTGCTCTTGGACATGGAGGAGTTCCTGAAGCGCGTTGCCCCCCGGGACCTTTACTATCGCCACAATGACTTCTCCATCCGCACTCACAACATGACCGAGGACGAGTGCCCCAACGCCCATGCCCACTGCCAGCACCTGCTTCTTGGGGCGAGCGAGACCATCCCAGTGGAGGACGGCAAACTCCTGCTCGGTCGCTGGCAGCGCATCTTCCTGGTGGAGCTGGACCGGCCCCGGGAGCGGGAAGTGTACGTGCAGGTGCTGGGGATATGACCGAGAAAATTGAGGGCCTGACGAAGGAATTGGAGGCGGCGTTCGCCGCCATCCCTCCGGGCGAGCGCCTCTTGCTTTTGCCGCACTGTCTCAGGCCGAGCGCCTCCTGTCCCGGGCGGCCGTCCAAGGAGGGCTTCGTCTGCCCCCCGGACTGCAAGCTCTCCTGTGCCATCGGGGCCCTCAGGCGGGAGGCCGAACGCTTGGGGTACAAGGGCGTGTGCGTAGCCCCCGGCGGGGCGCTTGCCCTCAGGTTTGTGAAGGAGCTCGCCCCCAAGGCGATCCTGGCCATTGCTTGCCATAAGGAGCTCCTCGAGGGAAAGGAAGCAGTGGAGGAGCTCCCTGAGCCTCATCCGATAATCCTCCCCCTCCCCCTCCTGCGCGACGGGTGCGTGGACACGGAGGTAGACCTTAAGGAGGCCCTGCGCCTCGTCCGCCTCGGCACCCAGGCTTGACAACCTCCCTTCCGCAACGTTAAGATATATTTCGCAAGTAAAAACAATGAATCAAAATCCCATGCTCACTGAACATCGGCGGAGGCTTATCCTCGAGCGCTTGCGTGAGCGCGGTGTGGTACGTACATCAGAACTTTCTGAGCTTTTCTCCGTTTCACCGATGACCATCCGCAACGACCTCAACGCCCTTGCCGAGCAAGGGGAGCTCATCCGCATCCACGGTGGTGCCATCGTGAAGGAGTGGCTGGCATCCGAGCCCTCCTANCACGAGAAGGCGACCAGGAACCTGACCGAAAAACAGAGGATCGGGCGATACGCCGCCGGGCTCATCGAAGAGGGCATGGCGGTGTTCATCGGCAACGGTACCACCACCATGCAGATCGTGAAGCACCTTCCCCGCGAGGTCCGATTCCGGGCCTTCACCAACGCCCTCACCCACGCCGTGGAACTTGCCCAACTCCCCCAGGTGGAGGTGTACGTGGTCGGCGGATATCTGCGAGGTGTATCCTACGCTATGGTGGGGCGGCTGGCGCGCCAGGCGTTAGACGGCGTCTACTTCGACCTCGCTTTCCTGGGCGCCAACGGCGTCTCCCTCGAGCATGGGATCACCATCCCCGCCTTAGAGGAGGCGGAGACGGCTGCGGAGGTGGTGCGCCACGCCCGCCGGACCGTCCTCGTCGCCGATCACACCAAATTCGGCGTGGTTACCCACGGCAAGATTGCCGACCTTTCTGAGGTGGACGCCATCGTCACCGACCGGCCCCTCCCGCCTGAGCTGGCTCGGGCGCTTGAGGAGCTGGACGTGGAGGTGCACGTCGCTCACGAAGGGGGTGATACAGGGAGCATCTGAAATCGGCTTGGGGAGTGCAAGGCGTGGTTTGAAAAGTCAAAAGGAGGTTTTGTATGAAGCGTGCTTGGCTNTTGGTAGTAGCGTTGGTTTTGCTCTCTTTCGGTTGGGGCTTGGCGCAGGAGAAGACGCAAATCACCTTCTGGCATGCCATGGGCGGCTGGCGCATCGAGGTCCTTGAGCGCATGGCCGCTGACTTCAACGCGATCTTTCCCCAGTATGAGGTCATCCCCGAGTTCAAGGGCGGCTATCGTGACGTCCTGAACGCCGCGATCGCCGCTGCCAAGACNGGTGCTCCGCCTGGGGTGGTCCAGATCTTCGAGGTCGGTACCCGCATGGCCATTGACGCCGGCATCTTCGAGCCCGCGCAGAAGGTCATCGAGGAGTGTGGGCTCGAGGTCGATTGGAGCCAGTACATCCCGGCGACGATGAGCTATTACACCATCGACGGCGTGGTCTACTCTTTCCCCTTCAACTCCTCCAACCCGATCCTGTACTACAACAAGGATATCTTCGAGAAGGCTGGGATCGAGCTCCCCAGGAAGCCCACCTTTGAGGACATCTATGAGGCGGCCAAGAAGATCGTCGAGGGCGGGTACGCCACCTACGGTATCACTTGGCCGGTCCACTCTTGGTTCATCGAGCAGTGGTTCGCCGAGCAGGGTCAGGACCTCGTGGATAACGAGAACGGCCAGGCAGGTCGGCCGACCCAGACCTACCTCCTGAGCGACGCCGCCAAGCGGATCTTCGAGTGGTGGGGCTACCTCTACAAAGATGGGCTCTACGCGCCGACCTCCTTTGAGGCCTGGGGTGAGGCCAAGCGAAACTTCCTCGCCCAGGAGACCGCCATGCTTATCTACTCCACTTCCGACGTGGCCAACATGAGGGCGCAAGCCCTGGAGGCCGGCTTCCACGTGGCCACGGCCTACTTCCCCGTCCCCGCTGACGTAGAGCGCCACGGTGTGATCATCGGCGGTGGGTCCCTGTGGATCACCAAGGACCTCACGCCTGAGCAGAAGAAGGCCGCTGCTGAGTTCGTGCTGTGGATGTCCTCGGTGGCCCAAACCATCCGTTGGCACCAGCTCACCGGCTACTTCCCCATCAAGCTGACCGCCATCCAGGCCCTCGAGGAGGAGGGTTGGTACAGGCGGTTCCCGGACTTTAGGACGGCCATGGACCAGCTGCAGGAGACCGTCGTTTGCCCGGCTACCAAGGGAGCGAAGATCGGCGCCTTCCTCGAGGTGCGTGAGTACATCGGCAAGGCCTTCTACCGGATGGCCGAGCTTATCGACCAGGGTGTATCCGTCGAGGAAGCCGCTGAGACCGCGCTTCGGGAGGCCAAGGAGGCCGCCGATCGAGCTATCTGCGAGTACCGCGAGGCCATCGGTGAGCCTTGTCCCTGAGCACTGAACCGATGGAGGGGCCCAAGCAGCTGAGCTGCTTGGGCCCCTTTTCCCTTCGAGCTCGGGTATGAGGGGGAATGACGATGTACAAGAACAAGCTGTTGCCGTATCTTTTACTGCTGCCAGCCCTCACCGTCCTGATCCTGTTCCTCTATTACCCCCAGGTCGAGGTCTTCATCCTCTCGCTGCATCGCGTGGCCCTGCTGGGCGTAAGAAAGGTCTTTGTGGGCTTCGCCAACTACCAAAAGATCTTTTCTTCGCCCAAGTATTACCACAGCTTGGAGATCACCTTGATCTTCGTGGCTGCGGTGGTGCTCATCGGACTGGCGGTCTCGCTCGGTCTAGCGGTCTTGGCCAACCAGAAGATCCGGGGGGCACGGTTCTATCGCACGGCCCTGATCTGGCCCTATGCCCTCTCCCCCGCTGCAGCGGGGACCGTGTGGTTCTTCCTCTTCACCCCTGTGGCGGGGCTGGTCAACTACGTGTTGGACTCCACCATAGGGATAAGGCCAGATTGGTTCGGAGACAAGGTCCTGGCCCTAGCCCTGGTCACCGGGGCCGCCATCTGGAAGAACTTGGGGTACAACGTAATTTTTTATCTGGCAGCCCTACAGAACGTTCCCAAGGAGCTACTGGAGGCGGCACAGGTCGATGGGGCCGGTGCTTTTAGGAGGTTTTGGAAGGTCACGTTTCCACTACTTGGCCCTACGACCTTCTTCTTGCTCACTATGAACATGATCTACGCCTTCTTCGAAACCTTTCCCATCATCGACATCATGACCCGGGGAGGGCCGGGCGAGGCCACCAACACGCTGATCTACAACCTGTATCGGGACGCCTTCCGTTTCTTTAAGACGGGAGTGGCCTCAGCGCAGTCGGTGATATTGTTCCTCTTCGTGCTCATCTTGACCTTCCTCCAGTTCCGGACGGTGGAAAGGCGGGTGCACTATGGTGCGTAAGGCTAAAGCACGCTTTTGCCGGCGAACAGAGACACGCCACACCGGGTGCCGACCAAGGCCCCCCATGACGCGGCGCCTCAAGGTCCTGGCCATTCACCTCGCGCTCATCATGAGCATTTTGTCAATCGCCATCCCCGTGATCTACGCTATTATTGGGAGCACGCAAACTACAGCGGAGGCTTACCGCTATCCCCCCAAACTCACCCCGGGCAATGCTCTTTTCGATAACTTTCGGAAGGCCTGGAACTTGGGCTTGGGACGGATGCTTGGGAATACCTTCCTCGTGGCGACCGGCGTGGTGATAGGTAAGGTATTCCTATCCGTACTGGCGGGATTTGCTTTCGTGTATTTCCGCTTCCCGGGCAAGGACCTCATTTTCTTCCTCGTGCTGGTGACCTTGATGTTCCCATTAGAAGTGCGGATCGTTTCTCTCTTTGACTTGATGCAAAGGCTACAGCTTGGCAACACTTACTATGCTCTAATGCTTCCGTTTATGGCGAGCGCCACTGGGACCTTCCTCTTTCGTCAGCATTTCAGATCAATCCCCAGAGAATTGGTGGACGCCGCTCGCGTTGATGGGGCAGGCCCTCTTCGGTTTCTTTTTCAAATTCTGCTTCCTATTTCGTGGAACACTGTGGGGGCACTGGCGGCCGTCATGTTCGTCTACGCCTGGAACCAGTACCTATGGCCTTTGCTTGTGATCACCACCAAGGACAAGCAGATGATCCAGGTAGGGCTCAAGATGGCCCTCCAGGCGGAGGCCGGCGAGCTTGACTGGGGCATGGCCATGGCGGCCACCCTGATGAGCATTCTGCCCCCGCTTTTCGTCTTCTTCCTCCTCCAGGAGCAGTTCATGCGCGGCTTCTCTTTGGGAACGGAAAAATAACAACGCATGTACGGGGGTGACGGAATGGTAATCTACCCGGATGAAAGGACCATCGAGGTGCTCAAGGCCCAAAGCCCTGGCCACCCGCTCCTCCGTTGCCAGGGCTTCATCTTCGACGTGGATGGTGTGCTCTGCAGGGGGGAGGACCCTATCCCCCGGGCCCCGGAGGCGATCGAACGCTTAAGGCGCGGGGGGAAGAAAGTTATCTTCATCTCCAACAACTCCACCAAGTCGCGCGAGGACTACATCGCAAAGTTCGAGCGCTTGGGGATCCCGGTGGTGGCGGATGACCTCGTGCTCTCCACCTACGCCACCGCCCAGTACGTGGCGAAGGAGCGGCCCGGGGCGAGGGTGTACATGGTGGGGGCGCCGGGCCTGAGGCAGGAGCTTGCGCTCGCGGGGCTTTCCCTAGTGGAGGACCCCTTCCAAGCCGAGTACGTGGTGGTGGGCTCTCCCTTCGATGGGACGGGGCGCATCCGGGAGGACAACGCCCACCGCATCACCGGGGCCTTGCGGGCTCTGTACCATGCCGGGGCCAAGTTCGTGGCCACGAATCCCGACCGGATCTTCCCCGCCAAAGACGGGGTGATCCCTGGGACCGGGGCGGTGATAGGCGCCCTGTCGTATATGCTCGATCGGGAGCCGGATGCCGTGATCGGAAAGCCCTCCGAGCACATCGTGAGGATCGCCCTTTCAAGACTTGGCCTTGCCCCGGAGGAGTGCGCCATCGTGGGCGATATGGACACCGACATGCTCGCCGGAAAGAGGATGGGGATGACCACGGTGTTCGTCCGGAGCGGGGCGATGACCGAGGAGAAACTGCGCTCCTTGGGGATCGAGCCGGACTTCGCCTTCGACTCGGTGATCGAGATGCTCAAGGCGGAAGGAGGCTGACATGGGGAAGGCGGAGTACGTTGCGGCCCTGAAGGATGCGGTCGGGAGACTTCTCTCCGCGGGGGCGAAGCGGGTCACGGTGGTGCACCACAACGACGCCGACGGCCTCTCCTCGGCGGCGGTCCTCACGGAGGCCCTTTCTCGCAAAGGGTTTGAGGTGGAGCGGATTCCATTGGAGCGGGTGCATCCCCCGATCAACGAGCGCATCCACGAGACCTTCGCCGGCCGCCCCATCATCTACGTGGACCTTGGCGGCCGGGCCGGGCCGGTGATCGCCGAGATCAACCGGGGGCGCTCCCTTACCCTGATCGTGGACCACCACCTCGCTGAGGACGCCGGAGATCCGAGCGTCCTCAACCTCTCCACGGAGCTCTTNGGGATCTCAGGGGAAAAGGAGATCTCCGCTGCCACCACGGCTTGGCTGTTTGCNCTCGTCTTGGACGAGGGGAACCGGGACCTCGCCTACCTCGGGGTGATCGGAGCGATCGGGGACTCCCACGAGCGGGGGGGAAAACTCATCGGGGAGAATCGGGAGACGCTTCTAGAAGCCGTCTCCCGGGGGGATGTGCGGGTGGAGGAGGTGGACGGCCGCGAGAGCTATCATCTCACTAAATTTGGGGTGGAGATCCCCTTGAAGCCCTTCGCCAAGTCCCTCACCACCCTGGGGGCGGCGGGCTACGCCATGGGCGGGCCAGACCTGGGGGTGCGGACGTGTCTCGCCGGCCCTACAGCTGAATACGAAGCGAAGCTCACCGAGCTCGAGGCCTTAAAGCGCGAGCGGTTCGAGCGGATGATCACCCGGCTCAAGGAAGAGGGCCTCAGGCAGACCAGCCACGTCCAGTGGTTCTCGGTGGGAAAAGGGTTCGCCCCCATGGGGGTGAAGATGGTGGGCGAGTTCTGCATGGAGATCCGGGACCTGGACTTCGTAGACCCCGGAAAATACATCGCCGGCTTCCAGGACATGCCTTCCGAGATCCCAGGGCTCGGGCACTTCGACTGGGACCTGGTGAAGATCTCTATGCGGGTCCCAAGCCCCTTGGAGAAGAGAATTGTGGCCGGGGAGATGCCAGGGCTCGCCTGGCTCCTCCCCGAGGCAGCCAAGGTTGTGGGCGGCTCCATCGACGCCTGCCACGACTACGCCGCTGCTTCCCTCATCCCCCGGGGCAGGGAGGAGGAGCTCGTCCGGGCCATGGACGAGCTTGTGGAGGAGAGGCTTAGGTGAAGATCGCGGGCTGGGCCGTCCTCATCTCGGTCCTGATTTCCCCGGCCCTGTGGGCCGGGGAGCTTTTTACCCATGCCCCTATCCTGATCGCCTCCGACGCCGACTTCACCCCGGAGAATGGCGTAGTAAGCGAGACCGAGTCGGAGGAGCTCGGCGGTTCCGGAGAACAGCAGCGAGGAGGCAACACGTGAGGATGAAGAGGTGCGTCCTTTTTCTTGCAGCCCTGCTCCTCATTGCGGGCGGAGCGCTCGCCCAGGAGAAGATCGTCATCGCCCACCGGGGGGCCTCGGGGTATCTCCCGGAGCACACCCTGGCCGGTTACGCTTATGCCTATGCCCTGGGGGCGGATTACATCGAGCCGGACCTCGTGATGACCAAAGACGGGGTGCTGATCTGTCTGCACGACATCTACCTCGAGACGACCACGGACGTGGAGGGAGTATTTCCCGAGCGCCGCAGTTCCGACGGCCACTGGTATGCGGCCGACTTCACCCTGGAGGAAATAAAAAGACTCTCGGTGCACGAGCGGTGCCGGAGGGACGGGACCCCGTACTTCCCGGGACGGTTTCCCGTGGGGGGGTCCCACTTCGAGGTGCCCACCTTTGCAGAGATGATCGAGCTCATCCAAGGGCTCAACAAAAGTACCGGACGCGAGGTGGGGATTTACCCCGAGCTCAAGCGCCCCGGCTGGCATAGGGATCACGGCCTTCCTATGGAGGAGGCTTTGCTTTCCGTCCTGTCCCGCTACGGGTACGAGGGGCCGGGGGCGAAGGTCTACATCCAGTGCTTCGAGGCGGACACCCTGAAGAAGCTTCGGTTTGAGCTGGGGACCGAGCTCCCTCTGGTTCAGCTCATCAGCGGTATCTGGTCCTACTCCCGCATGTGGACTAAGAAAGGCCTCGACGAGATCGCCGCCTACGCCGACGGCGTGGGGCCTTCCAAGACGATCATTGAGAAGAACCCCGAGTTNGTGTCCTGGGCTCACGAGCGTGGGCTGGTCGTGCACCCTTACACGTTCCGGCGGGACTCCCTTCCCCCAGGGTACACGAGCCTGGAGGAGGAACTGGAGAGGTTTTTCTTCGTCTATCACGTGGACGGAGTGTTCACAGATTTCGTGGACGTGGCTGTCCGTGTGTTGCAGAAGGACGAGGCACAGGCGGCATTGCCTTAGTAAGGTCTCTTTCGTTTCTTTATCGGTACCGCCCAAGCAGTTGAGAGGTGAGGGACGTGAGCGATGGAAGGCTATTTACTTGACCTCGATGGCACCGTATACCGAGGGGAACGGCTCATCCCGGGGGCGGATCGAGCCATCGCCGAGCTCAAGGCTCGGGGGCGGAGGATCGTGTTCCTTTCGAACAAGCCCCTTCATTCCCGCCGGGACTACGCTGAAAAGCTGACGCGCCTGGGGATCCCCACGCGCGAGGAGGACGTGATCAACTCCTCCTACGTCCTCGCCCGGTACCTCGCCCGTAGGGCCCCGGGGGCCAAGGTGTTCGCCATTGGGGAAGAGCCCCTCCTCGCGGAGCTCCGTCGGGCGAGCTTGATCCTCACCGAGAACCCGGAGGAAATCGAGTACGTGATCGCCGCTTTCGACCGCACTTTTACCTACCGGAAACTCAACATCGCCTTCCAGGCCCTGCGGCGGGGGGCACACTTCCTCGCCACCAACCCCGACCGCACCTGTCCTGTGGAGGACGGCGAGATCCCCGACGCCGCCGGGGTCATCGCCGCGCTGGAGGCGACGACCGGCCGGGAGGTGGAGGTAGTAGTGGGCAAACCCTCCCGGTACATGGTGGAGGCGGCGCTGGAGGTGCTCTCGCTCCCGGCGAACCGGTGCGCCATGGTGGGGGATCGCCTGGAGACGGACGTTGTGATGGCGAAGGAGAACGGACTCGTTGCGATCCTCACCTTGAGTGGGGTGAGCTCCCGGGGGGACTTCACCGCCGCACGGATTCAGCCGGATTACGTGATCGAAAGCGTGGCGGAGCTCCCCGCCTTGGACGAGAGGATGAGGGGGTGAGGGGGATTGGACGACGAGACGATCTACGTCCCGGTGGAGACGCTTAGACGGTTTACCTACGAGGTGTTCGTCGGGCTGGGGGTCCCGGAGGATGACGCCCGTATCTGCACGGATGTGCTTTTGGCCTCGGACCTTCGGGGCATAGAGTCCCACGGGGTGGGCCGGCTCAAGATGTACTACGACCGCATAAAGCAGGGGATCCTGTCTCCAGTCACCCGCATGGAGATCGTGCGGGAGGGGCCCACCACCGCCCTGGTGGACGGTCACCACGGCATGGGCCACGTGATCGNCTATCGGTCGATGAAGCTGGCGATCCGAAAGGCCAGGGAGTACGGCCTGGGAGCAGTGGCCGTGCGCAATTCCTCTCATTTCGGCATCGCCGGTTACTACGCCATGATGGCGGTGCGGGAGGGGATGATCGGCCTGGCCTTCACCAACGCCCGGCCGTCCGTGGCCCCTACCTTCGGGGTGGAGCCGATGCTCGGCACCAATCCCATCGCCTTCGGCGCTCCTACGGACGAGGCGTTCCCTTTCTGCTTTGACGGGGCGACCTCCATCACCCAGCGGGGCAAGATCGAGGTCCTGGCCCGGGCGGAGAGGCCCACCCCGGCAGGTTGGGTCATCGATCGGCAAGGCAACCTAGCCACCGACACCTTGGCCATCCTGCGGGGGATCCCTAAGGGCGAGTACGCCTTCCTCCCCTTAGGAGGAGTGGGGGAAGAGATGGGAGGGCACAAGGGGTACGGACTCGCGACCATGATCGAGATCCTGTGCGCCGCCCTTCAGTCTGGAGCCTTCCTAAAGAACCTGTCCGGCTTCGACGCGGAGGGCAACCCCCGCNCCCATCAGCTGGGCCACTTCTTTTTGGCCTTGGATATAGGGCACTTTGTGCCTCTCGAGGAGTTCAAGCGCACGGCCGGGAGCATCCTGCGGGCGCTGCGGGCCTCAGCCAAGGCCCCCGGCGCCGAGAGGATCTACACTGCCGGGGAGAAGGCCTACCTCCGGGAGCAGCGCATCCGCGCTCAGGGGGTGCCCATCAACCCAAGGCTGCGGCGGAACCTGAGGGTCATGCAGGAGGAACTCGGCCTCACCGGCTACCCGTTCTAGCGCTTGTCTCAAGGGACTGAACGCAATAGAATGGTAACTATCGCAAAGAAACGCAAGGAAAGATGAGGGACGGTTCTTTCGGAAGCCATGTAGGTGCGATCGATCTGGGGACGACCGGGGTCCGGTTCGTGGTCTTCGACCGAGAAGCCAACCCACTGTGCTCCGCCTACCGGGAGCTTCCCCTGTCCTATCCCCGGCCAGGCTGGGTGGAGCAGGACCCAGAGGCCATGTTNCAGGCGACCCTCCAGGTGATCCGTACGGCCCTCGCGGAAGGGGGGGTCCGCCCAGGGGAAATCGCTGCCATCGGGATCACCAACCAGCGGGAGACGACGATCGTCTGGGAACGGGAAACCGGAAGGCCCCTTGCTCCAGCCATCGTGTGGCAGGATCGCCGCACCGCCCCGCGGTGTGAGGAGCTCCGCTTGCTGGGGCACGAGGCGGCCATCCGGGCCAAGACCGGGCTCGCCCCTGACCCGTACTTCTCGGCCACGAAGCTGGAGTGGCTCCTCGCGAACGACCCGGGCCTCAGGGAGCGGGCCGCGGCTGGGGAGGCTTGCTTCGGCACGGTGGATTCCTGGCTCCTTTATCGCCTGGCCGGGGTCCACGTCACCGACCACACCAACGCCTCCCGCACGATGCTGTTCGACATCCACGAGTTCCGCTGGGACGAAGAGCTCCTCTCGCTCTTTTCAGTGCCGCGGGCCTGTCTTCCCGAGGTGCGGCCCAGCATCTCGATCTTCGGGAGGGTGAGGAAGGAGCTCCTCGGGGCCGAGGTCCCCCTCGCTGGGGTGCTGGGGGACCAACAGGCAGCCCTGTTCGGCCAGGGGGCGCACTCCCGTGGGGAGGCCAAGGTGACCTGGGGGACGGGGGCGTTCCTCCTCCTGAACACCGGAGGACATCCGATCGGGTCCCGCCACGGGCTTCTCACCACCGTGGCCTACACCAGCGACGGAGAGGTCCGCTACGCCCTGGAGGGCTCGGTGTTCGTCGCCGGGGCGGCGATTCAGTGGTTGCGGGACGGCTTGGGGATCATCGCGGACGCCGCCGAGACCGAGGAGCTCGCCCGCTCCCTTTCCGGAAACGAGGGCGTGTACTTCGTTCCAGCCCTGGTGGGCATGGGGGCGCCCCACTGGGACCCTTACGCCCGGGGGGCGATTCTGGGGATCACCCGGGGGACCACCAAGGCGCACCTGGCGCGGGCGGCCCTGGAGGCCATTGCCTATCAGACCGAGGACGTGCTCAAGGCGATGGAGGCCGATTCTGGGTACTTCCTCACCGAGCTTAGGGTGGACGGGGGTGCAGCGAGGAACGACTTCCTGTGCTCCTTCCAGGCGGACGTCTTGGGGATCCCGGTGGTGAGGCCGAAAGTGCTTGAGACCACGGCCCTGGGGGCTGCCTTCGCCGCCGGGCTCGCGGTGGGGTTCTGGGATCCCTCCGAGCTCGAAGGTCTCGTGCGGGTGGAGCGCCGCTTCGAGCCCCGCATGACGTCGAAGGAGAGAGAACGCCTCCTCTCCGGCTGGAGGAGGGCCGTGGAGCGGACTATGGGCTGGGCCAAGGAGACGAGATGAGGATCGCGGTTATCGGGGCCGGTGCCGTGGGGGCCCTCATCGCCCGGGAGCTAACGCGCTACGAGATCGATGTCCTGCTGTTCGAACGNGAGGCCGATGTCGGCTGGGGGGTGACCAAGGCCAACTCGGCGATCGTCCACGGCGGCTTCCACGACGCACCCGACACCGTGCGGGCCCGGTTTTGCGCGCCGGGGAACGCGATGTACGAAGGACTCTGCCGGGAGCTCGATGTTCCCTTCCGCAGGATCGGCGCTTACGTCCTCGCCTTCGACGAGGAGGAGCTTGCAGTACTGAGGGAACTTCAGGCCCAAGGTGAGGAAAACGGCGTTCCTGGTCTTGAGATCCATTCCCGAGAGGAGGTGCTGGCCCGGGAGCCGCACGTGAACCCGGGGGTGCGGGCCGGGCTTTGGTCCCCCACGGTGGGGATCACCGAGCCCTGGACTGTGGCCATCGCCGCTGTGGAGAACGCCGTCGCAAACGGCCTGGAGCTCCACCTTGCCGAGGAGGTCACTGGGATCGAGGTCCGGTCCGGGCGGGTGCAGGCGGTAGTGACCGGGGAGGGAAGATATCCCGTGGACGCGGTGGTGAACGCGGCGGGCCTCTTCGCCGACCGGATCGCCGAGATGGCCGGCCTTAAAGAGCCGGTGCTGTTCCCCCGGCGGGGGGAGTACATCCTCCTCGACAAGGCCGCCTCCGGGATCGTGCGTTCGGTGCTCTTCCCTGCCCCCACCGAGAAGTCCAAAGGGATCCTGGTCCTCCCCACCGTGGATGGGGGGGTGCTGCTTGGGCCCACGGCGGAGGACCTTCNCCGGGAGGCCCGGGAGGCCATTGAGACCACGCCCGAGGGCCTGCGGAGGGTGGTGGAGGGGGCGCGACGCCTCGTCCCCGGGGTGGATCTTTCCCAGGCGATAAAGACCTTCGCCGGGCTGCGTCCGGAATCCCCCCAGGAGGACTTCGTGGTGGGGCCGACCGTGGTGAAGGGGTTCTACCAGGCAGCGGCCATGCGCTCCCCGGGGCTCACCGCTGCCCCGGCCATCGCGGAGTGGCTGGCCCGCGGGATAGCCGGTGAGCTTTCCCTGTCCAAGAAGAGCTCCTTCGACCCCATGCGCACGGGGATCCCTTGCGTGGCGGAACTCACCGAGGCCGAGTGGGAGGCGCTCGTCGAAAGGGACCCCCGTTGGGGGCGCATCGTTTGTTTCTGCAATCGGGTGACCGAGGGGGAGATCGTGGAGGCGATCCGCCGCGGGGCCCGGAGCCTCGACGGCGTGAAGTTCCGCACCCGGGCGGGCTTCGGCCGCTGCCAGGGGGGCTTCTGTACCGACAGGATCCTCCAGATCTTGGCCCGGGAGCTCGGGGTGGAGCCCGAGGAGGTTCCCCTCCGGGACCCCCGCTCCCCGCTCGTTGTGGGGAAGGTGCGGCCGTGAGGGTTCACAAGGTAGATGTCCTCGTGGTAGGCGGCGGAGCGGCCGGGATCGCGGCCGCGGCGGCCGCGGCTCAGGAAGGAGCAAAAGCTCTCCTCATCGAGAGGAACGACCGCCTGGGCGGAGTGCTGGAACAGTGCATCCACCCGGGATTCGGTCTTCACCGCTACCGGGAGGAGCTCACTGGCCCGGAATTCGCCCACCGCCTTCTGCGCGAGTTCGATTCCTCCGGGGCGGAGGCCGTCACGGGTTGCACTGTCCTCGAGGTGGACCCCCAGGGACCCTCAGTCACCGCCGCCTCCCCGAGGGGACTCCTCAAGTTCCGTCCCAAGGCTCTCATCTGGGCCACCGGCGCCCGGGAGCGGCCCTTCGGAGCCCTCCGGATCCCTGGGGACCGCCCCGCCGGGATCTACACCGCCGGCCTCGCCCAGAGGCTGGTGAACATCCATGGACTCCTGCCGGGGAGGAAGGCGATCGTCCTCGGCTCGGGCGACATCGGCCTCATCATGGCCCGCAGGCTCCACCTCGAGGGGGTGGAGGTGGTGGCGGTCCTGGAGCTCAGGCCCTTCCCCGGGGGGCTCATGAGGAACGTGGTCCAGTGTCTGGAGGACTTCGGGATCCCGCTTCTCCTCCGGCACACCGTGGCCGAGGTGCACGGCAAAGACCGCCTCCAGGGGGTCACAGTGGTGGAGGTGGACGATGAGGGTCGGCCCATGCCGGGGACGGAGCGGTACGTGGAGGTCGATACCCTGGTCCTCTCGGTGGGACTCATCCCCGAGAACCGCCTCATCGAGGGCTTCGTCCCGCTCGACCCCTTGAACCGTGGTCCAGTGGTGAACGCCCGGCTCCAGACCGAGGTGCCCTGGCTCTTTGCCGCCGGGAACAACGTAGCGGTGTTCGACCTCGTGGACTCGGTGGCCGCGCTCGGGGAACGGGCCGGGGCCTTCGCCGCCCGCTACGTCAAGGGCGATCTCCCCGAAGGGAGGGCGATCCCGCTCGTGCGGGGGGAGAACGTGCTCCACCTTGTGCCGCATCACCTCGTCCCCGGGGTTCCGACCACGGTCTATATCCGGGTCCCCCGCCCCCTCCCCCGGGCAAGGGTGAACATAGGCGGGGTGGTCACGCTGAACCACGTCGGGGTGCGCCCCACCGAGATGATCGAGGTGAAGCTGAACGGTAAGGTCCTGGAGGAACTTGCCGGGCTCTCCGAGGTGCGGGTGGAGGTGAGCCCGGCGTGAAGAAGAGGCTCATCTGCGTTTCCTGCCCGGTAGGGTGCGAGATCACGGTGGAGCTCGAGGGCGGGCAGGTCGTGTCCGTGGCGGGCAACCGCTGCGGGCGGGGGGAAGCCTACGCCCGGGAGGAGGCGGTGGAGCCGCGGCGGGTGCTAGCCACCAGTGTCAAGGTCCTCGGGGGGGAGCTGCCCCTGGTCTCGGTGAAGACCGACCGACCGGTCCCCAAGCGCCTGATCCCNAAGATCATGGAGCTTGTCCGTTCCCTCTCCGTCTCCGCCCCGGTGGAGGTGGGTCAGGTGTTGGCGAAGGACGTGCTGGGCACGGGGGCGAACCTCGTGGCCACCCGGGCGGTCGCCCAGCGGACTTGTGCTTCGCACAGAGTGCTATAAACTTCTAAAAACATGTTGGAACTGATCATACTTTTTACTGCCGGAGCGTACGTGGGTTGGAACATCGGGGCCAACGATGCTGCCAACTGCATCGGCACGTCCGTCGGCTCCGGCCTCCTTTCCTACAGGAAGGGGATCCTGCTCGTGGCGGTGTTCGTGGTGGTCGGGGCCCTGCTCCAGGGCCAGAACGTGATGAAGACCATCGGCAAGGGCATCGTCGCTGCCGAGCTCCCCCCCGCCGCCGTGTTCGCGGCGCTGCTTTCGGCTGGCTTGTTCGTCACCTTGGCCACCTGGTTCAGGTTGCCGGTGTCCACCTCCCAGGCCATCGTGGGTGGAGTGGCCGGGGTGGGGTTCTCCACCGGTCTTGAGGTGAACGTGGCCAAGCTCGCCACCATCGCCCAGGTATGGGTGGTGTGCCCATTCCTCACCGGGCTCTTGGCCTTCATCTTCTACAAGCTGCTCTCCATCCCTATTAGGAAGATCCAGCGGCCGGAGCTTTGGGACCGGGTTGTCAACGTGCTGCTCGTGGGGAGCGCAGGCTACGTGGCCTTCTCCCTGGGGGCGAACGACGTGGGGAACTCGGTGGGCCCGATCGCCAACTTAGGGGTCCACACGTCCTGGCTCAGCCTGTTCGGTGGGGTGGCGCTGGCCACCGGGGCGCTCACCTTCGGCCGGCGGGTTACCGAGACGGTGGGGAGTGGCATCACCCCGCTTGACCCCTTGAGCGCCTCCGCAGCACAACTCGCCGCCGCGCTCGGGGTGCACTTCTTCTCCGTTCTGGGGATCCCGGTGTCCACTTCCCAGTCGGTGGTGGGGGCGGTGGTGGGGGTGGGCTTTGTGCACGGGGTCAAAGCGATCGAGCGACGACGGGTGTTCGAGATCCTGGGCGGGTGGGTAGCGACCCCTACGGTGGCCGGCCTGTTCTCCTTCGGCCTTTACCGACTGATCGCCCTGTTTGTGCGTTAGGCCCGCCGCTGGGCCACCATGATCTCGATTCGGTCCGAGAGGTCCTCGGCGCGGTCGGAGATCTCCACCAGGGTCTCGATGAACCCCCGTACGTGGAGCTTCTCCGCGAGGTCTATGTCCATCCGGAACAGTTTCTGGATGGCCTCCCGCTCCATGTGGTCGACTTCGGACTCCATGGCCTCGATCTTTTGGGTGGACTCAAGCGCCCGTCGCATGTCGGAGAACAGGAGGTGCAAAGCGTTTTTTACCTCGACGAAGATCTCGGCGCTCTTCTTTACGATGTCCCTGACCAGGGGCACGATCTCGTCCGGGATCGCAACCCGCTGGGGGATGAGATAGTCCAGAGTGGCCTCGGCGGCGTTGGCGAGCTTGTCCACGCCCTCGATGATCTCCAGGATATCCCGGCGGGAGCTAGCGAGCAGCGCCCCCCGTAGGATCTCGGCCTCCACTTTGCGGCGCACGTCGTCGGCGCGCCCCTCGGCCCGGTGGGTGGCGTAAGCGAGCTCCTCCGCCTCCTTGAGGTCGCCCTCAAGGTAGGCGGCGATGGCCTTGCCGAAATTGTCTAGGGCCTCCTCCACCTGGCCCAGGTGTTGGAGGATCAGTTGTTCTACACGCTTCCAACTTCTCCCAATAGCCACGACCTCTCCTTTACACTCCTAGGTTACCAGATGTGCTTTAGGACGGCAACCGTGCCGATCCCGCTGGACAACAAAGCGGAGCTAGCCTAAAATGAGACGATGTATCAAGTAGCGGTTGGAGGCGAGGTCTCTTGCCGGACGTAAGTTGGGAGCAGAGGCTGAGGGAGGCCGGGTATCGACTTACCCCGGCCAGGCGCGCGGTGCTGGCGCTCCTCTCCCGAGCTGAGGGGCCGCTTTCCCCCGGGGAGGTGCTCCGCCGGGCGCGGGCGTTGTGTCCCGGACTCGGTCGGGCCACGGTTTACCGTACCCTGTCTCTCCTCGTGCGCCTGGGGCTTGCCCGGGCCGTGCCCGGGCCGGGCGGGTTGCACTACGTCCGGGCGGAGGAGGGGGTGCATCGCCTTGTGTGTCAGGGGTGTGGGGCCGAGCTTGCGCTGGAGCTGTGCTTGGCCGGGGGCCTCGCTGAGGAGCTGGCGAGGCGATACGGCTTCTCNATCCGGGGACACGTGCTCGAGTTCTACGGNCTGTGTCCGGATTGCCAAAAGGGGGAGTAAAAGATGTCCGCTTCGGCACCGAAGGCCTTGTGGCTGGCGATATTAGGGTTACTCCTCCTCGCCGGGCCGGCCCTGGCGGGGGAGATCAGGGCCGTGGCCACCACTTCCATCCTGGGGGACGTGGTGCGGGAGGTGGCCGGGGAGTTCGTGGACCTCGCGGTGCTCTTCCCCCCTGACACAGATCCCCATACGTTTGAGCCCACTCCCCAGGAGGTAGCGCTTCTTTCCCGGGCGGACGTGGTGTTCGTGTGCGGAGCCGGCCTGGAAGCCGCCTTGGAACCACTGCTGGGGCTGGCCCGCCGGGTGGTCTCCGTGTCGGAGGGGATCCCCTTGCATGTCTTCGCCGACGGGCGGGTGGACCCCCATGTGTGGCTTGATCCCATGAACGTAGCGGTGTGGGCGGAGAACGTCGCCGCCGCCCTGGTGGAGCTCGATCCATCCCATGCGGAGGACTATCGTGCTTGGGCGGCCGCGTACCGACGAAAGCTCGAGGAGCTCGACGCCTGGATTCGAACAGAGGTGGAAAAGGTCCCCGAGGAAAGGCGGATCCTGGTGGTTGACCACCTGGCGTTCGGCTACTTCGCCGCCCGCTACGGATTCCGGCAAGCTGCGGCGGTTCTCCCCGGGTTCAGCACCCTGGCCGAGCCATCGGCGCGGGAGCTCGCTGCCCTGGAGGAGAAGATCCGGGAGCTTGGTGTCCCAGCGATCTTCGTGGCTCACACCACAACCTCCCCCTTGGTGGAGCGCATAGCCGATGACACCGGGGTGAGGGTGGTCAGGCTTTACGTGGGGGCCCTGTCTGGCCCCGAGGGCCCGGCCCCGACCTACCTCGACCTCATGCGTCAGCTTGTCTTCAGCATCGTGGCCGCCTTGGAGGGTGAGGATGCGGAATAGCCCCTCTGCCGAGGGCCGGGTTTGCCGGCCGTCCCTCCTCCCGTTTCGGGGAGGCCGGATAGGGAAGGGGTACGTAGCCCACGTTCCCGGGGCCCCGGCCCTGGAAGTGGACCACGTATACGTGCACTTCGACGGCCGGCCCGCGCTGGAGGACGTGACCTTCGGCCTCTCCGGGGGGGAACGCCTGGCTGTGGTGGGGCCGAACGGGGCCGGCAAAAGCACCCTGCTCAAGGTGATCGCCGGGGTGCTCCCCCCCACCGCTGGGGAAGTGAGGATCCACGGCCACGACCCCTGCGGCCACATCTGCATCGCCTACCTCCCGCAGCGCTCGGAGATCGACTGGCGGTTCCCGGTGACGGTGGCGGACGTGGTGATGATGGGCCGGGTGGGAAGGTTGGGCTTTCTGCGCCGTCCCGGCGCCCGGGACCGGGCCCTGGTGCAGGAGGCCCTGGCAGCGGTGGGACTAGAGGCCCTGGCGGGCCGCTGGATCGGGGAGCTCTCCGGGGGGCAGCAACAGCGCATGTTCATCGCCCGGGCCTTGGCACAAGAAGCAGAGCTGGTGCTCCTCGACGAGCCCCTCGCTGGCCTGGACGTAAGCTCCCAGGCCGCAGTGCTGGAGCTCCTTGGCGTCTTGGCGGAGCGCGCGGTGACCTTGCTCATGTCCCTCCACGACCTGGACATCGCCGCCGAGCACTTCCCCAAGGTGTTGCTCCTCAATCGGCGGGTGATCGGCCTCGGGGCCCCCGAGGAGGTGTTCACCCCGGCCCGGCTGGTGGAGGCGTTCGGCGGCCGACTGCGGGTGCTGTCTCCCGAGGGGCGTGTAGTGGTGAGCGATCCCTGCCGGACCGAGGAGGGAGGGGAACGCCGTGGGTGAGCTTCTCTTTGCGCCGCTCGCCTTCCCGTTCATGGTGCGGGGGCTGGTTGCCTCGGCCCTGGTGGGGGCCTTGTGCGCCGTGGTGGGCACCTACGTGGTCCTGCGGGGGATGGCCTTCTTCGGGGACGCCCTTGCCCACGCCATCCTACCTGGGGTGNCGGTGGGGTACCTCGTGAGCGGGGGAAGCCGGCGGTCCCTGTTCTGGTGGGCACTCGCCACGGCCGTCTTGGCGGCCATGGGGATCGGGGCCCTCTCCCGGCGGGGCCGGCTGCGGGAGGACACGGCCATCGGCATTGTGCTAGCCGGTATGTTCGCCTTGGGGATCGCCCTCATCTCCACGGTGCGGGGCTACGCGGTGGACCTGGCGCACTTCTTGTTCGGGAACGTCCTTGCGGTCTCGAGTTTCGACCTCGTCCTCATCGCCTCGTTCGGCGGGGTGGTGTTCTTAGCGGTGCTACTTTTCTACAAGGAGTTCCTGGTCATAACCTTCGACCCGGACCTTGCTGCCACCCTCCGCCTTCCCACCGGGTTTTTACGAAACCTCCTGCTCGTCTTGATCGCGGTGACGGTGGTGGTTTCCCTTCAGACGGTGGGGGTGGCACTCATGCTGGCCATGCTGGTGACCCCGGCGGCCACTGCCTACCTACTCACCAAGCGGTTCTCCCATATGATGATCCTCGGGGCGATGATCGGGGCCGCCTCTGGGGTGGTGGGGTTGTACCTCTCCTACTGGACCGGGATCGCCTCCGGGGCGGCCATCGTGCTCGTGGC
>Ga0180877_1045_pt1 | contig 21754 bp, 22 predicted proteins | sample Deesub1362A_J573_FD_124316 | JGI IMG/M metagenome (GOLD analysis project Ga0180877, IMG submission 124316) | Candidatus Acetothermia bacterium JdFR-47 | reverse complement strand
AAAAGAGCTGGCTTAGGAGGTGGAAGTTGAGGAGCCAAAAGTTAGCTTGGCTTCTGGTATTTGCGTTTTTTGTAGGTGTTGGAGCAAGCGGGTTCTCTGAAGAGTTGCAGACTGCCTCCGCGACGCTTTCCACGGTGATCCAGACGATCCAAGAGAATCAGTTTGTCTCGGAGGAGCAGGAGACGGTGCTCTCGTCGTTTTTCATTACGGCCATCGAGCAAGGGGCCTTGTCCCCGGAGCAAGCTCTTGAGCTCCTCACCACAGTGGGTTGGGAGGAACTCACGGCTGACGACAACGTTGGGTTTGTCGTGCGGGCGCTTGAGCTTGCATTGATAGCCGTTACGGCCGAGGACGCGGCCTATGATGAAGTTCTCGCCACGCTCGCTGAAATGGTGGAGTCGGGGAAGCTTGGGCCGTTGGCATCGGAAGAGCACGAGGTGGCGGCCTTGCCAGGTCTTTTCTCCTCCTTGCTAAAGTCTGCCGGGGAGATGTCCTCCGATTTCTGGAATCAGGTTGAGGAGCTCGTCGCGGCTGGGGTGCCTTCNGGGATCGTGGCCCGCACTGTAAGGCAAATGCTGCGCTCCGGAGCCACCGAGGAGGAGGTGCTCGCCGCTCTTGAGGCGCTGGGCGAGGGCGCCCCTCAAGGCGGGCATCACGGACAAGCGGCGGAGAGCCCCTCCACGGGCAATAAGCATCAAGACAGGGAAGAGAATCACAACCAGGGGGGTTCAACGGGCCCTCAGGTTGAGAGAGAGCACAACCGGCATGGCGGCTCCTCTGGTGATCAGGGGAGGTCCCAGGACGACGACGAGGAAGAGGGTCATGGCCCCAAGCGAGGGAAGAAAGGCTGAGTAGGGTTAAACCCAAGCGCGGTTTGCAGGCCGGCTCCGCACGGGGCCGGCTTTTTTAGGCAGGGCTTTTCCCTTGTGGTACCATCCTCCCAAGGAGGGGAGCGATGATCAAGGGGAGAGCCTGGAAGTACGGGGACGACGTGAACACGGACGTCATCTTCCCTGGCCGCTACACCTACGCCCGCATGGAGCCCGAGGAGATGGCAAAGCACGCCCTGGAAGACCTGGACCCCAGCTTNGCCAAGGAGGTCCGGCCCGGAGACGTGATCGTGGCCGGTAAGAACTTCGGCTGTGGCTCCTCCCGGGAGCAGGCGGCCACCTGTCTCGCCGCCGCCGGGGTGGGGGCGGTGGTGGCCAAATCCTTCGCCCGCATCTTCTTCCGCAACGCGATCAACAACGGGCTTCCGGTGCTGGAGATCCCCGAGGCCGTGGACGCGATCCAGCCAGGGGACGAGGTGGAGATAGACCTGGAGCGGGGGGTGCTNATCCATAAAGGGGTGGAGTACCGCTTTCCGCCCCTTCCACCCACGGTGGTTGCNATCCTGAAGGACGGGGGNCTCATCCCCCATCTCGCGAAGAAGCTCGCTAAGGAGGCGTAAATGGCTAAGTACAAGATTGCCTACCTCCCCGGCGACGGGGTAGGCCCCGAGGTGCTGGAGGCGGCGCGCATCGTCCTCGATGCCGTGGAGTTCGACGCCGAATACGTGCACGGGGACGTNGGCTGGAAGTTCTGGTGCCAGGAAGGAAATCCCCTCCCCGACCGCACGATCGAGGTCCTGAAGAGCACCGACGCGTGCCTGTTCGGTGCCATNACCTCCAAGCCTAAGGACGAGGCCGAAAAGGAGCTCGCCCCCGAGCTTCAGGGCAAGGGGCTCACCTACTCCAGTCCCATCGTAGCCATCCGCCAGATGTTCGACCTCTACGCCAACGTCCGTCCCTGCAAGGCCTTCCCNGGCAANCCCTTGAACTTCCGGAACGACATAAACCTGGTCGTGTTCCGAGAGAACACCGAGGGCCTCTACTCCGGGGTTGAGTTCCACCCGGTACCGGACGAGGTGCGCAGCGCCCTTTCCGCTCACTCCCCCAAGATGGCGCGCTTTGCGGACGTCCCGGCCGATGAGCTCGCCATCTCCTGCCGCATCTTCACGAAGAAGGGCTGTGAGCGGATTGTGCGGGCCGCCTTCGAGTATGCCAAACAGCATGGCTACCCCACCGTCACCGTGGTGGAGAAGCCCAACGTCATCCGGGAGACGAGCGGGATGATGGTCAGAATCGCCCGCGAGGTGGCCAAGGACTACCCCGGGATCGAACTTTGGGAAACCAACATCGACGCCATGTGCATGTGGCTGGTGAAGAATCCGCAGAACTATGGGGTTTTAGTTTCCTCCAACATGTTCGGGGATATCATCTCGGATCTAGCTGCCCAGCTCGTAGGGGGGCTTGGCTTCGCCTCAGCCGGGAACATCGGGGAAGACTATGCGGTGTTCGAGCCCACCCATGGCTCGGCCCCCAAGTACGCTGGCCAGTACAAGGTGAACCCCACCGCCGCGATCTTGGCGGCCAAGATGATGCTGGACTGGCTGGGGGAGGGGGAGAAGGCGGCGAAAATCGAACGGGCCGTGGCCCAGGTCATCGCCGAGGGGAAGGTCCGCACCTACGACCTTGGGGGGAACGCCTCAACGCTGGAGATGGCGGAGGCCATCGCAGAGAAGGCCAGGAGGGCCTGATGGGCCGCACGGTAATTGAGAAGATCTTCACCGCCCACTCCCAGGACGAGGTGGCGCCGGGGGAAGTGATCTGGCTGGAGATAGACGTGCGCAGCGCCCGGGACTTCGCCGGGGCCAACGTGGTGAAGCGCTTCCGCGAGGCGTTCCCTGGGGCGAAGGTGAATGACCCGAAAAAGACGTTCTTCACCTTCGACTGCAACGCCCCGGCCAACACCATCGCTTACGCCCAGAACCAGCAGATCTGCCGGCTGTTTGCCCGCGAGCAGGGGATCCGGGTCTACGATGTGAACTCCGGCATCGGCTCGCATGTCTTGATCGAGGAGGGGCTGGCCGTCCCCGGGGCTACGGTGGTGGGCACTGACTCGCACCTCAACATCATGGGGGCGGTGGGGGCGTTCGGCCAGGGGATGGGCGACGTGGACATCGCCTACGTGTTCCGCACCGGCCGCACCTGGTTCGAGGTGCCTCCAACGATGCGGGTGGTGGTAAAGGGGCGTTACGAGTACCCGACCACGGCCAAAGACCTGACCCTGGCGCTGGTNGGCAGGCTGGGCTCCCGGGGAGCGTTGGGGAGGGCGGTGGAGATCGTAGGGGAAGAGGTTGAAGCCCTGGACCTGGCTGGCCGGATCACGCTGGCCTCCATGGCCACCGAGATGGGGGCCATCATCTCCTTCCTCCCCCCATCGGAGGAGGTGCTCGCCTTCGCGAAGGAAGCCTCGGGCCGGGAGGACCTTGNGTACCCCATTCCTGACCCGGACGCGTCCTACGTGGAGACGGTGGAGCTGGACGTCGCAGGGCTCCGCCCCAAGATCGCCGCGCCCCCGCGGCCGGACAACGTCCACGACGTTGCGGATCTTGAGGGAGAGCCGGTGCAGTCCGTGTTCGTCGGCTCCTGTACCAACGGGCGCTATGAGGATATACGCCTCGTGGCCGAGATCCTAAGGGGGCGGAAGGTGGCCCCGGGGGTGATGCTCAAGGTGGCCCCGGCCACCCGCAGGGTGTGGGGGCGCCTGCTCAANGAAGGGTGGCTGGAGGTTTTGTACGAGGCGGGTGCGATCATCACGCACCCGTCTTGCGCCGGCTGTGCCCAGGGGCAGATCGGAATGACCGGCGAAGGGGAACTGCAGCTTTCCACCGGGAACCGCAATTTCCCCGGAAAGCAAGGTAAGGGCCCCACCTACCTCTGCTCCCCGGCCACGGCGGCGGCCTCGGCCTTGCAGGGGAAGATCACCTCGCCGGAGCGGCTCTGAGGAGGGGGAGATGAAGCCGGAAGTCATCACCGGAAAGCCCTGGCTGATCACGGACGAGCAAGGGAAGCTGATCGACGACATCGACACCGACCAGATCTACCACAACGCTCACCTCGCCGTGACCGACCCGAAGGAGATGGCGAAGTACGCGTTCGGGAACCTCAAGGGCTGGGAGGATTTTCCCACCAAGGTCCGACCTGGGGACATCCTGTTCGTGGGGGAGAACTTCGGCGCGGGCTCGTCGCGCCAGCACGCGGTGGACTGCTTCCTCGCCCTGGGGGTCGCCGCCATNGTGGGCCGCTCCTTCGGCGCCATCTACAAGCGCAACGCCATCAACTCCGGCCTCCCCCTGCTTGAGCTCCCGGACATGCCCCTAGAGGAGCTTTGGGGCCTTGCGCAGGTCACAGTGAACCTGGAGACCGGGGAGATCCTGGGGGCCGGACGAGTTCCTGATCGCCAAGGCCAAGCCCATGTCCAAGGTGGCCCTGGAGATCTACCACGCCGGCGGACTGCTGAAGCTCGCTAGCCATTAGTGTAGAGGAGCTCTCTTCCAGCCCGCAGCTCCATCTCTTGACTGTGNCCTTGTGGTATAGTANTATGTGATTGATTTGGATGTACCGAGGTGATGGCTATGTCTCGGTGGGCATACGGTTTCTTGATCGTGGCGGTCGGGCTTGTCCTTTCNGGAAGCACAGGCTTGGCCTTTCAAGCCTGCGGGTGGGAAGAGATCCGGCAGGCCCTCTTGGATGGGAACGCCAGTGAGTTCATCGTCAATGCCGCCTATCCTGTGAGTCTTTCAGGGGAGACAGAGTTTGAGCGGGTGATNGCTGCGGCNAACTGGGTGGCCTCCCACATAACCTACGCTCCCGACGATCCGGAGTGTGGCGACGTCTGGGTCTCCGCTGACGAGGTCTTCCGCCGGCGCCGGGGCGACTGTGAGGACTTCGCCATTCTCCTGTGCGCTTTGATCCGCTACGTTGTTGGGGTTCCTGCAAGCCGGGTTTGGGTGCAGGCTGGGCTGGTCGCGGTGCCTCAGGATCCCTCGAAGCCTCCACTTGCTGGGCATGCATATGTGGTCTANCGCAGCGAGCAAGGCGGGGTCTGGTACGTAGAGCCGCAGTGGGGAGGTACTCCGTATCGTGGCTCCTCAGCCATTGTGGGCGAAAGTGCCATGCTCAGGTTCAACGACAGTTGGGTGACCGGCGGCGGCATTTTCCTCGCCGGACCAAGGAATGGCGACCAAGCTCAACAAGCTCGAGGNGCTGGAAAAGGGATGGCNCGGTGCCCTGCTGGTGAGAGTTCGTCCCCGAACAGATGCGCAGCGGACACTATTCCCCAGCCCAATGTGCCAGTTCTGAAGGACCTCCCTTGCCCGGATATGCCATCGTCCACTCCCGGCGGGAAGGGCATGATCGAAAAGGTAGAGGCCGTTGGGGGCCCGCCCTGCGGCGAAGTCGGTGGCGGGGTCGGTGGGGCTGGAGCACTTCCCGGCGTGGTCCCCTTGGCCGAGGAGGATGAGGAGCGGGTGCCAGGCCCGAGTCGAGGGAGAAAACCTTAGACACCTGTCCCTGGAGGGGCGGGGCGAGGGAAGGAGGTGGGGTTATGGCAAGATGGGTGCTGGGCGTGGTGGTGATGGGTGCGGTCCTTTCCTTGGGGTTTGGCCTTTGGGCGGAGACCGTGGAGATCACTGGAGAGGAGCAGCTCCTGCAGGTGCTGGAGCTGGCCTGTGCGTTGGCCACAGATAACCAGACCGCTTCCCAGACGCTCTGCGCGCAGCTGCAGGAGCGCCTGAGGGAGGAGCTGGGGGAGAGGCTGCAGGAACATGGGATCGTGAGATTGGACCCGGAGCTCCTGGGGGAGGCGCTGGCCTGGGAATTTCAGTGGCGGCACGAATATCAGTTCGCGTGGGGGCTGGAGGAAGCTCTTCAACTCGTACTGGGGTTGGTGGAGCTCATCGATCAAGGCGCGTACGGCGGGGAACTGCGTGAGATTCTGGCCCGTGGTCGGGCGGCCGGGTACTCCCCGGGAGAGGTTGCGCTTCTGGTCACCGAGCTCGCCCGAAGGGCCACTGCGCAAACGCCGGCTGAGGACGTGCTCGAGGAGGCCCTGGAGCACCTCGAGGAGTTACTGGAAGAGATCCGCGAGCGGGCGCTTGGTCATGAAGAGGCCGGGGAGGAGCACGGCGAGTCCCCCGGGCGTGAGGACCATGAGAACGGAGACCATGAAAACGGCGACCATGACGCCGGAAAGTCCCCGGCCGTGGAGCACCGCGATGATGGCTCCGGCTCCGACGACGGCAAGGACGAGGAGATGGAACACCGCGGTTCCCCCGGGGCAGAGGGCGAGGATAACGGCTCCTCCAACTCGGGCGATGAAGACGACGAGGATGAAGACGCGGGAGAGGAAAGTGGCCACCACGGACATGACCATGACGGCTCAGACGAGGGCAACCAGGGCAAGAAGGGAAAGTGACCTGAGTTGAAGTCAGGAGGCGAAGATGAGGGCGACGGCGCTATTGGCTTTGGCTGCTCTGGCAGTGGGGAGCGTGGCCTTGGCCGAGGAAATTCAAATCACGACCGAAGACCAATTCGTCCAGGTAATGGCCCAGATCTGTGCTGAGCAAACCCCGTCCCAGGTCATTGACTGCGAGCGGGTGACCGAGCGGCTCCGAGTCGCGGTGCGGCGTCAGTTGATGCATGGGCCCATTTGGCTGGACACGGAGTTTTTGGAAGAGGTGATCCTTTGGACGTGGCGATGGGCGGTGGAGCATCAGCACGAGTGGGAAGGGGAACAGGCTCTGCAGCTCGCCCTGAAGATCACAGAGCTCGTCGGCAAGGGCGCCCGAGGTGAGCAAATCCGTGATCTGCTCGGGCAAGGGCAGGCGGCCGGTTACTCCCCCGAAGAGATCGTGGAGTTGGTTACGGCCTTGGCCTCCTACATCACTACCGAGACCCCGGCCGAGGACCTACTGCAGCGTGCCCTGGAGGGGGTACAGCACAACCAAAAGCCCACGGAGTTGATCCAGGCCATCCACGAGTGGATTGAGGAAGAGCACGGGACGTGCGACAACGGCAAGCAGGATGAGGGCCAGGGCAAGCCAGACGAGTGCCAAGATAACGGCTCGTCCGGTGGTGAAGAAGGGGAGAACGGATCTAATAGCTCTGGCGAAGGAGATCAAGGGTGCCCGGGAAAGGGAAAGCCCTAGTCTTCTAGGCCCTTAAGGGCCTTTTTGGATATGTGGGGCCACCTCCGGGTGGCCCCTGTACTTTAGCGGGGATGATGATGCTAGCTTGGGTTTTGCTTAAACGCGATAGCCTTCGGCGTTGACGGAGGCCCCCTCCGGTGCCTACGATGGTTTTGAAAGGAGGCGAGGTGGGAACCAAAGAGGTTGAGGTCGGCGTTGTGACTGACTATTTCCAAAAAATCGGTGTGGTAGCGATCGAGGTCCACCCCAGGGCGAGCCTCAAGTTAGGCGACCGCATCGTCATCCGCGGTCCCCACACCCATATCGAGCAGACCGTGGATTCGCTAGAGATCAACCATCAGCCGGTTATCGAGGCCGGGGGAAGGGCCCAGGTNGGGCTCTTGGTCCACGTCACAGGCCCTGAGGAGGAGTGGCTCCCTAACATCCCGCGCGCGGGGAACAAGGTATACAAGCTGGTGGGATAGCTCTTTCCTTCAAATCGGGCTTGCCAAGTGGGTAGTGTAGCTTTCACCATCTGGCTTTGCTTTCGTGTAAGTCTTGTTGGATCAAGGTGTTGGGGCGCTCTTCGGGAGGGCCGTAGCCGCCCCCACCCGGGGTGCGGATGGAGATCACCGCTCCAGGAGGGACTTCGGCCGTTCCCTTAGCTGGAAGGGGTTGCTCCTTCCCGTCCACGATAAGCCTGTCCTCCCCCGGGACGCCCGGCTCCCCGCCCGCAAGGCCGTAGGGGCGCGTTACCCTGCGGTCGGCAAGGAGGGAAACGGTGGCCCGATGCGAAAGCACCCGGATGTCGCGGCGGATCCCCAGGCCCCCGCGGAACTTCCCCCTNCCCCCTGAGTCCGGACGGAGCTCGTACCGCTCCACTCGTAAGGGGTAGGCGATCTCCAGGGCCTCCACTGGGGTGTTCAAGGTGTTGGTCATGTGGGAGTGGACCCCGTCGATCCCGTCCCGGTCCGGCCGGGCCCCGAAGCCCCCGCCGATCGTCTCGTAGAAGGTGTAGGGTTCCCCGGTGCGGGGGTCGATCCCGCCGATGGTCAGGTTGTTCATCGTTCCCTGGCAGGCGGCGCAGGCGCGCTCCGGAAGGGCCTGCGCCAGCGCCCCGATGAGGACGTCCACGATCCTTTGCGAGAGCTCCAGGTTTCCCCCGCCCACCGGGGCCGGGGGCCGGGCGTTCACTACCGTTCCCTCAGGGGCCACGATCCGGACCGGCCGCCAGCAACCCTCGTTGGGCGGGACCTCGGGGTCGAGAAGGGCGCGGACCNCGAAGAACACGGCCGAGGCCGTCACGGCAAAGGGGGCGTTCACCGGCGCCCGCACTTGGGGGGAGCTCCCGGTGAAGTCCACGGAGAGCTCTCCCTCTCGCACGATAACCTCGGCTCGGACCCGGATACCTTCATCCAGGGCGTCCTCGAAGGCGTAGCGCCCTGGAGGGACCTTTCGANTCGCCGCGCGCATCCGCCGCTCGGCGTAGTCCAAAAGCTCTCCGAAGGCGGAGAGGAGGGTGTCAACCCCGAAGCGCTCAGCCAAGCCGACCAGGCGCTTGATCCCCGTCTCGACGGCCGCCCGTTGGGCGCGGAGGTCCCCTTCTCGCTCCTTCGGGGTACGGACATTGGCCAGGATCAGGTCCAGGGCCTCTCGGTTGAGCACGCCGGCCCGCCAGAGCTTGAGCGGCGGGATGATGAGGCCNTCCTGGAAGATCTCCGTGGCCTCGGCGGGGAGGCTCCCCGGGGTCATGCCCCCGACGTCGGCNTGGTGGGCCCGGGCCGCGAGGAAGCCGATGAGCTTCCCCCGGAAGAAGGCCGGGGCTACGAAGGAGATGTCCGGGAGATGTGCCCCACCCCGGAAGGGGTCGTTCAGGACGACGATATCCCCGGGGGCCCAATCCGGGAAGGCCGCGATCGCGGCCCGCACGGAGAAGGGCATCGCCCCGAGGTGTACTGGGATGTTCTCCGCCTGAGCCACCATCCGGCCCTCGGGGTCGAAGACCGCCGAGGAGCAGTCCCGCCGTTCCTTGATGTTGGGGGAGTAGGCGGTCCGGATGAGGGCGGCCGACATCTCCTCCGCCACCCCGGAGAGGGCGTTGCCGAGGACCGCAAGCGTTATGGGATCCACGATCCCACCTCCAGGATCAGGTTTCCGAAGGGATCCACCTGAGCCTGCGCGTGCGGCGGCACCACCACGGTGGACTCTGCTCCCTCCACCACCGCCGGGCCGGGGAAAGAGGCTCCCGCGGGGAGGCGCTCGCGGGCGAGGATCGGGGTCTCGATCCAGCCGGCGGCCGGGCCGAAATAGACCGGGCGGACCTCGATCCGGGCCTCCTCCTGGCTCCCATCCTTCGGAGCCCGGGGAAGCTCCGGTTTCGGCGTCCGGCCGATCGCAGTAAGGCGCAGGCTCACAAGCTCCACCGGCTCGTCCGGCACCGCATAGCCGTAGAGGGCTTCGTGCCGCTGGTGGAAGGCCTCGGTGAGTCGCTGCAAGTCCTCCCCCGCCAGGGGACGGTCAGGAAGCGGAACCGAGAGCTCGTACGCCTGACCCCGGTAGCGGAGGTCCGCAGCGGGGAGGAACTCCATCTCCCCGTCCTCGACCCCCTCAGCGGAGAGGAGCTCCCGGGCCTCCTTACGAAACGCTGCAAGCACATCGCTTAGCCTCTCGGGCGCTGCTTCCGCCAGGGGAAGGACAAGGGAGCGGACGAAGGTATGCCGGAGGTCCGCGGCCAGAAGCCCCAAGGCGGAGAGTACCCCCGCTTGGGCCGGCACGAGGACCCTGGGGATCTCGAGCTTCCGGGCGAGGCTCGCCCCGTGCAGCGGCCCGGCCCCGCCGAAGGCCACCAGGGTAAAGCCGCGGGGGTCATGGCCCCGCTCCACGGTGATCACCCGGATCGCCCGTTCCATGGTGGCCTCCACCACCTCTAGGGTCCCCCATGCTGCCTCCTCGAGGGAGATGCCTAGGGGCTCCGCGATCTTCTGGATCGCCTCCCGCGCCCGCGTGACCGAAAGCGGGGGCAGCCCTCCCAGCGGGCGGTCCGGGGGCAGGCGCCCGAGCAGGAGGTGCGCATCGGTCACCGTGGGTTCGGTCCCCCCGCGGCCGTAGCAGGCCGGCCCGGGGACAGCCCCGGCGCTGCGCGGCCCCACGCGCAAGACCCCACCTTCGTCCACCCAAGCGATGCTCCCTCCTCCGGCCCCGACGGTGTGGACATCCACCATGGGAAGACGCACCGGTCGACCTGCGATCTCCCGTTCCGAAGTAAGGGTCGGCTCCCCACCTTGGATCAGGGCCACGTCGGCGCTCGTTCCGCCCATGTCCAGGGTGATGAGGTCGGAGAAGCCCGCGGCCAGGCCGACGAAGCGCGCCCCTTCCACCCCGCCCGCAGGGCCGGAAAGGAGAAGGGCTGCTGCCCGAAGCGACGCCTCCTCCACCCCGGCCACGCCCCCGTTCGACTGCATGAGGAGAAGAGGGGCCCTAATGCCCCGCTCGTGGAGGGCCTCCGCCAAGCGCTCCAGGTACTTCCCCACCACCGGCCGCAGCACCGCGGTGAGTACCGTGGTGGAGGTCCGTTCGTACTCCCGAAATTCGGGAAGCACTTCCGACGAGAGGGTGATCGGGACCTCCACCCCCTCCTCCACGAGGATCTCCCGCACGCGGCGCTCGTGGGATGGATTCAAGAAGGAAAAGAGAAGCACCACGGCCACGGACTCCACCTTTCCCCGCAGGCGCCGGGCAAGACGTCGCACCGTCCCCTCGTCCAAGGGGCGGACCACCTGGCCCCGCCAGTCCAACCGCTCTGGCACCTCCAGGCGCCATTCCCTGGGCACGACGGGGGTAGGGCGGTCGACGAAGAGGTCGTAGAGGGCGGGCCGGTTCTGGCGGCCGATCTCGAGGACGTCCCGGAACCCTTCGGTGGTGAGAAGAGCAGTTTTGGCCCATTTCCCTTCCAGGAGAGCGTTCGTGGCCACTGTGGTCCCGTGGACCAAGCGGGTCAGGGGACGAGGGGCTGAGAGCGCCTCCTTCAGAGCGGCGAGGAACCCCTCCTCCGGGCGGGGCGTGGACGGCACCTTGAGGGAACAGACCCTGCCTTCCTCCACCCACACCAGGTCGGTGAAGGTGCCGCCGATGTCCACCCCCACCAGGAGCCCTGCCCTCATACGCTTGCGAGCTCCAGGTCCCGGGCATCCCGCAAGGCTCTTCCCGGACGCAGGATGGCCACGGTCCGCTCAGTCCCCCCGTAGGCGGAGGAGGTGAAGATGGTGAGGCACCGCCAGTCGAATAGGTAAGTGGGGGCGTGGGGCTGATGCGACCGCACCAGGGCCTTGAGGGAAAGTCTCCGCGCGATCTCCTCGAAGTAGTCCCGGCCGAAAGTGGGCCGGCCGAAGTAGTCGCCGGCGGAGTAGCCGGGAGCGTCAGCCCAGTCTCCCCAAGTGATCTTCCGCCAGTCTGCTGACCCAAGCTGGATCTTCTCGATCTCCTCCACCTGTTTCACGTCGGGTAGCGCTCCGTGCAGGGCGAGGAGCCCGCTTGGGTGCCAGGCCGCGAGGGGAAGAGAAGCCAAGGCCTCGGCGTAAGCCCGTTCCCGTCGGGGGCCAAGGCGATGCCAGAAATCCGCGGGGGAGAAGGGGGCTATAGCCCAGCCCTCGTGGTTCCCCATGAGGAGGAACACTTGGTCAGGCCACGCGAGCTTGGTCTCAAGGAGGAGATGCAGGTTCCCCTCTGAGTCCGGCCCACGGTCCACATAGTCCCCCAAGAACACGATCACGTGGTCCGGGGAGAGGAAGCGGGAAAGCACCTCCTCGGTTGCCTCCCGATCTCCGTGGGTGTCTCCCACGAACACGATCGTCTTTCCCTCCGGGAGGCGGATCAGCCGGCCTTCCTCTCGAAACCTCTTCTCCGCAGCGGCCAAGAGCTCACGGTCCTCCACGGCGCTAAACCTAACGCGCTTTGTTTTCGAAAGCAACGTGCATGCTTTACGTGGGCATCTCTGGGGCCACTGTTTAATACCCGTCTACCCCCACAAGCGCTGCTTTGGGGTGCCTGACCAGATGGGCTTCACCGATGAGGAGATGATTGTCTACAAAAACGCCATCTGGCGTCTCGGTTTGTAAGGTTTAGCTAGATAGGATCCGGATCGGGTCCCCTGGCCTTACCTTACCCCCCACGAGCACCTGGGCGAACACCCCCCGCCGCGGCATGATGCAGTCGCCTACCCGCTCGCGGATGGCGCAGCCTTCATGGCAGTCCTTGCCGATCCGGCTAACGCGGAGTCGCGCNGTTCCTATCTCGAGCTCCGTGCCGACCTTGAGGAGGGAGTGGTCAAGGCCACAGGTGGTGATGTTCTCCGCGAAGGCACCTGGAGCGAGGCGCACGCCCTTCGCCTCCTCGAAGCGGGCGATCTCACTCTGGTCCAGGAGGCTCACCTCGCGGCCGGGTGTTCCNGCGTGGGCGTCCCCCCGGATCCCGAGGCCCACCACGAGCTCCGCCTCCGGGACCGGCCGCTTGGGAGTGCCCTTCCGATCGCTCACATTTACGGAGACGACCCTGGGCTCCCCTTCAGCCATCCCGCACCCACCTCCCGCTTCGTCCGCCTCGCTTCTCCAGGAGCTGGACCTCCTTTATGGTCATGCCCCGGTCCAGTGACTTACACATGTCGTAGATGGCAAGGAGCGCTGTGGAGCAGGCCACGAGGGCTTCCATCTCCACCCCCGTCTTCCCGGTGCTTTTCACCTCCGCGAACACGGTGATCTCGCCCTTGTCCTCCTCGATCTCGAACCACAGCTTCATGCCCTCAATCCCAGGCAAAGGGTGGCAGAGGGGAAGCAGCTCCGGGGTCTTCTTGGCCCCCATGATGCCGGCCACCTGGGCCACTGTGAGGACATCCCCCTTCTCTACGGTGCCCTCAACCACCCGGGCCAAGGCGGCGGGCGCCATCGCGATCGTTCCCTTCGCCAGGGCCACCCTCTCGGTCACAGCCTTGCCGCTCACGTCGATCATCCTGGCCCCGTGTCCGGGATGGCCTTCCTGTGGTATTGGCATCATCGCTCCTTTAGCACAACGGTGGGACGGCTAGCACCTCCTATAATACCGCAGCCGCTTGTTGTGCATGTGAGGGGGTCGTGCGCTTGGCAAAAGGGACAGCAGTTCTCACGGTTGTGGTGTCAGTGGGGCTCGTCGTTCTCTTTGCAGGAGCGTGGGCCTGGGGGACCGAGGAGCTTCTCCTGGCGACCACCACGAGCGTTTACGATACCGGGCTTATCGACAAGTTGAACGCTGCCTTTGGGGACAAGTTCGAAGTGCGGGTCAAGGTGATCGCCGTGGGCACGGGCGCGGCCCTGCGCCTGGCCCGGGAGGGGAATGTGGATCTGGTGTTGGTCCACGCCCGGGAGGCGGAGGATGAGTTCCTCTGGGGAGGCTGGGGCATCAACCGGCGGGATGTAATGTACAACGACTTCGTACTCGTCGGTCCTCCGGATGACCCTGCCGGCGTCGCAGGGCTCAAAAGCGTGGTGGAGGCGTTCCGCCGCATTGCCGAGACCGGGGCCCACTTCCTCTCCCGCGGGGACGACTCGGGCACGAACAAACGGGAGCTTTTCCTGTGGGAGGCGGCCGGGGTGCCCCCGAGCGGTCCCTGGTACATGGAGTCCGGCAAGGGTCAGGGAGACAATCTGGTTCAAGCAAGCCTCATGGAGGCTTACACCCTGACCGATCGGGGGACCTTCCTCTCCATGCGGGACCGGCTCCAGCTACGCGTCCTCGTGGAGGGGCCGCTCAAGGGAGGGGATCCCCTGCTTATGAACCCGTACGGCGTAATCGCCGTCAACCCGGCTGTTTACCCGGACCGCAACTACGTGATGGCCATGGCCTACATCGGCTTTCTCACCTCTCCTGAGGGGCAGCGCCTTATAGACGAGTTCCGAGTGGATGGGGAGAGGCTCTTCGTCCCGATGGCCTTGAGCCGAGAGCCACGCTTCGAGCAGTACGTGCCCCAGGACTGGAGGAGGTAAGGGGTGTCCTCCCTCCTCTCGGCCTTCGCCCAGGCGTTTTCGATGATCCTGCGCCCGGATCCCTACCTCCTGAGCGTGGTGGGGGTGTCGCTGCGGGTGTCGGGGATGGCCCTCCTGATCAGCGTCCCGGTGTCTGCGCTCGTGGCCTCGCTGCTTGGGCTGGGCCGGTTCCCGGGGCGCAATCTCCTGCGGACCCTGGTGAACACCGGCATGGGTATCCCTTCGGTGATCGTGGGGCTGGTGGTGCTGCTTCTCTTGAGTAGGAGCGGGCCTTTTGGGGGCCTGAGCTTGCTTTGGACCCCCACCGCCATGGTGATCTCCCAATGCGTTTTGATCACCCCCCTCATCACCGGGATTATGCTCTCGGCTTTGGTGGCGGTGGATCGGGCGATCACCGAGGCCGCCCACGCCCTGGGCGCCAGCCGCGTCCAGCGGGTGTGGACGGTGATCCGGGANGCCAGGTTCGGTTTTCTCACCGCCGTGATCGCCGGCTTCGGCCGGGCGATCTCCGAGGTGGGCTCGGTGCTCTTGGTCGGGGGGAACATCGTATTCCCGAATGGTATTTCCTATACCCGCACCCTGACTACCGCCATCGTGGTGGAGACACGCAAGGGGCAGTTCGAGACGGCTTTGGCACTAGGGATCGTGCTGATCGTCATCGTGCTCTCTTTGAACCTCCTGGCCAGCAGGCTCCAGAGGCGGGGGTCCTGGTGAGTGTCATCCTCTCGGCCCACGGCCTCAGGTTTGCCTACCCCCGGGGGGTGGAAGCCCTCCGTGGGGTGGACCTAGAGATCCACTCCGGGGAGGTGTTCGCGGTGATCGGCCCGAACGGGGCGGGGAAGACAACGTTNTTCCGGGTCCTGAACATGTTCTACCGTCCCACCGCGGGGAGGGTTGAGTACCGTTTCCGGACCGCGCGCGACGGTTCCGAGCTCGGGCTGCGACGGCGGATGGCCATGGTGTTCCAGGACCCAGTGCTCTTGAACGCCTCCGTCTGGGAGAACGTAGCCTATGGTCTTTTTCTGCGGGAGCCGCTCCGGGGCCGCCTGCGGGTGAGGCTGCGCCGCCTGGCCCGGCGGTTGCGCCTATTCGTCCCCCCAACCGAGCTCGAGGCCCGAGTCGAGCGGGCCCTGGAGGACGTGGGGCTATCCGGTTTCGCGGGCAAACACGCCCACGCCCTCTCCCGGGGAGAGGCCCAGCGGGTGTCCCTGGCCAGGGCGCTTGCGGTGGAGCCGGAGATCCTGTTTTTAGATGAGCCCACCGCTAACCTGGACCCCCCCAACGTGCTCCTCATCGAGGCGGTAATCCGTCAGGCCAACCGCCGGGGGACCACGGTGCTTTTGGCCAGCCACAACATCGGCCAGGTACGGCGCCTGGCCGATCGGGCCGCACTCCTAGTGGAGGGGCGGATCGTGGAGTCGGGGCCCGTGGAGGAGTTGTTCCATCCCTCGGGAGGCGGGTCGATAAAGGCATTCGTGGGGGAGGAGCTGCTGGGCTAAGCAGGCCGTTTGGGTTCTTTATAGACCCCTCATTGGCCCCTACCTAAGCTTTTTCGTGGGGGTCCCACGGCTTAAGCTGGGTCGGGGTTTCTAGCGGGGCAGGAGCTCCACCGTGACCTCTGCTCCCTTCGGATAGCCTTCTATCCCTTCCGGCACCTCCACGATCCCGTCGGCCCACGTCAAGGTGGAGAGGCGGCTTGAGCCGCCGGGAAGGGGATGCACCAATACCTCTTCGTTTCTCCACTCCAGCCGCACCCGTACGAACTCCCTCGTCCCCAAAGAGGAGTGGATCCGGTGGGTGAGCATGCCTTGGACCGTGGGCGCCGGGGGAGCGGGACAGCCGAGGTAACGCTCCAACATGGGCTTTAGGAACTGTACCAGGGCGACCCAGGCTGCCACTGGATAACCGGGGAGGCCGAGGACGGGAGTCCGCTCGATCAGGCCGAGGAGCAGGGGTTTTCCCGGTGCGATCCCCACCCCGTGCACGAGCACCCGGCCCAGCTCCGCCACGATGGCCGCGGTGAAGTCCTCTCGGCCCTTGGAGGTGCCAGCGCTGATGGCGATGAAGTGGTAGCCTTCCTCCAGGGCTCGGAGCACCGCTTTCCGGATCTCCTCCAGTCGGTCGGGGACGATGGGGGCGACATGCGCCTCCCCGCCCCATTCCTCCACGTACCCGCGGAACAGCTGGGAGTTCGTCTCGGGGACCTTTCCCACCCCCCAGTCGGCCTCCGGTGGGATGAGCTCCGAGCCAGTAGGGATAAACAGCCCTTTCGGTTTCCTCTTCACCCAGACCGTGGGGTTTCCGGTGGAGAGACAAGCGGCAATCGCCTCCGGCCGGAGCCTGCGGTTTGCCGGGAAGACCTGGGCCCCTTGGGGGAAGTCCTCGCCAACCTCCCGCACGTGTTTTCCGGGAAAGGCCGGCTCGTAGATCTCCACCCCGCCTTCCACCTCGTTCACCTGCTCGATCACCACCACCGCGTCGTAGGGCTCGGGCAAGGGGTCTCCAGTGTCGATGTACTCGAAGTTTTCCCGGGGGATGAACTTGGGGGCGTCGCCTCGGGCTCCCAGCGTGTCCTCGCTTCGCACAGCGATCCCGTCCATGGCCGCCGATCGGAAGTGAGGGGAAGGGATGCGGGCGTGGACGGGTCGGCTGGCCACACGACCCAGGGCGGCCCGCACGTCGATCTCCTCTTCGGCTGCCTGGAAGAAGCCCACCTCATCCAGGGCGGAGAAGAAGGCAGTTCGTGCCTCGGCTAGCGACATCTTTCTTAGGTACCGCGTGCGCTTCACCATATCTCCACCGCCACCTGTTTTCCCTTTTCCAGGCCCTCGCTCTCCGCCGGAATGGTGACCAGGCCGTCTGCTTCCGCCAGGCTGGATATCGCTCCGGACTGGGCAAGGATCGGCTCGGCGAGCAAACGCCCGTCGCGCCTTATAAGGCGCACCCGCACGAAGTCCAGCCGGCCCTTGGCCGAGGGCACGTGCCTCGCCATCTCCGCGAGGGCGATGGGCCGTCGTGGGCGCTCCTTTTCCCCTTGCAGGCGCTGGAGTATGGGGATCACGAGTTTGTCGCAGACGACCATCGCCGAGACGGGGTTTCCGGGAAGCCCCACGATGGGCTTTCCTTCTGAGATGCCCAGGATGGTGGGCTTTCCGGGCTTGATCTGGAGCCCGTGGACGAGCACCTCCCCAAGCTCGGAAAGCACCGTCAGGGTCAGATCACGGGTTCCCACAGAGGAGCCCCCGGAGAGGAGCACCAGGTCGTTTTCCGCAAGGGCCACCCGGGACCTCTCTAGGAGCGTTTCCTCGTCGTCGGGGATGATCCCGTACAGCTTTGGCACGGCCCCTGCCTCCTCCAGCTGCGCCCTGATGGTGTAGGAGTTGATGTCGCGGATCTGGCCCGGCCTTGGCTCCTCTTCCGGGGGGACGAGCTCCTCCCCGGTGGAGATGATCCCCACCCGCACCCTGCGTACTGCCTGGACCTCGGTGATTCCCACCCCGAGGAGGGCCCCGATGTCTTGGGGCCTGAGCCGGTGCCCTTTTTCGAAGATCTCCTGACCCGCTCGTAGGTCCTCGTCGGGCGCCATCACGTTCGTCCCCGGGGCTACCGGGGAGAAGACCAGTACCTCCTCAGGGCCAGAGCGCTCTGTGTCCTCCACCATCACCACAGCATCCGCCCCGGGGGGCAAAGCGCCTCCGGTGGGGATGGCCATGGCCTCCCCTGGGGCCAGGGGAGGGTAGAGGTCCGGGGGCTGGCCGATTTTCACCTCCCCGGCCATGCGTAGCTTGCGGGGGGCCCCCTCGGAAGCGCCGAACGTGTCCTGGGCCCGGACGGCGTACCCGTCCATGGTGGCCCGGGAGAACCCTGGGAGGTCGATGGGGGAGTGGACGGCGGTCGCTAGGACCCGTCCCCGGGCTTCCGCTGTGGGAACGACATCGGCCTCCTCAAGCGGCCGGATGTGCTCCCGCGCAATGGCTATTGCCTCCTTCAAGGACTTCGTTTGGAAGAACACCGAGCGTTCACCTCCAGGGGCACAATCGAAGCTTTGCTTTCAAGCCTCTCCCCAGACTTACCTTTCGGCGGAAGAGGGCACGACAGCTTCCGCAATTTTCAACACGGCTCTACTTCTTGGGCGCTCCCTTAATGACTCAGGGGACAGAAGCGCTCTAGGCCGAGCAGCTTCGCCGCCCCCGCTATGGTAACCCCGTACAGGACGACCGGTTTTGATAAGCCGAGGAACTGAGGCAAGGTCCCGTTTACCAAGGTCGTCCCGGTCACCAAGGCCAGGTCACACCATTTGAGGTTCTCCTGAGTTTTCTCCGGCCCGCAGATCCGCACCCCGAACCTTTCCTGACCGATGTTTTGCTCGTCAAGGTCTGTAATCCTCAGTTCGAACCGCTGTGAGAGCGCCTCCGCCATCCGCGGCTGGAACCCTACCAGGGCCACCTTTGGCTCACCGTATCTCTCCTGCAAGTACCTAACCAGCTCTCCAGCACACCTCCTCGGTTCTTGATCCTTGCAGTGGATGGTCTTTGAGACGAGCCCAAGGTGCCTCACCACCGCGTTGAGGGTGGAGATGAATACCGCCCGGCGGAAGTTGTCCCCAAGCTCCATCTTCAGCACCTCGGTGAGCTTCCCACTAAAATCTCCGTACATATCGGTGTAGGCCTGCCCCCTAGCTCCTTTGAATTCCGCCTGCATCAACCGCTCCCTACCCTTGATCAGGGGGTAATCTCTCTCTTCTGGGGTCCCTATAGCTTCTTTTGGGGAGAGTGGGAAGGCCCGAATAGTGACCTCCTCTGACCCCAGCTCGTTCTCTTGCACTATTTGGGCAAGCTTTCTTCTAAGAGTCTCAAGCATTGAACCACCACCTCAAACCAGCGCCATTACTCGCCGGCTTCGTTTTCGTAAACCTTTATCCTCCTCAACTTCAGTATCAGAAAGACCTCCTGGCCCACCTTCAGACCCATGCTCTCGAAGATGTGGGGGGGCATCTCGGCGAGGAGCCGTTTGCCCCCCGCCTCAATCGTCATCCTAACCGACATCGGTGTAGCTTTTATTTCGGAGATCACGCCTTTGAAGCGGTTGACCTCCGGGCCCGGCGGCTTCGTCGGGGAGACGTATATATCCCGGGGGAGCAGCGCTATCTTTTGCACCGAGTCCCCCTCGTGGGGGACGACTATGGATAACCCGCCGCAACTCACCTCCACCAGCCCATGGCCAAGGCTGCGGAAGCTGTCGCACTCCAGGATGTTGGGTGCTCCGATGAAGGCGGCCACTTTTTCGTTCGCAGGGCAAAAGAAAACCTCTTTTGGCTTTCCTGCCTGTTCTATGCGTCCATCTAGAAGGATGGCCAGCCGGTCGGCCATCTCCTCGGCCTCCGCCAGTTCATGGGTCACGTAGAGGGTGGTGATCCCCAACTCCCGCTGAAGTCGCTTCAGCTCGGATCTCAAATACTTGGAGGTCTGCAGGTCCAGGCTGCTTAGGGGCTCGTCCAAAAGCAGGATCTTAGGAGAGGGGGCCAAGGCCCTGGCGAGGGCGACCCGTTGTTTTTCGCCGCCGCTGAGGTGCCGGGGATAGCGGGAGGCCAGGTGTTTTATCCTCATCAGCTCGAGCAGTTCCTCCACCCGGGCCTTTACCCTTTCCCTAGGCCACCCCCGTGCCCTCAGGCCATAGGCGATGTTCGAGGCTACATTGAGATGGGGAAACAACACCAAGTTTTGGAATAGGTAGCCCACTCCTCTCCGCTGGGGAGGGAGCCCGTCCACGGGGACGCCGTCGAAGAACACTGAGCCCTCGTACTCGACCAGGCCGGCGATGACGTTGAGCAAGGTGGTCTTCCCTGCACCGTTTGGCCCCAAGAGCACCAGCAGCTCGCCGGAGGTGACTTCCAGGTTCACCCCACGGCAGGCGAAGTTGCGTATATTCCGAAGTTCAATGGCCGGCATACTAGCCCCACCGGCGAGTGAGCTTGCGTTCCAGGCAGATGAAGAACCTCTCAAAGGAGAAGCACATCAGCGATAGGACCATCAAGCAGACTATGATTATATCTATCCGGATGAGGCTTTCGGCTCTCATGAGCAGGGCTCCGATCCCGGTAGGAATGGCCACCATCTCCGCGGCCACGATCACCCTCCAGGCCATGCCCGATTCCAGCCTCAGTCCGGTGAATATGGCGGGCAGGGCTAGGGGCAGGACCACGGTGGTGAGGATTCTGAGGTCAGATGCCCCCAGCGTCCTAGCCGCCTGAACGAAATTACTGTCCACGCTCCTGATGCCGGAAGCNGTGCTGTAGCATATGGGGAAGAAGGAACAGATGAAGATTATGGCTATTGGGAGCAACTCGTTTATCCCAATCCAGAGCATCAAAAGCGGCAGCCAACCTAAGGCGGGGATGGGGTAGAGGAGGCTTATTATGGGGCTAAAAGCCTTGTTCAGGACTTCCTTCCATCCCATCAGGGTGCCGAAGACCAGTCCTGCAATGGAGCCGGCACAGAAGCCGATGAGGACACGGATCAGGCTGCTCAGGAAGCTGTCCACGAGCACCCCATTTACGATCAAGTGGTAGAACTCCTGCATCACCACGGAGAAAGGGGGGAAGAAGAACTGTCCTGGGATGAGATCCAAGCGGGAGGCGGCTTCCCATACGGCCAAGAACACGGCCACAGGCAGCAGGCCCCATCCGGGCTTGATTTTTCCAAGCAGGTTCATCTGTCTCCCAGGAAGCTCAAATCCAAGATCTCCTCGGCCGGGAAGGCCCTCCTGATATAGCCCAAATGTACCATGTAGTCTATCGTTTCTTGGACAGTGCTTGGGTCGATGGCGATGGTATACTTCAGCCTTTCCATAGACCGTAGCAAGACCTCAGGGGTGATCTCCAACTTCGCGGCGACCTCGGCCGCCTTGGCAGGGAGGACCTTCTCCCCGGTGACCGAGAGCTGCTGGGCCATGATGACGGCTGCCTCATCCGAATGTTGGTTGACCCAATCGGTCGCCCTTTGGGTCACCTCCACCAGTGCCCTCACTATCTCCGGGTGCTTCTCTATAAGCTCTTCCTTGACCACCAGGACGCTCCCTTGCATTTCAGGCCACACATCCTGGCTGGTAAGCAACATTTTGAACCCGAGCTCTTCGGCCATAGTGGCCCATTGCTCGGGAAGGAAGGCGGCGTCGAGCTGCCCGGTTTTGATGGCCAGTATCTGGCTCGGCGGGNTCATCCGCCTGACCCTGCCCAAGATCCTGTCTTGGTCAAGGCCATACACATCCATGACCTTGTGAAGGAGGACGTCCACGGCGCCACCCTCTCTGACGCACCCGATGCGAACGTCGGTCCTTTCTAAATCCTCAACGGTCTTTACTTTGTTCGGATCGACCACTAGGCCATAGCCATACCTGTGTGTCCCTGCAACGATCTTTATCCGCACCCCAGCGTTGGCGTAAGCGTTTATCGCCGGCACCAAACAGATATAGGCCACCTGGATGTCCCCTCGGGCCAGGGCGGAGGCCAAGGCCATACCTGTCACGTAGCTCTCGTAGGCCGAAAGATTAAGACCTGCTTCCACAAACCAGCCTTTGTCTTGGGCGACATAAGCACAGGCGGCGTGATCCATAAATTCCACCGCCATGCCGATCGCGGGCACTCCTTTTTCGCCGTATCCCCCAAAAGAAACGAGAGTTAGCAGCCCTGCCAGGAGTAAAATGAGTATCCGCTTTGGCATATTAGCCCTCCTAT
>Ga0180877_1106_pt1 | contig 22474 bp, 18 predicted proteins | sample Deesub1362A_J573_FD_124316 | JGI IMG/M metagenome (GOLD analysis project Ga0180877, IMG submission 124316) | Candidatus Acetothermia bacterium JdFR-47 | reverse complement strand
GCGAGGTAAAGCTCCCTCGCCTCGTCGGCTGGAAGCACCTTTCCCTCCACCGGAGCCCCGTCCATCCAGAGCAAGAACTCCTGAACCACGGCCCCAGGGGGGAGGGGGAAGACGTAGGTCCCCTCGATGGGCACCTCGTAGTCGTTCCTGAACGCCTGGTCCACGTGGGTGATCGCCACCCCCTCCTCGATCCTCACGGTGACGTGGTGGTAGACGATGGTGAGCCAGGGGGAGACCCCCGGTGGAAGCGTCTCGGGTGAGATGGGGAGGATGAACCCGTCGGCGAAGGCCACTACCGCCAAGGAAAACACAAAAAGAAACGCCAGCACACCCCGAAGCCTCTTGGGCATATTTCCACCTCCGCTTGATCTACACGCAGGAAAGGGGGGAGGTTCCACCCGGACACCACTTGGGAAAGTGAAAACGCGCCCGAAACTAGCCTTCGAGCACAGCGCGGAGTTCCTCGGCCACCCGCGCGAGGTCGCCGGCCCGCTTCGCCGGGAGGATGGAGTGGAGGGAGCCGCCGCCGTCCCCGGGGAAGCGCGGCACCACGTGGATGTGGAGATGGGGAATGGCCTGGCCGGCTACCCGCCCGTCGTTCAAGCCCACGTTTGCCCCTGAGGCCCCGAGGGCCGAGATTGCTGCCACGGCCACCTTTCTGGCAGCGGCGAACAAGGGACCACAAAGCTCATCGGGAAGATCGGAAAGCCTCTCCACGTGAGATTTAGGGACCACCAAAGTGTGCCCGGGGTTCATGGGGCAGATATCAAGGAAGGCGAGAACGTGCTCGTCTTCGTACACCACCTCGGCGGGGAGTTCCCCGGCCACGATGCGGCAAAAAGGGCAGCTCATGGACCTACGATGCGAGCGAAGCGACGCTTTCCGAGCTTCACCACCAGCGGGGGCCGGAAGGGCACCCGGGCCTTCACCGAGGCCACGCGCTCCCCGTCCACCTGGACGCCCCCCTGCTCCACCAGGCGCCGGGCCTCAGAGCGCGACCCCACAAGCCCCGTGGCGAAGACCAGGTCCACGATCCCCACCGTGCCGTCCTCGGAAAGGAGCCCCGGGGGGAGCCTCACCTCCGGCATCTCCTCGGGCAGCTCCCGGGCCTCGAACACCCGCTCGAAATGAGCCCGGCCCCGAGCCGCCGCCTCCTCGCCGTGAAAGCTGCGCACGATCTCCCAGGCCAGGCGTTTCTTGGCCTCCTTAGGGTGGAGGTCCCGCACCTCCTCCCAGGGGACGTCGGTGAGGAGCCGGAAGTAACTCTCCATGAGTTCGTCGGGAAGGGACATCACCTTCCCGAACATCTCCTCCGGGGGCTCGGCGATGCCGATGTAGTTACCCCGGGACTGGGACATGGCGTAATGGCCGTCGGTCCCGATGAGGAGGGGCATGGTGAGGATCACCTGGGGCTCTTGGCCGTACTCCCGCTGGATGTCCCGGCCGATGAGCAGGTTAAACCTTTGGTCGGAGCCTCCCAGCTCCACGTCGGCTCCGATGGCCACCGAATCGTAGGCCTGGGCCAGCGGGTAGAGGAACTCCATGATGGTGATGGGAACCCCCTCCCGGAACCGCCGCGCGAAGTCGTCCCGCTCCAGCATCCGGGCCACGGTGTAGCGGGAGGTGAGGACGATCACGTCCTCGAAGGTGAGCTTCCCCAGCCACTCGGAGTTGTAGCGGACCTCGGTACGCTGGGGATCTAGGATCAGGAACGCCTGCTCCTTGTAGCTCGCCATGTTGCGCTCGATTTCCTCCGGGGACATGGGCTCCCGGGTTTTGGACTTCCCGGAGGGGTCGCCAATGCGGCGGGTAAAGTCCCCCACCACGAGCACGGCGGTGTGTCCCAGGTCCTGGAACGTCCGGAGCTTGCGCAGGACCACGGCGTGGCCCAGGGTGAGGTGCGGGGCAGAGGGATCGATCCCGAGCTTCACCCGCAGGGGCTTCCCCTCCCGCAGGGACCGCTCGAGCTTCTGGGCAAGCTCCTCCCGGGGAAGGAGCGTCTCAGCGTTCCGCTCGATCAGAGAAAGCTGCCGCGCGACCTCGCTCTTGACGTCCAACGTCCCCTCCTAGATGACCACGGCGGACGCCACCTGGTCCCCCTCGTTCACCCGGATCAGCCGCACGCCCCGGGCGTAGCGGGAGAAGGTGCTCACCTGGCTTATAGGGAAACGGATCACCTTGCCCGAGGCCGTGGACAGGGCCACCTCGTCGTCCTCCCCCACCAGCAGGGCGGCCACCACCGGGCCGGTGATTTTGTCGAGCTTGATCCCGATGACACCCTTTCCGCCACGCCGCTGGGAGGGGATATCCGAGAGCGGAACCCGCTTCCCGTAGCCGTTAGCCGTGACAAGGAGCAGCCGCTTCTCCTCCCCGGGCGGCAGGGAAACCAGCCCCACCACCCGGTCGCCTTGGGAGAGCCTGATCCCGATCACGCCCTTGGAGGGACGCCGGGTGATCCTGACCTCCTTCTCCGGGAACCGGATGATCTGTCCTTGAGCAGTGGCCAGGAGCACGTGCCCCGTCCCCTCGGTGATGTGCACGTCTACCAATCGGTCGTCCGGGGGGGCGGAGTGAGCGAGGATGCCCTTGGTATGGGCGTTCGCGTAGTCGGAAAGGGCATTTCGGTTCACGATCCCCTGCCGGGTGGCGATGAGCAGGTACCCGGCGGAGTAGTCCTCCACCGGGAGCACCGCCCTTACCTCCTCGTCGGGCTCCATCTCCAGGAAATGGCGCAGGTTCTTGCCCACAGAGTCCCGCCCTGCCAGGGGAAGCCGGGCCGCCGGGAGCTTAAACACCCGGGCCCGATCGGTGAACACGAGGAGGTCGTGGTGGGTACTAGCGAACACCATGGTGCGCAAGCCATCACCGGCCTTGGTGCGGATGCCGATCACTCCCTTGCCGCCCCGCCCCTGGGCGCGGTAGGCCTCGCACTCGGTGGCGTTCACGTATCCCTTCAGGGTAACGCACAAAAGGATGTCCTTACGCGGTACGTCGAAGTCTTCGAAGTCCTCGGCGTCATCGCCCGCCACGATGGCCGTGCGCCGCTCGTCGCCGTATTTTTCAGCTATGCTCCGGAGCTCCTCCCGGATGAGATTGTCGAGCCTTTCCGGGTCGGCCAGGATAGCCTCGTACTCGGCGATCTTCGTCTTAAGCTCCGCCAGCTCTTCCTCTACCTTGCGCCGTTCCAAGCGCGTGAGCTGCGACAGCCGCATCTTGATCACGGCGTCGGCCTGTTTATCCGAGAGGCCGATCTCAGCAGAGAGCAACGCCTTGGCCTCGTCTGGGTCTCCGGCGCCGCGGACGATCTCGATCACCTCGTCCAGGTGCTCCAGGGCCCGCTGGAACCCCTCCAGGATGTGGGCCCGCTCGCGGGCGACCCGGAGGCGGTACTCCGTCCGGCGCCGCACCACCCCTCGGCGGAAAGCGAGGAAGGCGAGGAGCAGCTGGGGCAGGGAAAGCGTCTTGGGGCTTCCGTCCTGGATGACCAGGAAGTGGCAGGAGAAGGTGCGCTCAAGGGGCGTCAGGCGAAACAGCTTCCGCAGAATACGATAGCCGTCCACCCCGCGCTTCAGCTCCACCACCACCCGCAACCCCTCCCGGTCGGACTCGTCCCGGAGGTCGGCTACACCCTCCAGGTCGCCGGACTTGACCTTGGCCGCGATCACCTCCAGGATGGTGGACTTCTTGACCTGGTAGGGGATCTCCGTGATCACGATGCGGTCGTCCTCCACGAACGCCTTCGCCCGCACCTTGAGCTTCCCCTCCCCGGTCTCGTAAGCCTCTTTGATCCCCTCTTTCCCCACAATGATGCCGCCGGTGGGGAAGTCCGGCCCTGGGATGATGGGGAGGAGCTCCTCCACCGTGGCGTCGGGGTGATCCATGAGGTAAAGCGTCGCTTGGATGAGCTCCCTCAGGTTGTGGGGCGGGATCTGGGTGGTCATCCCCACCGAGATCCCCCAGGCCCCGTTGGCGAGCACATGCGGGAACCTGACCGGNAGGACCTCCGGCTCCTGGAGGGAGTCGTCGAAGTTAGGCACGAAATCAACCGTGTCCTCGGACAGCTCCTCCAGGAACTCCATGGCGATGGGGGCGAGGCGCGCCTCGGTGTAGCGCATGGCCGCGGCCTCGTCCCCGTCGATGGAGCCNAAGTTGCCCTGGCCATCTATGAGGGGATAGCGGGTGGAAAAGGGTTGGGCGAGCCCCACCATGGCCTCATAAACGGCCATGTCCCCGTGGGGGTGAAACTTACCCATNACCTCACCCACGATACGGGCACACTTCTTGTGGGGCTTTCCCGGGGTGAGGCCCAGCTCCCGCATCCCATACAGGATCCGACGCTGGACCGGCTTAAGCCCGTCGCGTATGTCCGGGATCGCCCGTCCGCGGATAACCGAGATGGCGTAGTCGATGTACGACTGCTCCATCTCGTCTTCGATGTACGNAATCTTGATGCGTTCCATAGGGTTCTCCACTTAATAAGTTTACGGCTCCCCCACCCATCCGCAAGATTTTTTCGCTTTTAAACGAGCTTTTCAGATCCCCCGGGTAAGGAAAGAGATGGCCTGCGAGAACTTTCTTTTCCTAGCCNCNCTACGATCCTGGCCCGCCTCTGAATTTGGTGTATTGAGCCACCCCGATGACGCCGAGCACCAACCCTACGACCGAGGAGGAGTAGGAAAAGAAACTCAATCCTAGGNTTGGTGNTAGAAGCCGCAACACCATTAACATGGGGAACACCCACCCCACAACGAGCAGGACGAAACCGATCACTATAAACCTAACTGGCCTTTCCATCCCGATACAGCCAGCAGGACACCAAGTGTCCTGGCTCTGGCTCGAATTCCGGTGGCACCTCCTTGTCGCATAGGCCCGCAATGGCGGAAGCACACCGGGGGTGGAACCGACACCCATCGGGAGGACGAATAAGGCTGGGGGGCTCTCCCGGAGGCACGTCCTTTAGGGTTTCGGCGTTCTTGGGGTCCGGGTCGGGGATTGCCTCCAGCAAGGCCCTGGTGTAGGGGTGCAGCGGGTTGTGGATCAGCTCTCGCACCCCGGCTTTTTCCACGAACTTGGCTGCGTACATAACAAAGATCCGTTCCGAGAAATAACGGATGGTGGAGAGATCGTGAGTGATGTAGATCACACCCAGGTCATGTGCCGTCTGCAGCTCCCGCAACAGCTTCAGGATTTCCACTCGCACCGAGGCATCCAACATCGACACGGGTTCGTCAGCGACGATCAGCTTGGGACGGAGGATGGTCGCCCGAGCGAGCACCACCCGCTGCTGCTGACCGCCGGAGAGCATGTGCGGGAACTTGCCCAAGAAATCCTTAACCGGAGTTAGTTTGACCTCTTCCAGAACCTCTTGAATCCGAGCAAGCCGCTCCTCTCGGGTGTGTCCCACTTTGTTAATTAGAAGGGGCTCTTCCAAGATCCGACGCACGGTCATGAACGGGGGCAGTGCTCCGTAGGGGTCCTGCTGCACGTAGCCCACCTGGGATCGATATTCCTTCCCTAACTTGGTGAGGGGTTGGCCTTGGAAGATGACCTCTCCTTTGGTGGGCTGATAAAGCCCCAATACGGTGCGGGCCAAGGTGCTCTTCCCACAACCCGACTCACCCACGAACGCCAGGGCCTCACCCTCTCCCAAGTCAAAGGTGACCCCGTCCACAGCCCGGACGAAGCCGATTCTTACAAACCCGAACTTTCTGAGCTCAAACCACTTGTGTAGGTCTTTTACCTCGAGGAGTTTCCCATTTTTCATTGTGCCCGTCCTGAGTACAGCCAGCATTTAACCACACGCCCGTCCGCAAGAGTGACCGCAGGGGGCTCTTGGTCGCACTTCGAAAAGCGTTCCGGACACCGAGGAGCGAACCGACAGCCCTCTGGCGGATTGATCAAGCTGGGAGGCTGACCCGGGATAAACTCCAGCTCCTTGTCTCCCCGCAGGGTGGGAACACTGGCCATAAGCTTTTTGGAGTAGGGATGAAAAGGGGTACGGTAGAACCCCCCGGCATGGCTCCGCTCCACCACCTGACCAGCGTACATCACCATGGACTCGTTTGCTAGCTCGCTGGAGGTGGAGATGTCGTGGGTGATCAGGATGTAGGTAAGAGCTAGCTCTTTCCGGATCGTTTTCAGGGAGTTCATGATGTTAGCCTGGGTGAGCACATCCAAAGCAGAGGTGGGCTCATCCAAGACCACAAGTGGCGGCCTGGTCACCAACGCCATGGCGATGATCACCCGCTGGCGCATCCCCCCAGACAATTCGAAGGCGTAGCGTTGCATGAAGTCAAGCGGCACTCCTACCAGCCGCAACGCTTCCTCAACCCTCTTTACGGCTTCCTCTTTGCTTTTCACTCGATTGTGGACCAGGAGTGGCTCGGCTACCTGATCTCTTACCCGAACCACTGGGTTGAGGGCGTTCATGGCTGCCTGAGGGACGAAGGACATCTTGACCCACCGTACCTGGCGACGGAACTGCTCCTCACTCAGTGCCATTACCTCTAGCCCATCCAAGTAGACATGACCGCTATAAGTATGCACGTTCCGGGGGAGGAGGCGAAGAATAGCCCTGGCCAAGGAGGTTTTTCCGCAGCCGGATTCCCCCACGACCACCATGGCCCGATCCCGCTTGAGTTCGAAGCCCACCCCATCGACTGCCCGCAACACCCCTTTGGTGGTGCGGAAATAAAGCTTTAGATCCTCTACTTTCAAAAGGACGTCGTCTGTCATCAGATCTCCCTCAACCTTGGGTTGAAGATCCTGTCCAGGGCAAAGCCCATCGCAGTGAAGCCCACCCCTGTGAGCATGAGAAGGAAAGCGGGTTCAAGCACCCAGTAGTAGTAACCCTTATACAACGCCCCGGCTGTTGAGGCATCGTGCAACACCTTGCCCCAAGTAGGAAGCACTGGGTCTCCCAAGCCGATGAAGGCCAGGGACGCTTCCAAGAACACCAAGCTGGGAATCATGATGACGAAAGACGGGATGAGAAGTGGGATAGCCTTGGGCACCAGGTACCGGAACACGATGCGGAGGTTGCTGGCTCCGTAACTCTGGGCGGCCTCGATGTAAGGGGCGGTTTTCATCTGGAGGAACATGGCCCGGTTGGTCTTGATGGCTGAGCCGAAGATGCTGAGCACGATGATGGCCCCCAGCATTAGCCACAGGCTCTTAGAGTAGAAGGTGCCAAGCATGATCAAGATGGGGAGCACCGGAAGGATCATGCGCACCTCGGTGATTCGTTGGATCACAGCGTCCACCCACCGCCCATACCAAACTCCCACAGCAGCGATGATCAAGCTGGTCACTGAAGTGACGAGCGCCCCCAGGAAGCCGAAGGCGAGGGCAATGGGCGTACCCCACAACAGGGCCAAGGTGATGTCGCGACGGCGGTGGTCTGTGCCGGCCAGACCGTGTACTCGACCGTACACGATCAGCTTGGCATCGATATCAGCCCCTTCCTCAAATAAGTAGCTATCCACAACAACGGTGTAAGTGCCCTTTAACGGTTGTGGCTTTCGGGCATTGGGGTCAGCGAACAAACCTATCTCTGGATGTACACCACCTAATCGGCGAATAAGCTCGTTATCGTTGGAGATAACCATCCACTCCGATTCGGAGACACCCTCTGCCCCAATGTCAAACTCCCTCCCGTCAGGGGTGATCCAGGTCAGGGCCACGAAGGGTTCCTTGGTCTCGTATTTGGGGGAGAAGACCAAGGCGATTTCCTTAGGGAAGGCGTCNTAATTGTACTCAAAGCTAAACGTCATCTTTACTTCGGTGGTTGCTTTCCCCATGGGGTTTNCTTCCTTCGTGGCCGAGCNGGAATCCAAAACGATCGTCTTCGGTAAGTTCACCCCGGGGAAGAGGTTGACCCAACTNGGCATGGCGTTGCGCGGGTTCTCCCGCCACACGCCTTCTCCACCACGCCATTTGGCGATGGCTTCACTATAGGGAATAGCGATTACAGTGTAGATAGCGATAGCGACGAGAAGGCCGATGATGGCTAACCCCAANGTCGCTGATTTGTACTTGGTGACTTGCTTAAGTCCTTCCCATATCGTTTTCATGCTGCCGCTCCTGAAGCTCCCACCTTAACCCTGGGGTCCACCAGGGCGTAGATGATGTCCAAAAGGAGAAGGGTAATGGCCAGGAGATAGGCGTAGATCACCGTCTCTCCCAGGATCACTGGAGTATCGAACACCTGAACAGCCTCGTAATAAAGCCTACCCAGTCCAGGCCAAGCGAACACGGTTTCCAAGATGATGGCCCCCATCCACATAGCGATCAACATGAGCGCAAACCCGGTAATGATGGTGGGCAATGTGGGACGCAAGATATATCTCCGCTCCAACGCCCGGGGGGGAACGCCCTTGGCTCGCCCCAGTTCCACATGGTCTTCGCTGGAGAAGATAAGGAAGAACGTGCGCCGGCTGTAGACCGAGATAAAAAATCCCGACAGNAACATGGCCANCACTGGGAGGATCATGTGTTTAAACACGCTCAAGGCATATCCCCATGTCGTCTCCGGTGGTGGTGCATCCACCATCCCTCCGAAGGGGAGAAGCCTAAGCAAAGAGGCAAAAATTAGGATCATAATGATNCCGTAGAACCAGCCGGGAGCTGCGGAGAGNGGTGCTAACGCGACTGTTAGTTTGTCCAACAAGCTTCCATATTTACGGGAAAGGTATAACCCAAAGAACAAGCTGACGAAAAACAACAGTAAGTTAGCAGTTGAAAACAGCACCAACGTTGCGGGAAGCCGTTCCAAAAGGATCAACCGCACCTGGCGGGAGCCGGAATCACTGGTCAATTGTTCGGATCGTCCTAGATTTAGAGTTAGAGCCCTAGCCAAGTAGCCAAAGCTTCGGGTGATAAACGGTTTGTCCAACCCCAACCGTTTGCGCTCGAGCTCCACTCGTTCCTCGATGATCTTACGTTGTTCGCTAGCAGAGAGTTGCTGGAGGACTGGGTCAGCGAGGACTTGGATCCCTACTTGCTCCCTGATCTCTGATTCCCGAATTTTGTCTACATATCCCCCCATATTAGCTACAAAGATGGTNAGATAGAGTCCAACCACCAAGGAAAATGCCAAGGCAAATCCGCGTAAAGAAAAGTATTTAAAAATGCGTATTACGTTAGCAGCCAGCGGGTTTCCCCCCTTCCGTCGTTTTTGTTCTCACCATTGTGGGAGGAAGTCTACTCATACCTTCTGCCTACATCAACCGAAACCCAGAAGCGGCGGGAGATGATTACTCGGCTGGGAATACAAAAGCAGGGGTGCGGGATTTCCCGCACCCCTGCTTTTCTTTCTCGCCCCGTTACGGAACCACGAACGTGACGTCGACGAAGGACGGGATGGCCACCACCTTGGAAGCCACCACGACCTCCAGTCGCGCGGTCCCGGATGGGAGACCTTGCACCACGGAAGCGGGCAGGTTCACCACCCACTCGCCCTCCACGTAGCGCTCCGCCGCGCCCACGTAGGCCAGGTTCCCCTCGGCATCGAACACGAGGTACTTGACGAACATGAGCTCATCGGTGGGATAGGGCTCGCCCTTGAAGGTGATCTTGACCGGGATCACGGCCCCGGTATCCGAGAGCACCCGCGGACCCTTAACCTCGAGCTCGGCGATCTTGGGCTCGGCAAATCCAAGCCACTTATCAGCCGGGTCCGGATACGCGGCGAACCGCTCGAGCACCAGAGAACCGGCCACTGGGTTCACCTTGCCAAGGTAGAAGGGGCCCCAACCAACCCAGAAGTGGCCCTTCTCCTTGTACCAGTTCAAGAGGTTCTGGTACCGGGCCTGGGCCTCCTCCGGGGTGATGTACTGCCCCAAAGTGGGCTCGTAGGGAATGTAGCCTTCAGCTATGGCCTGGTTCAGGTACTTCTCCAGGATCTCCAGGCTGGGCCCAGCCACGTAGTTCATCCACTCCACGCCCAAGGTGTCGGCCTTGTCCGCGGAGAAGGCGAGCTCGTTGTTGGACTCGGCCAGGATGGCCGGGACCAAGGTGTGCCAGAACCCACCAGCGGAGATGCCAATGGTAGCAGCGTCAGCAATGTACTCAGCGTCCAGATACCACAGATCGGAGTACCACTCGATCACAAGCGGGTCGGTGCTGACGATCTTGACGCCCTTGAAGTAGCCCTGGAAGGTCTCGAAGTCGGGCACGTACGCCTCGTCGTAGATAGGAGACTCCTCCTTGGCCCGGTCGAAGGTGAGGATGAGCTGCATGATGATGTCAGCCAGGTCTACGGTGGAACCGTCGTGGATCGGGCGGGTGAAGAAGTCAGCCGGGTAGTAGACCACTGTCTTGGTGCGGGCAGTGAGGCCTTCGGGGTACTTCTCTCCCACGGTGATGAACCTTCTGCTCGGCGGCATCCCAGTCGATCCAGGCATCGGCCGGAACCTGGATCTCCGGCGCGAAGTTCAACGTCACCCAGTCCAGGGTCACGCCCACAGGCAGGCCTTCCTGCACTGTGACCTCAGCCCGCTCGACCCGCTGCGGATGCGGAAGCCCNGTGTACGGGTCAGGCAGGGTGGTCCAGTCCCGGGTCGCCCGGATGGGCATCATGTCGTAGATCCAGTTCGTCCCAGCGACGGGGTTCCAGGGCTCGTTCAGGATGTCGATCATCCCGATCCGGACAGTCCCGCCTACCTGGTCCTCCCAGCGCATGGCGTAGGCCCACATGTAGGAGCCGTACACACCGCCGGCCAGGTCAGAGGCCACCGAGAGGCCGCGCTTGAAGGCGAAGAACGGCGACTCGTTAACCAGCCACACTCGGACCGAATCCTGCATGGCCAGCTCCGCCGCCTCCTTGAACAGGGCCTCTCGCTCCTCCAGGGTGGTGTAGTCACGCCGCGCCAAGCGGTCGGCCACCTCCGCGAACTCCTCGGAGGGCTGGTAGGCCTGCCACAGCGGGAACGGCAGCCCCTTCGGGGTGTAGAAGAAGTTGAAGTTACCACCCTGGTCGCGGGAGATGGCGGTGGTCACCCAACCACCGGTGTAGATGTGGAAACACCCCTCGGCCGGGTCAGTGAAGATCCAGCACGGGGAGGCCTCACGAGAAGTCTTGTACTGGCGGTCCACGGTGAACCCNAGCCCCTCAAGCAGGGTGGCCACGTAGTCACCGATCTCCTTCCGCTCGTCCTCCACCCGGATGAGCATGGTGATGACCACNGGCTCGCCCTTGTAATACCACTTCCCGTCTACCAGCTCGGCCCCCAAGTTCTGCATCTCCCGGGTAATGACCTCCCGGGCTTTGTCGGGGTTGTGGGCATACTCGAGCTCCAGGGCCCGGAACGTGTCCACGTAGCGGGCGTAGTCCGGGAACGTGGGAGTTATGGGAAGGTACCGGGGGATGGCAAGCCCCTGATAGATCTCGTTGACGATGTAATCACGGTCAATGAGCCAGTTCATGGCCTCACGGATTGCGGGAACGGAGAACGGGTTCAGTCGACCATCGTTGAGTTCTGGCCCATAGGGGTTGAAGGTAAGCTCGGTGTAAACACCGTAGGAACGCTTAATGTCNAATACTTCAGGCTTAGCCAGAACCTGGCGGAATAGCTCAGCATCGGTAAGGGCGTATGCGAACAGGTCCAGTTCGCCAGCCTCGATCATGGCGATGGCGGTGGGAGCGTCGGCCACCTCTTGGAACACCACCTGGTCCACCCACGCCCCGCTGGGCACCTCCTGCCCAAACGCCACAAACCCAAGCAGCACAACACCTAATAACATCGTACAAACTGCCTTCACGTATTCCTCCTTTTGGTAAACCCGGGGTTTCTAAGACCGTATGCCTTTTTGCTCCACTAACACCCCCTTTACAGCGAGTAGTCCACCCCATGTGCGGTGGCCTTTACATTATAGAGTGTTTTCAGTGCGCCGTGTAATCCCCAAAAACCGAAAAAGCTCTTGTTGAGCGCACGTTGACCTGGGTCCTTTAGGGAAGGTATAATGGCAAGCNAACGTAGAAAACGCCCAGAAGGGCCGAAAAGGAGGCCGCTGATGGAGATCCTCAAAGTCGCATCCACTTCTAATCCCAATGCCGTTGCCGGGGCCATTGCTGGCGCCTTGGAGAACGACGGGATCGTGGAGGCCCACGCCATCGGGGCGGGCGCCGTNAATCAAGCTGTCAAGGCCATCGCCATCGCCCGCAGGCTGGTGGAGCGGGAGGGGGAAGCCGAGATCAAGGTGGTCCCCGGTTTCATCGACGTAGAGATCGGAGGCGAGGTCAAAACNGGACTTCGCTTCGTGATCGAAAAATAAATGCGCCTCGAGGCCCACGTCAGGGCCGCCCTCCAAGACGCATTCCAAGCTTGGGGGGTGCCATGCCCTGAGAAGTTCCCCATCGAACGCCCGCCGCGACCGGAGTTCGGGGATCTCACCACCCGCGTGGCGTTCGCCCTTGCGAAAGTCCTGGGACGCTCCCCGGAGGAGATCGCGCGCGAGCTAGCCCGGCTCCTCGCTGAAAAGCCCGGCTTCCAAGCGGTCANGGCCGAGAAGGGGTTCGTCAACCTTTACTTACACCCCGAGGTTCTGTGGGAAACCCTGCGGGCGATCCTTCGGGACGGAGAAGGATACGGGCGCCAAAACCTAGGAGGCGGGAANAAGCTCCAGGTCGAGTTCGTGTCCTCCAACCCCACCGGCCCCCTCACCGTGGGCCACGGCCGGCAAGCCGCCTTGGGGGACGTGCTGGCTGAACTNCACGCCCAGCTCGGTTGGCAGGTCACCCGGGAGTACTACCTCAACGATGAGGGACGCCAGATCGACCTTTTGGCCCAGTCCCTCTGGGCCCGGTATCGCCAGGCCCTGGGCGAGGAGGTGNCCATTCCGGAGGGCGGCTACCAAGGCGATTACCTCATCCCCATCGGGGAGGAACTCGCCCGCGATTGGGGCGACCGGTACCCCCACTGGGACGAGGAAGCCCGCCAGGCGTTCCGGCAGGAAGCGGTAAGCCGCATGATGCAGGCGATCGAAGAGGACCTGGAGGCGTTCGGNGTTCGCTTCGACGTTTGGACCAAAGAGGGGGACCTCCACCGCCGGGGGCTGGTCAGGGAAACCCTGGAGGAGCTCAAGCGACGNGGGGCTGTGTACGAAAANGACGGCGCGCTTTGGATGCGCTCCACGGAGTACGGCCTGGCACGGGATCCGGTGCTCATCCGCTCCGACGGAACCCCCACCTACCTAATGGTGGACATCGCCTATCACGTGGACAAGTTCCGCCGGGGTTTCGACCGGGTAATCGACGTGCAAGGTGCGGACCATGTCGAGGAACAAAAACAGGTCAAGCTCGCCTTGCGCATCCTCGGCCTCCCGGAAGGGTTCCTCGACTACTGCATCCACCAGTTCGTCACCCTCAAAGGTAGGGAAGGGGTGGAGAGGATGTCCACCCGGGCCGGCCGCTTCATCCGCCTGGGGGATCTCATCAAGGAGCTCGGCCGTGACGTGGTCCGCTATTTCATGGTGCGGCGAAAGCCCGAAAGCCACCTCACCTTCGACTACGAGCTTGCGAAGAANACNAGCATGGACAATCCGGTTTACTACGTGCAGTACGCCCACACCCGCATCGCCTCTATCTTCCGGGAAGCGAGAGGGGCTGTCCCTGAACACCTCGATCAAGTGGACCTGTCCCCGCTCACCGATGAGTCAGAACTCGCCTTGATCAAGGAACTAGACAGGTTCCCCGATGTCCTCGTCCAGGCAGCGGGGTTCGCCCCCCATCTTCTGTGCGAGTACCTGGAAGGGGTAGCCGCTCTGTTCCATCCTTACTACACCCGGGTGCGGATCNTGGGCCAAGGGGAGGCCACCCCAGCCCGCCTCGCGCTCCTCTCGGGCGTCAAGCTCGTGCTCAAGCGCGGCCTTGAAATCCTCGGGGTGTCGGCTCCGGAGGAGATGTGATGGCCCTGTGGGAACGCCTCCGCCGGGGCCTTGCCCGCACGCGTGAGAACGTGCTCGCCCCCCTCGAGGCCACGGTACGAGCCCGCGGGGGACTTGACTCCGAAGCCCTAGAGGAACTGGAAGCCCTACTCCTTTCGGCGGACGTGGGGCTCGAGGTCGCCGACGAGATCGTGCAGATTATGCAAGAACGCCTGGGGGAAGAAGGCGCCGATTGGACCGTTGTCCAAACGACGCTTGAGGAGGCCATCGCGACCCTGCTTTCTGGCGCGGAGCGCCCCTGGACCCCGCCGTCTACTCGGCCTGGGGTCTTGCTCTTCGTGGGGGTTAACGGCTCGGGGAAGACCACCACCGTGGCCAAGGTCGCCCACCTGCTCAAAAACCAAGGCCTCAGGGTACTGCTTGCCGCTGCCGATACCTTCCGCGCCGCCGCCATCGATCAACTGGCACACCTGGGGAAAGAGATAGAGGTGGAGGTGGTGTCCCACCGTCCAGGGGCAGATCCTGGGGCGGTGGTGCACGACGCGCTGGAGCATGCGAAAAGCAAGGGATATGATCTTGTCTTGATTGACACCGCGGGGCGCCTTCAGACCAAGCGCCCCTTGATGGAGGAGCTGGGGAAGATCCGCCGGGTGGTGGAAAAGCTGGCCGGACGCCCACCCGATGAACGGGTGCTGGTGCTGGATGCCACGGTAGGCCAGAACGCGATCTCCCAAGCACAGCTCTTTCACGAAGCCGTGGGACTCACGGGGCTGACTGTGACCAAGCTGGACGGCACGGCCAAAGGCGGATCCGTGATCCCCATTTGGCGGGCCCTCCGGATCCCCATCCTGTGGGTGGGGATCGGCAAGGGGCTTGAGGATTTGGAACCGTTCCGGGCCCAGGACTTCGCGCGGGCCCTGGTCAGGAGGTGAGCATGGAAAAGCTTGTGTATCTGTTTGGGGGCGGGAGGACTGACGGAAGCGCCGAGATGAAGGACCTCCTTGGCGGGAAGGGAGCAAACCTCGCCGAGATGGCCCGCCTCGGGGTCCCTGTCCCCCCGGGGTTCACCATCACCACGGAGGTCTGCCGTTATTACATCGAGCACGACGGCAAATACCCCCCCGAACTGGAAGAACAGGTCAAAGAAGGAATCAAACACCTGGAGGAAGCGACCGGTCGAAAGTTCGGCGATCCTGAAAACCCCTTGCTCGTATCCGTTCGCTCGGGAGCGCCGGTATCCATGCCGGGGATGATGGATACCATCTTGAACCTGGGTCTAAACGACGAGTCTGTGAAGGGGCTGGCAAAGAAGACCTCTCCCCGGTTTGCCCACGACGCCTACCGGAGACTTCTCGCCATGTACGGGTCGGTGGTTCTCGGGGTCAAGGACGAAGGGGAAGCCGGGGTGGACCCGTTCGACGCCGCCATGGAGGCCCTCAAGAAGGAGAAGGGAGCGGCTTCCGACCTCGACCTCACCGCCGAGGACCTGGCCGAACTTATCCGACGGTACAAGGAAATCATCGAGCGAGCCGGAAAGAAATTCCCCCAAGACCCCTGGGAGCAGCTTTGGGGAGCCATCGGCGCAGTGTTCGGCTCCTGGAACAACGAGCGGGCGCGCGTGTACAGGCGCCTGAACCGGATCCCTGACACCTTGGGCACAGCGGTGAACGTGCAGGCGATGGTGTTCGGCAACCTCGGTGAGAACTCCGGCACTGGGGTGGCGTTCACCCGAGATCCCGCCACCGGGGAAAACCGGTTCTACGGGGAGTACCTCCTCAACGCCCAAGGCGAGGACGTGGTGGCTGGAATCCGCACCCCCCAGCCCATCACGGTCGCCCAAAAGACCGATCCCTCCCAGGTAGCCCTGGAAGAGGCCATGCCCGAGGTCTACCAGCAGCTCCTCAAGATCCGGGAGCTCCTGGAGCGGCATTACCGGGACATGCAAGACATCGAGTTCACCATCGAGGAGGGGAAACTGTATCTCCTTCAGACCCGGACCGGCAAGCGCACCGGGTTTGCCGCCGTGCGCATCGCGGTGGAGATGGTGGAGGAGGGGCTGATTACGGAGAAAGAGGCGATCCTCAGGATAGACCCCGCTGAGCAGCTGTCCCAGCTCCTTCAGCCCATCTTCGACCCCAAGGAGAAGGCAAAGGCCAAGGTGCTTGCCAAGGGGCTCCCCGCTGGGCCCGGGGCGGCCACCGGTCGGGTGGCCCTCACCGCCGAGGCAGCGGTGAAGATGGCCGAAGAGGGTGAGCCTGTAATCCTCGTACGCCACGAGACCTCCCCGGAGGACATCGAGGGGATGGCCGCCGCCAAGGGCATTCTCACCTCCCGTGGGGGCATGACCTCCCACGCCGCGGTGGTGGCCCGCCAGATCGGCAAGGTCGCGGTAGTGGGGTGCGAGGGTCTGATCGTGGACTACGAAAACAAAACCCTCACCGCTGGGGGGGAGATCTTTAAGGAAGGGGACTGGATCTCNATCGACGGCACNACCGGCGAGGTGCTGGCAGGGAAGGTCCCCACCATGGCCTCTGAGGTGGTACAGGTCCTCATCGAGAAGACACTGCCCCCTGAAAAGGCCCCGGTCTACCGCCTGTACGAGAAGCTCATGACCTGGGTGGATAAGTACCGGGTGCTCGGGGTGCGGGCCAACGCGGACAAGCCCGACCAGGCNCAAGTGGCCCTCGCNTTCGGGGCCGAAGGGATCGGCCTGTGCCGTACCGAGCACATGTTCTTCGGCGAGGACCGCATCCCCTACGTGCAGCAGGCCATCATCGCCCGCGACCCCGCCTCNCGAAAGGAGGCCCTCAAGCGCCTCTCGGAAATGCAGGCGGAGGACTTTGAGGGCATCCTCAAGGTCATGGACGGAAAGCCCGTCATCATCCGGCTTTTGGACCCGCCCATGCACGAGTTCCTCCCCAAGGACGACGCCGAAATCGCGGAGCTCGCGAAGCGCTTCGGCCTGGACAAAGAGGAGCTCAAGGCCCAGATCGAGTCCCTGCACGAGTTCAACCCCATGCTCGGGCACCGGGGTTGTCGCCTGGGGATCACCCATCCGGACCTCTATGACATGCAGGTCGCGGCCATCTTCCGGGCGGCGGCGAAGCTCCGCCGGGAGGGCTACGATCCGAAGCCCTACGTCATGGTCCCGCTCGTCGGCCACGTGAACGAGATGCGGGCCGTGAGGGAGCGCATCGACGCCATCGCCAAGCACACCATGGAAGAGGAGGGCGTGGAGATCGCATACAAGGTGGGGACCATGATCGAGGTGCCGCGGGCAGCGATCACCGCCGACGAGATCGCCCAGGCCGCTGAGTTCTTCTCCTTCGGCACCAACGACCTCACCCAGATGACGTTCGGCTACTCTCGCGACGACGCCGGCAAGTTCATCCGGGAGTACCTCGAACGCAAGATCTTGCCCGACGACCCGTTCCAGACCATCGACAGGACTGGAGTTGGAGAGCTCATGAAGATCGGTAAAGAAAAGGGGCGGCGCATGCGGCCAGACCTTTCGGTGGGGATCTGCGGCGAACACGGGGGCGAATCCCGCTCGGTCCACTTCTGTCACGAGATCGGGCTAGATTACGTCTCCGCCTCCCCGTACCGCATCCCCATCGCCAGGCTCGCCGCAGCCCAGGCCGCCCTAAAGGGCTGAAACAAACGGGGGAGGGCCATATGGCCCTCCCCCTCCCTCCAATGGGGCGCTACTTGGGCAGAAGGCTCCTTGCGCTCCCCCTAACCCTCCTCGCTGTAGCCTTCGCCATCTTCCTGCTCCTGTCAGTCGTCCCGGGAGACCCCGCCCGCCTGATCGTGGGGCCGGAGGCAACTGAAGAAGCCTATCAGGCAGCCCGAGCCCGCCTTGGACTTGATCTCCCGTGGCCGATCAGGTTCGGCCACTGGCTGGGCGGGATCGTGCGCGGAGATTTCGGCCGGTCTCTCTCCCTCGATCTCTCCATCTCCAGGCTCATCGGGAGCGCCCTTTCCGTGACCGTGCCCCTGGCGCTTCTCACCATGGCCACAGCCCTGATCATCGCCATCCCGCTCGGGATGGCCGCAGCCACGCGCCCCGGGAGCTGGCTCGACCTTGGCACCATGGGACTCGCCCAGCTGGGCATGGCCCTGCCTGAGTTCTGGCTCGGCATCCTCCTCGTGGGGTTCCTGGCCGTACGGGCAGGGCTCTTCCCCTCCGGGGGCTTCCCTGGTTGGAGCCAAGCAGGCCCAGCTCTGGATCACCTGATCCTGCCCGCTTTGGCGCTGGCCCTGCCCCGGGCCGCGTACTTAGCCCGCATGACGCGGGCCGCCATGGCCGATGTGCTCTCGGCGGGCTACATCCAAACCGCCCGGGGCAAGGGGGTCTCCGAACTGCGCGTACTGGCCTGGCACGCGTTGCGGAACGCCCTCATCCCTGTGGTCACCACCGCCGGGCTGACCCTGGGGCACCTCTTCGCTGGGGCCATCGTGATAGAGAACCTGTTCTATCTCCCCGGGCTGGGGAGGTTGGCCCTGATGGCGGTGCGGGCTCGGGACCTCCCCCTCCTTTCCGGGGTGGGTCTGGTGGTGGCGGGGTTGATGGTGACCCTGAGCTTCGCGGTGGACCTCGTCTATGGGCTCCTAGACCCAAGGATCAGATACCAATGAGGCGGCACGCAAGTCTCTGGGCGGGAAGTGCACTCCTGGCCGTGGCGGTGGGCCTAGTGTTGATGGGGTACCTATGGCTTCCAGCCGATCCCCTCACGCTAGGGGGGGAGCGCTTTTCTCCTCCCAGCCTCTCCCACCCCATGGGAACGGACTGGTTCGGCCGGGACGTCCTCGCCCGGGTGCTGGTGGGCGGGCGCACGAGCTTGGCAGTGGCCCTGGCCGCGGTAGCCCTGGGCGGGGCGCTGGGAGCCCTGGTAGGCGGAGTCGCCGGCTACTACGGTGGCCTCGCGGATGAGATCGGAATGCGGGCCACCGACTTCCTCATTGCCTTCCCGGCCCTGCTTTTGGCCCTGCTCCTCGCGGCAGTGCTCGGGCCAGGCCCATTGGGGGTGACCATTGCCATCGGTACCTTTAACGTGCCCTACTTTGCCCGCATCGTCCGCAGCGCGGTGCTGACGCTTCGGGAACAGGAGTACGTGCTCGCTGCCCGTGCCGTGGGCACCGGGGACGCCCGCATCCTGTGGCGGCACATCCTGCCCAACTTGGCCTCCCCTCTCCTCGTGCAGGTCACAGTGAGCCTGAGCGCCGCCTTGCTGTCGGAGGCGGCGCTCAGTTACCTCGGCCTTGGGACTCAGCCCCCACAGCCCTCGTGGGGCAGGATGCTCAAGGAGGCCCAGAGCTACTTCGCCCTCTCCCCCTGGCCGGCCGTGTTCCCAGGCCTATTCCTCGCCCTTACGGTACTGGGACTCAACCTTCTGGGGGACGGCCTCCGGGACCTTTTGGACCCCCGCCTGCGGCGCCTCACTCCTTGGCGGCAGCCGTGAGGTCCAGGACGTACAAGGGGTAGACCTCCACCCCGGTGATCCCCGCCTTCATGGCAAGAATCCTGTGCGGGTCCTGAATGAAGACGTTAACCGCGTCCCGGGCGATCAGGTACTGACACACGGTGTAGATCGCCTTCCTGGATCCTTCGTCCAAGATGGACTCGCCCAAAGCAAGGAGCCGATCAAGCTCGGGATCGTCCCACCCCCGGCGGAAATAGTAGTCCGGTCGGTCGGGGCCGTATCCTACTAGCATGGGGGCGGGGTCGAGCTTCCAGGTATGCCCGATCACCGTAAGGTCGTAGTCGGCCTGGCCGTAGACCCGCGCAAGCCACGTCCCCCAGTCCACAAGCGCGACCGAAACATGGATCCCCACCCTCTCCAACTGCGCGGCGATCACCTCCCCGGTGCGCACGTGGAATGTGTAGTTCTCTGGCAGGGTAAGGGTGGCTGAGAACCCGCCCGGGTAGCCGGCCTCCCTGAGGAGCTCGCGGGCCCGGTCGGGGTCGTGGGGGTAAAGCCAGGTCATGTCGGCGTAGTAAGAGGTGCCGGGCGGGATGTGACTCCCAATCGGGGTGCCGAACCCAAACGAGACGAGTTGGATGATCTCCTCTCGGTCAACGGCGTAGGCCAAGGCCTGCCTGACCCGGAGGTCGGAGAAGGGCGGCCNGGCCGTGTTTACAGCCAAGATCTGAACCAGGTTCTGGGGGCCGGAGACCACCTGGAAAGCGGGGTCCTTCTCCAGCCCCACCGCGATCTCCGGGGTAAGCTCCGCCACCAAGTCCACGTCTCCGGCCCTGAGCGCGGCGAGCTGGGCCGAAGGGTCCGGGATGAACCTGAACACGATGCGATCGAGCTTTGGAACCCCGGGGAGGTAATAGTCCTGGTTGCGCACGAGCACCAGTCGGTCACCAGGGCGCCAGGCCTCGAACTGGAACGGCCCCGTGCCCACCGGCCGGCGGGAGAGGTCCACGTCCGCCGGGACGATCACGGAATCTCCAAGCGCAAGCAGGGGCAAAAATGCAGGATCCGGCGCGGAGAGCACAAACCGAACTGTAAGCGGATCCACCACCTCGATGGCTACAATCCCCCGGTAGAACTCGGGGTGGGGATGGGCCGTGTCCTCGGCCATGGCCCGCATGAAGCTGGCGCGCACAGCTGCAGCATCACAGGGCCTCCCGTTGTGGAAGCGCACCCCCTCCCGCAGGTGGAACGTGTAAACCAGGCCGTCTTGGGATAGCTCCCAGCTTTCCGCAATCTGGGGGTGGAGGCCGCCCCGGGAGTCCACCTGCACCAGGTTCTCGTATAGGTTGTGATGGAGAAGGAGATCGATCACCGCGGCGGCGTTGGTGGTAGGATCCAGACCCGGCGGTTCGGTGGATACGGCCACGTGAAGCTCGCTCGCACAGGAGAGGAAGGAAATAAAAATGGCAANCCCTAGCGAAAGCACATAAGTTCTCAAGGAGTGTCACCTCCAACTTGTTTTTGGAGTGTCACCTCCAAACCCAAGGTTAACCAACCAGGGGATGGGGTACCAGTCAAGGGTTGCGCTCAGCGATGAGGCGCAGGCCCTCAAGGGTGAGCCATGGGTCCACGACCTCCACCTCCGAGGTGAGGGGCGAAACGAGGGTGGCGTAACTNCCGGTGGCGATGACATGGGCCCGCTCCTCGAGCTCAGCGCGCAGCCGGCGGATCAGCTCTTCCACCAGGCCCACGAACCCGAAGATCAGCCCGGATTGCATAGCGTGCAGGGTGTTCTTGCCCAAGGCGCTTTTGGGCACGACCAAAGGGACCTGGGGAAGCTGAGCGGCATGCTCCGCCAGGGTACGGGCCGCCGTCCCCAGACCCGGGGCGATGGCTACCCCCAGGAGCACTCCAGGGGAGGCCACAGCGGTGAAGGTGGTGGCGGTGCCGAAGTCCACCACGATGCAGCTTTCCCTAAAGCGGTCATATGCGGCCACCGCGTCGGCCACCAAGTCCGCCCCCACCTCAGAGGGATGATCGGTCCGGATGTTGAGCCCGGTCTTCACCCCCGGCCCCACCACCAGGGGGGGATGCCCAGAGAGGGAGGTGCACAGCTCCCGGAAGGCGGGAGTGAGAGATGGCACCACGCTGGCCAGCACGGCCCGCTCGATGTCATCGGGGGCGAAGTTATGGCCGGCGAAAAGCCCCCGGATGAGCACCCCGTACTCGTCGGCGGTCTTCCCGAGTACAGTACGGATCCGCCACCGGGCAAGCCATTCCCCCCGCGTGTATACCCCCAGGCCTATCTGAGTGTTGCCGATGTCGATGGCCAAAAGCATCGCGGGGCTATTTTGCCCCCGGGGTTGGGGATGTCCAGCTCTGCCATTGATGTGGATTTTTCCAAAAAACTATATATGACATTTTAAGCCCTTGGGCTTTCTTGCCCAGTTGCCAGGCCAGAGAGAAAGAAAAAGGCTGACAGCATCTTTACGAACTATAAACTTTTTGCAAAAATAAATATAGAGGAACAGTAGCTGGGGGGTCTCTCTAAGGCCGTCGGGGAGTTGACACCCAAGGGGGGTGGCTACTTGCAGTACGGTACTGTGCTCGTGCCTTTGGGCTTTGTTTCGACCGTCTATCTTTGGGCCGCCATCCGGCGGGCACGGATACGGAGGAGGAAACGCTGGTGATAGAAGGTATTGCGCTGGAACCAGGGCAGGCCAAGGCGCAGCCAGTTCCGGAACCGCTCATCGAGGTTAAAGACCTCTCCTTTTTCTACGGCCATGAGCAAGTCCTACGCAAGGTGAGCATGGCCATCCTCCCCCGGAGGGTAACGGCGATCATGGGATCATCGGGCTGTGGGAAATCCACCTTCTTGAGGGTGCTAAACCGCCTGTACGAGCTCATCCCCGGGGCCCGGGGAAGGGCAGGTCCTTTTTCAGGGACGGAACATCTTGGACAATGGAGTAGATGTGGCGGAGCTCAGGCAGCGCGTCGGGATGGTGTTCCAAAAGCCAAACCCCTTCCCCAAGTCCGTCTACGACAACGTGGCCTACGGACCCCGGATCCACGGGGTGCACAGGCGGGCGATCCTGAACGACATCGTGGAGAGGGCCCTGCGACGTGCGTCCCTATGGGAAGAGGTCAAAAACAGGCTTCGAAAAAGC
>Ga0180877_1001_pt1 | contig 22975 bp, 21 predicted proteins | sample Deesub1362A_J573_FD_124316 | JGI IMG/M metagenome (GOLD analysis project Ga0180877, IMG submission 124316) | Candidatus Acetothermia bacterium JdFR-47 | reverse complement strand
GTACTGGAGATCGTGCTCGAACACCGAGTCGGGGATCTCGATCTCCCGAAAGCCCAGGTCGTCGTGGAGGATGCGCATCACCTCGTCTTTCCCGAGCAACGTGGGGTTCAGCTTGACGAAGGTGTGAAGGCCCCGCTCCTCCAGGAGGTACCGAGCGATCTTTTCGATTTCGTCGGGGGGACAGCCGTGCATGGTGGACAAGGTGACGTTGTCCGTGATCCGGGCAGGTATCTCCAGGTCCGCAAACTGGGGGAACGTCCTCTTTAGCTCCGCCTGGATGTCGGCGATCTCCTCGCTGGCGTCGCAGAGCCGATCCATGAACCTGGTCATGGGCGGGCTCTTGATCCCCTCCAAGTTGTAGCCCACGGACATGTTGAAGATCGTGCCAAAGGGGACTTGGCCCTCGTACCCCAACACCCGGCGCAGGATGTGGATGAGCACCCAGGCCTTGATGTACTCCCCGGCGGACTGGGCAAGCTTCAGCTCCTGGGACCACTCCACGTTATAGCCCTCGTCCTCCATGTCGATGCAGGGCCGGGGGATCTCGAGCTCGTCCATGATCTGGACGGTCTTAAGCTCGATGAACCGCCCGCCAGAGAGCCAGGCGCAGACGATATTCTGAGTAAGCTGGGTATGAGGCCCGGCCGCCGGGCCGATCGGGGTTGCCAGGCGGTGTCCGAGGAAATCGTCGATAACGTAGGGGACATCGGGACGTGGGATGTAGAACAGGGAACGGTGGATCCCGAATATGGAATCCCGGGCCTTAAGTTCCTTTAGCATCCAATCAAGGAGAACCGGAAGTGGCTGAACTCGCATCACGTCGGACATGTCTCATCCCCCCAAGTGACCCTACGCCGGAGCCTCACGAACCTCGGGAAATCAGGCCCTCGAGGCGCAGCCTGAAACGCTCAGAGCTTGGCCCACAGCCCCTTGGCCACCTCCCTGGCCTTGGCCAGGACCTCCCGTTCCTCCAGGCCCTGCACCACCCCGTCCCACAGCCGCGCCTCCCCAGCGACGATCACCGCCACCGGACGGAGGCCCTCGGAGATGGCGGCGAACAGGACGTGGGAAAGCAGGCTCCCGGCCGAGAGGGGTGTGGGAGGGTCGTAGTCCCAGAGCACAAGGTCCGCCGCATACCCCGGGGCGATGCGACCGAGCTTGACCCCGAAGGTCTGCTCCGCCAGGGAGTAGTTGTGCCTGAGGAGCGCGAGCAGCGCCTCGTCCCCCATGGTAGTGGGGCTGCCGGAGGTGTGGTGGGCGAGGAGCCTGGCAGTGAGGAGCTCCCCAATGACGTCGCTGCCAAAACCATCTGTCCCTATCCCCACCTTAACGCCCCGGGAGAGCATGGCCTCCACCTGCGCCGCCCCCACAGCGTTGTTCATGTTGGAGCGGGGGTTGTGGATGACGCTCGCCGGCCGGGCAGCGAGGAGGTCGAGCTCCGCCTGGGAGAGCTGGATCCCATGGGCGAGGAGACTCCCTTCCATGAGGATGCCGAAGTGGTCCAAGCGCTCGGCGGTGCGGAGGCCGTACCGCTGCAAGGCGTCCACCGGGTCCTCCTTCCCCTCGGCGAGGTGGATGTGGAAGGGGAGACCCAGGGGCTCTGCTTCCCTGGCGGCGAGCTCTAGGGACTCGTCGGACAGGGTGAACGAGGCGTGGAGTCCCATGTGGGCGGAGGTCTTCCCATCCCGGGACAGCCCCTTGGCGAACTCCACGTTCTCCCGGATCCCGGCGTCCCGCTCCGCCTTCCCGCCCCGGTCCGTGACCTCGTAGCAGAGGTCGGCCCGCAGGCCCAGCTCGTCCACCACCGCCCGCTTGATCGCAGAGAGCGAGCCCTCGATGGCGGAGGGGGAGGCGTGGTGATCGAACAAGGCGGTGACCCCGGACCTGAGGTGCTGAAGGCCCCCGACCATGGCCGACCAATAGACTTCTTCCAGGTTCAAGACCCGATCAAGCTTCCACCACAGCTGCTCCAGTATCTCCCGGAAGCTCGTGGGGGAGAACTCAGCAAGGGGCATCCCCCGGGCCAACGATGAGTAGAGGTGCGCGTGCGCGTTCACCAGGCCCGGAGTGAGGAGGCGCCCCGCCGCATCCAGCCGCCGGGCCCCAGGGGCCTCCGGAGGAGTCCCCTCCCCCACGGCCTCGATGCGCCCCCCGCTGACGAGCACGTACCCCTGCTCGTAGAACGTCCCGAAGAAATCCGCCACTCGAGCTCGCTCGATTAAAAGCTCCATGGCACCGTCCTAAATACGAAGGGGCCGCCCGGGAGGGCGGCCCCTTCCCCGCAAGCCTACTCGGTGGGCTCGCCCGGCCAGGGGCCGACGACGCCCTCCACGGCCCACTCCATGGTGACCAGGGAGTCGGCGGACAGCCAGCACCCCTCCGGCACTCGGAGCTTGCCCTGCCGGTCGTAGATGGGGCCCTGGAACGGGTCGTACGTGACGCCGGGGTCACCCATCTGGTGCAGGCGGGTCATCACCAGGTCGTAGACCGAGATCTCACCCAGCATTGGGTCGTTAACGACGACTGCCTTGAGGTCATCCTCGAACGCTGGGTTGATGACCATGCCCGGTTTGGCGCCCACCTCCACCGCGCCCTGGGAGAGGAGCCACCAGTAGTCCACGTGCTGGAGGTTGGTGGGGTTGTAGATACCATCGTGCACCTTCATGAGGAAGTCCCGGTAGATGGCCTCCCAGTGCACGATCTGCCCGGACACCACGTACTCGGGGGCGAAGTCGTACATGGGGGAGTAGTGGCCGAAGCTGGGGAGACCGTGCTCGGCCGCCACCTGGACCACGGTGGGGGAGTCCTCGGTGAAGGCGAACACGTCGCAGCCCTCGGCGATCAAGGCCTCGGCGGCCTCCTTGGCCGCAGCCGGGTTGAACCACTCGTAGATCCAGCGCACGTGCACCTCGGCGTTCGGGTTGACGGTGCGCACTCCGATGGTGAACGCGTTGATGTGGCGCTTGAGCTCGGGAATGGGGAACGCGCCCACGTACCCGATCTTGCCGGACTTGGTGAGGGCCCCGGCCATGAGACCGTTCAGGTAGTAAACCTGGTAGAAGTCGGCCATGTAGGTGGCGGAGTTGGGCGCCCGCTTGAACCCGGAGCAGTGGGCGAAGATCACGTTGGGATAGCGGGCCGCGGCCTCGATCGTCTCGTCCATGAACCCGAAGCTGGTGGTGAAGATGACGTTACAACCCTGGGCCACCAGCTGATCGATGAACGTCCCCGCCTGGCCCTCGGGCACGGACTCCACGTATACCGTCTCCAGCCAATCGAATTCCTCATCCACGATCTGGCGCGCCTGATCGTGGGCGAACGTCCAACCGTAATCCCCGATGGGCCCTACGTAGATGAACCCAGCTTTGATGTTGCCCGCGGCCAAACCGACCAACCCCAGAACTGCCACTACAAACAAGCTCGCAACCAACCTGCGCATCGTTTCCCTCCTTGGGATAAAGCCCGGGATTGCCCTAGTCCCCAGCGCCGCTTCGCCCGGCTATCACCCCCTTCACTTCTCGCCACGGGCGTAGGGAACCCCCAAGGCACCAGGTGCCCCGCGCCTACGCCCGGCACCACCGAGCCCAGCGATGGCCAAAACCAGTATAGCAAAGGCGTACGGCATGAGCTTGAGGAGTTCCGGCGGCAGCCACGCCTGGAGTCGGTAAGACAGGTGGTAGAGCGCCCCGAAGAGAAGGGCCCCTCCGATCGCCTGGAGGGGGTCCCAGGCGGCGAAGATGGTGAGGGCAATCACGATCCAACCCATCCCCGCCGTCATTCCCTCCGTCCAGGAGGGGCGATAATCCACGGACAGGAACCCCCCTGCCACCCCAGCGAGGACCCCGCCGAACATGACACACAAATACCGAATCAGGAACACGTTCACGCCCAAGGCGTCGGCGGTGGCGGGGGATTCCCCCACCGAGCGGATGGAGATGCCCCAACGGGTGCGGTAGAGGATGATCCACAGCACCACCGCCAGGATGAGGCCCGCGTAGGTGAGGATGCTCTGACCTTCGAACAGCATTGGCCCGAGCAAGGGGATCTTGGCGAGCCCGGGTATGGTCACGTCAGGGAGGGGTTGACGCAGGGGGATCCCCTCCCAACCGCGGCCGAGGAGCCCAGCGAGGCCCAAACCGAACATGGTGAGGGCGAGGCCTGACACGTACTGGTTCGCCCTGAGGGTCACCGTTAGGAAGGCGTGGATCAGAGCGGCCACCCCTCCCACCACCGCGGCCACCATGATGCCCAGGCCCGGGTGGCCGGTGGACTGGGCCACGGCAAACGCGGAGAACGCCCCCAGGATCATCATGCCTTCCACCCCGAGGTTCACCACCCCGGCCCGTTCTGCGTATATCTCCCCCAGCGTCCCCCACAATAGGGGGGTACCGAAGGCCAAGGCCCTGCCTACGATTCCGATGAGCCAGCTTTGCCAGTCCATCGCTCCCCTTTGGGCGCCAGTCTCACGCGCCAGTACATAAGAAGCTCCACTCCGATCAGGAAGAACAGGATCAGGCCGTTGAACACCCCGGTCACCTGGAAGGGCATTCGGAGGGCTACCTTGATCACGTCGCCGGCCGCGAAGATGAGCCCGAACAAAGCGGCCGTCATGATGGCGGCGATGGGGCTGCCCCGGGCCAACCAGGCCACGATGATGGCCGTGTAGCCATAGCCCACCGATACCTGCACCGGGCTCAGGAGCTTGTGGTGAATGCCCCCTACCTCCCCCACGCCGGCAAGGCCGGCCAGACCCCCGGACAGGATCATCACCCACAGGCTGACCCGGAGGAAGTTGATCCCGGCGTAGCGGGCCGCGTCCGGGGACTCACCCACCACTCGGATCTCGTAGCCAAGCCGGGTCCGGGCCAGGATAAACGCCGCCAGCACCGCAGCCACCAGGCCGATCACCAGGGTCGGCCAGTGCACCCGGCTCAGGGGCAGGGTGGGTAACCAGGCCGCTTTGGGAAAGGTATCGGTGTAGGCGAATCCCCGCATGGTGGGCCCCTTCCAGGGGCCGTGGATGAGCCACTCCACGATGTAGATCATGATGTAGTTCATCATCAGCGTGGTGATGACGTCGTTCACCCGCAGCTTCACCTTGAGGAAGGCGGGGATGATCCCCCAGACAGCGCCGGCCAGAAATCCCACCACGAACATGGTGGGAAGCAGCCAAGGCGCTGGAATCCCCGAGTACAGCGCTACCCCAGTGGCTGCCACCGCCCCGGCGAGGAGCTGCCCCTCGGCCCCGATGTTCCAGAACTGGGACCGAAAGGCGATAACGAGCCCCACCCCGCACAAAAGCAAGGGGATAGTGCGCCTGAGGATCTCCATGAGCCCATAGCGGCTTCCCAGGGTGCTCTTGGCAATGGTGGCATAGGCGTGCCAAGGGCTCACCCCGTAGCCCCAAAAGATGATGGCCATGACGAGCAGGGCCGCGAGCACTGCCAAGACCGAGACCCCGATCACCGCGGCCCGGGAGGGCGCGAGCCGGCGCTCTAGAACAAACGGCCCTACCCTCTTCATGACGGCTGCTCCACTTGCCTTCGCTCACCCGCCATCATGAGGCCGATCTCCTCGATCTTCGCCTCGGAAGCGGAGACAATCCCCATGATCTCCCCCCCGAACATCACGGCGATGCGGTCGGAAAGGGCCATAATCTCCTCCAGGTCCTCTGACACGAGGAGCACCCCCACCCCAGAATCACGCTGCTTGATGAGGATCTGGCGAATCTGCTCCGTGGCCCCCACGTCGAGGCCGTAGGTGGGGTGGGCGGCGATCACCAGCCCCGGCTCGCCCGAGAGCTCCCGAGCCAGGATCAGCTTCTGGATGTTCCCGCCCGAGAGGAGCTTTGCCGGGGTACGAGGGGACGGGGTGAGGATGTCGTACTCTTCGATCGCCTGGGCCGCAAACTCCCTGACGGCGGTGAGCTGGAGGAAGGGCCCCACGCAGAACGGGGGCCGGTGGTGTTTCTTCAGGATCAGGTTGTCCTCAACGGTCATCCCAGGGACGATGCCCATACGCAAGCGCTCCTCCGGGATGTGGGCTACCCCGACGTCCGCGATCCTGCGGGCGGACCGGTTGGTGAGGTCCTCCCCGAGGATCGCCACTCGCCCCCGCTGGGCTCGTCTGAGACCGGTGATGACCTCCACCAGCTCCCGCTGGCCGTTTCCGGCCACCCCGGCGATGCCCAGGATCTCCCCGCGACGCACAGTAAACGACACTCCACGCAGGGCCGGGATCCCCCGGTCAGAGAGGGCGTGGAGGTCCTCCACCACCAAGGCCTCCTCCCCCGGGTGGCACTCGCCCTTGGACAGGCGGAACACCACCTCACGGCCCACCATCATGCGGGCCAGGGAGGCCTTGTCCGTCTCCGACACCGACAGAGTCCCCACCACCTTCCCCTGGCGCATCACCGTCACCCGGTCCGCGACCTCCATGACCTCGTTCAGCTTGTGGGTGATGAAGATGACGGCATGCCCCTCTGCCTTCATGCGCTCCAGGACCTTGAACAGCTCGGCCGTCTCCTGGGGNGTGAGGACGCTGGTGGGCTCGTCCAAGATCAGGATCTCCGCCCCCCGGNACANGGCCTTCAGGATCTCCACCCGCTGCTGCTCCCCGGCCGAGAGCTGCCACACCCGCGCCCGCGGATCCACCGGGAGGCCGTAGCGCTCGGAGAGCTCCTTGAGCCCTCGCTCGACCACCCGGGCCGGCTGCCAAAACGGCGTTCCAGCTAGGCCCAAGGCCACGTTCTCGGCCACGGTGTGAGGATGGACGAGCTTGAAGTGCTGGTGGACCATGCCGATGCCGTGGACAATGGCATCCCGGGGTGAGCGGATCTGAACTCGCTTTCCTTTGACGTAGATCTCCCCGNAATCGGGCCGGTAGAGGCCGTACANGATGTTCATCAAGGTGGTCTTCCCGGCCCCGTTTTCCCCGAGCAGGGCGTGCACCTCTCCCGCCTGTACCTCTAGGNTAACGTGGTCGTTGGCGAGCACCCCGGGGAAGGTCTTCACGATGTCGCGCATGACAAGCATGGGGGAAGTGTGGGAGGAAGTACGGACGAGGTTTTCCCCGTTTGTACCGGCCATGTTGGCGATACTATAGTGCCGAGAAACCAAGCTGTCAAGTTGTCTTACAGACTGACATGTGGTATATTGCTGGCTAAGGTGACAAGCGAATGCGTCTCAAGGGGATCAAGAGGTTCCACTACGCGAGAGACGTAGAGGAAGCCCTGTCCCTGCTCTCCGCCTACCAAGGCCGGGGTGCCCTCCTCGCCGGAGGCGTAGACCTGGCCCGCTCCGCTAGAGGTGACCTCGAAGGCCTGATAGACATCACCGGAATCGGCCTCTCCTACGTACGGGAGGACGGCGGGGCCTTGCGCATCGGGGCCACCACTACCCTCACGGAACTCCTGGAAAGCAAGGGCGCGCGGGATTACCTCGCTGGCTTCCTCAGGGAGGTGTTACGCCAGGTTGCGGTGACGCCCCTGCGCAACCAGGCCACCATCGGCGGGGCCGTGGTGTCCGCCCACCCCTGGGCCGACATCCCCACCGCCCTCGTGGCCCTGGGGGCCGAGGTGCGCTGGGTGGGGGAGCGCGAAGAGCGGGCCCCCGTGGAGGAACTCTACCACCAGCGCTTCCGAGCCATCTTCCGGGACGCGGTGCTCACCGAAATCAGGCTCCCGGCTTGGGAGGGGGCATTCGCCTTCGAAAAGCTCGTGCGCTCCGCCTACGACATCGCACTCCTCAACTGCGCCTGCGGCTTGGGCATCGAGGACGGAAAGATCGCCTGGGCCCGGGTGGCGGTCGGTGCTACCCCCCATCGGGGAAGGCGCCTCACCTGGCTCGAGGAGGGCCTTGTGGGAGAGGCCCCGCGTGAGGAGCTATGGAGCTGGGTGCGGGGCGAGGTGGAAGCCAAGGTAGAAGTGGGGACCGATCGCCGGGCGAGCGCGGACTGGCGCCGTAAGGTCGCCGGAGCGCTGATCGCGCGGACGCTCGCTCGGGCAGCTGAAAGGCAATCATGAAGATCTACTTTGAGCTCAACGGCGTGCCACAGTACCCGGAGATAGAGCCCGGGGAATCGCTCCTTTCGCTCCTTAGGCGCCTCGGGATGAAGTCGGTGAAGTCCGGTTGTGAGACCGGAGATTGCGGCGCCTGCACCGTGCTCGTGGACGGCCGGGCGGTGCGTTCCTGCATCACCTTCGCCGCCCAGGTGCGGGGCAAGAAGGTCACCACCGTGGAGGGGCTGGGGAGCGTGGACGACCCCCACCCCCTGCAGGAGGCCTTCCTGGAGACCGGGGCCGTCCAGTGTGGCTTCTGCACCCCGGGGATGATCCTGGTGGCCTACGAACTCCTTTCGAAAAACGATAACCCCACTCCAGAGGAAGTGCGGGAAGCCATCTCCGGGAACCTGTGCCGCTGCACAGGTTACGTGAAGATCGTGGACGCGATCCTCCTTGCCGCCAAATGGAAGAGGGAGGGGCGATGGCGCTAGAGCGCAAGGTCGTGGGGAAGAACGTCCGCAAGGTGGACGGCCTGTCGCTTGCCTGTGGACGGCCCAAGTTCACGTTGGACATGGATGTGCCCGGGGCGTTGGTGGGGAGGATTTTGCGCTCCCCCCATGCCCACGCGGAGATCGTCCGCATCGACACCTCCGAGGCTGAGGCCCTCCCGGGCGTGGTATGCATCCTCCACCACGGGAACGTGGAGAGGATCCCCTACACCTCCGCCGGCCAGGGATGGCCGGAGCCCTCCCCCTACGACAACTTCCTGTTCGACCGCAAAGTGAGGTTCGTCGGTGACCGCGTGGCCGCCGTGGCCGCCGAGACGGAAGAGGCGGCCGAAGAAGCCTTGAGGCTCATCAAGGTGGAGTACAAAGTGCTCCCGGCCGTGTTCTCGCCGGAGGAGGCCCTGGCGGAAGGGGCACCGGTGATCCACGACGAGGAGGACGCCGAGGGCATCTACGACGCGCAGCATAACGTCGCTGCGGCGGTGGACATCCCTGTAGGGGATATCGAGCGGGGCTTTGCCGAATCCGACGTGATCGTGGAGGCCACTTGCGAGATCCCCTATTCCCAGCACACCCCGCTTGAGCCCCACTGCACGGTTGCCTACTTCGACGAGGACGGGCGGCTGGTGATCCGCACCTCTACCCAAGTGCCGTTTCACGTGCGGAGGATCGTGGCCCGGGCCGTTGGCCTCCCCATGGAGAGGATCCGGGTGGTGAAGCCCAGGATCGGCGGGGGATTCGGCACCAAGCAGGAGATCATCCTGGAAGACGTGGCCGCGGCCCTAGCCCTAAGGACCGGCCGGCCGGTGAAGCTCTCCTACACCCGGGAGGAGGAGTTCGTCTGCGCCCGCACCCGCCACCCCATGCGGGTGCGCGTGAAATTGGGCGCGAAGAAGGACGGAACCCTCCATGCCATCGAAATGGAGCCCTGTCCAACACCGGGGCCTATGGGGCCCACTCCCTGACCGTGCTCTCCAACACCGGCTCCAAGACCCTGCCCCTCTACAACAAAGCGCCGCATCTATGGTTCCACGGCCAAGCGGTGTACACCAACCTGCCGGTGGCCGGGGCCTACCGGGGGTATGGCGCCACCCAGGGGTACTTCGCCCTCGAGGTGGCGATGGACGAGCTCGCCGAGCGGCTGGGTATGGACCCGGTNGAACTGCGCCTCAAGAACCACATCCGGGCCGGGGAGACCTCCCCNATCTTCGAGAAGATCGGCGAAGGCCGCGAGGGGAAGCCCCAGATCGTGCGCTCCTGCGCCCTTGNGGAGTGCCTCAANGTGGGCGCGGAGAGGATCGGGTGGGCGGAAAANCGAGGGAAGAAGCGCCGGGAGGGCCCTTGGGTCTATGGGGTGGGGATGTCCTGCTCCATGCAGGGCTCGGGGATCACCGGGATCGACATGGCCGCCGCCACCATCGTGATGAACGAGAACGGCTCCTTCCGGCTTCTCGTGGGAGCCACCGATATCGGCACCGGCTCTGACACCATCCTCGCCCAGATCGCCGCCGAGGTCCTGGGGGTTCCGGTGGAGCGGTTCTTCGTCTACTCCTCGGATACCGATTTCACCCCGTTCGACGTGGGTGCCTACGCCTCGAGCACCACCTACGTCTCCGGGACGGCGGTGCTCAAGGCGGCCGAGGAGGTACGCCGCCAGATCCTGGAGGTGGCAGCCGGGATGCTGGAGGAGCCGCCCCAAGACCTGGAGCTCGCCGGCGAGCGGGTGGTGAGCAAAAAGACCGGGAAGTCCGTGACGCTCTCCGAGGTGGGGCACCGGGCAACCTATGTGGTGGACCAACACCAGATCGCGGCCACGGCCTCGTTCGTGCCGCCGGAGTCCCCACCGCCGTTCGCCGCCTTCTTCGCCGAAGTGGCGGTGGACACTGACTGGCCTCGTGCGGGTGGAGAAGTTCGTAGCCGCAGTGGACTGCGGGGTGGCGATCCATCCGAGGCTCGCTGAGGGCCAGATGGAAGGGGCGGTGGTTCAGGGAATCGGTCACGCCCTCACCGAGGAGCTCAGGTTCTCACCGAAAGGCCGCTGCGTGAACGCGAACCTATTCGACTACAAGATCCCCTGCGCGCTGGACGTCCCGGACATAGATGTGGTGCTGGTGCCCTCGGAGGAGCCTACTGGCCCCATGGGCGCCAAGTCCATAGCCGAAGTTGGGATCAACGGGCCGCTCCCTGCCATCTCCAACGCCATCTACGACGCGGTGGGGGTGCGCCTCTGCCGCGCCCCGTTCACCCCGGAGCGCGTGCTCGCCGCCCTCAAAGGCCAGGAAAAGTAGGCCGCAAACCTCGATCTCCTCTGTGGCAGTACTGGCAGCCCTGGATCTTCGTCTACGGCAGCTGCTGGATGCACAGGAAGGGGATAACCACGACCTACACCTTGGCATCCAGGTCCTGGTGCCGAAAGAGTAAGGTAGGCTCGCGCGAATGCGAATGGTGTTTGACGTAGAAACCTATCCCCAAATGATACTATATGGGAAAGAAGATGAGATACTGCCCGCAGTGTGGCAATCTTCTAGTGCCTAAAGAGGTCGACGGGCGCGAGCGGCCCTCCTGCCCTGCCTGCGATTATGTCTTCTGGAACAATCCTGTTCCGATCGTGGCAGCCATTGTGGAAAAAGAGGACAGAGTCCTCCTAGCACGCAAAAAGGAGTGGCAACCAGAGNGGTGGGGTCTGATCGCCGGCTTTCCCGAGGCCGGGGAGACCCTAGAAACGGCTGTTATGCGAGAGGTGCGCGAAGAGACGGGTCTTGAGTGTGATGTCCTCGGGCTTGTCGGGGTCTATTCACTGACATCGGTAAACCAGATATTTATCGTTTATAGANTAAAGGCCAAAAGTGGACAGGTGCGGCTAGGGGAGGAGTTAGAGGCGCTTAAGGAATTTGGTCGGGATGAGCTAGCGCAGGTGCTGACGGATCTGCCACCGCGGAGCGGTGCCGCTCGCGCCCTACGGGACTGGCTCCACAGGTCTCAACATCGGGCTAGTTCTAACCCACTTCCGCCGGTTTAAAACTGCAAGAGGTGTTTTCTTGACAGCCAATACAACGTCTGACCCCGTCCACGGAGATCGTTTTCACCCTCAAAGTCACTCAGCGCCTACCTTGGTCCTCTTTCGTCGTCGCTGGCAAACACACACCTGGGGAAGTGCTTACCCCCAGGGAAGGTTGGGCTCATCCCTGCTCCGGCGCTTTCACAAGCCGAGCTCCAACCCCAGGCCGATGCTCCAGATGCCGTTGAAGTTGTCCACCTCCAAAAGCAGCCGCGCCGTGTCCGACACGCGCAGGTGGAGCCCGGCGGCGAACTGGTGCCATACGGTGAAATCCTCCGCGGCAAGAGGGAAGATCGGACGATACACAAAGTAAAGCGGTAGCACTCTCAGGTTGCTATCGAGGTAAACGCTCCCCTGCACCCCCCAACCGGCCATGGGGACGCTCCACCCTCCGCCAAAGCCCACTGCGAGGGCAAACGCCCCCGGCTCATCAAACACCGAAACCTTGAGGTCGGTCACCACCCCCAAGAAGCCGGGCTGCCCGCCAGCGGCGGAGATCATGATCCCGCTTTGGAGGCCGAGCTCGACCCCGTCCGAGATGCCGGCCGCCAGCCGCGCCTGGGGGGTGAGAATCGGGTTGGGTTCCCCGCCCCCCAACGCCACGTTCAATAGCCCCATGCCCAGGGTCAGCGCCACGTCCCCCCGGCGTAGGGTACGCGCCGTCTGAAACACGTTGAAAAAACACCCGGAGAGCAGGAACGTGGAGATAAGAAGCCCCACCATAAGTACCGCACGCACGCTCGTCTTCATGAAGCACCTCCTAGCTCCACTATACCAAGCCGGCAAAGCAGAAACCGAGGGAACCTCTTCTTATACAATAAACTTGACACACATGTAATCTAATATAAACTAATTGCAGTCGAGGAGTGTCGAAAAGGCAAACCCGGGGCAACCCGGGGGCGCAAAGCCGACGGGCCTCGATGAGAGGCGGCCGGGCTGCCGAAACACTCCCAATGTAAAAACCTTTACATTGGGGGTGTTTTACTATGAGGAAGCTATGGATTTTCGGGGCACTACTGGGAACAATGGCGAGTGTAGGTTTTGTGGGTATGGGCGGGATGAGTGTGGGGGCTGGTGATCCAGCCTCCGCCAACTTGGACGTCGCCGTTCTATGGGACGCTTACAACTGGATCATCCTCTACATCCCGTCCAGCGACATGGCCATTGATCTTGGCACCATAACCCCCGACCTCTATGATCCGGAAACCGACACCTGGACTCCGCTCACCGACTCCGGCGGGCCGCGGAAAGTGGTCGTGGTGACCAACAACCCTGGGGGGTTCCAGCTCCAGATCAGCGCGGTGCTGGTTGCCTATCCGGCGGACCACGGCAACCCCTCCGGGATCCTCGCCCGGTTGACGCTGACCAGCGCTGATCTGGGATTCTCTGACGCAGAGCTAAGCGGAACCCTAACCCGCAACGGGGGTCGGGGGCGGTTCGTGGCAGATGACATCGTGTACGAGTTCACCCCCAGCTTCGACGACACCCCGGGGGACTATTCGGTGATTATCACCTACACCGCCACCGCTCAGTAAAGCCGGTTCCGGTTGAAACCAGGGAGGGCGGGCAAGTGCCCGCCCTCCCTCATGTCAACGGGTCAAATTCCCTGCGGGCCTGAACACCTGGTCCCGGTAGTAGCGCAGTTCCTCCAGGGAATCCAGATGTCGGACAGGGCCCGGTGACGAGACGCTCGCTTGTGCTTTAGCGCTTTGTCCGGGAACCAGCGCACCACCAGCTCCTTGATGGAGCTCACGTCCACGTGCCGGTAGCTCAGGTGTGCGCTGAGGCGGGGCATGTAGCGCACTAGGAACCTGCGGTCGAGACAGATTGAGCTCCCGCACAGGGGGCAGGCCTTGGGAGGGCAATACTGTTTGAGGAACGCGAGCGTCTCCTCCTCCGCCTGGGGCAGACTCACGGTGGAACGCCGCACCTCCGCGAGGAGCCCTGAGGACTCGTGCTGTTTCTTGGCCCAGGGGTCCATAGACTCGAGCACTTCCNCGGGCTGATGAATCACGAGGTTCGGGCCCTCGGCGATCACGTTCAGGTCCTTGTCGGTGATCAGGGTGGCGATCTCCAGGATCACGCACGACTCCGGGTCAAGACCGGTGGTTTCGAGATCGAGCCAAACGAGGTTGGTCTGATCGGACTTCCTTGACATCGATTTCCTTTCTAGCCCCCTTTGGGGAAGGGGCCCCTCAGGATATCAGGCCACCGGAAAGATTCCACCCAAANGCGGCCCACTAAAGCCAGCGGGGAAGTTCGGGCGTGTGTTCCCCCAGTCGGGGCGGAGGAAGCGGGCTTGGGGGAACGGCTTGGGGCAGGGGGCAGCGTACTGTCCTGTACCGACCCACCGCGGGGTGTTCNACTTCCANNAGGAGTCCACCGACCAGCCCCTCGTCGCCAAAGAGATCCGCAAGCGAGTTCACCGGGCCGGCCGGCACCCCGGCGGCAAGGAGCCTGGCCAGCCATTCGCCCCGGGGCCTTTGCCGGAATCTCTCCTCTAGGAGGGGGATGAGCTCCTCCCGGTGGGCCACGCGGGCCGGGTTTTCGGAAAAGCGAGGGTCGGAGGCGAGCTCCGGCCGGCCGAGAACCTGACACAGGGCCCGGAACTGCCCGTCCGTGCCCACGGCCACCATGATGAGGCCGTCCGCGGNGGGGAACGTCTGATAGGGGACGATATGTGGATGGGCGGTGCCCAGGCGCTGCGGCTCCTCCCCCGTGAGGAGGAAGGCCTGGCCCACGTTTACCAGGGCCGCCACTGAGCAGTGGGAAAGCGCGATCTCAAGCTCGCCTCCCTCCCCGGTCCGCTCCCGGGAAAACAAGGCAGCCAGGGCCCCGGACAGGGCGGCCCAAGCGGCAAGCACGTCCACGATGGCCACCCCCACCTTGACCGGCCGGTCCCCCTCCCCGGTAATGGCCATCAGGCCCCCCATGGCCTGGATCAGGGCGTCGAAGCCAGGTCGGTCGTGGTAGGGGCCGGGGCCAAAACCGGAGATGGCGATGTAGACAACCCGGGGATTGACCTCCCGCACTTCGGCGTAGGAAAGGCCCAGACGCTTGGCGCTTGCGGGGAGGAAGTTATGAACGAGGACGTCGCTTTTTGCGATGAGGCGGCGGAGGATCCCCTGCCCCTCCTCGCTTGCCAGGTCCAGGGTGATCCCGTACTTGCCGCGGTTCACAGCCAAGAAGTAGGCGGACTCCCCGGCCACGAACGGCGGCCCCCAGCGGCGGGTCTCGTCTCCCATCCCAGGCCGCTCCACCTTGATCACCTCGGCGCCCAAGTCGGCCATCCACATAGTGGCCAGGGGGCCGGCCAGGATGCGGGATAGATCAAGGACGCGTATCCCTTCCATGGGCTTCATCACTGGCCAAACAGAGGGAGCTCCCCTTGCCCTTCCTCCACGGGAATCCTGATCTCGCCGTACACCCCGTCGTAGCCAGGGCGGATCTCGAGCTCCCCAGCCCGTACCTTGCGGATGGCAGTGAGGATCTTGGGCGGGGTGGCAGGGGCGAGCTCCTCCTCCGGAAGATCGAGAAGGATCCGGAACTCGCTTCCGAAGTGGGTGACCAGGCGTATGTACTCCTCCTGCACGCCCTTGGTAGCCCGGCCCAGCCTCAGGACCTGGGCGATGATCTCCTCCAAGGGGACGAGGGACCGGTAGGGAATAGCGGATGGAGGTACAAAGCCCTCCGGCCGATCAGCCAAAGCCTCCACCCGGTGCATCACTCCCACGGTGAGGGGACGGCCGCACATGGGGCAGCGGCCCCCGCTGGCCTGGGTTTCCTTGGGGGAGAAGACCACCCCGCAGGCGCGATGGCCGTCGTAGTGGTACTTGCCTTCTTGGGGGAAGAACTCGATGGTGTAAAGGAACTTCGCCCGGTCTTTGCTCCGGATGGCGTCCACGAGTCCGCGGTAGCTGGGCTCGGGCAGGTCGAAGACGCACGCCTCCCGCCCGAGGCGCGAGGGGGAGTGGGCGTCGGAGAAGGAAACCAGGCTCACCCTGTCCAGGGCAGAAAGCCGCCAGTTCATGGCCGGATCCGATGACAGGCCGGTCTCAATGGCGAACACATGCTGGGCCGCCTTCCCTAGGGCCTCCTCCAGGGAGTCGAAGCCCGAGTTGGCCCCGAAGATGGAATACCAAGGGGTCCAGGCGTGGGCCGGGATCACCACTGCCTCCGGGCAGGCCCCAAGCACCGTGGCGACGAGGCGCTCGCCCGAGATCCCGAACGTGGGCCGGCCGTCCGCAGACAGGTTCCCAAGGCGTGAGAGCTCCCGGTTGATCCGGGCCACGGCGGCGAGGTCCGGGGCCAGGACCAGGAAATGGACCCGCCTGACCCGCCCGTCCTGGGACCAGATGGCCGAAAGCTCCGCGGTGAGGAGGAACAGCGTCTCCCCGTGGCGGTAGATCCCCTCCCCGGCCGGCACAAGGTTCTCTGTAAGCTCCCGGAACCAGTCGGGGTGGGTGAAGTCACCGGTCCCGAGGATGTCGATCCCCTTCCACTTAGCCCACTGCGAAAGATGCGGCAGGTCCATGTCGCGGCTCGTGGCCCGCGAGAAGCGAGAGTGGATGTGGAGGTCAGCGATCAACCTCATAACGTAGTCAGTATAATCCCTGGCGACATGCGCGCACTAGTACTTTATGCCTCCCTGACCGGAAACACCCGGAAAGTAGCCCAAGCCATCGCCGAGGAGCTCGGCGTCCCAGCGGTGGACGTTCGGAAGGAGAGGATCCCCGACTTCGCCAATGTGGGGCTCCTGCTCGTGGGGGACGGGGTGTACGTGGGACTGCCGTCCCGGGCCATGGTCCGGGCCCTGAAGAGCCTTCCTCCCCTCTCCGGGGTAAAGGCGGCGGTCTTCGGCACTTACGGGTCCTGGCCGCGGCAGCTCGCGGTGCTGGAGAGGATCCTGGCGAAGAAAGGGGCCCAGGTGGTGGGCCGGTTCGCCTGTCCCGGGCGGGACCTGGTCAGCTTCGGCCTGCTTAGGCACGGCCGGCCGAACGAGGACGACCTTGCGGCAGCCCGGGACTTCGCCCGCAAGGTGGCCGAGGGTAAAGCCTAGCCAGAGCGGGCCCGATGGTGGAGCTCCGCCTGATGAAGGAAGGCCTCGAGCCTTGTGCGCAGATGAGTTTGCTCCTGACCATCGAAGCTAAGATTGATCCAGGGGATCCCATAATCGCGCTTTACCCTGGCCGAAGCTGCGGCGACTATCGTCCCGGGCATACAGCTGAAGGGCATCACGTTGATGATCCCGTCAAAACCCTTGAGCGCGTAATCTACCGCCTTTCCCACAGTGAGCACCGGCTCCCCTCGGTACGCCTCCGAGATGTAGGGCTCCGAGTGGCTGACGACCGCTTGGGTTGGCGGCTCCTCGACTTCCCAGCGGGGAAGGCCCTCCCTGAAGGTCTGCGCGATGCGATGTTCATCACGCTGCAGCACAAGCCTCTCCAGGCGGGTCTTTATGTGGGCGAACCACTCGCCCCGCATGCGGGTATCCCCGAGCTTCTTGTAAAAGGTGTACGACAGCCACTCCCCCATTGGGGCAATGCGGACCTCCCCTCCCAGCTCTTCTATCAGCCGTACTAGGCCGGCGTTGCTGAAGGGATTGGCCCGTACGTAGATCTCGCCCACGATGCCTATCAGGGGGCGCTCACCCTCCCGCCGTTCTACCTTGAGAAAGCGCTCGACGATCTCCGGGAGGACCGCGAGGAGCCCCTTTATCCCCCCCTGGGCCAAGGCCGCCTCGACCCCCCTGAGCGCCTCCCGGTAAAGCGCCTCCGTCTCTCCGGGGCGGACTTCGTATGGGCAGGTCCGCCAAAGGAGCTTGTGCAGGAGGTCCACAGCGGCGATGCCATACCAGGCCGTGCGGCGGAATGCGGTCCCCAGGTCCTTGATGGTGTAGGCGTCATAGGCCTCAAGGACGATGAAGTCTACATCGTACCCAAGCCGCTTAAGGATCATTTTCTGGGCGGCGAAGTAGTGACAGAAGCGACACGGCCCGGTGCTCGTGGCCATGAAAAGACAGGAGCGGGTTGGATCGAAATCCGCTCGGCGCACGAGCTTCAGGAAGTCCCCGGTGGTGAGGATGAAGGGGAGGCACTCTCCCCCGGTGGCGTACTTGCGCCCCAGGGTCAGACTTTCCTCGTCCGGCGGGGGTAGGGTTTCCGCCCGGTACCCGAAGTGCTCGAGCGCCCCTGTCAAGGCGTAGTTCTGGTCCGCCATGTAGGGTAGGTAGATGGTCTTTTTCCGGTCGAAGGCCTCCCGGGGGCGGGGCATGGGGCGCGCTTCCAGGGGCCGGGGCCGTCGCGCAAGCAGGGCGATTGAGTCTAAGTACGCCTCGAGTCTCGTGAGGATCCCGGCATCGGCCGAATGTTCGTCGAGCTCGACCGTGAGGAACGGCTTCCCCCGCAGGGCCTCCCGCACGTAGTGAGCGATAAAGGAGTCAGGGCCACAGCCGAAATGGGAGAGGTACACGGCCCAAAGGCCGTCGCTCTTGCGCACGATCTCTGCCGCGGCGAGGATCCTCTTTCCCGCATGCCATTGCATGAAGGGATAGAGAGGATCGACCTCCACCTCCTCCCAGGGGAGACAGTCTATCGGGATGGGCAGGACCCCAAGTGCCCGAAGTTTCTCCGAGACCCCCAGGTTCAGCCCCCAGTCGCAGCCGTTATAGAGCCGGGAGAGGATCACGATCCCTGTTTCCCCGCCCGACACAAGCTCCAGGGCCTCCTTTCCCAAGGCAAGGAGCCCTTCCCTCGTGGTCTTTTCCGCCTCCCGGGCCGCTTCAAGCGCCCTCTCCGCTTGCCTTTGACTTCCCCCAAGGTGACGGGCAAGGGATAGAAGCTCCTTTCGGATCAGCTCCTCCTGGTAGAAGTGGAGCGGGACGGTGATCGCCTCCACGCCGAGGGAGGGAAAATCGAACCCCGAGGCAAGCATGTAGGGCTGGGCCTGGACCAGAGGGCAGTTGTAGTTGGTCTTGGTGCGGGTGTTAGGATGTGCGGCGTCGATCAGGGCCGGGATGAACAGGATGTCCACTCCCTCGTCAAGTAGCGCCTCCACGTGACCGCACGCCACCTTGGCCGGAAGACACTCCGTCGGTGGGGCCCCTGCAAGGGAGGTGCGGACAAGCTCCTGGCTCGTCTCCGGGGAGAGCACAACCTCATACCCCAATGTGCGGAAGAACGCGCAGAAGAAAGGAAACAACTCCCACATGAGCAGAGCTCGGGGGATGCCAACCCTTCCCCGTGGCCTCCCGTGGGGTGCAAACCGCAGGGGCCCTGCAAGGGAAACGCCTTTGCCGTCGCGGTCGAAGATGATCTCACTGCGCCTGCGGAAGAGATCCGGGAGCTTCCCCTCGTCTTTAAGGCGTTCGTCAAACCGTCCGCAGCGGGAACCGTAATAGAACGGCGGTTCCCCGAGAAACCTCACCTCGGTAATTCGGCAAACGTTGGGGCAACCCCGNCAGGTGAAATTCCGGGTCTTATAGGGACGCTCCGAAAGATCGAACCCTTTGAACTTGGTCATCTCAGTATCTCCTGGGCGATCAGGGCGACCCCAAGGGCCCCTGTCACCTCGAAGTGCGGGGGGACAGTTACGCGCCTTTCGAGGAGCTTCTCGAAGGCGGCCACGACCGCTCGATTTCCCGCCACCCCCCCTTGGAACAGGATCCTTTTGCCGATGGGTTTGTCGCCCACCACCCGGTTGAGGTAGTTGATGGCGATGGAGTAGGCCAGCCCTGCCGCCAGGTCCCCTTTTGCCGCCCCTCGCTGTTGGTGGTGGATAAGGTCGGACTCCATAAANACGGTGCACCGCTCCCCCAGCCGGACCGGGCGCGGGGAGGAAAGGGCAAGCTCCACAAGCTCCTNGACCGAGATCCCGAGCCGAGCCGCCTGCTCCTCGAGGAAAGAGCCGGTCCCAGCAGCGCAGGCCTTGTTGAGGGTGAAGTCCACCACGATTCCCTCCTCGATGCGGATGTATTTGGAGTCCTGCCCCCCGATCTCGAAAACGGTGTCGACCTCGGGATCNATGGCGGCTGCGGCGCGGGCCTGTGTCGTGATCTCATTCTTTACCACATCCGCTCCCACGTACCGGGCCACGAGCTCCCTGCCGGAGCCTGTCACACCTACTCCATGCACGTCGAGCTTCTTCCCCACCTTCTCTCCCAGGACCCGTAAGCATTCCCCTGTCGCGCCCAGAGGATCCGCCCGGGTCCGGAGGTACACCTTGGCGAGGAGCCTTCCCTNCGCATCGATCGCAACCACCTTCGTGCTGATGGAGCCCACATCTATCCCCACGAACCCTGGGGTCCGTCCTTTCAAACCGGGGAAGGAATTCCGGATGGGCGNAGCCTCCCCCGCCACGAGGCGGCCGAGCCTTGCCACCCCGGCCTCTTCCTCATAAGCCGCCTGCAGGAGCCTCTCCCGAGCGTCCTCCCATCTGATCCCATCTCTAGCCCGTTCTCCAGCGATCAGNGCTGCCCCGATGGCTGGCATCAGGACCTGATGCTCGGGGATGACGAGCTCCCCAGGCCGAAGGCCGAGCACCGCCTCGAAGGCACGCACCATCCCCTGGTTCTTGGACACGCCTCCTTGGAAGAGGATCGGTTTGTGGAAGGGCCTTCCCTGGGCAACGTCGGAGCAGAAGTTGCGTGCGAGGGCCATACACAGCCCTCCGAAGATCTCGGTGAGCGGGGTTCCAACTTGCTGGAGGTGCACGATGTCCGATTTTGCGAAGACGGCGCAGCGGCCGGCGATATAGGGAGGATCTTTGGCCTGAGCGGCGAGCTCGGAAAACTCTTCGATGGCAAGGCCGAGCTGGGTCGCCTGCTGCTCNAGGAATGAGCCCGTCCCCGCGGCGCACTGGGTGTTCAAGGCGAAGTCCACGAGCACAAGCCTCCCATCCCTCTCTTCAAGCACCAGGAGCTTGGAGTCCTGACCGCCTATCTCGATGACGGTCCGCGCCTCCGGGTGGTAGAGCTCCACGGCCCGCGTCTGGGCCACAAGCTCGTTCACATATTGAGCGGGTAGAAGCTCTCCGATGAACCTCCCCCCGGACCCTGTGATCCCAGTGGCCTTTATCCTTTCGGGTGGGAACTCCTTGAGTATCTCCTCGAGCGCCGAAAGCACCGTCCGCAGAGGCGCCCCGTGGGATGGGAGATAGACCCCTACCACATCCTGGCTCTGACCGCCTACGGCCACCACCTTGACGGTTAGAGAGCCAATATCGATCCCAAGCCACACGCCTCCCNCCTCCCAGCAACACAGGGTAACCGCCGCCAGGGAGGGGGTCAAACCCTATCTCTTACGAACTCCTTGTAGGTCTGGTCAAGGTTCACCCGGTGGAGCTCTTTAGCGAGGCCGGAGAGGGCGTCCTCGGGGATGCCAAAAGCGGAGAGGGGGATCCTAAGCACCTCCCCCCGGTTTTTCCCTTCTGCCAAGGCTGACCGCACCGCCTCCTCCAGCTGCTCAAGGTAACGCACATTACATTCGATTGCGGCCTGGGCTTCTTCCCCTCGGAGGACCCGGTCGTGGCCCATAACGATTGTCTCTCCGGCCCAGCGGGAGAGGAGCCTCCGGAGTGTTGTGAGGAGCTCCTCCCGGTCCCCGGAGGCAAGGTAGGGAATCGGGATCACGGTATCGCCGGCGATCCAGATCCCCTCGTCCGGCAATTCCACGACCAGGCCGTCCGGGGAGTGGCCTGGGGCGTGGCGGAAGAGGAGGCGCCGGGCTCCCAAGGTGGGGGAAAGGTCCTGGGAAAAGGTGATGTTCGGNGCGCGCAGGGGCGGGGGCCGGTAGCCCGGNAGGACCCGCGCGAAGTACTCGGCCTCGATGGGCGCGGTCCGCTCCCAGAAGGGCCAGAACTCCCGGTGGGCGATCACGAGGGCCTCGGGAAAGTGGGCCATCCCGTAGGCGTGGTCCCCGTGGGCATGGGTGAGGACAAGCCAGGAGATCTTGAGGCCCCGTCCCCGGGCGAAGGCCCGGATCTCGTCGGCCTCCTCCCGGAACATGGGCGGGTCGACGAGCAGGGCCTCCTCCCCCAACGAGACGAGGGTGGAGAGCTGGCCGGCGAATCCGGCCGACCTGAAGACCCAGACGCCCTCCGCTATTTCTTCTCGTCTTTCGTCCACCGTTTGGCTAGCTTGCGTCCCATCAGGAAGGCGAACGCTAGGAACGCCACCCCGATCGCGATGAGGATCGCGCTCACGGAGGTGGGTGGGGTCTTGATGAGGAAGCCGATCACGAGNCCCACCAGCGCCGCCCCCAGGGCCAAAACGAGACTGTAAAGNCAAAGCGAGAACGTAGCCATAGCGAAAAACAGTTTACCGGCCCCCGGGCCCGAGGTGAAGTCAGCCAGCGAACAGCGGCACGTACCGGAACTGCACCACGTCTACCAGGCCTCGATCGGTGAGCTTGAGCTTGGGGATCACGGGCAGGGCGAGAAATGACAGGCTCATGAAGGGATCGGGAAGCCGCGAGCCAAGCTCCCGGGCCGCTCGGGCCAGCTCCCCGGCGAGGCGCTGGACCTCAGCCAGGGGGCGGTCGGACATCAGCCCGGCGATGGGCAAGGGCAGGGCGGCGAGCACCTCCCCTCGCTCCACCACCACCTGCCCTCCGCCAAGGCGCACCAGCTCCGCCACCGCGGCGCGCATGTCCTCGTCGCTTGCCCCCACCACCACGACATTGTGAGAGTCGTGGGCCACGGTGGAGGCAAGCGCTCCCCGCTTGAGCCCGAAGCCCCGTACGAGGCCCAGCCCCACGTTCCCCGTNCCCCGGTGCCGCTCCACCACCGCCAGCTTGAGGACGTCGCGGTCGGGGTCGACCACCACCTCGCCGCCTTTGACCCTGGGCTCGATCAATAGCTCCTCAGTCACCACCTGGCCGGGGACGACCCCGATCACCCGGGCGGGTCCTCCTCCGGCCGGGATGTGGAAGGAGAGCCGCTCCAGGTCCACGCGCACGGTGCTTCGTACCTCGGCCGCTTCGCAAGCAGGGAGCTCCGCCACACACCTCCCACCTTCGGCGACAAGAACCCCACCCACATAGACCTGCTCCACCTGCACGCGCGTAAGGTCGGAAAGCACCACGAAGTCNGCCCGGTAGCCGGGGGCGATGGCGCCGAGGTTGGGAAGACCGTAGGCGCGGNCGGTGTGGATCGTGGCCGCTGCGATGGCCAGTTCGGGCGAGGCCCCACCGGCGATCGCCTTCCTCAAGACGTCGTCCATGTGCCCCTCGGAGAGCAGGGTCTCCGGATGGCGGTCGTCGGTGCAGAAGTGAACGAACGGCGCCGAGCGAGGGGAGAGCAAGGGGAGGAGGCTCGCCAGGTTCCGAGCCGTGGTCCCCTCGCGGATAAGGATGTGCATCCCCGCCGAGAGCTTCTCCCTCGCCTCAGAAAGGTCCGTGCACTCATGGTCCG
>Ga0180877_1193_pt1 | contig 24119 bp, 24 predicted proteins | sample Deesub1362A_J573_FD_124316 | JGI IMG/M metagenome (GOLD analysis project Ga0180877, IMG submission 124316) | Candidatus Acetothermia bacterium JdFR-47 | reverse complement strand
CGCTTACGCCCCTCCGCCCGAGGCCGGTCCCTCACAGGCGTTCGAGTATCACCGGTACGCCCTACCTGGCCGAGTGGATATCGGGCAAGGGACCGTGGTCGNCCCCTACGTGGCAGCCGCGTTCCCCTGCGAGCNAGTCTACCGGTTCCAAGGCAGCGCGGTGGAGACGGTGCTCAGGTTCGTGAACACGGCCTTGCCCCTGCCGGCGGGGGAGGTGTGGGTGTACGACGAGGGGGGGAGCTTGTTCGTGGGCGCTTCCTCCATCGGTCACACCCCGGTGGGCGAGGAGGTGGAGCTCACGGTGGGGGTCGCCTTCGACCTCACCGGCGAGCGAACTAGGGTTTCCCATGCCCGCTTGGGGGAGGACCTCAACCGAGACACCTACCGCATCGNCATCAGCTCGGCCAAGGANGAGGCGGTGGAGNTTGAGGTGGTGGAGACCCTCCCTGGCACCTGGACGATCACCCAGAGCTCGCTCCCCTACGAAAAGGTGGACGCTCAGACCGTGCTCTTNCGCTTGGAGGTTCCGGCGGAAGGGGAAGCGGAGCTCTGGTATACCGTGGAATGGCGGTACTGATGATGGACAGGGAAGAGGTGGAACAAGCGCGACAGGAGTTCGCCCGCTTGAAGGAAAGCTACCGGCGAGCGGTAGAAGCGGCGCTGGCTCGAGTTCCGGTGCGGAACGGCGTCGTCTCCGTCCGGGACTTGTGGCTCGAGACCTCGCTCCCGGTGGACCTGATCGTGGAGCTGTTGCGGGAAAATGGCATTCGGCTGCCGCCCCACGTGAAACGGGTGGACGTGGACCAGCCGCTGGGACGGAGAAAGGGAGGTCATGGCAAACGAAGATAAAATCCGATTCGGAACTGACGGCTGGCGGGGAGTGATCGCCCGGGACTTCACGTTCGCCAACGTGGCCCGGGTGGGTGCNGCTATCGCCCGGTATCTTGAGGACCCGGCGCGGAAGGACTTGCCNCTGTATCGCGATTGGGGTGTGGGGTNCCGTCCTGCCTCGGCCGGGGCGGTCGTAGGCTACGATACGCGGTTTCTCTCCGGCGAGTTCGCGGCGCATCTCGCCCGGGCCCTGGCCNNGGCCGGTATCCCGGTGCAGCTGACGGGTGCGCCCGTCCCCACACCTGCGCTGTCCTGGGCCGTGGCGAAGAGGAACCTCGCATGCGGGGTAATGATCACCGCCTCCCACAACCCCCCCATCTACAACGGGGTCAAGGTGAAGCCCGAGTACGGTGGCTCGGCCACCGAGCATGTCACCCGCCTCATCGAGTCCCACCTCCCCGCGCGNGCCCCAGACTTAGGTGAGGAGCCCGTGGNGCTCGTCGAGCTCAAGGAGGAGTACCTCTCCGCCCTGCGGGGGCTGGTGGACCTGCGAGCCATCGGGGCGGCGCCCCTGCACGTGGTGGTGGACGCCATGTACGGCTCCGCTCAGGGGTATCTCCCCACCCTGCTACGGGAGATTCGGGTGCCCCATNTGGCCATCCGGGCTACGATTGACCCTCTGTTCGGGGGGAAGAAGCCGGAGCCCCTGGAGGAGAACCTGGTGCCGCTGCGGGCGGTCATCCGGTCGCTGCGGCCCAGGGCCCGCCGCCGCATCGTGGTGGGGCTCGTCACCGACGGGGACGGCGACCGGGCTGCCTCCATGGACGAACATGGTGATTTCCTCGACACCCACCGCACTGCCTCCCTCATCCTCTGGCACCTCATTCGTCAACGGGGCCTCAAAGGGAAAATCCTAAAATCCTTTGCNCTCACGGACATGATCGCAAAGCTCGCCGATAGGGCGGGACTTCCCTGCGAGGAGATCAAGATCGGGTTCAAGTGGGCTGTGGAGGGCTTGGTCAGAGGGGAGGCCGCGTTCGCGGGCGAGGAGTCCGGCGGTTACGGCTATCAGTTCCACCTCCCCGAGCGGGATGGGATCCTGTCGGGGCTCTTGCTCCTCGAGCTTGTGGCCGCCACCGGCAGGAGCCTCGCGGAGCTCNTTGAGGACCTGTTCGCCGAGGTAGGACCCCACTTCTACCGCCGACGGGACCTGGAACTCCAGGAGCGGGTGGAGATCGTGGAGTATCTCAAGGCCCGTCCACCGGAGGAGGTTGCTGGCCTCAAGGTGCGGGATGTGGAAACCCTGGACGGGATCAAGCTCCGGTTCAGGAATGGCTGGCTTCTGTTCCGGGCCTCGGGGACGGAGCCGATCCTGCGGCTCTACTGCGAGATGGATTCCTTGGAGGCCGTGGAGAACGTCCTGGAGGAAGCTGAGCGGCTTGTGAAAGGGGGGCTGCCGCTGTGACCGAGACCTATGATCCCAAAGTGATTGAGGAGAAATGGCGCGATTTCTGGCGTGAAAAAGGTTTTTTCAAGGCTAACATCGAGAACACGGAGAGAAAGTTCTACTACTTGAATATGTTCCCCTACCCCTCGGGGAAGCTCCACGCCGGCCACGGCAGGAACTACATCCTGGGGGATGCCATCACCCGGTTCCTCATCATGCGGGGCTGGAACGTTCTCAACCCCATGGGCTGGGACGCGTTCGGGCTCCCGGCTGAGAACGCGGCCATCGAGCAGGGGATCCACCCCCGGGAGTGGACGTGGCGCAACATCGGGGAGTTCAAGCGCCAGTTCCGAGCTTGGGGCGTGGAGTACGACTGGGACCGGGAGATCGCTACCTGCGAGCCTGACTACTACAAGTGGACCCAGTGGCTGTTCCTCAAACTCTACGAACACGGCCTTGCCTATCGGGCCAAGGCGGACGTGAACTACTGCCCGAGCTGCGACACGGTGCTCGCTAACGAGCAGGTGGTGGGCGGACGCTGCGAGCGCTGTGGGGCAGANGTGGAGCGGCGCGAGCTCACCCAGTGGTTCTTCAAGATCACCGCCTACGCCCAGCGGCTCCTCGATGACCTCGAAAAGCTCTCCGGCTGGCCAGAACGGGTGAAGCTCATGCAGGCCAACTGGATCGGCCGCTCCGAGGGCGCCCGCGTAACTTTCAAGTCCGAGCAAGGCGACCCGATCGAGGTTTTCACCACCCGGCCTGACACCCTGTGGGGGGCCACGTTCATGGTGCTTGCCCCCGAGCATCCGCTGGTGGAGAAACTCACCACCCCCGAGCGGCGAAAAGAGGTGGAGGAGTACAAGGANTTCGCCGCCCGCCAGACCGAGGTGGAGCGCCTGTCCACCGAGAAGGAGAAGACCGGTGTCTTCATCGGGGCCTACGCGATCAACCCGGTGAACGGGGCTAAAATCCCGATCTGGATCTCAGACTACGTCCTAATGACCTACGGGACCGGGGCCATCATGGCCGTTCCCGCCCACGACGAACGGGACTTTCAGTTCGCCCTCAAGTTCGGCATCCCTGTCATCCCGGTGATCGCATCCTCTGGGGGCGTAGCCAAGAGCTACCTGCGAAAGGGCGCCTACAAGGCCGGGCTCCCCGCTGCCCTCGAGGAGGCGGGCTTTTCTTACGAGGAACGAGACGGCGGCCTCTACGTGACCCTGGCCGAGCGGGACCGGGCTCGCTACGTCGCCCTGGTGCAAAAGCACCTCCCCCCTGAAGCTTGGACAGAGGTGATCGGGGCGGGATGGGAGCTCGTGCTCCCCGATTCCGTGCTTAACGTTGGGTCCCTGGAGGAGGAGCGGGACGCTCTCACCCGGTTCAAGGAGCTCGACCCGGCTGCGGCGAGGGCACGCACTGTGGCCGAGTACCTGTGGGGGATCGAGTTCTACCGGGACGTGCTGTTTCATGCCGATTACGGCACGATGATCAACTCCGGCCCCTTGACCGGTACCCCGGGCGAGGAGGCGGTGAAAAGGACCACCGAGTGGCTGGAGAAGCGGGGGATCGGAAAATACGCGGTGAACTACCGGCTCCGGGACTGGCTCATCTCCCGCCAGCGTTACTGGGGCGCCCCTATCCCCATGGTGCACTGCGATCGGTGCGGGGTGGTGCCGGTGCCCGAGGAGGAGCTCCCGGTCCTGCTCCCCGACGTCCCGTTCATCGGGAAGAAGGGCCTCGCGGAGATCCCGGAGTTCGTGAACACCACTTGTCCCCGCTGCGGTGGGCCGGCCCGGCGTGACACCGACACCATGGACACGTTCGTGGACTCGGCCTGGTACTACCTGCGCTATATCTCCCCCAAGGACGAGGAGCGGCCATTCGACCCGGAGCTCGTGAACAAGTGGCTGCCGGTGGACCTGTATGTGGGCGGGGTGGAGCACGCCATCCTGCACCTCCTCTACTCCCGGTTCATCACCAAGGCCCTCTATGACATGGGGTACCTCGCTTTTGACGAGCCGTTCGCGCGCCTGTTCACCCAGGGGATGATCACCTACCCCGCCTACTGGTGCCCCACCCACCACTGGATCCCGCCGAGTGAGGTGGCGGAGGGGAACCGCTGCCCCCACTGCGGGGCGACCCTTGAGGTGCAGGTCCTGGCCATGTCCAAGTCGAAGAAGAACGTGGTGTCCCCGGACGAGCTCATCGAGAAATACGGGGCCGACACCGAGCGCCTGTACACCCTGTTCATGGGCCCGCCGGAGCGGGACATCGAGTGGTCCGAGGAGGGGGTGCGGGGGGCGTGGCGGTTCCTCACGCGCCTGTGGGGGCTGGTGGTGGAGGAGCTTCCCCACATCCGGGACGTGCGCGAGCCACCCGACCCGGCGGGTTTCGACCCCCGGGCGCGGGAGCTGTGGCGCAAGCTCCACGCCACCATCAAGAAGGTCACCGAGGAGTTCGAGGGGCGGCTGGGGATGAACACGGCCATTGCTGCCTTGATGGAGCTCACCAACGCCCTCTCGGACTACCTCTCCCAGGGTGAGCCGGATCCCAGGCTGGTGCGGGCGGTGGTGCGGAACCTGATCCTGCTCCTCTCTCCTTTCACGCCGTTCATCTGCGAGGAGCTGTGGAGTCGCCTGGGGGAGGGGAAGTCGGTGCTCGAGACCCCGTGGCCAGAGCACGACGAGGCGGCCCTGGCTGCGGGCGAGGTGGAGATCCCGGTGCAGATAAACGGCAAGGTACGGGTGCGTCTCAAGCTCCCAAGCACGGTCGCCTCTGACCAAAGGGCCTTGGAGGAGGCGGTCCTGGCGGACCCGACCGTGAAGGCGCGCCTTGCGGGGAAGGAGATCCGCCGGGTGATCGCCGTCCCCGGGAAGCTCGTTTCCATCGTGGTGAAATGAGGCAAGCCGTATTCCTCGATCGAGACGGCGTCCTGATCCGCCAAGTGGAAGGCTACCTCACTCGGGCCGAGGACATGGAGCTCCTCCCCGGAGCGGCCGAGGCCGTGGCGAAGCTCAGGGCCGCGGGGTTCCTCGCGGTGGTGGTGACCAACCAGGCCGGGGTGGCCAAGGGCCACCTCTCCGAGGCCGAGCTTGAAGGGCTGCACGAGGAGCTGCTGCGGCGCCTGCGGGCCTTGGGGACGGAGTTGGACGGGATTTACGCCTGCCCCCATGCGCCCGAGGACGCCTGCCCGTGCCGCAAGCCCGCCCCAGGCCTCCTCCTCCGGGTGGCGGAGGAGTTGGGGATCGACCTTGCACGCTCCTATATGGTGGGGGACGCCACCACGGACGTGGAAGCGGCCCATCGGGCCGGATGCTTCGCCATTCTGGTGAAGACCGGCTTTGGGGGAGGAGACAGCCGCTCGGATGACAAGCCCGATGCTGTGCTCCCTGACCTTGCCGCCGCCGCCGACTTCATCTTGAAGAGGGAGAGAAAGTGAAGGCGGTGGTGCTGTGCGCGGGTCTCGGAGAGCGGCTTCGCCCCCTCACCGACGAGACCCCCAAGGCCCTTATCCCAGTGGGAGGGCGGCCCCTCCTCACCTGGACCCTGGAGCGCCTGGCCCAAGCNGGGGTCAAGGAGGTGCTCATCAACTTGCACCACCTACCTCAAAAGATCCCGGACTTCGTGGGGGACGGGAGCGCCTACGGCCTCTCGGTGCGCTACTTTTTCGAGGAGGACCTCCTTGGCACTGCTGGGGCCCTGGACCCCATGCGGCCATTTCTTCCGGGCCCCTTCTACGTGGTGTACGGTGATGTGTTCCTGGACGACTTCCCCCTGGAGGCGTTGCCCAAGCTCCTCCGGGAGCGGGGAGGCATCGGCGTGATCACGGTTCAGAGGACGGACCGGCCACAGGATTGCGACATCGTGGAGGTGGATTCCGCAGGGAGGGTGGTGGCCTTCCATCCAGCCCCCGGTGATTTCCGCTATGGGGACTTGGGGAACGCGGCCGTGTACTTCCTCTCCCCACGGATCCTCACCCATCTCCCCGAGGGGGCGAAGTGGGACTTCGTGCGGGACCTGTTTCCGCGGGCGCTCTCCGCCGGGGAGACGCTCTGGGCCTATCCCTCGCCGGTTGAACTTTTCGACATCGGGACCCCGGAGCGGTTGGCTCGGCTCAGGGAAAGGCTGGTGGGATGATCATCTCCAAGACCCCGTTTCGCATCAGTTTCTTGGGGGGAGGNACGGACCTCCCCAGCCACTTCCGCCGTCGGGGCGGTGCGGTGCTCTCCACCACCATCGACAAGTACATGTACGTGGCGGTGAACGCCCGATTCGAGGATACGATCCGGGTGGCTTACACCCGCACCGAGATCGTGGAGAGCCTGGACGAGCTCCGGCACGAGCTCGTGCGGGAGGCCCTGAGGCTGGTGGGGGTGGACAGGGGGGTGGAGGTGGTGACCATCGCCGACATCCCAGCGGGCACGGGCTTGGGTTCCTCTTCCTCTCTCACGGTGGGGCTGCTCCACGCCCTGTACGCCTACACCGGCAGGTTCGTGTCGCGGGAGCGGCTGGCCCGGGAAGCCTGCCACATCGAGATCGATGTTTTGGGCCATCCCATTGGAAAGCAGGATCAGTACGCAGCCGCCTACGGGGGCTTGAACTTCATCCGTTTCAACTCCGACGATTCGGTGTTCGTAGAGCCGGTGATCTGTGCGCCGGAGGTGAAGCGGAAGCTGTTCGATTCCCTCCTCCTCTTCTATACCGGGATGCGCCGCCGGGCCGGGAGTATCCTGGCCGAGCAGGCCAAAAGGAGCCGGGAGAGAGAGGCGGCCCTGGACCGCCTGGCAGAGCTCGCGGAGGAGGGCCGGGAAGTATTGGGGCGAGGGGATCTTGCCGCCTTCGGCCGGCTCCTCCACGAGGGGTGGAAGCTAAAACGCACGCTCGCCTCCGGGATCTCCCGGCCGGAGATCGATGCCTGGTACGAGGCTGCCCGGGAGGTCGGGGCCTTGGGGGGGAAGATCCTGGGGGCAGGGGGTGGCGGGTTCTTGCTTCTCTTCTGCCCGGAGGAGCGCAAGGAGGCAGTGCGGCTGCGGCTTTCCCAGTTCGGGCTGCGTGAGTTCCACGTGGCCTACGAGCCCCAGGGCTCCCGCATCATTTATCAGGACTGGTAAGGAGCCTGATCACCTCTTCTATTTTCTCATTGCGGTTGCTTTTGGTGAGGCGGATGAGCTGGTCGCACTCGTGGCGGATGCGGTAGGCGAGGTGGTGGTTCGAGGCCCGGTGCACAGTGACGAGGAGGTTTTTCGCCTCTGCAAGGGCTCGCTCCACCGCCGCGATGAACCGAGGGGACTTGAGCTCCATGGGGCCCACCTCGTCCACCACCACGAGCTCGCACTCCTCGATGGCTCCCTCGATGGCCGCTGCCCCGATCTCCTCCAAGTCTTTTAAGTTCACTCGGTAGCGGCCCAGGCGCGGCCCCTCGGAGAGGTGGATGTGGGCGAGCACCCCCTCCTGACCGGTCGCGACGTCGATCACGGCAAACCCCACCCGGCGGCCCACCTTGCGGATCTCGTGGGTGATCATGCCGCCGCATTTGAGGGGGACCTGCTCCAGCACGCGCTGGACCAAGGTGGTTTTCCCCACGCCGGGATGCCCCGTCACCGCGATCCGCACCCCACTCATCTCCGACGGATTTTAAACGGCGCGCCTAAGGCGTGGTTTCATCAGGAAGAAGCGATTGGGAGGCAAGCTCAGGGCCTAGCTGCCCTGGCAGAGCCGGAGGAGCTTGGGCCACAGGGTGGCGGGGTCGATTGCCTCAGGGTCCACGGCGTACTGGATGAGGAGGCCCTCCAAAAGCGCCACCGCGAACACGGCCATGGCCTCAGCGTCCACCGGCTCGGGGCTCAGCTCCACCAGGTCCCGGGCAGCGGCCCGAGCGGCCTCAAACGTGGCGGCCAGCGCCTTCTTGGCCTCAGGGTCGTGGGTGGCGAGGTGCAGGAACAGGAGCTCCGCCCGGAGGAGCACCGGCGTCGCGAGCAAGGCATCGATCACCCCCAGGCCCCCGGCCTCGATGAGCTCCCAGGCAGAGCGTCCCTCGGGCTCGCCGGAACGGCGGATCCACTCCATGAGGTCATGCCAGGTGCGGAGCAGGGCCAAAAGCACATCTCGCTTCCCCTTGAAGTGCCGGTAGAACGTAGCCCGGGAGACCCCTGCCTCCCGGGTGATGGCCGCTACCGAGGTGGCCTCGTATCCGTGGGCGGAGAACAGCCTCAGCGCGGCCTCGAGGATCTTCTCGCGACCGCCAATGCCCTTTTTGCCCTTTGTCTTGGCCACACTGTAGCCTACCACTCCGGATGTGCTTGAGGCAAGCCGTGAGCGAGTGTCAGTTTACCCTTATCCTTCCGGCCATGACGGCGAACGTGCTCGGCCCCGTGTTCATCATCGTGGCCGTGGGCTGGCTGCTTGGGGTGAAGCTGAAGCTTGATCCCACACCGCTTGCCCGCCTCACGTTTTGGGTCCTCTCACCTGCTTTGATCTTCGAGTCGCTGCGCACGGCTCAACTCCCCGCCCAGGCGGCCGGGGTCGTGGCCGCGTTCGTGGCGGCTCACTATTTGGGCATGTTCCTCCTCTCCCTGCCCTTGCGAAGGTGGCTCTTCCCCCGAGACCAGGACGCCCAAGCGGCAACCTCTCTGGTGCTGGTGTTCGGGAACTGCGGCAACCTAGGGCTCCCGGTGCTGCTCTTCGCCTTCGGGCAAGCTGGATTCGACGTGGGGGTGGTGTTCCTGGCTGTCAACACGGTGCTCCTCGCCACCCTGGGCGTGGTCATCGCTTCCTGGGAGGGGAAGGCGTCCTGGGGCCGGGCGGTGGGGAACCTCCTGCGGGTGCCGTGGCCGTATGCTGTGGCCGCGGCGGTGCTGGTNCGGGAGTTTTGGGAGCTGCCGGTGTGGCTCTCCCGGGCCACGGGGCTCCTCTCCGAGGGGGCCATCCCCTTGCTCGTGCTGCTCCTTGGACTGCAGCTTGCCCGCATAAGGCCTCGGAAGGTANCCCAGGACGCCGCTTGGCTCGCCGCCCTGCGGCTCTGNCTGGCCGGCCTTCTCGCCTGGGGGCTGGCAGCCCTGCTCGGGACGAGTGGAACCTTGCGGGGGAGCCTGATCGTGGAGGGGAGCACCCCCACCGCGGTGAACAGCTTCCTCCTCGCCTTGCAGTTCGGCCGCCGGCCAGATCTTGCCGCTGCCGCTCTTCTCCTCTCCACCGTCCTCTCCCTGGGCACCCTTACCCTGACGCTTTTCCTCCTCAGCCCCACGGGCTAGCATCGGAGGAAGGGAGGCAAAGATGGCAAAGGTACTCATCACAACCGAGATGTTTCCCGAGGCGATCGTCCGCCTTGAGGCGGCTGGCCACGAGGTGTACGCCCCTGAAAGCGGACGCCTTCCCCGAGACGAGGTGCTGGCCCGCGTCTGGGACGCGGACGCCCTGATCTGTCTTCTCTCCGACCGGGTGGACGAGGAGCTGCTGGCGGCGGCGCCGCGCCTCAAGATAGTGGCCAACCTTGGGGTGGGGGTAGACAATGTAGACCTCGCTGCCGCCACTCGCCGCGGTATCCCCGTCACGAACACTCCGGACGTCCTCACCGAGACCACGGCCGATCTGGGCTGGGCCTTGCTCATGGCCGCAGCCCGCCGGATCGTGGAGGCGGACCGGGACCTGAGGGAGAGCGGGTTCCCAGGCTGGACGTTCATTNCCCCGCACATGGGGGTGGACGTGTACGGGAAGACCCTGGGGGTGGTGGGGCTAGGGAGGATCGGAGCCGCGGTNGCCCGGCGGGGGAAGGGCTTTTCCATGCGGATCCTTTATCACTCGCGCACGAGGAAGCCCGAGCTTGAGGCAGAGCTCTCCGTCTCCTTCGTCCCCTTGGAGAAGCTACTTTCAGAGAGCAATTTCGTGGTACTATGTGTGCCCCTGACACCCGAGACGCACCACCTCATCGGGGCCCGGGAGCTCGCCCTCATGCGGGAAGAGGCCATCCTGGTGAACATCGCCCGGGGCCCAGTGGTGGACGAGGCGGCCCTGGTGGCAGCGCTCAAGAAGGGCAAGCCCCGGGCAGCGGCACTGGACGTGTTCGAGCGGGAGCCCGAGGTGCACCCCGAGCTCCTCGGGATGCGGAACGTGGTCCTCACCCCNCATATCGGCTCCGCCACCTGGACCACCCGCAGGAAGATGGCGGAGCTCGCCACCCAGAGCGTGCTCGACGTCCTGGCCGGCCGGCGCCCCGCGAACCTGGTCAACCCAGAGGCCTGGCCAGCCCGGTGCTGAAACCAAGCGGGGCTCGGCGTGTATACTGATCAGGAGGTGATGAACGGATGAAGCGGACTTTGGTAGTGGCTCTCGCCCTGGTGGGGGTCATCGGTGCGGTGGCCCTCGCCCAATGCGGCTGCGTTACCCCAGAGCNAGAGAAGCCTTCNTGCTATTCCTCGTTCTGGGCGGGAGAGCCGATCAAGATCGAGCTTAGGGTCCCGCTGTGTTTCTGCTTCTGCTGTTGTTGCGAGACCCCACAGGTGCTCGGCTGGCGGGTCGAGGCCTGGGCCGACGGGACGCTCATCTACTCGGCGGCCCTCGATGCCCCGGTCGCTCCCGCTGAATTCTCTGCTACCTGGGACCAGACCGACGCCACTGGGGTCCAGGTGGCCGCCGGCTACTATANGATCGTGGTCAGCACCACAGCCGGGGAGTACGAGACCTATGCCCGGATCGTGGAGCGGCCCGAGGGCTGCTGCTTCTGGCCGTTCCTCGGTTCCTGGCCTTGCTTTGGGAAGCTGTGCGAGCCGCACGTGGTGCTGTCGCGGACCTGCATGTCCCCGTGTCAGATCAAGCTGTTCGTGGGGCCGTGCTGCCCATAGGGAATGCCGGAGCTTCCTGACCTTGAGGTGTTGAAGGACAACCTCNCCCCCCGGGCCGTGGGGCGTACGGTCCGGGGGGTCGAGGCTAGGTTCCCCTCTTTCATGAAGACTGTGGCTCCTCCCCCCACTGAGCTTGTGGGGAAGGAGCTCACACGGATCGGACGACGCGGCAAGTACCTCATCTTCGAGTTCTCCGGAGGGCTGCAGCTTGTGATTCACCTCATGCGCTGGGGCTGGATCTGGCATGGGAGCTCCTCCTATGCCCCCACCCGTTCCACCGCCTTTGTGCTCTCGCTCGACGACGGGACCGACGTGCGGGTGATCGAGCCCGGACCTCAAAAGCTGGCGCGGGCTTGGGTGCTCCCCGAGGGCGATCCCGGACCACTGGCGGGGCTGGGCCTGGAGCCCCTGTCGGAGGAGTTCACCTTGGCCGCCTTCCGGGATGTAGTGGTGGGGAAGCGTCGCCAGCTCAAGAAAATCCTCACCGACCAGAAATTGATCGCCGGAATCGGGAACGCTTACGCAGATGAAGTTTTGTTTGTGGCCCGCCTTTCTCCGATCCGCTACGCCCACACCCTGCGGGACGGGGAGATAGAGCGCCTGTGGCGGGCGACCCCGGAGACCCTTAACTGGGCCATCCGGGAGATCAAAAAGCGCATCGGGGACGGGCTCTTTGAGCAGGAGATCAGGGATTTTCTGTGGGTGCACGGCCGGGCCGAGAAGCCGTGCCGGGTTTGCGGCACCCCCATCGAGGAGATCCTGCTCAGCGGCCAGCGCACAGACTACTGCCCAGCTTGTCAGGGGGTGAACCGCCCGCCCCCCGAGGGCTAGCGCCGCATGGCCTTAGGCCTCTTCTTGGCCTTTCTCTACGCGGCGGGGACCTCCATGGTCCTTCCCACGCCGCTTGAGGCCTCCCTCGCTGCCGTGAGGTTGGCGCCCGCCTGGGCGGTGATCGCAGTGGCGGTGCTGGGCAAGTTCGTTGGGGCCTATCTCGTGTTCCTCCTGGGGGTGCGACTTAAGCGCTTGCCTTCGGTCAAGGAGTGGCAAGGCAGAAACCGCTTTGGGCAGAAGCTACTCGAGTTCGGGAAGCGGTGGGTAGACAAGTACGGCGCCCCGGCTTTGTTCTTTTGTCTCCTCATTCCCGGGTTCCCGGACACCGGGGCGGTTTACCTTCTCGCCCTGACCGGGGGGCGGCCGCTTGCCTTCGCCCTGGCCACCGCCGCCGCCGGCGCAGTCCGGCTCTCCCTCACCTACTTCGGGATTTGGGGCGCCACCCAAGCCCTGTCTTGAGCAGACCCCCTTTGAAGTTTCAAAGGGGGTCCNCAGTGGGTTTTTTAGACGTAACCCGCTTCCACCAGGCGGGCCCAGGTGGACTGCACGGCCCGCCGCCTGAGCATGCGGGAGATCTGGACATAGTTCCCGGTGGCCTTGTCTATCTCGTTCCAGGAGGGGAACACCTGGGTGCCTGCGGTGGTGCCCCTTGCCTTGAGCACGCGCTCCAAGATGGACAGGTACTCGGTGAGGCGTTTTCTATCTTCCTCCTCGGAGTGGCGCACCGCCATGTCCTCCACCCTCTCCGCCAGGGCCTGGGCCACCTTGACGTCCTCCTTGATCTGCCGTTCCGCCGCCTCCTTGTACTCCTTCAAGATCTCATCGGGGCTGATCCCGGCGGAGAGGAGCTCCCCTAGGACGTACCCCGCGATTTGCTCCGCCATCTTGGCCAGCGCCGGGAAGGTCTGCCCGATGTGGTAGAACACGTCCAGTGATACCTGGGCCATGGCCTCTGCCCCCATGAGCTTATATAGCTGGGTGAGCATGGCCACCTCGATGGTGTAGTCATTCGTGAACCGCAGCCGCTTGGCCACGCGCCGGGCGATGGCGAACTCCCCAGCCAGGGGGTAGCGAAACGCGTCGATCCCCGGGTAGAGCCCGTGCTTGGATAGGAGCTCGAGCAGGGGCCGGGCGAGCAGACGGCACACCCGGCCGCCGAAGATCCCCTCCCCCTGTCCCTCCACCAAGGTCACCCGGTCATAGTAGGCCTTGACGAACTTCACGGTGGGCTCCTCCACATGCCAGGAATAGAGGATGGGGTGGGTGAGGGCGACCACGAACTCCTTCTGGAAGTTCACGATGTCAGCGTCCACGTAGGTCACCACGTCGCCCGAGGCGATGGGCACGGACAGCCACAGGGCTGCCCCCTTGCCCCGGGGCACCCCGAACGCCCCCACTAGGCCGCTTACCCCGTAGCGAAGCAAGACCTTCTGCATGTTGCGGTCGAACTGGTGCACGACCTTGACGAAGAAGTCGGCGTAACCGCGGCGGGCCATCTCCCCCTGCACCTTGTANCGGTGCAGCATCTCCACCTGGTCGTGGAACAGGCCGATCTCTTCGTAGGCGATGCGCACCACCTGTTGGAGGACCCGGAAGTCCGGACGGCGCTCCGGCCCGGTGGTNCCGTCGACCACGATCAGCTCGTCCAGGTACCCCAGGTCCACGAGCTGGGAGACCTCGCGGAGGATGCGGTTGAAGGTGCGTTCCTCGAGGCCCCAGTCGCTTTCCCCCTTCACCTCGCCGAAGCGGACCGGGATGATGAGGGAAATAGAGATGGGGCTGGAGAGCCCGGTTTCGTCCACCACCCGGGTCTCGATCTTGTCCTGGATGCACTCCTCCAGGTCGAAATTACGATACGATTCGAGATCCAATACCCTCGCCATGTCGCTCCTTTCTGGCCGCGATGGCCTCTGCGAGGTCGTAGAAATCGCCGTACACGACCAGGTCCGCCGCCTGAGCCACCTCTTCGGCCTTGGGGTTGAGGGCGATCCCCAGCCCAGATTCCCGCAGCATGCACACGTCAACCGGACCGTCGCCCACCGCCACCGTATCAGCGATGCTTACTCCGAACCGGCGCGCGAGGACGTGCAAGGCGTGAAGCTTGCACACCGCGTGCCGGCGACAGTCAGGGGGGAGGTTTTTTGGGCAGGGAGGGGGGAGCAGGCGGCCGGTGAGGCGCCCGCCTACGATCTCCAGGCCGTTGGCCCACACCGCGTCCACCCCCAGCCGGCGGGCGAGCCGCTCCACCAAGGGACGCCAGGAGTCCGAGACCAGCACCACCTTGCCCCCGTTTGTCCTCACCTCACGGATCCACCACTGCGCCCCCGGGGTGAGGGGAATGATGTCGAACACGGCGTAGAGATCTTCCAGTGTCCTCCCGGCGAAGAGGCGGGCGATCCTCTCCGCTACCTCTCGCTCTGAAAGGCCCTGGTCCCGCTTTTCGCGGTCGATGGCGGCGAGCTCCTCCTCGAGCCCGAAGGCACGGGTCAGCACCCGCAGGGAGCGCCCCATAAGCACGGTACCGTCCATATCGAGGAGCGCCAGCACGCTCATCGCCTTCCCTCCAAGGCCTGCCTGTAGACGGCCTCGGTGCGCTCCGCCGCCAGGTCCCAGCGGAAGTTCTCCTCCACGTGGGCCCGCCCGGCCTTCCCCATGGCAAGGCGCCGTTCGTCGTCGCCCAAGAGCTCCGTGAGGGCGGCCGCGAGGCCAGCGATGTCGCCGGGGCGCACGAGGAGCCCGGTCTTCCCGTCCATCACCACCTCGGGTACCGCTGTGGTGCGGAAGCCCACCACTGGGACCCCGGAGGCCATCGCCTCCGCCGGGGTGAGCCCGAACCCCTCCCACAGNGAGGGATAACAGAACACGTCCGCGGCCCGATAAAAACGCGGGATGTCCTCGTCTGGGACAAACCCGGTGAAGGTCACGTGTTTCTCAATCCCCAAGCGTTTNGCCATGCCGGGGAGGTCTAGGACGTCGTTGCGTAGAGAGCCAGCGATGAGGAAGTGGGCGCTCGGGAACTGCGAGAGCACCTTGGGAGCGGCGGAGATGAGGAAGTGAGCTCCCTTGTAGCGGGTGAGGCGCCCTAGGTACAGCACCACCTTTTTGCCGATCAAGCCGTACTTCTCGCGGATCGGGGCTCCGTCCACCTTGGGAGAGAATCGCTCGAGGTCCACCCCGTTGTAGATCACCTCGATCCTGTCTCGTGGCACGAGGTACCGTGAGGCCAGAGCGTCGGCGAGGAAGCGGGACACAGCGATGTAGCCGTCCGCCCCCAGTCTCAGGGCGAGGAAGGTCCCCAAGCGCCTTCTGATCATCTTCACCCGCTGGTGGTACGTGTTCCAGTGCCTGATGGGGGCGAAGCCGTGGAACGTGAACACGTGCGGAAGGCCCTTGCGGCGGGCCAGCCCCCCCACGTAAAGGCAGGGGTGGTATTGGGTGTGCACCACGTCGAATCCAGCCAGGTGCGGCAGGAAGTCGCGGGCGTGGCGGGCCTTGACCTCCACGACGTTGAGACCCGGTGGGCACTCCTCCGCCCGCTTTGTGAACACGGTCACCGTGTGTCCCCGCGCCTCAAGGGCTCGGGAAAGCTCCCTGATGTGCATAACTTGCCCTGAGCCCTTGTGCAGCACGGTGCGCACAATCGCGATCTTCATATTTCCCCTCCGCTCACAGTGTAACGGAAGCGGAGGGGATGGGGAAATCAGAGGCGTTCTGCCTACGAGTTCCCTAAGAGGCCGGGCGTACCTCGAGGAGGAGCTCGTACTGGAAGCGCCGCCCGTGGTCCTGACAAGCCACGCACAGGTACCAGCCGCCCCGCATGTCGACCTTGTACTGGAGGCCGATCTCCCGCCCCGCCCTGATGGAGGCCACAGATTCGCCTTGCGGGTCGTACAGGGACAGGCTACAGGCCGCGTCCCCGTCCACCGTGAGGTCGATGCTCACCGTTTGCCCGGGGAGGAGGTTGATCAGGAACCAGTCGGAGGCGTCCGGAAGGGACCCTGGGCCGGCCCAGCCAAGCTCGCCCGTGTACTTCCCGGGCGCAATATAGGCCGCCTCCCGCATCTTCTCCGTCTCGGGGAGGACAGGCGCCTTGCCGGTGGCCACGAAGCGGGAGGGTTGGGAGCTGGGGGGTTGGGTGCTCCGGGGGCTTACAGGCCCTCCAGCGGGTGCTGGAAGGCGGCCCGCGAACGGCTCGCTCCATGTCTCCATGATGGGGCGCGCCGTGGTCCCGCCATTTCCCAGTTTTATCCGCAGCGAATCGCGCTTGAACTCGATTCCCATTCCCGGGGCGAAGGGATCTATCCTGACCGAAAGCTGCGAGCCCAAAGCGAGATCGCGGCGCGCCAGACATACCTGCCCGAAGTAGAGGCTAGCGTCCCCCCGCACCCACACACGTTGGAGGTGGATACGGTAGGTACGCCAATTGTTCATCCCCGGGGTCTTGATCCTGAGGCACAGCGGCAGCTCGGCCCCAGCCCCTTCGGCCCGGGCCGAGAGCTCAAGGAGAAGGTGTTCGCCGACGCTAGGGAGGTTGAAGAACTCCCATCGTACGTACCCCGACTGGGAAAGCAGGATCCCCTCCCCAGCGGGACTTCCCCGACCCCAAAACACATCGGGGTAGACCCACTCCGCTGTGGCTGTGATCCCAAGCGTAAGTGCGACCATGAACGCAAGCAAACCCCGCACCCAGACCTCCTTCATCACTCGAGCACCGCCCATAGCTCTCGGTCCTTCACGTAGCAGCCCCGGAAAACATACCCGTACGCCTGTCCCATCACCCTAAGGCGATTTGCCTCCGCTGCGAGCGCCTCCCGGCGCTTGGGAAGGGTGAACACGTCCCAAACGGTCTTGGCCACCCCGACGACGGCCAGCGTGCACGAAAGCGAGCAGCACGCCGGACTTCCGCAGTGGTCCTCGAGGTAACTTCCCACCGCCACCGCGACCCACGTGAGCCCCAGGTCCATAAAAAGCGTGCGAACCGGGTTGAGCGCGGCCAGGCGCTCGTAGACCCACATCATGGCGTTGTTCCACGCCACCTCGTTTGGGTAGGCGCTTCGGCTCTGGGATGGCTGGGGATCTTCCGTGGTGAACTCCACACGGGAAATCGCCTCCCAGGGGAGGATGAGGTTCCCCCGGCCGGGCACGGTGAGCACCAGGGCTGCCCCACCTAAGTGGGCCACCCGGCCCTCTACCGCGGTGCCGTCCCGCAGATGCACCACGTCCGCCAGGGTCCCCAAGGCCAAGGCCCCGAGGACCGCCACCGTGACCCCGACCGCCTTCACGCCGTTGCCTTTCACCACGGATTCACTTTGCCCCCGGCAGGGACTCGCCCCAATGGCCCATGAGCGGTGGGGGGAGGATGTGGAAGACTGGCCGGACGTCCCAAGGTCCCCTCAGGGGGGCCCGCGGGGCGGGGTAGGCAGGGTTGAAAGGCCGCCCTTTCGAGGACAGATGTCCCTCAGGAAACTCAGCCGGCGAACCCCAGGGCAAGCGCCCCCGCCCCCACCGCGAGGCAGTAGAAGGCGAAAAGGTAAAGTCGGTTTCCCGCGAGCACCCGGAGCAAGAGGTGGATGGCGAAAAGTCCGCTTGTGAGTGCGCAGCCTGCCGCGATCCCCATGCCCAACCAGTCGCTAGAGGCGAAGGGGGCCGCCGGAGCTTCCCCCAGCGCCAGGGCCCCGGCCCCGAGGATGGCCGGGATGGCAAGGAGGAATGAGAACCGAGCTGCCTCTCTAGGGGCCAGGCCGGCCAGGATCCCGGTCCCGATGGTGGCACCGGACCGGGAGATCCCGGGGAGGAGCGCCGCGGCTTGGGCCACCCCCACCAGGGCCGCGTCCGTAAGGCGGACTTCCTTTCTTTTCGCCTTTCCTTGGGCTCGGGCTGCGGCCAAAAGCAGACCCGCTGTCACGAGGAGCATCCCTCCGGTGAGGGTCACCGATGAGAACGCTCGCTCTACCAGGCCGCGGGCGGAGAGGCCCGCGACCGCGATGGGCAGGGTCCCAAGCGCCAGGTAGAGAAGGTAACAGCGTTCGGCCCTTCCCTCCCGACGCAGCCCGCGGGAGAAGAGCCGGGCGATGTCTCGCCGGAAGTAGAGGAGCACCGCGGTCAGGGTGGCGAGGTGGAGCACCCCTTCCAATACCACTCCAGGGGGATCGAGCCCGAGGAGCCGCTGGGCGAGCACCAGGTGCCCGGAGCTACTTACGGGCAAGAACTCGGTCAAGCCTTGCAAGAGGCCTAGGAGCGCGTAGCGGTACACGGCCCTCCTTCCCGGGCAGGGAAAACCCGATGGACAACGCGCTTGCCTCACAGGCGGTAACGCACTCGCCGCACTTGATGCAATTGGTGGAGTTGATCTCGAGGTGTGGTGTGATCCCCATGGGGCAGGCGCGGGCGCACACGCCGCAGCCAGAGCAGCGGTCGGCCTTGAGCCTAAGGCCAAACAGGCTTACCCGATTGAACAGGGAGAGGAGCGCCCCCATGGGGCAAAGGTACCGGCACCAGAACCTGGAGATGAGGATCATCCCCAAGAGCGTAGCCGCCAGCGTCCCCATGTGCACGAGGAACGGGGTGTTAAGCCCTGCCACCCCCAGGCCGAAGTAGGGGAGGGAGGCCTCCAGTCCCCCTGCCGGGCATAGCTTGCAGAACATGGTGTCCCCGAAGCGCCAGGCCGCTACCACCGTGCCCACGAGCACCGCGAATTTGAGCGGCGACAGGGCGTGCAGGAACCGGGCCTTCCTGAACGAGAGGAGGTCGTTCAGGGTCCCAAACGGGCAGAACCAGCCACAGAAGCCCCGCCCCAGGACAAGGCCGTACAGTGCCACGACCCCCATCCAGTAAAACGGCACCGTGCCACTGATAACCAGGTTCTGCATGAGCCCGATGGGGCACACGGTGACCGCCAGGGGACAAGCGTAGCAATGGAGGCCCGGAAAGATGAGATGGGTCATTCCGATTCCAGTGATCCCGAAGATCCCAAGCAAAAGTCCCAGGGATTGGGAGCCCCGGCGAAGGAGCCTGAGCCGGGGAGTGCCCCTCACCGGGCTGCTCCTTCCACCAGGGCCAGGAGCCTTTCCTCCAGGTCTCCGATGCCGAACACCACCTGGCCGGTAGCGGGGTTGAGGATGGCTGGCACCACCAGGCGGCCGGAGCGGTATACCCCGGCCTCCTCGGCCCGTTCTGGATCCTCCTCGGCGTCCACTAGCTCCACTGTGATCAGGGGGTTTGCGCGCGCGAATTCCTGGGCCATGACGATGGCATAGGGGCAAGAGTGACACCAGGGGGCGTGGAAGACCACGAGCTTCACCGGCTGGGAGAGCTGGGCGAGAGCGGCCCGGGTTGTCTGGGAGAGCTCGGGCTCCTCGTGTCGTGCCTCCTCGATCCCCACGCAGGAGGTGCAGAGGACCGCCCCGATGAGCTGGGCCTGCCTAGCCTGGCCCAACAGCACCCCCACGATCGCGGCCCCGGCCGTGAGGATGAGCAGGACCACCAGGGCCGAAACGCCCTTGCCGAGGAAGAGCCAAGCCAGCGCTGCCCCAACCCCCAGGAGCACGAGCAGCCACCAGGGGTTCCACGGCCTTTGCGCCGTTCTTGGGGCTTCTCCCACAGCGAGAGTGAACCCAAGCTCGTCGCTCATCTGAAAGCAGGACTCGCCGATGCAGTAGTGGTAGCGCAGGCGGAGCTTAGCCGGGGTACTCCCTTCCGGGACGCCCTCTTCCGCTTTGATCACAAGCGTGATCGTGCGCTCGCCGAAGGCCGGAAGCTCAGTGAGTTCCGCGGCCTCGGCCGTGACCCCCTCTGGGAGCTCGGAGAGTTCTAGGTGGACTTCCTCGGCGAGATAAGGCGAGGTGTTCCGCACCTTAACGGGGAGCTCGGTCTTCCCACCTAGGAGGATCCCCACTTCCTCCGGAAGGGAGATCTCCAAGATGGGTTCAGGCNGGCCGGTAAGCGTGGGGATTTCCACCTGGNGGGACGGCTGCTCATCTCCCGCAGGCTCAGCAAGGAGCTCGGCCACTTTGTTCTCGAGTTCTTCCCCCCGCAGATCCCGGTAGCGGATGATCCCTTCCCGGTCCAAAAGGAACGTGGCCGGGATGCCGAACACCCGATACATCTGCGCGATTCTGTTCTCCCAGCCCTTGCCGTCGTAGTACTGGGGCCAGGGNATGCCCTCGCTCTCGAGCACCGACCTGAGCTCCGTCTCGCTCGTGTCCAGGCTGATCCCCACGATCTCAAACCCCTGATCGTGGTAGCGCTCGTAGATTGCCTTCACGTTCGGCAGCTCGGCCATGCACGGCCCGCACCAGGTGGCCCAGAAATCGATGAGCACCACCTTGCCCCTCAGGTCAGAGAGGGAGAGCTCNCGGCCGTCGCGTAGGGTGGTGAAGGTGAAGTCCGGGGCCGGATGNCCGGGGATGAGCGGGAGTTTGGGGGGCACGTAGGGGGCCGGAGTGAGCTCCAAGCGGCTTCCGTCGGNGGCCACCTGGGAGAGGCGGAAGCTCTCCTCTCCCACGGTGAACGCCTCGTCTAAGGCAAACCGTTCATGGCCGTCCTCACCACCGTAGATCTCCCCATCCTTGTCCACGTCCACCGCGTAAAAGTCGCCTTCGGTGCCGAAGGTCCCGTCCACATCGCCGTCCACCAACACAAGGGTGTACGCCTCGCCTCCCAAGGTCACGTCGCCGGCGCGGGGTGCCCCCCCGATCAGGAACACGTAACCCCGTCCCTCTGGCCACAAGACCCCCAAGGAGTAGGTGTAGGGGGCTCCCCCGGAGGGCTCGGCGGTGAGCTTCACCTCCCACAGGTAAAAGCCGTTCCCCCGTCCTCCTGAGAGGAGCTCGTCCTCCGCAATCACATCATCGCGGTTAGCGTCGATCCACAGCCCGGGAAGCCCGGACGAGCTGACGCCCAACACCAGGGCGTAGTGAGCTTCCCCTAGGGATACGTCTCCCCATAGCTTCAGGGTGAGGTCCGGCCCCTGAAAGCGCACGTCCCTCTCCAGGGTGGGGAAAAGACGGAAGGGGACGGCGGGTTGGGCCCAGCTCCCCAGTTCTTCAGGGTTCGCCGGGGAAAGCGCAAGCTCTTGAGCTCCTGCCAGGAGGCCCATCCCGAGGACCAGGAGGGCGAAGAAGAGGTGCCACCGCCTCATACATCTCCTTTCCGGCTTGCGGCTCGGGCCGCCGCGGCCCGCAGCCGGGTAACGGACAGATCCCTTCCCGCGAGGGCGATCACGTCGAACAGCCCTGGACTCACCGTGCGCCCTGTGAGGGCGACGCGAATCGCCTGGGCCACCGCCTTCAATGGAATGCCAAGCTCAGCCAGGGCCTCCCGCACCGCCTTCTCCACCCCCTCTGGGGTGAAGTCCTGGCAGGCCGAAAGAGCGGCGGCGATCCGCGAGAGGGGCTCTGCGAGCTCGGGCTTGAGGAGTCCCTTTGCCTCGTCCGGCCAGGGGAGCTCCCCTGGGAAGAGGAAGGCCGCGGCGTGGGCCATGGCTACCAGGGTCTTGTTCCGCTCCCTGAGGAGCTCCGCCGCCCGCCGGAGCCGGGCTTCGCCCAGGGCCTCCACCTCCTCCTGGGAGGCGATCCCCTCCTGCACGATGTACTCGGAGAGAAGCCGCGAGAGGCGCTCGAGGGAGGTCCGCTTCAACCATTCGTGGTTGATCCAAAGGAGCTTGGCCTCGTCAAATACGGCGGCGGACTTCCCCACCCCGTCGAGGTCGAAGAGTTCGATGAGCTCCTCCCGGGAGAAGATCTCCTGGTCCCCGTGGGACCAACCCAGACGGGCGAAGAAGTTCACCAACGCCTCCGGGAGAAAGCCCCGCCGCCGGTACTCGAGCACGGACACCGCTCCATGGCGCTTGGAGAGCTTGGTCTTGTCCGGCCCCAGGATCATGGGGAGGTGCGCGAACTTGGGGAGATCCCGTCCCAGTGCCCGGTAGATCAGGATCTGCTTGGGCGTGTTGTTNAGGTGGTCGTCGCCCCGGATGACGTGGGTGATCCCCATGTCGGAGTCGTCCACCACGCAGGCGAAGTTGTAGGTGGGGGTCCCGTCCGAGCGTAGGATTACNAGGTCCTTGAGCTCGGAGTTCTTGAACTCCACCCTGCCCAGGAGCAGGTCCTCTACCACCGTGATGCCCGTNTTCGGGATGCGGAACCACACCGCTCCCTCGTGCTCGTAGGCCGCCCCCTTCGCGAGGAGCTCCTCCGCCGCCCGCCGGTGGACTTCGATCCGGTCGGTCTGCCGGTAGAGCTCATCCCAGTTGAGCCCCAGCCAGGTAAGGGAGTCCAGGATCTGCTGGATTGCCTCCTCGGTGGAGCGAGTGCGATCCGTGTCCTCGATCCTGAGGATGAACTTGCCCCCGTGGTGGCGGGCGAACAGCCAGTTGAACAGGGCGGTCCTGGCACCCCCGACGTGAAGATACCCGGTTGGACTCGGCGCAAACCGCACCCTTACCTCGGTCATGGTCGCCCATTGTAGCGGCGATCACCTACGCCCCCAAGGGCTTTTGTCCCCGCAGTCGCCACCGGCTAATATGACATGAAAGGGGGTAGAGATGGCGGTTGCAGCTTACGTACTTATTCGTTGCCGCGGGGGCAAGGAAGAGAAGGTGGCCCGGGAGATCCAGAGGAAACCCCACGTGAAGCGTGTGGACACGGTGTTCGGCGACTACGACATCATCGCGTACCTGGAGTTCGAGGAGCTTCCGTCCTCTTTCTCGGTGGCGGAGCTCAACCACATCGTCACTGAGGAAATCCGCAAGGTGGAGGGCGTTTCCTCCACCAGCACCCACATCGTGACCACCAAGTTCAAGGACGAGGCGTGAGGACTATGAAGCGCGATTTGATCTCACTTGCCGACTGGAGTAGTGAGGAGATTTGGGAGGCGTTGGAGCTCGCCGCTCACCTGAAGCGGGAGTTCCGAGCCGGGATTGATCACCGCCATATCCTGCCGGGGAAGACCTTGGCCATGGTGTTCCAGAAGCCCTCTCTCAGGACCCGCGTCTCGTTTGAGGCCGGGATGACCCAGCTCGGGGGGCACGCTATCTACTTGGGGCCGGAGGACATCAAGCTCGGCAAGCGCGAGACCACCGAGGACATCGCGATCGTCCTCTCGCGCTACGTGGACGGGATCATGGCGCGGGTGTTCGAACACGAGATCGTGGAGGAACTGGCCCGGTTCGCTACCGTCCCGGTGATAAACGGTCTTTCAGACCTCCTCCACCCCTGCCAGGCCCTGGGGGATATGCTGACGATCTGGGAGAAGAAGCGGCGCCTCGAGGGTCTCACCCTCGCCTTCATCGGGGACGGAAACAACGTGGCCCACTCCCTCATCAACGCGTGCGCCCGCCTGGGGCTTTCCTTCCGCATCGCCTGCCCGGAAGGGTACGAGCCGGACGAGGCAATCGTGGACTGGGCAAGGGGCCAGGGGGCGGAGGTAGAGATTCTGAGGGAGCCGAAGGAGGCAGCCCGAGGGGCGGACGTCCTCTACACCGACGTGTGGGCCTCTATGGGCGAGGAAGCGATCGCGGAGCAAAAACGCCACGCCTTCACGGGCTACACCATAGACCAGGACCTCATAGAGGAAGCGAACCCCGGGGCTCTCNTCATGCACTGTCTCCCNGCCCACTACGGCGAGGAGATCACCTACGAAGCCGCGCGGAGCCCGGGTTCGGCAATCTTCGACCAGGCCGAAAACCGGATGCACGCCCAAAAGGCAGTGCTGGTGCTCCTCCTCGGGTAGGGGGCGATGGTGGAACTCCTGCGTGAGGCGAGTTGCGGCAGTGAAGAGCGTTCGGATGCCCTGGTCACGTTGAGGCCAGGGGAGGGCCTCTCCCTCCAGCTCTCCTCCAAGACCGGCCCCATGTACGAGGACCGCATCGCCGAGGTGGTTCGGGGGGTTCTGACCAAGCACGGGATCGCCGGAGCGCAAGTTACGGTGCGGGAGCAGGGGGCCTACGATCACGTGATAGCTGCTCGGGTAGAGGGGGCGCTGTACCGGGCCACCGGGGGCGGGGAGGCGTTCTTCCATCCTCTTTCGGTCGTGGTCCCCCGTCGGGGGAGTGCCAGGGACCGCCTGCGCAGGACCCGTCTCTACGTCCCGGGGAACAACGCCCGGCTTCTCGCCTTCTGCGACACGTTTGGGGCCGACTGTATCCTCCTCGACTTGGAGGACGCCGTTCCCCC
>Ga0180877_1015_pt1 | contig 24261 bp, 22 predicted proteins | sample Deesub1362A_J573_FD_124316 | JGI IMG/M metagenome (GOLD analysis project Ga0180877, IMG submission 124316) | Candidatus Acetothermia bacterium JdFR-47 | reverse complement strand
AACTGTGGGGTCATCGATCCCGAGGACATCGAGGAGTACATAGCCGTAGGGGGCTACGAGGCCCTGGGGCGGGCCTTGAGCGAGATGACCCCAACAGGGGTACTGGAGGAGATCAAACGCTCCGGACTACGCGGGCGCGGGGGCGCGGGTTTCCCCACCGGCATCAAGTGGGAGGCCGTCTTGCGGGCCCAGGGCGAAGAGAAGTATGTTGTGTGTAACGCTGACGAGGGTGAGCCTGGGACGTTCAAGGACCGNCTCATCCTGGAGGGGGACCCGCACAAGCTGATCGAGGGGATGGCTTTATGCGCCTACGCGGTGGGGGCGACCCGGGGCTTCGTCTACATCCGGGGCGAGTACGGCCTCTCCATCTCCCGCATGGAGCGGGCCATCGCCCAAGCACGGGAGTACGGTCTTTTGGGGGAGGACATCCTGGGGAGTGGTTTTTCATTCGATCTGGAGGTGCGCCCTGGTGCGGGCGCCTATGTGTGCGGTGAGGAGACGGCTCTGATCGAGTCCCTGGAGGGGAAGCGGGGCTGGCCTCGCATCCGCCCTCCTTACCCTGTGACCCATGGCCTGTGGGGGAAGCCCACCGTGGTCAACAACGTCGAGACCTTGGCCAACGTGCCGGAGATCCTAAGACAAGGGGCGGAGTGGTATAGGTCCTTGGGGACCCCCACTTGCCCGGGCACCAAGGTGTACACGATCCTGGGACACGTACGGTTCCCCGGACTTGTCGAGGTGGAGATGGGCACCCCGCTCAGGACGTTGGTGTACGAGTTGGGTGGTGGTCTCCCCGAGGGGCGACGCCTTAAGGGGGTGCTCGTGGGCGGGGCCGCCGGGGCCTTCCTCCCCCCCGAGTCCCTGGACGTACGGATGGACTTCGATTCCCTGCGCGGGCTGGCCGCTGCCTTGGGATCGGGGGCAATCCTGGTCATGGACGAGTCGGCCTGCATCGTGGACATGTTGGCTTCGGTGTTGTGGTTCTTCCGGCACGAGTCCTGCGGGCAATGTGTGCCCTGCCGGGCCGGGACCGATGAGCTGGTGCGGCTCATCGAGCTCGTCCGGGCGGGAGAAGGAGACGAGGGCACACTTGCCCTCATGGAGACGATCGTGGAAACCATGCGTCAGGCTTCGCTGTGCCCGCTTGGCCAATCCGTGGCCATGCCGGTAAAGACGGCCCTCTCCGGCTTTCGGGAGGAGTTCCTCTCCCATCTGGCTGGGAAGCCCTGTCCGCGCTGTCGGGGGACACAGGAGGCAGTAGCGTGAAGCTCACCTTTGCAGGGGCCGCCGGTACAGTGACCGGAGCCTGCTTCCACCTGACCACGGGGAAGGTCCGGCTCCTCGTGGACTGCGGGATGTTCCAGGGGTTCCCGGACCTGGAGGAACGTAACTTCGAGCCGTTTCCCTTCAATCCGAGAAAGCTCGATTGCGTGCTCCTTACCCACGCTCACCTTGACCATCTGGGTTTGATCCCCCGGCTGGTGCGGGAGGGGTTCAAGGGGCGGGTCGTGTCCACGGTTCCCTCCCGGGACATCGCCCACATCATGCTCATGGATGCCGGCCGGATCCAAGAGGAGGAGGGAGAAGAGGCCCTGTACACAGTGGAGGACGCCCTGACGGCTTTGGACAGTTTTCGCGTCCAGGTCGAGTACGGCCAAGTGGTGAGGCTGGGGGACGGCGTAAAAGCCCGTTTTCACGATGCCGGACATATCTTGGGGGCGGCGTTCGTGGAGCTGAACGCAGAGGGGAAGACCTTTGTGTTCTCCGGGGATCTTGGCAACCGAGGGAAGCCCCTGGTAGAGGATCCCAGCTATCCCCCCAAGGCCGACGTGCTTGTGCTCGAGTCCACCTACGGGGACCGCATCCACAGGCCGATCAAGGAGTCCGTCGAGATGCTCCGCCGGGCCATCGTGGAGACGTTCGAGGCCGGGGGAAACGTAATCATCCCCTCCTTCGCCCTGGAGCGCACTCAGGAGGTGCTGTTCATCCTGTTCAAGCTGTGGCGGGAGCGCAAGATCCCCAAGTGCCGTATCTACCTCGACTCCCCCCTGGCCACGCACGCCACCAAGATCTTCGAGCGCTACACCCACCGCTTCCCCGAGCCGGCCCGGAGGATATTCCGGAAAAAGCGCGACCCGTTTGACTTCGAGCTTTTGGAGTACACCCTCACCAAGCGGGCCTCCAAGCGCATTCCCAGCGATGAGGGCGGGGCCATCATCATCGCCGGCTCCGGCATGTGTACCGGCGGACGGGTGCTATATCACCTGCGCAAGAACCTGCCCCGGCCCGAGTCGTCCGTCGTGTTCGTGGGGTTCCAGGCGGTGGGCACACTGGGCCGGGAGATCCTGGACGGAGCCACCCGAGTGCAAGTGCTCGGGTCCATCGTCCCGGTGCGGGCGAGGGTCTGGCGCATCGAGGGCCTTTCGGCCCATGCCGATCAGCCCATACTCGTGGATTGGGCGCTGCACGCAGACCCAGAGCAGGTGTTCCTCGTCCACGGTGAGGAACCAGCCCTTACCGCCCTGTCGGAAAAGCTCTCCGGCCACGGACTGTCTGTCCACATCCCCTCCTGGCACGAGACCGTGGAGCTATGAAGGTAGCCGTGCTTGGCAGCCTGAACATGGACCTGGTCATGGAGGTGGAGCGACTTCCCCGCCCGGGGGAGACGGTGCCGGGCAAGGGCTTCACCAGGTACCCGGGGGGCAAAGGCAACAATCAGGCCATCGCCGCAGCTCGGCTTGGGGCAAAGGTTAGCTTATTCGGGCACGTGGGTGACGATTCCTTCGGGGAAGAGCTCCTCAGGGTGGCGAGAGAGGCCGGCGTGGATGCAAGCGGGGTCGAGCGGATCCCTGGGGTGCCCACCGGGGTGGCCTTGATCCTGGTGGCGCCGGATGGGCAGAACCAGATCGCCTACGCCCCGGGGGCGAATGGGAGGGTGAGCGAGGCTTATGTGGAGCGGGTGCTGCCAGTGCTGCGGGAGGCAGACGTGCTCCTCCTACAGCTTGAGGTACCGCTGGCGCCGTTGGCCTTCCTCCTCCGCAAGCTCCCAGAGGAGCGCCCGCTTGTGATCCTGGATCCGGCCCCGGTTCGGGACTTGTCTTCGCTGCCCCTAGCGCGGGTGGATTTCCTGACCCCCAACCGGGAGGAGCTCGGCCACCTGGTGGGGGGAGCGGTGACGGGGCGGGACGCCTTGCTCCAGGCGGCGCGGGCCCTCCTCGCCACCGGGATCAGTCACTTGGTCGTCAAAGCTGACAAAGACGGGGCCTTCCTCGCCGAGTCGGGCGGGGTGACCCGGTTCCCTGCCTACCGCGTGGATGCGGTGGACGCCACTGCGGCCGGCGACGCGTTCAACGCCGCCCTGGCCGTGATGCTCGCCGAGGGCCGGGGACCATACGAGGCCATCGGTTACGCCAACGCGGCTGCCGCCATCGCCGTCACTCGTAGGGGCGCCGCTTCCTCCCTCCCCACCCGGGAGGAGGTACAGGAGTTCCTGCGCCATCCCTCGGCCCGCCAACGGGCCGCTTGATCTAGCCTCGGTTCTCTGCTAAGCTGCGCTTGAGGTCGAGGATTATGACCCGCTAACAGTACGTCCTGCGTCTTTTTCGTCTCGATGGGGTGTCCACCCCAGGGATTCCAGTTTGACTTCTCAAGGGAGTTTTCTATGCGTGCATTACACGTAGAGGGTCTGGGAAAGACCTTCCGCAAGAGCAGGAGCAAGCGGGTGCAGGCCCTGCGCGGGGTGAGCTTCGCCGTGGAGCCGGGGGAGATCTACGGGATTCTGGGTCCAAACGGCTCCGGCAAGTCCACGCTGATCCGCATCCTCGCCACATTACTACTTCCGGACCAAGGAAGCGCTCAGGTCCTGGGGTACGACGTGGTCCGCCAGCCGCGCCGGGTCCGGGAGCTGGTACACCGGGTGTCCACCGAGGCCGCCTTCTTCAAGAAGCTGTCGCCGATGGAGAACCTGCTCTACGGAGCGAGGCTGTACGGGGTTCCTGGCCGACGGGTGGCGCGGCGAGCCCGGGAGCTCCTCTCGCACCTGGGGATCCCCAAGGACCGCCAGAGACGCCCCATGGAGCAACTCTCGCGTGGGCAACAGCAGAAGGTGGCTGTGGCCCGGGCTCTGCTCACCCCGCCTCGGGTGCTGCTCCTGGACGAGCCCACCACTGGGCTCGACCCCCGCTCTAAAAAGGAGGTCCAGGAGCTGGTATTGGGCCTGCGAGCCCGCGAGGGCACCACGGTGCTCCTCACCACCCATGACATGGAGGAAGCGGACAGGCTATGCGATCGGGTGGCCATCCTGGACGAGGGGCGGCTGGTTGCCGAGGGGACGCCGGAGGAGCTCAAGGCCCGAGTGAGGAGCAACGGCCAGCTCCCCACCATGGAGGACGTGTTCTTCGCGCTCACCGGAAAGGAGTGGGACGATGAGAGCTGAGCCTATCACGCGGCCGATCAGGCGGGAGCTCGTGGCCACCTGGGGGTTTGTGGCCCGCAACCTCCACCTCACCAGCGCTACTGGGGCTGGGAGCTGGTGTGGTTCGTTTACTCTCTGACCAGTTCTCTCGCGGTGGCGTATATCGGCATGGGTACCGAGGAGCTTGCTGGTCCTGGGGTAGACGGCCGCGCCCTCACTTGTACCTGCTCGTCGGCACTTTGGTGTGGGCATATCTCTCGCAGATTTTCTACGTGATCTCAGAGATGGTGGCTTGGGAGCGATGGGAGGGGACGATTGATACACGTTCATGGCCCCCAGCTCCCGCATCACGCACCTGGTGGGAACGAGCTTATTCGCCGTCGTTTACGGGATTGCGCGCACCTTGCTCATCCTGGCGGCCGCCGCCGCTTTCTTCGACATCCCCCTCGCTGGGGCGGACCTCCCCGCCGCGGGGCTGTGGCTGCTGGTGGGCAGCGTCTCGTTTGTGGGGTTCGGTATCCTGGCCGGGGTGATGCCGCTCCTGTTCCCCGAGCGGGGTGTTCAGATGACGAACGTGCTCGCGGCCCTGCTCCTCCTCATCTCCGGGGTGTATTACCCGGTGGAAGTTCTACCGGCGTGGATGCAGGTCCTGGCCAAGGCCTCCCCCGCCACCTATGTGATCCAAGGGATGCGGGGGGCGATCCTGGAGGGGATTGGCCTCGAGAGCGCGGCCCGTCCGCTCCTCTTCCTCGCCCTCGGTGGGGTGGGGATGATTATCGGCGGGAGTTGGGTGTTCTCCCTGGCCGAGCGTTATGCCAAGCGGACGGGCCGGCTCAAACGGTCCGGGTGAGCTAACCTTCGAGCTTCTTCCGGGCCCAGATCTTGGTGAGGGAATTGTCCAGGGCGTAGTCCCCCAGAGGGGCATCCACGATCCGCTGCAGAAGGGTTTGGATCTCCTGTTCCTCTCCCTTGGGCTCGAGGTAGTACTCGATCATGAACCGTAGGTTCTCCAGGTACTCGGGGCACTTCTCCACCGCTTGGGAGAGGTAGGTGTAAGCCAGGTCGAGGTTCTGCCGGTAACGACCGAAGGGGAGCTTGGGGAGGGCGCCCCAGAACGCGCCCAGGGCCCGCAGGGGGCCAGCACAGAGGTACATCTCGTCCAGCTCGGCGCACCGGGTGATGAGGGCCTCGAGTTTGGGGGCATCGCCTCGGAGGATGGCCCCGATCTTGTCGTATTCGTCCTTGCGGGCCCAGTTGGCGTACGTCCAATAAAGCGCCTCCAGGTTTTCGCAGGCTTGGACGGCGGCCACGAACCCATCTTGCTTTTCGATCTCCACAAACCCGGGGTCGGCTCTGAGGGCCCTCTCTCCGTACTCTTGCCCCTGGATGTATGCATCCTTCTTATCGCTGTCCTTGGTGAGGAACGTGTCGGCGAGCGTGTAATAACACCGGGAGAGCATGATCAGGGCATGAACGTTGGTCTCGTCTTGGGCCAGGGCCTCTTTGTAGAGGTCGATGGCCTCCCGGAGCCTGGCCTCGAGGGCGGCGTGGTTTTCCGGCGTGTACTCCGTCGTCCACACCTCTTGGAAGATCTCGTCGGCGTGGGCGATGATCTCCTCCAGCGTCTGGGCTGCGCTAGTGAGCCCCACCAAAGCCACCGCTGCTAGCACCAATAGCGTTCGCACTTTTCTCACTCCATATCACCCCCACGTGAAAGTGGCCATGGAGTTCACTATATGCAAGGGATTGAGCGTGCACAAGCCTTGCCAGGGTGCAAGAGCACATGCTATAGTTCGCTAAATCCAGGTTTGAAGGAGGTGCCATGGCTATCAAGGTTGATCAGGATCTGTGCACGGGGTGTGGGCTGTGTGCTCAGGTGTGCCCGGATGTGTTTGAGATGGGGGACGACGGGTACTCTCATGTGAAGGCGGGCGCGGACGAGTCCCTGCCCTGCGTGGACGAAGCCATCGACCAGTGCCCGGTCGGGGCGATCAGCAAGGAGTGAAAACTCACGGGGCGGGTGAACCTGTGCCCGCCCCTTCTTTCTTTCCATGAGGCGTCTGGGGCTTGCGCTTAGCTCCGGGGGACCCAGGGGTGTGGCTCACGTCGGGGTCCTCCAGGCCCTTACCGAGGCAGGCATCCCCATCCACGTGATAGCCGGGGCGAGCGTGGGAGCCCAGGTGGGAGGGCTGTTTGCCGCTGGGGTGCCCCTTTCGGACATCGCCCGCCTATGGAGCGAGATGGGGTTCACCCGGGTTGCCCGCAGCCTGCTTCCTACCTTTCCCTGGCGAGGGTGGTCCTCCGGGGAGGAGGTGCGCCGGGTGCTCTATCCTCTAGTAGGCGACCGGCGCATCGAGGACTTGCCCCTTCGCTACGCAGCCGTGGCCACCGACCTTCGAACCGGGGAGCCGGTTGCCATCACCCAGGGCCCCCTGGTCGATGCTATCCGGGCTTCGGTGTCCGTCCCGGGGTTGTTCGTCCCCGCGGAGCTGGATGGGAGGCTGCTCGTGGACGGAGGGGTGGTGAACCCCTTGCCCGTGGAGGTGGCGCGGGCCCTGGGGGCGGAGGTGGTGCTTGCAGTGGACGTGCTCGTGGCCCCACACGAAAAGCCCCTGGAGCGCCCCAACGTGTTCTCCGTGCTGTTTCAGATGGCCACCATATTCCAGAAGCGCATTGCCTATCTTGAGGCCCAGGTGGCCGCCCCCGAGGTTCTGATTACCCCTGAGTTCGGGGACCGGCCTCCCACCTACGCCGACGTAGGTGGAGGGGTGGAGGCGGGTTATCAAGCTGTCCAAGCGGTGCTCCCCAAGCTTAGGGAGTTGGTGGGCTCCTAACGTGCCGCGCGCTTCTCAACTAGAAACCCCCTTGGTGTTGGGGTTGGGAGTTGTCACTATCTCGTTTGCCGCCATTCTCATCAAACTTACCAACGCCCCTTCCCTGGTGGTGGCAGCCTGGCGCATGGCCATCGCCACCACCGTGCTGCTCCCTTTCGCTCTTCTCAAGAAGCCCCCCCTCCCTCGGAGGGGACGTGCCTTGGCCGCGTTGGCTGGGGTGTTTCTCGCATTCCACTTCGCGCTGTGGATCGAGTCCCTGCGCCATACCACGGTGGCGAGCTCCGTGGTCCTCGTGACCACGAACCCGATCTTCGTGGGGATCTTCTCTGCTCTGTTCGGGGAGAGGCCGTCGCGGGAGCTCTGGCAAGGGATCGTGCTCTCGGTCATCGGGGGTGTGCTCATAGGCTGGGGGGACTTCGCCCTGGGGGGGAGGGCGCTCTTGGGGGACGCGCTTGCCCTCCTGGGGGCAGTGGCCGCCTCCGCCTATCTTTTGGCGGGAAGGAGGATGCGCCTCCACGGGGAGCTCCTCCCTTATGTGGCCCTTGCCTACGGGACATCCGCCTTGCTCCTCCTCGTGGGGACGTTGGCATTGCCTGCGCCGAAGCTCCCCGGGGGGATCGACTGGTTGTGGGTGGCGCTCCTCGCCCTCGGCCCCCAGCTCCTGGGGCATACCAGCTTGAACTGGGCCCTGAGGCGCATTCCTGCCTCGGCGGTGGCGGTGGCCATCCTGGGGGAACCGGTGGGCGCGGCGCTGTGGGCGTACTTGGTGTTTGGGGAGCGGATAGAGGCACTCCAGGGAGTGGGGATGGCCCTAGTCCTCCTGGGGATCGCCCGCGCCATGAGGGCAGTGCGGTTATGATCCAGCGAAGGGGGCGATAGCATGTCCGGAAGAGAAGATCTCATCGCCCGAGGCCAGGAGAAGATCGCCTGGGCGCGGGCGCACATGCCGGTCTTGGCCGAGGTCGAGCGGGAGCTCGAAAGGCAAAAGACGCTCGCCGGGCTGCGGGTCGCGGTAAGCGTCCACCTGGAGGCGAAGACGGCCCGGCTCGCCCTGGCCCTACGGGAGGCGGGCGCAGAAGTCGCAGTGACCGGCTCCAACCCCCTCTCTACCCAGGACGACGTAGCGACCGCCCTGGCCGCCGAGGGGCTCCAGGTATACGCCAGACGCGGGGTTAGCGAGGCGGAATACTGGGAACACCTGCGCCGTACCCTCGAGATCAGGCCTCAGCTCGTGCTCGATGACGGCGGGGACCTCACCACCCTCCTTCACGGGGAATGCGGTGAGTATGGGAAGGGGCTCATTGGCATCTGCGAGGAGACCACCACCGGGGTGCTCAGGCTGCGCAAGCTAGCGGCCGCGGGAAAGCTGCGCTGGCCGGCGGTGGCGGTGAACGACGCCCGCATGAAGTATCTCTTCGACAACCGCTACGGCACGGGGCAGTCGACCTGGGACGCCATCATGCGCACCACCAATTTGCTCATCGCCGGAAAAGAAGTGGTGGTGGCCGGCTACGGCTGGTGTGGCCGGGGGATCGCCCTGCGGGCCCAGGGCCTGGGGGCGAAGGTCACGGTATGCGAGGTCGACCCCGTGCGGGCAGCTGAGGCCCTCATGGACGGCTTTTCCGTGGCCCCCATGGCCCAGGCGATCCGGAAGGCGGACTTCCTTGTCACCGCCACCGGCTGTCGGGACGTGGTCACTTATGAGCACTTGCTTTCCGCCAAGGACGGACTGGTCCTTGCTAACGCCGGGCATTTCGACGTAGAGATCGACGTGGCTACCCTGCGGACCCGGGCTCCCGGGCGGAAGGTGCGGGATGGGGTGGAGGAGTTCGAGCTTCCTGGGGGGAAGCGGGTGTACCTTCTTGCCGAGGGGCGCCTGGTGAACCTGGTGGCCGGGGATGGTCATCCAGTTGAGATCATGGACCTCTCGTTTGCCCTCCAAGCCCTGTGTTTGGCCTGGCTGGCCCGGGAGGGAAGAGGGCTTTCGCCTGAGGTCTACCCGGTCCCGGCAGAGGTGGACGAGCGGGTAGCGCGGTTGTTCCTTAAAAGCCGAGGCGCCGGGATCGACCAGCTCACCCCAGAGCAGCAGGCGTACTTGGGGCTTTGACGGGCACCAGGATGTACCCTCGCTTGAGGTCCCCGAAACATCGGTACCCTCGTTCCCCATGGTGCCAGATGTAGAGGGCGATGTAGGCGCAGAAGCAGGCGTCGAGGAGGTCCTCCACTCGCTTGAGCGTCCCTCCGCGCAAGCCGGACACGGAGATGCCGGACAAAAGCTCCTTGGCTTGAAGGGGCGGGTCCCTTTTCGCCAAAGAACGGAGGAGCTCGATGTAGCGGGCAAGCTCCTGCCGGCGCTCTTCTAGGCTGCGCCCTTTTCTGGCCTTGTACTTGAGGGTCTTTGTGAGCCCGAACAGCTCCACCATGGCAGGATGTGGATACACCTCCACCACCTGCCGCACCGGTCGCCGCCTCTCCACGTGCGGGGAGTGTACGAACCCGTGGCATCCGAGTTTCCTCACGATCTCCTCCCCCCGTACCACGGGGCCGAGCCGGCGGCGGTTGGCCGGAAGCGCCCCCGCCTCCGCCTTGCGGTAAGCGCGAGAGAGGGCGAGGTCGCAGGGCCGGGTGCCCGTTTCATTCGGGACCACAAGGGGGGCGTCGATCGCCACCAGGCCTAGCCCTTCGCCCACGGCCTCCGTGATGAAGGCGACTATCTCCTCGTCGCTTTGGAGCTCGGCAGACCAGCCTACAGGGGCCCAGGAGGCTCCCTCAGCCCGGGCGAGCACCACCGCCCCACTTGGGTTGCGGGAGGACCAGGCGAGGTCCAGCCCCACGAACCGCATGGCGGTAGTTCAGGGAGCGGGGATGGCGGGGAGGATGGAGATGTAGTAGTTCCCTTCCCCCGAGCGGCGGATGATCCGCACGAACCAACCGCAATAATCCTTATCGCCAGTGCAGGGGGCGATGCACTGGAGCAGCCCTTCCGCCCCCTCGTAGCGAAACAGCTCGTGACCGCAGGGGTCGTCCAGGAAGATCACGTCCACCTCTAACCCGGGGTCGGTGGCGAGCCAGAACACCAGCGCCTCTCCCGGGTGAGTGCGAAGGCGATACCAGTCATGGATGTCGGTGCCGAACCGTCCCAGGGGGCCGCCCAGGTGCCCCACGTAGTCCCCCACTGACAGCATGGTCGCCTCTCCGGGGCCGTTGGTCTCCGCAAGTTCGATCCTGGGGACGTCGGNCGAGGGGATCTCCGGCACCGGACACCCCTCGCCCTGGAAATCCGGGGCGATGAAGCATTCCCCAACAGCGGGCACCACGCACTCCTCGGCCGGGGGTGGCGGAGGTGGAGGCGGCGGTGGGGGTGGCGGTGGTGGGGCGGGCTGAAGTTCCACCTGGGGGAGCTCAAGGGTCAGGCTCCGCAAGGAAAAGCCCACATGGGGGTCACACAGAAGTACCCGCCTGGCGATGATGATGAGGTCGCTCCCGCTGGTCTCCGGGAACCAGACGAGCCGGGCCTCCCCGCTCACCGGGTAATGGGTGGGGCTGCAGCTGGGGTCTTGGTTGCGGAGCACGAGGTCGATCCTCCCCCATTTCCCTCCCCAAGCGGGACCGTAAACGAGGCGGACCATGACATCCCGGCCCACGCAGTCCTCGCAGAGGTCCACGGCCACCCCTTCTAGTTTCAGGATGAGCTCGGTTCCTTGGGGAATACCGGAGAACCGCCAGGTGGCGCTTGCCCGCAGGCGGGCGTCGCTGAGCCAGCACAGGCCATCCTGCGAGACCCCAGTGCAGGTGAAGTCCGTGGCCACGAACTCCTGCGGCACGGCCAGGCCCGCGAAGCACATCAACAAGACCGCCGCTCCCGCCAATCGCAATTTCACTTTTCAGCCGCCCCCTTCCACTCAGAAGCAATTTCATTCTAGGAGCCTTGAAGGTTTCGGACAAGTATTTTTCTTACGTTCGTCACACAAGGGAGAGGCGGCGCTTCCTCCGCGTGCAGGAATTCACCGGGGGGTGCGAGGGATAACGCAGCTTGTGAAATGGCTCGGGGAGGCGGCTCAATGCCCAGCTCTTTTGCCAGGGAGGCAGAGCTACTTCACAGGTAGACGAAGTAACAAACGTGCCAGGCGGTGCCCAGCGACCAGCTCAGAAGAAGCGACAGGTTGAATACCGGCGCGATCTTCTTGCCCTTAAGCAGGATGTAAAGCGGGCCGACCAGGGCGAGGGTACGCAGCGTCACCAGGAAACCGAGCTCCGCCTGGGTGCCCTTGAACCAGGGAAGGTAATAAAGGAGNTGGATCGACGTGCCCACAATGGAGAGAGCCAGGAAGAACTTCGGGTTGAGGTTGTGGGCTTGGGAGTATCCAAGAGCCTTTTTGATCCAGCGTAATACGATGTTCCCTGCGCGTTTCATCCTATGTCGTCACCCCAAAGCAGTTGCCCCATCTTACAACCTTTCGCTCGGGTTGCAACTTACCCGTGACGTGTTGTCCGCGGACGGGCACGGTGCTACGTTGGAGTAAGCGTACTAACACGGAGGTGAGGTGCTTGAGTACGGCGAAGGCAATTGGCGTCGTTTGGGGGATCGTATGTCTTGCCCTCCTGGGAGGGGTCACCGTCGCCCTAGGGCAGCGGGCAGAGATCACCACCTGGGCGATACCCACCCCGGATTCGCTGCCCGCAAGCGTTGGGGTCGCCCCGGACGGCACCGTGTACTTCACGGAGTTCAGCGGTGCCAAGATCGGCCTCCTGGATCCCGCCACCAATGAGATCAAGGAACGGGGGGTGAACGGGAGTCCCTCCGGGTTGTACGTCGCGGACGCGGGGACGGTGTACTACACCCTGCCCAACGAGAGCGCGCTTGAGATCCTGGTGTTCATCGGCGGCGGAAATAGGTGGTCGGTTCCCGCCCCCGGTAGTTGGCCGGAGCGCCTCATCCCGGACCCCAGCGGGCCGGGCCAGGTCAACCTGTGGTTGAACGAGCGCTTGGCGGGCAGGGTGGCTCGGTTCTCCCCGAGCCAGGTCGCGGTGACCCTTCCCCTCATCACGGTGTCACCGGTGTCCGTAAGCCCCACCGTGGTGGAGGTGGATCCCACCGTCTCCTCCGTTGCCCCCCAGTCCTTCCCTGGCAACCCGGCCCTCCCGCCGCCCATCGTCTACGCGCCGGGGGTGACGACCGGGGCGTTCACCGAGTGGACGGCCATGGACACGACCAAGTATGTGGAGGACGTGGCCGTGACCCCAGACGGAAAGGTTTGGTTCTGCCAGGGGATGGCGCCCCTCTCTCAGCTCGATCCCGCCTCGGACACCCTGCTCCTCTACGGACTTCCACCTGGGACAAACGCCATCGGGGTCACGGTGGATGGCGCCGGGAACGTTTGGTTCGCGGACGTGTCCCGGCCGGCCATCGGGATGCTTGACCCCACCACCGGCGACGTGACCATCTGGCCCATTCCTGGTGGCGTGCAGCCCATCGACCTTGAGGCGGATAGCATAGGGGGCGTTTGGTTTATCGACCGGGAGGCCGATGACATTGGGTACCTGAGTCCAATGCGAAACGAGGTGGCGCTTTATCCCCTTCCCGACGGCTCCCGCCCGGTGGCCCTGGACCTAGAGGACGACGTGACGGTGTGGTTCGTGTGTGAGCGGGGGAACGTGGTGGGAAGGCTTTCCATCATCCCCGTGCTCGGACCGCCTCCGGTGCCGCCCACGCCGGGCGCTGGCTGTGTCTTCCCAGCCTACTCCATTTCCCAGAGCGGAAGCGAGGCAGAGATCACCTTGACCTACGAGTACGACGGGAGCGCGGGCCTTCCGGTTTGGATCGGGGTCCTCCCCATGGTGGAGGGGACCACGGTGTCCGAGTTCAACTACACCCCCGTCGAGGTCACGGAGCCCGGGCGCAACACCGTCACCATCCATCTCACCTACACGGGAACGGGACGGCTGGAGACCGACGCCCTGTGGTTCCACATGTTCCGGCAGCCTACCTCCGAGGTGATCTGCGAGCGGCAGGTGGAATTCCCCGCAGTCTGGATCCGCTGACCTGACGAGAAGAAAAGGGGGGGACGACTTTCGGTCTCCCCCCTTTGAAAATCCGCTACTAGCCTACCACCGCCTGGAAGGCTTCTTCCAGGATGGCGAGCCCCTCCTCCAGGGCGTCGTCCGGGATGACCAGGGGCACGAGGAACCTCACCACGTTCCCATAGAGACCGGCGGTGGGGAAGATCAGCCCTCGGCGCAGNGCCTCCCTCTGAATGCGGGATGTCTCCTCGGTGGCAGGTTCCTTGGTCACAGGGTCACGCACGAGTTCCATCCCCACCATGGCCCCCAGACCCCTGACCTCTCCCACGATGGGAAACCGGGCCTGGATGCGCTTGAGCCCTTGGGTGAGGATCTCGCCTATGTGTTCAGCCCGGGCGAGGAGCCCTTCCTCCTCGATCACGTCCAGGACGGCCAAGGCCGCGGCGCAGGCTACCGGGTTTCCGACGTAGGTCCCGCCCACGGAGCCGGGGATGGGTTTGTCCATGACCTCGGCCTTCCCCACCACCCCGGACAAGGGCATCCCCCCGGCGATGGACTTGGCAAANGTGATCAGGTCCGGCTCCACCCCGAAGTGCTCACTGGCGAAGAACTTCCCGGTGCGCCCCACCCCAGTCTGTACCTCGTCGGCAACGAGCAGGAAACCGTACCTGTCCGCGAGTTCCCTGAGGAAGGGCAGGAACTCGGGCGGGGGCACGATGAAGCCCCCCTCCCCGATCACCGGCTCCACTACCGCGCAGGCCACCTCCCCGGGATCCACGAGGGCAAGCAGCCGACGCTCGAACTCCTCCATAGAGATCGGACTGCGGTACGGGTAGGGGTAGGGAAGTCGGTACACATCCGGGACATAGGGCCCAAAGCCCGCCTTATAAGGTTTGGCCTTGTGGGTCATGGTCATGGCGAGGTAGGTGCGGCCGTGGAAAGCGTACTCGAACGCCAGCACCGCCTTCCTGCCGGTGGCGGCGCGGGAGATCTTAACCGCGTTTTCCACCGCTTCGGCCCCGGAGTTGAAGAACACCACCTTCTTGGGGGAGGGACCGGGGGCAAGGCGCGAGATCCGCTCGGCGAGCTCCACCAGCACCTCGTAGGGCACAGCGGTGAAGTCGGTGTGAATGAATCTCTCCGCCTGCTCCTTTACAGCGGCCACCACCTTGGGGTGGTTGTGGCCCACGTTCAGCACGCCCCACCCGCCGGAGAAGTCCAGGAACCTGTTGCCGTCGAGGTCTTCCACCACCACACCTTCGGCCCGGGCCACGACGAACGGCGCCAGGTTGGCCAGGGCCCGCGGTACTGCCGCTTCCCTGCGCGCGAGCACCTGCTTGGACTTGGGGCCAGGAAGGTCCGTCTCGATCCTCACGTACTTACGCTCCACTCCGACCTCCTTTTACTCGAGGGTCACGATCTCGCCCGGGGGGATCAGGGTCACGCGGAANGGTAAGTTCATGGCGGCGATCTCCCGTTCCACTTTGCCCAGGTCCCGGCGGTAACGGCTGGAGATGTGGAAGCAGATGAGCTCCTTCTTCACCCGGGCTCGCTGCGCCACCTCGATGGCCTCCCACACGGTGGCGTGCTTGTACTCCTTGCGGTCCTCGTCCGCGAGGAAGGTGGCTTCGTGGCACAGGACCTCGGTCTCCTCCACGGTGTTCGGGCGCAGGGGCACGGAGTCCCCGCCGTAGGAGAAGAGCTTCTGGGCATACTGCTCGGTGATCTCGTCTTTTCGTCCCTCCCGCACCAGCGCCACGATCTCCTCCTGCGGGAGGTCCCGGAACTCCGGTCGCAGCCGGCGGCGGATCTCTACCACGTTGTACCCCAAGGANGGCTCCCCTTGGGAGTGCACCGTGGGGAAGGTCTCGATGTAGCGGGGCATGCGGCCGGAGGTGAGGGGGATCCTGTCGCCGACGTGCAGGGGCACCCACTCCAGCCGGTAGCGCAGGCGCCGGTTCGTGCGGGCNAAGTAGGTGATGAGTTCGGAGATGAAGTGGTTACCGGCGGGAAAGTAGATGTAAAGATCCTTTTCCCTGTCACCCATGGCGTTGTTGCGGATGTTTATGAGGCCCATGAGCCCGGAGATGTGATCCGCATGCCCGTGGGACAGGAACACGTGTTTGATGGCGAACGCCTTGTTCTCGAGCGCGGTGCTTGCCCCCTCGCCGCAGTCGAACAGGATCCGGTCCGGGGAGTAGTAGATCCACGTGGAGTAAAGGGCCTTCGAGTACGCGATGATCCTCATCTTTCTATCAGCGCCTTTCCCTCGAATTCGTTTGAGCCAGGGTGCCCGAGAAGCNCCCACAGTGTAGGGGGAACATCGATCACGGTCCCAGCCCGAGGGGTCCGCCCCCTGATCCAGATGAACGCCCCCGTGAGGGTATGNCCGCCCTGGCGGGAGGCTGGCTTGGCGGTGGGGCCTCCCTCCCATCCCCCCCGGAGCTCCACCCCGGGGGCGGGCAGGGCCACGAGGTCCGGGCCGAGGGCGGCCTTGGGGCCATGGTAGAGTTCCTCGCCCCGCAGCACCTCAGCCACCGCCGGGGTTCCGTCCGGGGTCTTGAGCGCAAGCAGCTCCGCGGCCACTCGCTCCAGCCAGCGCGGGGCCTCTTCCCGTGGGATCGTGCCTCCACGTTCGCGGCCGGCGCGCAGGAGGTANANNCGCCCTGGGGTCAGGGAGTAGGCCACGGAACCNGGGGNCACCCGCTCGGGCCCGCTACCTTCCCCCGAGAGCTNGAGGAGTCCCCGCTCCACGAGGTGGGCGTTGAGGTCTATCTCCCAGGCGATGTCGGAAAAACCGTGGTCGGACATGAGCACNAGCTCCGTCCCCCTGGGGAGGGCTTCGGNCACCTCTCCGACGAGCTCCGCCACCTCTTCGTAGGCGGCCCAGAACTCCTCATGGTTGGGCTCACCCTCGCGCCGGGCGCGGAGGAAGAAGTGGTTCAGTCGGTCGGTGGCCATGATATGGAGGTGGAAGAAGTCCCAGGGGCGTCCGAGAAGCTCCAGGGCGATCCGGCGACGGGAGTCGAGGGCCCGCTTCACCTCGGCGAAGAACATAGGGGGGTCAGAGGCCAGCCCCGGGTCNGGATCCACGAGGTAGTTGTCCCTGGCCAGGGTCTCCCCCAGCTCTGGGGGATAGGCTGCCCCCTTGAGCTCTGGGGCCGGGAACCCCGCCACCAGCCACCCCTTGAGGGGCGCGGCCGGGTAGGTGAGTGGCACGTTGATCACCGCCGAATTGCGGCCCAACGTTCCCAGCCGGTGCCACAACGTGGGGGCGGCGACGTCTNGGGAGGTGAGGAGTCGCTGGCTCATGGTGGCCGGGTCTCGGTCGGCGAACCCGTAGATCCCGTGCCCCCCGGGGTTCACCCCCGTGGCGTAGGTGGCCCAGGCCACCGAGGAGATGGGGGGAACGGTGGACGNGAGCTCCGCCGCCTCGCCCTCGGCCCATAGGGAACGCAGGGGCGCCAGCCGCCCCTGGGAAAAGGCACCCTCAAGGAGCGAGCCTGGCACCCCGTCCAGGCTTATCACGCATACACGTTTTCTGCGGCGTAGGAACATAAAAACCCCGTAGCAAGCCCATTATACTGGCGCGCTTCGGGCTACGAAAGCTAAAATGGGGCATGCTCGACATCCGTACGATACGTGAGGATCCGGAAGGTGTACTGGCCCGCCTGCGTCGCCGCGACCCGAAGATCGACCTTTCCCGCATTCTTTCCTTGGACGAGGAGCGCCGGGGGCTCATCCGCAAGGTGGAGGACCTCAGGCGCCTGAGGAAGCAGGGCTCGGAGGAAGTGGCCCGCCTGCAAAAGGAGGGCCGCCGCGAGGAGGCCCAAGAGAAAATCGCCGCCTTGAAACGTCTTTCTGACGAGCTGAAGAGCTTGGAGGAGCACTTATCCCAGGTGGAGCAAGCTTTAGAGGAAGAGCTCCTTTCGCTTCCCAACCTGCCTCACGACTCCGTGCCTACCGGGACGAAGGAGGAGAAGGTGCTCCTCAGAAGCTGGGGGGAGCCCCCCGAGTTCCCGTTTCCCCCCAGGCATCATCTGGAGCTCGCGAAGAACCTGGGGCTTCTCGACATGGAGCGGGCGGCCAAGATCACCGGGGCCCGGTTCCCCATGTACACCGGCCTGGGGGCCCGCCTGGAGCTCGTCCTCATCACCTGGATGTTCGAGCTCCACGTGCGGGAGCATGGTTACACGCCCGTCCTGCCTCCCATCCTGGCCAACCGGACTTCGTTCGTCGTGTCGGGACAGCTCCCCAAGTTCGAGGACGAGCTCTATCACTGTGAGAAGGACGACCTCTACCTCAACCCCACGGCCGAGTCCCTGCTCGTGAACCTCCACCGGGACGAGATCCTCTCCGAGGAGGAGCTCCCGCTCAGGTACGTGGCCTATACTCCGTGTTTCCGCCGGGAAGCGGGGAGTTACGGTGAGGAACAGCGGGGCCTCATCCGGGTGCACCAGTTCAACAAGGTGGAGCTCTTTCACTACACCACCCCAGAGCGCTCGTACCAGGACCTGGAGGAGCTCGTGATCCACGCCGAGCGCATCCTCCAGTTCCTTGGGCTTCATTACCGGGTCATGCTCCTTCCTACCCAGGACCTGGCGCAGCAGTCGGCCAAGACCATCGACATCGAGGTATGGCTCCCCGGCCAGGGGCGTTACTATGAGGTCTCCTCCTGCTCCAACTGCGAGGCTTACCAAGCCCGGCGGGGGAAGATCAGGTACCGGCCGGCCGAGGGCGGAAAGCCCGAGTTCGTGCACACCTTAAACGGCTCGGGCCTTGCTACCTCGCGCCTGTTCGCCGCCATCTTGGAGCAGAATCAGCGTGAGGACGGGTCCGTGGTCNTGCCCGAGGTGCTCGCCGAACGGCTGGGGGTGCGGGAGCTCGGATGACGGCGATCCGCACAGAGGGCCTCACCAAGGTGTTCCGCACCAGGAAGGGCGAGGTTCGGGCGGTGGATGGGGTTTCTTTTACCGTCGCGGAAGGGGAGATATTCGGGTTGCTCGGGCCGAACGGGGCCGGCAAGACCACCACCCTCAGGATGCTGGCCACCCTCCTCACCCCGACTGCNGGGCGGGCCGAGGTGCTAGGCCACGACATCGCCCGGGCTCCGCAGGAGGTGCGGGCCTGCATGGGCTTTTTGGCCACTGAGACCGGGCTCTACGAGCGGCTTACCCCCTGGGAGACGCTGCTCTTCTTCGGACGCATATTCGGGCTTTCCCGGGGGGAGGTGGAGGCCAGAGCGGAGGCGGTTCTCCAGCTCCTGGGGCTGTGGGAGCTCAAGGACCGGCGCGTTGGCACCCTGTCCACGGGCGAGCGGCAGAAGCTCTCCCTGGGCCGCTGTCTCGTCCACGATCCCCCGGTCCTGGTCTTGGACGAACCCACGGCAGGGCTGGACGTGTTTGTGGCCCGGGCGGTCACGGAGCTCATCCAAAAGCTGCGCGACGACGGCCGCACGATCCTCTTCTCCACCCACAACATGCATCTAGCGGGCAGGCTATGCGACCGCGTGGGCATCATCTACCGGGGTAAACTGGTGGCGGTGGGCACCCCGGAGGAGCTGCGGGAGGCCACGGGAGGTGTGGACTTCGAGGAGGTATTTTTCCGCACCCTGGAGCAGGCGGGCCTGTCCCCTGGGGAGACGAACGCTGTCCCCTAGGGGGGTAGGGAGGCGTGCTAACATGGCCCAAGTCGGAAAGGAGGGGCATATGAGCAAGAGATGGCTTGTGTTTTTGGTTTTGGGAGCGTGGGCCGTCCTGGCCACNGCGCAAGGCTGGGCCCCCCATGCCCCCATTTACATCTACGGCGATGACGCATTCACCTGGGAAAACGGGGTAGTCGGGGGGTCGGGCACCCAAGACGATCCTTACATCATCGAAGGCTGGGTGATCGACACCCTGGGTTACGACTACGGCATCTACATCGANCACACCAGCGCCTATTTCGTCATCCGGAACTGCCAGATCCGCTACCCACAGGAGCGGGCAGGGATCCTGCTTTCCGCCGTCAAGAACGGCCGCATCGAGGGGTGCAGCATTTACGGCGGCCGGGTGGGGATCCATCTCCTGGCGGCGAGCGGCGTCGTGATCACGGGGAACGCCATCGGCTATTGCGACAAGGGCATCATTGTCTCGACCGGGTCCGACGGCAACATCATCTACGGCAACTCCGTCATCGCCTGTGGTCTGCCGGCGAGCGACGAGGGTCAGGGCAACCGTTGGTATTACGAGGATCAGGGCAACTACTGGTCCGACTACCGGGGACAGGACCTGGACGGCGATGGGATCGGTGACTCCCGCTACGAGGTGGTCCCGGACTACTTCCCGCTCATTGAGCCCCCGGTGAAGCTCCCGCCGGAGGCGGCCCCCATGCGCACTCTGGATCTAGGCAAGGTGGGGGAGAGGGGCATCGTGGCCCTGGCCCCGGGGAGCCTGGTGCGGCTCACCGCTGCCGACGTGGGGGTGGGCGTGGACAAGATCTTCTACCGACTCGACGGAGGGGAGTGGCAGGAGTATACGGGACCCTTCACCCTAAGCGGGCAGGCCATGATCCGCATGCAATACTACTCTGTGGACAAGCTGGGAAACCGGGAGCCCCCGCGGATACTCACCGTTTACCTTGATATCCAGCCGCCGGTGACCAGGATCGTGGCCGGCGACCCCCATTATCTCGCCGAGGACGGGAAATTGTGGGCTACCTCACACACCCCGTTTGAGCTCGTGGCCGATGACGAGTCGGGGCAGTGGAGCATCTTCTACCGCATCGATCAGGGCGAGTGGCACCAGTACACGGCGCCGTTCACCATCCCTGGTCCGGAGGGCCCGCACAAGATCGACTATTACTCCATCGACCTCTACGGCAACCGCGAGGCGGTACAGTCGTCCGTGATCTGGAAGGACGACTCCGCTCCCAGCACCGAGGCGGCGGCCGAGGAGGGTGGTGAGAGCCCTTTTGAGGGGGCGGCGCCGGAGCAGCCTCAAACCGGACCTGAGTCCGTGGCCCCGGCGCCTTCCGAGTCTGAGCCCCAGACTGAGGCCCAGGCCGTGGAGCAAGAGGCCGTCACCTTCAAGGTGACGCTTGCTCAGGCGGAGCTCGTCGAGAACCACGGGGTGGGTTCCGACTGGACCATAAGCTATCGTCTCAACGGGGTGGAGGGANAGGTCCAAACGGCCTCCCTCCCCCTCGTTCTNTACACGGGGCAGGCGGCCGAGCTTGCCCTGCGGCTTTCGGCCATGGAGGAGGATGCGGCTCAGAACGACTTCGCCGAAGGGCTTCTGGCGCTCACGCTTCCCTGGACCGTGGGCACNTATGACCTGGAGCTCACCGTCTACGAGGACAACGTCCAGACCGGAGATAAGTACGCCCGCTGGCGGTTCACTGTGGAGGTGCAGGAGGGCGAGTGAGAGGGGCACTGCTTCTCTTCCGCAAGGAGCTGCTTCAGGCGGTCCGCGATCGGCGGACCGTCTTCATGACCGTGGCCTTCCCGCTTTTGTTTTACCCCCTGCTCTTCGGCTTCATCGGTGACTTGGTGGGGCGGGAGCAAGCCCGCCTGGCAACCCTGGTGCCCCAGGTGTTGGTGGTGATGGAGGGGGAGGTGGGGGAGCTTGCCCAAGCCCTGGCCGAGGAGGAGACGCTCCAGGCCTTCTTTTATCCCGACCTCGACCATGCCCTCGCGGACCTGCGCCGAGGTATGGGGGAGGTGGCCCTGTGGGTCAGGCGGGAACCGGCCCGGGGCGAGCTCGGCTATTCCCTCACCCTGTACTACGACGCGACGAGCCAGGCGGCCCAGGCGGCCATGGCCAAGGTCAAAGGCTTCCTCCAGGGGTTCTTCCAGAAGCTGACCCTGGAGCGCCTTTCCGCCATGGGGATCGATCCCGAATCGGTGCAGCCGCCGTTCACCGTAGAGGCGGAGGACATCGGAGGGCGGGAGGCCTTCGGCCGGATGCTGTTGTCCCGGATCCTCCCTTACTTCCTCGTCCTCTCCATCCTGTTTGGGGCCCTGGGGTTCGGGGCCGAGATCACCGCTGGGGAGAAGGAACGGGGCACGATAGCTACCCTCCTGTCAAGCCGCCTGTCGCGGGAGGAGATCGTGCTGGGGAAGTTCCTGGCCGTGCTCACGGTGTCGCTCGCCTCCACGGTGCTCTCCGCCACCGGGCTCCTCATCGGCATCCGTTCCTTTGGGGCGCGCCTGGACGCGGCCGCGGGCCTGTCGCTCGCCACGGCGGGCTGGATATTACTTGTGCTCGTACCCCTGGCCATCGTGCTCTCGGCGGCGGTGCTCATCGTGGGGTCGTTTGCCCGCACCCAGAAGGAGGCCAGTGTCTACCTTCTCCCCTTGTACATGGTGATCATCCTGCTCGGGATCTCGGTGATGATGGGTTCTACCAAGCCCCAAGGGGCGTTCTTCGCCATCCCGGTGGCCGGCTCTATGGCCGCGATCCAGCAGGCGATAAGCGGGAGCATCACCCTGGGGGAGCTTGCCTGGACACTTTTCTCCAGCCTTGCCTTGGGAGCGGCACTCCTCGCCGTTTCGGTGCGGATCTTCCGCTCGGAGAAGGTGCTGTTCAGGATTTAGTTTGGGAGGGCGCCGGGCGGGGCGAGCTCGGCCGCGGTGCGGAACGCGAACCGGTCCGTCATCCCGGCGATATAGTCCCGCACCACTTCCTGTACGATTTTTTCCTCTAATAGGCGGCGCTCCTCTGCAGGGATGTCCCTCGGAAGGGCGGCGATCTGTTCTCGGATCTTGCCGGCCGTGTCCGGGGGCAGAAGGCGCCAGTCGCCGGTGAACGTCCGCCACAGGAGCCGGATCGTCTCGATTCCCCGCTGGCGCATTCTGAGGACGCGGTAGTTGTAGTAAAACCGCTCGAACAGGAACTCGTGGAGCTCGGTGAAGAGTTCCTTCACCCGGGGTGAGAAGGAGACCGTGAGCTCGGAGAGACGGCGGGCGTCCTCCGGGCCCTTTATTCCAAGCTCCTTTATGCGCTGGCGGGTGTGCTCGATCACGTCGTGCACCAGGAACGGGATCACCTTCCTCGTCCAAGGGCGCGGCCCTCCTCCTGAGAGCGCTTTGTAGATCCCGAGGCCCTTTAGTTCCTCCTCCCGAAGGATCCCGGCCCGGAGGCCATCGTCCAGGTCGTGGGAGATAAAAGCCACCGGGTCGGCCACGTTGATCACCTGTCCCTCCAGGGTGGGGAGGAGATCGGGCTCCAGGTGCCGAAACCGACTTTGGTCTAGCTCGTTCTTCCAGATGGCGTGCTTGAGGATCCCCTCCCTCACCTCCCAGGTGAGGTTGAGCCCCCGATGCCCCAGGTACAGGTAGGTCTCCTCCAGCTCCTCCACCACTCGCACCGAGTGCTCATAGTGGCGGAAGCCCTCGGGGACGAGTTCGTCCAGCGCCTCCTCCCCGGAGTGGCCGAACGGGGTGTGGCCCAGGTCGTGCCCCAGGGCGATCGCCTCCACGAGGTCGGCGTTGAGCCCTAGCGCCCGGGCGATGGTGGTACCGATCTGCGCCACCTCCAGGGAGTGGGTGAGGCGAGTGCGGTAGTGATCTCCCTCGTGGGTCACGAACACCTGGGTTTTGTACTCCAGTCTGCGGAAGGCCTTGGAGTGGATGATGCGGTCTCGATCGCGTTGGAACTCGGTGCGGAGCTCGTCAGGCTCTATCTCGTAGTCACGGCCCCGGGTGCGGAAGGACCGCACCGCGTACGGGGCCAGGTCCCGGTCCTCCCTCTTCTCGAGTTCCTCCCGTACGCTCACCAAGTCCCTCGCTCGAACCTCTTCATGGCCTCCCGGGCCCGGCGCTCCTCTTCTTCCTCGATGATCTTGCGGCGTTTGTCCACCTTGGTGCGCCCCTTGGCCAGGCCCAGCTCCACCTTGGCATAGCCCCGCTCGTTGAAGTACAGGGACAGGGGGACCAGGGTATAGCCTGACCGGGTCACTTTCCCCAGGAGACGGTCGATTTCCCGCCGGTGGAGGAGGAGCTTCCGCGGGCGCTCGGGATCGTGGCCGTAGTAGGAGCTGGGCTCATAGGTGGCTATGTGCATCCCGTGCAGCCACACCTCCCCGTCCTCTACCTTGGCATAGGCCTCTTCCAGGGACACGCGCCCGGCCCGCAGCGACTTCACCTCTGAGCCGGTGAGGACGATGCCGGCCTCATACGTCTCCTCCACGGCGTAGTCGCGCCGGGCACGGCGGTTGCGGGCCACGATTTTCTTCGGCATGGTGCCTAGAAGCTATCCCAGCTCAGCCCGGGGGACAACCACGTGGGCAACCTGCGCTGGGGGAGGCGGCCTTTCTTCGGCCTATGGCCCCAGGCAGGGCTCTACGCAGCCCGAGTCTGGTTCTGAGAGAGGGCTAACGCCCCACTTGTTGGATGCTCGGACTCGGTACCAGTACTGCAGCCCTGGCAAGGCGGTGTGGTCTTCGATGGAGGGCTCGTTGGTCTCCCCCACAAAGTAAGGGTAAGTGCCCTCTTGTACTCTGTCTCGGTAAACCTGGTACGAGGTGGCGCCGGGGACAGGATCCCAGGTGACCACGATCCTGTCGGTGTAGGTGCCGTCGGAGGCCTGGACGTTTGCCGGCGGGGGCGGGAGGCCCGCGTATCCGGAGGCGGCCTCAGAGCCCTGAACAGCCGGCCCCGTTGCAGGCCTGAACCCGGTACCAATAGAGGCGCCCTGGCTCTACAGCGTGACCTTCGGTGGCCTGATCGTAGAAGTAGGTGTTCGTCGTGGTCCCAAGCTCCTCAAACGGCCCCTCGGCGGAGTCGGCCCGGAACACGCGGTAGAACTCGGCCCCTTCCACCGCCTCCCACTGGATGCGCACCGCTGTTGCGTACTCGCCCTGGGTGGCGATGACCTCGGTCGGGGGGTGTGCAGGCGGGTTGGTCGGCGGAGGCTGGAGGAGGTCGAGCAGGGCGCAGCCGCTCAGCGCCCCTAGCAGGGCCACCGCCACGAGGGCAAGTGCCCCCCGGCGCGCGATCGTCGTGCCGGTTGA
>Ga0180877_1120_pt1 | contig 26487 bp, 25 predicted proteins | sample Deesub1362A_J573_FD_124316 | JGI IMG/M metagenome (GOLD analysis project Ga0180877, IMG submission 124316) | Candidatus Acetothermia bacterium JdFR-47 | reverse complement strand
TTCGAGGAGGCCCTGGACCGGGTCCTCACCGGGCTCAAACGCCGGGGCCTTTACATCACCGAGCGGGAGAAGGAGCACATCGCTTATCACGAGGCCGGACATGCCCTGGTGGGGAAGCTCCTCCCCAACACCGACCCGGTGCACAAGATCTCCATCATCCCGCGGGGCGAGGGGGCGCTGGGTTTCACGCTTCAGCTCCCAACCGAGGACCGCTACATCGTTTCTCGGGAGGAGCTGTTCGACAAGCTGACGGTATTGTTCGGCGGCCGCGCCGCCGAGGAGACCGTGTTCGGGTCTCAGACCACCGGGGCCGCNGAGGACCTNAAGCAGGCCACGGAGATCGCCAAGCGCATGGTGGTGGAGTACGGCATGTCAGACGCCTTGGGCCCCATCAACCTGGGGGCCGAGCGCACCAACATCTTCCTCGGNGAGGAAATCGTGAAGAGCGACGAGCACTCCGAGGAGCTCTCCGCCCTGGTGGACCGTGAGATCAGGCGGTTCCTCAACGAGGCGTACAAGCGGGCCAAGGACTTACTCTCCCGCAACAAGGCNGCTTTGGACCGCCTGGCCAAGGAACTCCTGCGCCATGAGGTCCTGGAGGGCCACCAGATCGACGAGGTGCTCAAGGACGTGGCCCTCGAGCCCGCGACATGACCCTCCCCCCACGGCGCCTCGCCATCCTCGGCGCCACCGGCTCCATCGGCACCCAGGCCATTGAGGTGGTGCGCCAATTGCGCGCCCGCGGGGAGCCGGTTGAGGTGGTGGCCCTGGCAGCCGGCCGGCAAGTGGCCCCCCTGGCCGCCTTCGCCCAGGAGCTAGGGGCGAAGCTCGTGTCGGTGGCCGGGCCCGAGGAGGAGGCCGCGATTAGATCTCTCCTTCCTCCCGGGATCGAGGTCGTCTGCGGACCCGAGGGGCTGGAGCGGACGGCGACACACCCCGAGGCGGACCTCGTCCTGAATGCGGTGGTAGGGGCGCGCGGGCTTCGGGCCACCCTGGCCGCCCTGCGGGCGGGGAAGACACTGGCCCTGGCCAACAAGGAGTCCCTGGTGGTGGGCGGGGAGCTCGTCCTCGCCGCGCGGCGGCGCCCTGATCAGATCATCCCTGTGGACTCGGAGCACGCCGCCCTCTTCCAACTCCTTGCCGGGACGCGGCGGGAGGAGGTGGAGAGGCTATGGATAACGGCCTCAGGAGGGGCGTTCCGCGACCGGACCCCAGAGGAGCTCGCCTCCGTGACCCCGGAGGAGGCCCTGGCCCACCCCACCTGGCGCATGGGCCCCCGCATTACAGTGGACTCGGCCACCCTGGTGAACAAGGCATTCGAGGTGATCGAGGCCTATCACCTGTTCGGTTTCCCCTGGGACCGGATCGGGGTCCTCCTCCACCCCCAGTCCATTGTGCACGCGCTGGTGGAACTGGTGGACGGCTCGCTCATGGCTCAGCTTGCAGCCCCGGACATGCGCATCCCCATCCGCGCCGCCATCACCCATCCCCAGCGGCTTCCGCCCCCACCTCTCCGGCTGCCCCTGGCCCCCTTGGATCTCTCGTTCCGGGAGCTCCCCCGGGACCGGTACCCTGCGTTCTGGACGGTGCTCGCCGCTGGCAAGATGGGCGGCACTGCCCCTGCGGTGGCCAACGCCGCTGACGAGGTGCTAGTGGCCGCGTTCCTCGCCAGAAAGATCGCGTTCACCGGGATCGCGGAGGGCCTCGAGCACGTGCTCTCCCGGCATACGCCCGGCCCGGTACGGGATCTCGCTGCCCTGGAGGAGGCGGACGCCTGGGCCAGGGAAGAGGCCCGCCGGTTCGTGGAGCGCAAGGCCGGCAAGGCATAAAATGGCGGCATGATCTTGAGTAAACGTTCTGACTACGGGATGCGGATTTTATACGAGCTCGCGGCCGATCCGGACCGATACCACTCGGCACGCGTGCTCGCCGATCGGCACCACGTCCCCGAGGCGTTCCTGCGCAAGATCCTCCAAGACCTACGCCAAGCGGGTGTGGTCGTGGCCCAGAAGGGGCGCACCGGGGGGTACCGGCTGGCCCTGCCCCCGGAGGAGATCTCCGTGGGCAAGGTGCTAGACGTACTCGAGGGACCCGTTCCCAAGCTCGCCTGCATCGTGGGGGAGGACTGCGACATCGACGATAGCTGTCCCACCGCCCCGATCTGGCGGTATCTGGAGCGGAAGATCACCCAGGAGCTCGCCCAGATCACCCTGGCGGACGTGGTGAAGATGGCACGCAAGGCGGAGGTGNAAAAGTGAAGCCGACAACAGACGCAGTACGAGAAGTGCTCAGGGAAAGGGTCATCGATCCTGAACTCGGCATCAACGTGGTGGATCTGGGCCTCATCTACGACGTNGAGGTGGGCGAGGGCAAGATCTCCGTGGACATGACTCTCACCACCCCCGGGTGCCCTTTGGCCGGGACGCTGGCCGCCCAGGTGGAGGAGACGCTGCGCCAGGCGTTCGAGGGGTATGAGGTAGAAGTAAGCCTCGTGTGGGAGCCCCGTTGGACGCCGGAGATGATGTCGGAGGAGGCCCGCCGCCACTTCGGGGCCCTATGACAGCGGCCCAGCGCTGCCGGATCTGTGGCGAGCGGCTGGGCGAACGCCGCTGCGTAGCCCTGGACGACACCATCTGTAGCACCTGTTGTGGGGCCCACCGCCGTCGCTCCATCGCCTGCCCCCCATNCTGTCAGTACCTGATAGCCGCCGAGCGCCGCAGGCGGGAACGCCGAGCTCGGGAGCTCGCTCAGGCCTGGCAGGACTTCGAGGTGACCCTCCTGGCGCGCAAGCTGGACGCTCTCCTCCCCTACATGGAGGCCGTCAAGTACCTCCTGGCCCAACTCCTCCACCAAGCCCCCGCCGAGGACACGGAGGTGGAAACCGCCCTCACCTACCTTGCCCAGCGCCTGTCCCCCATCGAGCTCGTGGAACCCTATGTGCCCAAGCTGGGGGAGCTCTTGGAACGGGCGCTTCTCCCTCTGGTCCAGCGGGGGCGGATGGATCCGGAAGGCCTCCGGGAAGCCTTGCGGGCTNTGGCCGGTTTCGTGGACGGCTTCCGAAAGGAAGAGGAGCCGGACAGATTCGTGACCGCGCTTCTCGGCACCTACCCGCCCGAGNAGGAAAAGCCCACCGGGCTCATCGTGCGCCCTTGAGCCAGCGGCCGAGCCCTAGGGACAATCCCAGCCCCAGGTAGATCGCGATACCCAGCGGGATCCCGAGAAACACTTCCCCCCACACGCCCAGCCCGGCAAGGAAAAATCGGTCACATAGGAAAAGGACACCGGCCATACCCCCGGCCGCCAGCGCCGCCGCCAGCACCACCCGCCCTGGAAGCCAACCCGCCTGCCTCCGCCACAGGAGCCACCCTTGGAGGAGGGCATCCACCCAGCCTGCCATTCCCGTGGCCAGGGCCAACCCGAACGTCCCCCACGGCCCCACCCACGCGAGATCCAACGCTACGTTGACCCCCACTGCCACGGCCCCGGTCAGCACCGGGATCCCTGGGTGCCCCAGGGCGTAGAAGGCCCGGGAGAAGAGGTACACCAAGCCGTAGGCCCAAAGCCCGGAGAGGTATGCGGCCAGGGCACTATAGGTCCTCGCTGTATCCGTGGGGGAGAACGCCCCGTGCTGGAAGAGAATCGTGATCACCGGCCGGCCAAGGACCAGCAGCCCGGCCATGGCCGGGAGTAGCAGGGCCGCGCCCAGGCCCACCCCCCGGGACACAGCCGCGGTGAAGTCCTCCCCCGCGGCGTGGGCGGCGTGCCGGGAGAACCGGGGCAAGGCCGCCGTGGCCACCGACACCGCCAGTATCCCCACGGGAAGCTGAAACAGACGCATGGCGTATTGGAGGACGGAGACGGAGCCGTCGGCGAGGAACGAGGCCAGGCGGTTATCAACGAGCAGGTTCACCTCGGCCACCGCCAACCCCCCGAGCACGGGGAGCAGGCGTTTTCCCACCTCGGCGAGCTCCGGCGGGGGAGGCCAAGCCGGTCCCCGGCCGAGGTGGGCTCGGGCCCGAGGGAGCTGGACGAGAAGCATCCCCGCCCCCCCTACAAGCACCCCCACCGCGAGGCCCAGAACGGGCGGGGTGAAAAGGCGGGACAGGACCAGGGCCCCCAGGATCATCCCACCGCTTAGGGCCGTCGGGGCCACCGCGGGGAGGAAGAAATGGCCGTGGGCGTTGAGGATGCCCCCAGCCAGGGCAGAGAGGGAAACCAGGGCGAGGAAGGGGAACACCCACCGGGCTAGGGTAATGGCCAGGGCCAGCTTCTCCGGGGGAAAGCCCCCGGCGAGGAGGGGNACATACCACGGGGCGAGGCCCGCTCCCAAAGCACACAGAGGAGGAAGCCCCAGGAGCAGCACCACGATCGTGGCCCGGGCCAGTGCCGTCCCTTCGCCCCGCTCCTCGGCCCGTACGTACACGGGAAGGAAGGCGGCCGCCAGTCCCCCTTCCCCCAGGAGGCGCCGGAGGAGGTGGGGGATGAAAAACGCTATTAAGAAAGCATCGTAGGCCGCCGAGGCTCCAAAGACATGGGCCAGCGCCGCCTCCCGGGCGAGGCCCAACAAACGCGAAAGGCCCGTCCCCAGGGCCCCATGAAGCACATCCCCCAGGAACGAGCCAACACCCACGCGCCCCCCGAGGAACCGAGTCAGCCTGCGGGGGGCGCTTTTCATCAATCTGCGGCCGTGACTATTACCTTGACCTTGGCAGCGATGTCCTCGTAGATCCCGACCTCGACCTCGTACTCCCCAAGGGCCTCGATGGGCTCCATCTTGATGCGGTGGGGATCCACCTTCTCGCCGAACTTCTCCTCGATGGCCNTGGCCACGTCCTGGGGCCGCACCATGGCATAGAGCTTGTCCTCGTCGTGGACCTTCCGCGCGAAGGAGATCTCCGCCCCGGAGAGCTTCTCAGCCAGCATCTGGGCCCGGGTGCGACGGTCAGCGAGCTCCGCCTCGTACTGGGCCCGGAGCTTGGCGTAACGGGCCATCTCGTGTGGGGTGGGCTTGGTCGCCAGCTTACGGGGGAGGAGGTAGTTACGGGCGTACCCGTCCTTCACCTCGACCACATCCCCGGGAATTCCCAACCCCGGTACCTCTTTGATCAAAAGCACTTTCATGTCAATCCCCCCTTGAGCACCAATGGTAGGTGGGAACCGCCCACTGATCAAACCGATGGGCTATACTCGCCCTTGGACATGAAAAACTGGACCGGCTGGCGGAAAGGCGGACGCGTCCTGGTGATGGGGGTCCTCAACGTGACCCCGGACTCCTTCTCCGACGGGGGAGCTTTCCTGAATCCGGACGCGGCCGCGGACCGTGCCCTGGCCATGGAACGCGAGGGAGCAGACATCATCGACATCGGGGGGGAGTCCAGCCGGCCCGGGGCGGAGCCCGTGCCCTTGGAAGAGGAGCTCAGGCGGGTGCTCCCGGTGCTGGAGCGACTGCGTGGCCGCCTGCNGATCCCCATCTCCATAGACACCACCAAGGCTGAGGTGGCCGAGGCCGCCCTCCAGGCCGGAGCTGAAATCGTGAACGACATCTCCGCCCTCCGCTTCGACCCCCGGATGGGGGAGGTGGTGGCGAGGAGCGGCGCGGGCCTTGTCCTGATGCACATGCGCGGCACCCCTAAAACCATGCAACAGGACCCGACCTACGCGGACGTGGTCGCGGAGGTGCGGGACTTCCTCGCCCAGCGAGTGGAGCACGCGGTCTCCCTGGGGATCGACCGGGAACTGATCGCCATCGACCCCGGGATCGGCTTCGGCAAGACCGTGGAGCACAACCTGGAGCTCCTCCGGCGCCTCCCGGAGCTGTGCGAGCTCGGCCACCCGGTCCTGGTGGGCCCCTCGCGCAAGTCGTTTATCGGGGCGGTACTGGACCTGCCAGTGGAAGAGCGCTTGGAGGGGACCCTGGCGGCGTGCGCGGTGGCGGTCGTCCGCGGAGCGGATATCGTTCGGGTACACGATGTCCGAGGCGGTGCGGAGGGCGGTCGACCTGGCCGTACGCCTGAGGAGGGAGCGATGAGGCTCGAACTTTCGCGCATGCGAGCAGCGCCCGGCCAGCCGTTCACGGTTTCGGGAGAGGAGGACATCCCCAAGCTCGACTGGTGGGGGGAGACCCTGTCCCTGGAGGGGAAGGTGCGCGCGGATGTGATCGCCTTCTACCAAGAGGGACGAGTGTTCCTCACCTTGAAGGTGCGGGGGCGGATACACCGTCGCTGCTCCCGGTGCCTAGCCGAGCTGGTGGAGGACTTCGACCGCAAGGACTTCCTCGAGGTACCGGTTGAAGAGGCGGGGGCGTACCTTGAACTCCGCGGGCTGATCGAGTCCGGGGTAAGGCTCGCCATCTCCCCGCGGCCCCTGTGTCGGCCGGACTGCCGGGGCCTCTGTCCTGGCTGCGGGGCAGACCTGAACGTAGAGGACCACCGCCCTGGGTGTGAGGTGAAAAAACCCCCGCCGGACCCCAGGCTCGAAAAGCTCCGGGAGCTCCTGTGAGCTGGGGGAACTAAGATGCGGGTGCTGGGGGTGGATCCGGGGCTCATCGCCACCGGGTACGGCGTTGTGGAGGAGGGGCCGGGGGGCCTGCGGCCCCTGGCCAGGGGGACGGTGCGCCCGCCCAGGGGTGCGCCCCTCCCGGAGCGGTTGGCAGAGATCCACCGACGGCTTTCCGAGATCGTAGCGGAGTACCAGCCCGACGTGGTGGCGGTGGAGGAAGTGTATCTGGCCCGGAACACCTCTTCGGCCATGCTGACCGCCCAGGTATTGGGGGTGGTGAAGCTCGTGGCCGAAGGGCGCAAGCTCCGGTCGTACGCCCCCCGCGAGGTCAAAAAGTGGATCTGCGGCAGCGGCTCCGCCCCGAAAGAGCAGATGATCCACATGATGGAGCACCTCCTTTCGGCGAAGGAGCTAGGCTCCGACCACGCCGCCGACGCCCTGGCCGTGGCGGTGTGTGCCCTGTTCGACCAAAGGCCATGACCATCTACGACGCCCTGGGGATAAAGGAGGTGCCAAAGCGNCTGCTCCTCGTCGACGGCCACTCAGCCCTGTTCCGCTCCTTCTACGCCATCCCCGAGCTCACCACCTCCAAAGGGGAGCTGGTGAACGCCGTGTACGGCTTCACCCGCACCCTGCTCATGGCCATCCGCGAGTACCCTTCCCAGTACCTCGCGGTGGCGTTCGATGCCGGCGGCAAGACCGTCCGCCACGAGGAGTTCGTGGACTACAAGGCCACGCGAAAGGAGATGCCCGAGCCCCTGGCCGGGCAGCTCCCCCGGATAAAGGAGCTCCTGGACGCCTTCGGCATCGCCCGCTTGGAGATCCCCGGCTACGAGGCGGACGACATCATGGCCACCCTCTCGCACATGGCAGAGCGGGAGGGCATAGAGGTTCTCAACCTGACCGGGGACAAGGACATGGCCCAGCTCGTCTCCGACCGGGTATTCCTCCTCAGGCCCGGCAGGAAGCCGAGCGAGGGGCTCACCCTCCTGGATCGCAAGGGGGTGGAGGAGAAATTCGGCGTGCCCCCGGAGAAGATCGTGGACCTCCTCGCCCTGGTAGGCGATCCCTCGGACAACGTACCCGGGGTCAAGGGGATAGGCGATAAAACCGCCAAGAAGCTCCTCGCCGAGCACGGCTCGCTCGAGGCGGTGCTTGAGGCGGTAGAGAGAATCCCCAACCGCCGCGTCGCCCAGGCCCTGCAGGAATACCGAGAGGAGGCCATGCTGTCCCGGGACCTAGTGCGCCTGCGGGAGGTCCCCCTGGACATCGAGCTCTCGGACCTCCTCCCCAGGCACATCGACCCCGAGGAGCTGATCTCGCTCCTCGAAGAACTCGAGTTCAGGTCCATCCTCGCCGAGCTCAAGATCAGGAAAGGCCCCGAGCCTGTGTACCGGGTGATCACGAGCGAGAGGGAACTGGAAGAGCTCCTCGCCCGCCTCAAGGAAGCGGAGGAGGTGGCCCTGGACCTTGAGACCACGGGCAAGGACCCGTTCTCGGCGGAGATCGTGGGGGTAGCCCTGGCCCTGCGCCCCTACGAGGGCTACTACATCCCCGTGGGTCACAGCTACCTGGGAGTACCCAGGCAGCTCCCCTTGGAGCGGGTGTTGGCCGGCCTCCGCCCCCTGCTCGAGGGGGAAAAGCCCCACGTCATCGGCCAGAACCTTAAGTACGACATCGAGGTGCTGGCAAGGTACGGAGTGGAAGTCAAGGGCCTTTCGTTCGACGCCATGATCGCCCATTGGCTCCTTCACCCCAACGCCCCCTCCCACGGGCTCGAGGCGGTGGTGCGGGATGAACTCGGAGAAAAGGTGCAATCCTATAAGGAACTCCTCGCCGAGGGCGGGGAGACAGAGATGCGGGAGGTCCCCCTTGCCCGAGCGGGCCGCTACGCCGCCGAGGACGCAGAGGTGGTTTGTCGTCTGCGGGAGCCCCTGACCCAGCGCCTCAAAGAGGCGGAGCTTCTCCCCTTGTTCGAGGACGTGGAGGTCCCCTTGATCGAGGTGCTGGCCTGGATGGAACGCCGGGGGGTGCTCCTCGACGTTGAGGTCCTGCGCGAACAAGGAAAAGAACTCGAGATCATGCTCGAACGTCTGCGCGAGGAGCTGTTCGCGCTCGCCGGGGGGCCGTTCAACCCGGGCTCCATTCCCCAAGTGCGGGAGGTGCTGTACGAGCGCCTTAAGCTCCCGGTGATCGCCAAGACCAAGACCGGCCCTTCCACCGACGCGCAGGTCCTGCGAGAACTCGCGGCCTACCACGAGCTTCCAGCCAAGCTCATCGCCTACCGGGAACTGGAAAAGCTCCGCAACACCTATATCGAGAAGCTCCCGGCCTACGTGAACCCGGAGACGGGAAGGATACACACTTCTTTCAACCAGACCGGCACCGCCACCGGGAGGCTGTCCTCCTCAGAGCCGAACCTGCAAAACATCCCGGCCCGCCACGAGGTGGGGGTGGACATCCGGCGGGCATTCGTGGCCCCAGAAGGGCGCCTACTCCTCGCAGCGGACTACTCCCAGATCGAGCTCCGGATCCTGGCCCACCTCTCCGGGGACGAGGGCCTGATCGAGGCCTTCCGCAAAGGGGAGGACCTCCACCGCCGCACCGCGGCCGAGATCTTCGGCGTGCCCCAGGAAAGGGTGGACTCCCGCATGCGCACGGTGGCCAAAAGGGTGAACTTCGGGATCGTATACGGGATCAGCCCCTACGGCTTGGCACGAGACCTGGGGATTCCCCAATCCGATGCTAAATTCTTCATCGACCGGTTCTTCGCCGCCTACCCCAAGGTAAGGGAGTTCATCGACCGCATGGTGGAGGAGGCGACGAGGACGGGTTACGCCAAGACGATCCTGGGACGCAGACGCCCCTTGCCAGGCCTCGCCTCCCAGGACAAGAGACGCCAGGGTTACGACCGCCGCAACGCCATCAACACCCCGATCCAAGGGTCAGCGGCCGACCTCATGAAGCTGGCCATGCTCAAACTCCACCGGTTGTGGGAGGAAGGGAAACTCCGGGCGGACATGATCCTCCAAATTCACGACGAGCTCATCTTCGAGGTGGACGAAGGTGACGCCCAGGCGGCGGCCGAGGTAGTGCGGGCTGCCATGGAAGGGGTGTGGGAGCTCAAGGCCCCCCTCAAGGTTGACATCAAACTCGGCCGTAACTGGGGAGAGCTTTAGGAGGGGAACGTGCCAAAGTACTTCGGAACCGATGGGGTGCGCGGGGTAGCAGGGGTAGAACTCACGGCGGAGCTTGCCTTCCGCTTGGGTAGGGCGGTAGGACGGGCATTCCGCCCGCGCCGAGTCCTCCTCGCCCGGGACACGCGCCTCTCAGGCCCGGCCCTGGAGGCGGCCTGCGCCGCGGGGCTCGCGGAAGCCGGCTGCGATGTCTCGCTCGCGGGCGTGCTCCCCTCCCCGGCCGTTTCCCACCTCGTCCGTGAGGAGAAGTTCGGGCTGGGCAGTGTGATCTCCGCTTCCCACAACCCCCCGGAGGATAACGGCCTCAAGTTCTACGACCCTCAAGGCCTCAAGCTCTCCCCCGAGGAGGAGGAGCGGGTGGAGGCCCTGCTTGACGGGGCGCCCCCCAGAGGTCGGCTGGGGATGGTGGAGTACTGGCCGGCAGCGGAGGAGCGCTACCGGGACTTCCTCCTCCACGCAGTAGAAGGGCTTTCCCTTCGCGGCCTCAAGGTGGCCCTGGACTGCGCCCACGGGGCCACCGCCCGCGTTGCGCCCCAGGTGTTCGAGGCCCTGGGAGCCACCCTGTCCCTCATCGGAGCGGAGCTGGATGGGGCGAGGATCAACGCCACCGGAGCGGCGGCCATTGAGCCCCTCCAGGCCCTGGTGCGGGCAGAAGGGGCGGACCTGGGCATCGCCTTCGACGGGGACGGGGACAGGGCGATGCTCGTGGACGGACGCGGCCAGGTCGTAGAGGGGGATCGGCTCATGGCCGCCCTGGCCCCCCAGCTCCACCGCCTGGGGGAACTCTCCTCTCCGGCCGTGGTGTTCACCGTGCTCGGGGGCATGGGGCCGGAGCGATATCTCGCGGAACAGGGCTTCCAGGTGGTGCGGGTCCCGGTGGGGGATAGGTACGTCTCCTGGGCCATGCGGGAGGGGGGGATTGAGCTCGGTGGGGAGCCCTCCGGGCACATCGTGTTCGGCCGCTACGCCCCTACCGGGGACGGCATCCTCACCGCCCTGTTGACCCTGCACGCCCTAAAGCGGGCCGACACCGATCTTGCAAGCCTGGTTGCCCCGGTCCCGGTCTATCCCCAGGTGCGGGCCGACGTGCCAGTGCGAGATCGGACGGGGGCAATGCAGGACCCCGCCGTGAAAAGGGCGATCACAGAAGCCAAGGCGCTGGTGGAGCCGGATGGGCGCCTCCTCGTCCGCCCGTCGGGTACCCAACCCCTGATCAGGATCATGGCCGAAGGGAAAAAAGAAGACCGCCTCCGCCGAGCGGTGGAGGCGGTAGTGCTTGCCTTGGAGCCGCACCGAGCTCAGAAGTAGTACTCGGTGATGTTGTCGATCTCGAGGCCTTCCCCGTAGTACTCCAGGGCTACTATTACAGCCTTCCCCAACATCTGCACGTCCACGAGCCCCCAAATCAAACCGCCCTGTCCGACGGCCTTATCTAGGTCCAAGTACTCGGACTCGTGCGGAGCAAGCTCGATGTCCTGGCTGTAGAGCTCTTCGCCTTTGGGGTTGTAAAGAGTGACCGACACCGAAACGGGCTGGTCCCAGGGGTTCATGACGATGACCCCGGTGGAAAGCCCTCCCGCTTGAGTGTAGTAGGCACCGAGCCAGTACGGGGTGCCCTCCTCCAATGTGGGCACCTCTTGGGCGATGGTGTCAACGGAGACGACCGCCCCATCCGCCATGTACTCGAGCCCGATGACCAGGAGCTCGTCGCTCTCCACGGTGACCACACCCCAACTCCAGTCCCCGCTGGGGACGTAGTCGCTCAGGGTGTAGAAGTCCGCTTCGTAGCTTGTAAGATCCCCTGGCTTTTCCCAAAGGAGCGAACCCCAAGCATCGTAAACCCGGAGCACGTAGTCGGAATCGGAGCCCATGGTGTTAATGAGGTTGACTGTCAGATCCTGCCCATCGGAGAGGTCATAGTAAAAAGCATAAAAATGCTGGGCGGCGCCGAAGACGCCCACCAAGGCCAAAGCCAGCCCTACTACCACCAAAAGGCGTTTCATGTGGCCCTCCTTTCAAGTAAGTAAACCACCTTACACTCCAGATAAGCAGAAATCAAGAACGCCTTTGACGTAAAACCGGCTGGCGGACAGCTTGAGCCTCATCGAGACGTCTCACCGGCGCATTGTGAGGGGCTTGGCGCAAGAGCTCGGGTTCCTCTTTCGCCTCCTCGGCGATCTTGAGCATGGCCTCAGCAAAGGCGTCGAGCACCTCCTTAGGCTCCGTCTCCGTGGGCTCGATCATCAGGGCCTCCCGCACGATCAAGGGGAAGTAGACGGTGGGCGGGTGGAAACCATAGTCGATGAGGCGCTTGGCGATGTCGAGAGTCCGCACCTCCCCCAGACCCTCCCCGGAGAGGACGAACTCGTGCTTTGAGAGGCGGTCGTAGGGAAGCTTGTAGGTCCCCCTCAGCCTCACCCGCAGGTAGTTAGCGGCCAGCACCGCCCCGGCCGAGACCTCCCGCAAGCCCTCGTCCCCCAAGGTGAGGATGTAAGCCAAAGCTTTGACGCACACCAGGAAGTTCCCGAAATAGGGGTGCACCCGGCCGATGGACTTGGGCCGGTCCCAGTCCAAGGCATAGCGGTCCCCCTCCCTCACGATCTGGGGCACGGGGAGGTAGGGCACCAGGGGCTCCGAGACCGCGAGCGGTCCCGCCCCCGGGCCGCCGCCCCCGTGGGGGGTGGAGAAGGTCTTGTGCAGGTTGAAGTGGAAGACGTCGGCCCCCATGTCGCCAGGTCGGGCCCGGCCGAGGTAGGCGTTCAGGTTTGCCCCGTCGAAATAACACAGCCCTCCGGCCTCGTGCACAAGCCGGGTGATCTCTAGTATCTCCTCCTCGAAGATNCCCAGAGTGTTGGGCACGGTGAGCATGATCCCGGCTACGTCCTCGCTCAGGGTGGCCCGCAGGGCGGCCATATCCACCATGCCCCGCCCGTCCGTGGGCACCGAGGTCACCCGAAAGCCAGCCATGGCGGCCGAAGCGGGATTTGTTCCGTGGGCAGAGTCGGGGAGGAGGATTTTCACGCGCTTCCCCAGCTCCCCCCGTTCCTCGAAATACCGCTTGAAGAGGAGCATGCCAGTGAGCTCCCCGTGGGCCCCGGCCGCAGGCTGCAGGGTGATCCCTGGCATTCCAGCGATCCCCTTGAGGTACTCGGCGAGCTCCCACATAAGGGCAAGCGCCCCCTGGACTTCCTCCTCAGGAAGGAGGGGATGGAGGCCCGAAAAGCCAGGAAGGCGTGCGAGCTCCTCGTGAGCCTTGGGGTTGTACTTCATGGTGCAGCTTCCCAGGGGATAAAAGCCCGTGTCCACGCCGTAGTTCATGCGGGCAAGCCGCGTGTAATGGCGCACGAGCTCCGGCTGGGAGACCTCAGGAAGCCACGGGGGTTCTTTGCGCCTCAGCCCCGCGGGGATGTGGGACAGGAGCTCCTCCTCGGACCGCCCCAAGGGAGGGAGAGCGGTGGCCCGACGGCCTGGGGCTCCGATCTCGTATATCGTGCCCATGGCTACTTTCCCCTTTTCAGCGCCGCCACGAACCGGTCGAGCTCCTCCTCGGTGCGCCGCTCCGTCACCGCGACGAGGAACGCGTCCTCAAGACCGGCCTTGGCCACGTCCTTGGGCGGAAGGACTGCAATCCCCGCCCGGCGAAGTCGTTCCACTGCCCCGACGGGGTCCTCACAACGGACGGCGAATTCGTGGAAGAAGGGCCCGGAGAAGGCGAGCTCGTACCCGGGGAGAGCCGCGATGCGTTTGGCAAGCTCATGGGCCTTCTCCAAAGAGAGCAAGGCCACCCGCCTCAGGCCCTCCGGTCCCAAGGCCGCCAGGTACACCGTGGCCGCAAGAGCACATAAGGCGGAGTTGGTACAAATGTTGGAGGTGGCACGCTCCCGGCGGATGTGCTGCTCCCGGGTCTGGAAGGCCATCACATAACCGGCCCTCCCCTCTGCGTCCACCGTCCGGCCGGCGATCCTCCCCGGCATCCGCCTGAGGTACTCCATCCGGGTGGCGAAGAGCCCAAGGAGCGGACCGCCAAAGGCCATGGGGTTTCCTAGGACCTGGCCTTCCCCCACCACCACATCGGCCCCGAACGCCCCCGGCGGTTCCAGAACCGCAAGCGCGATAGGGTTCGCCGAGACGATCAGAAAGGCACGTCCGATCCCCTCCTTCAGTCCCGACAGGTCCTCGATGACCCCGAAGAAGTTGGGCTGCTGTACGACGAGGGCGCATAGGTCCTCCGGGATCTCCGAGAGCTGAAGCCGGCCGTCCTCGTCGTAGGGGACCGGTATAAGCTCGAGCCCCACCCCCCAGGCATAGGTCTCGAGGACCTCGCGGGCGCTTGGGTTAAGGGCCTGGGGGACGAGCACCTTCTGCCCGCCCACCGTGCGGTGGGCCATGAGCACCGCCTCGGCGAGCGCCGTGGCCCCGTCGTACATGGAGGCGTTGGCCACCTCCATCCCGGTGAGTTCGCAGACCATGGTCTGATACTCGAACATCCAGGTGAGGGTCCCTTGGGAGACCTCACCCTGATAGGGGGTGTAGGCCGTGTAAAACTCGGGCTGGGAGATCACGTAGTCCACCACTGCCGGGACGAAGTGGTCGTATATCCCGCCTCCCAAGAAGGGGATGAGCCTGTGTCCAGTGGAACGGGTAGCGAGTTCCTCAAAGTGCCGCCTCACCCAGGACTCGTCCCGGGAGGGGAGCCCCAGGGGGCGGTAGCGCCTCCTCACCTCCTCCGGGATATCAGAAAAAAGGGCCTCCACATCTGGGAGGCCCACCGCCTCAAGCATCGCCCGGATGTCCTCGGGCGTATGGGGGATGTATTCCCTCATCCCTCCCCTCCCACCAGAGCCTTGTATCCCTCAGCGTCTAGGAGCTCATCGAGCTCGGCCGGGTTCTCAGGGCGGATGACGAAGATCCACCCCTCGCCGTAAGGGTCCTTGTTCACAAGGTCCGGTGAGGACTCCAGGGTCTTGTTCACCTCCACGATCTCCCCGGATACCGGGGCGAACACCTCGCCCACGGCCTTAACCGACTCCACCGTGGCCACGAGCTCCCCCTTCTTGACAGCCCGCCCCACTTCCGGAAGCTCCACGAACACCACGTCCCCGAGTTCCTTCTGAGCATGGTCAGTAATCCCCACGCGCACCTTGCCGTCCTCTTGGCGCGCCCATTCATGATCCTTGGTGTACTTGAGATCGCTTGGAATCACTGGCTCCTCCTTTCGCCTGATTTGGATCAGAACGGAACTTCCTCCGCGTGTCGGGCGGGAGGATAGAAAGCGGCGTAGTCCTTGTGGAAGACGAGCCTCACTTTGTCCGTGGGGCCGTTTCGTTGCTTGGCGATGATGATCTCCGTCTCGGCCACCGGGCCAGTCTGACTCGGGTCCTCGTAGTAATCGGGCCGGTAGATGAAAGCGACGAGATCCGCGTCCTGCTCGATGGCGCCCGACTCCCTGAGGTCGGAAAGCTGGGGGCGCTTGGACTCCCGCCGCTCCACTGCCCGGTTGAGCTGTGAGCAAGCGATGACCGGAATGCCCAGCTCCCGGGCCAGCCCCTTAAGGGATCGGGAGATGTAGGCGATCTCCTGCTCCCGCACATCGGCGCGGATCCCCGCCTCCACGAGCTGGAGGTAGTCCACGATGATGAGGTCCACGCCGTGCTCAATGGCCATGCGGCGTGCCTTGGCCTTGATGGAAAGCACCGACGCCCCTGGGGTATCGTCCACGAGGATCTCCGCCTCGTGAATGCGCCCAGCGGCCTCGGCAATCTGCCCCCACTTGGCAGGCGGGAGGTACCCAGAGCGCAGGGAATGCAGGTTCACCTGGGCCTCGGCACACAAAAGCCGCTCCAGTACCTGCTCCTTCGTCATCTCCAGGGAGAAGATGCCCACGCATTTCTTCTGGCGGATGGCCGCGTCCCTAGCTATGGAGAGCACGAACGAGGTCTTGCCAGTGCCCGGCCTGCCCGCGATCACCGCCAGGTCCCCGGGATGGAACCCTGAGGTAAGGTCGTCGAACTGGTCGAACCCCGTGAACACCACCCCTTGGGGGCGGCGCTCGGGGTCCTTGTGCAGTGCCTCCAGGAAATCGAGGTGGTCGTAGAGGAAATCGCTAAGCCTGTGGTAATTGGGGGTGGACTGGCGCTGAGCGATCTCGAAGATCAGCTCGCCGGCCTGGTCCAGGGCCTCCTCCACATCCAGCTCTTCCCGGTAGCCAAGCTCTGCCACCCGCCCCCCAGCCTGGATGAGCCATCTCCGCAGGGCCTTGGTCTCCACAATCTCGATGTAGTGATCGAGAGCGGCCAGGGTGGTCACCCGTTTGAGGAGCTCGTGCAGGTAGGTGCGGCCGCCGATCCCTTCAAGCTTATCCCGCTCCTCGAGGAAGTTAGCCACCGTTACGGCGTCTGGAAGCTGGCCGTGGTTGAAGAGCTCAATGATGGCCCGGTAGATCTCCTGATGGGGCCTGAAGTAAAAGTGTTCGGGCCGCAGCCGGGTCACTACCCGCGGCACAGCCTCTTCGGGCTCGAGCAGGGCTGCCCCCAAAACTACCTGCTCGGCCTCTTTGTTCTTAGGAATGGGCCGGACTCCCTCATCCAGCACGTCGACCATCGGCCTTCCATCATACCCCCCAACCGAAGTTCGGCCAAGTGAGGAAGAGGCGCGTTGTGGTGTGCCATTTCGGCGGCTATACTTCCCCCGTATCGCAAGTCCCAATGGAGAAAGGGGGAGGAAATGTGGCTCTCTTGACCATGAAAGAGCTTCTTGAGTGTGGGGTCCATTTCGGGCATCGCACCCGGAAGTGGAACCCCAAGATGGCGCGCTACATTTATACGGAGCGTAAGGGCATCCACATCATAGATCTGGGGAAGACGCTNGAGCTGTTCGAACGCGCATACAACTTCGTGCGGGAACAGGCTGCCCAGGGCAAAGACATCCTGTTCGTGGGCACCAAGAAACAGGTCCAGGCCACCATCGAAGAGGAAGCCCGCCGGTGTGGGGCCCATTGGGTAAACCGCCGCTGGCTCGGGGGAACGCTGACCAACTTCGAGACCATTCGGCGGCGGGTCCTTTATATGCTGGAGCTTGAGCGCAACCTGGAGGAGGGCGCGTTCGAACGCCTGCCCTTGAAGGAGCGGATCAAGCTGGAAAAACAGCTGGCCAAGCTTCGCCGCAACCTCGACGGCCTGCGGGAGATGGAGCGCCTTCCGGGGGTGGTATACGTGGTCGACCCCACCGTGGAGGTACACGCAGTGCGTGAGGCCAACATCTTGGGGATCCCCATCGTGGCCATCTGCGACACCAACTGCGACCCGGACCTGATCGATTACCCCATCCCCGGAAACGACGACGCCATTAAGGCCACCCGGCTTATTACCTCTCGGATCGCCGACGCGGTAATCGAGGGCCGGGAAGGGCTCCAGACGACCGAAGCCCCGGCCTCAGAGCNCGCCGCCGAGGAGGAGACGCCGGAAGAGGCCCCCGAAACCCAAGAAGCTGAAGCTGTTCCCAGCATGGACGAGATCCCGCTTGATGAGGCGGAGCTAGAGGAACACTACGAAGAGATGCTGGAGGAGCTCATCGAAGAGGAAGACAAGGAGGTCTGATGGAGATCACCCTCGACATGATCAAGCGGCTCCGAGAAGAGACCGGGGTTGGCATCATGGATTGTAAGGCCGCCCTGGAAAAGGCCGGTGGCGACCTGGAGAAAGCCAAGCAGATCCTGCGCACAGAAGGGAAGGAGTTCCTGGCCCACCAGTCCCGCGAGGCCAAGGAAGGACGCATCGAGGCGTACGTCCACCACTCGGGCAAGGTAGGGGTGTTGCTCGAGGTGAACACCAACACAGACTTCGCCGCCAACTCCCAGGACTTCCGCGAGTTNGTGAAGAACCTGACCATGCAGATCGCTGCGGCTAAGCCCCGTTGGATCTCCCCGGAGGACGTGCCCGAGGAAGTNCTCGCAGAGGAACGGGAGATCCTGCGCAAGCAGGCAGAAAAGGAAGGCAAGCCCCCGCACATCGTGGAAAAGATCGTGGAGGGGCGCATCGCGAAGTTCTTTGAGGAGAACTGTCTCCTCAAGCAGCCCTACGTGCGGGATCCCTCCATCACGGTGGAGGACCTGCTCGCGGACCTGGGCGCGAAACTCGGCGAGCCGGTGGTGATCCGCCGGTTCGTGAGGTTCGAGGTGGGAGAGGAGTGACCGAAAAGCTTCGCTGGCGCCGAGCGGTCCTGAAGCTGTCAGGGGAACTGCTCGCAGGAGACGGCCCCTTGGACAAAGAGGGGCTTTCTTTTTACGCCAGGGAGATCAAGGAGGCGCGGGCAGCGGGGGCGGAGCTCGCTGTAGTGATGGGGGGAGGAAACGTGGCCCGAGGCTCAGCCCTGCCCCACATCCCCCAGACGGCGGGCCACGCCATCGGGATGCTAGCCACCCTGATCAATGGGGTAGCCCTGCGGGAGGCCCTCACCCAGGCCGAGGTGCCGGTGTTACTCCTCTCGGCGCTCCCCTGCCAGGGGATCGCGGACCCCGTGGATCCCTGGCGGGCCCGCAAGGCCCTGGACGAAGGGATGGTGGTGCTGCTCGCCGCTGGCACCGGGAACCCATTCGTGACCACGGATACGGCGGCGGTGATCCGGGCCCTGTCCCTCTCGGCGGAAGTGGTGCTCAAGGGGTCAAAGGTGGACGGGGTGTACACGGCGGACCCAGCCAAAGACCCTGCCGCCAAGCCCCTTAACCGCATCACCCCCCGGGAGTACCTGGAGAAAGAGCTCCGGGTGATGGACCTCGCGGCCGTGGCNATCGCCGGGGATCACGGCCTCCCCATCTACGTGTTCCGAGCAGACCGGCCCGGGGCACTCCTCGCCGCCCTCCGCGGCGAGGGCGGCTCCCTCATCAGCTGAGCCCTCAGTCCCCGAACACCGGGGGAACAGAGAAATAGCCGTCTTGGCGGGCGGGGGCGTTTTTGAGTGCCTCCTCCTGGGGAAGTGACTCCCGGGGCTCGTCCTCCCGCCAGGCGTTCACCCGTCCCGGCAAGGGCTCGAACGGGGGAACGCCTTCCGTGGGGAGCTCCTGGAGCTTCTGGAAGTACTCCAGGATCCTGGTGAGGTCAGCCTTCAGGGCCTCTCGCTCCTCCGGAGAGAGCTTGAGCCCGGAAAGCTCCTCGATGCGGGCCATCGTGCGATCGTCTATCACCTGTTACACCCCCAGAAGCTTGAGCGCGTCCCCAAACCTGCNCTCCACCTCCCGGCGCAGCCGCTCCGGGACGCCGGCCGCGGCCACCCGTCGGGCCTCGGCCCGGGCCCGCTCGAGGAGCGCCACATCCCGCACCAGGTTCGCGGCCTTGAGGCGCGATACGAACCCGTGCTGGGCCGTCCCGAGCAGGTCTCCGGGACCGCGAATGCGCAGGTCCGCCTCCGCAATCTTAAACCCATCGGTGAGGTCACGAAAGGCCGCGAGGCGCTTTCTCGCCTCGTCGGTCTTGGGNTCGGCGATGGCGTAGCACACCGCGGGCTGCCCTCCCCGGCCGATCCGNCCCCGCAGTTGGTGAAGCTGGGCCAAGCCGAACCTGTCCGCGTGTTCGATCACCAGGAAGGAAGCGTCCGGAACGTCGAGCCCCACCTCCACCACCGTAGTGGCCACAAGCAACCTCACCTCGCCCTTGCGGAACGCGGTCATGACCTCCCGCTTCTCCTCCGGGGACATGCGCCCGTGCAGAAGCCCCACTCCCACGTCGGGGAANCGACGGGCAAGCTCTTCGTAGGCTTCCGTGGCCGCNCGCAAGTCCAGCTCCTCGGACTCCTCCACCAGCGGGAAGATCACGTATCCCTTTTCCCCTCGCGCCAGGAGTTCCTCCACCTCCCGGTACACCTCGTCCCGCCGGGACTCGGACACCCACACCGTGCGCACCTTTTCCCTGGGAACCGGCATCTCCTCGAGCACCGACACGGCGAACTCCCCGTACAGAGTGAGGACCACAGTGCGGGGAATGGGGGTGGCCGACATGACAAGGATGTTGGTGCCCTCGCCCTTCCGCTCCAAGGCGGCCCGCTGCACCACCCCAAACCGGTGTTGCTCGTCCACTACAGCCAGGCCGAGGTCCTTGAAGGCCACGTCCTCCTGGATCAGGGCGTGGGTACCCACTACCAGGTCCACTTCGCCTGCGGCGATGTCGGAAAGGAGCCGGGCCCGCTCCTTGGGGGTGATCCCTCCCACCAGGAGGGCCACCCGGATGGGAAGGTCCTTGAGGAGCTCCTGGAGCACAAGGTAGTGCTGTTCCGCCAGGATCTCGGTGGGAGCCATGACCGCAGCTTGGGCCCCGGCGGAGATGGCCATCACACAGGCTCCGGCCGCCACCACCGTCTTCCCGGAGCCCACGTCCCCTTGAAGGAGCCTGAGCATGGGCTGGGGGGCACGGAGGTCCTCCTCGATCGCGGCCAGGGCGCGCTTCTGCGACGGGGTCAGAGAGAATGGCAGCCCGGAGAGGAACCTTTCCAGGAGCTCGGGGTCCGGGGCCAGGGCCCGTCCGGCTCGCTCATCCTTTCGCTGCAGGGCAAGCCCAAGCTGCAGGAGGAAAAGCTCTTCGAACGCGAGCGCCTTCCTGGCCTGCTCGAAATCGGCCGGGCCCTCCGGGAAGTGGATCCGCCTGACAGCCTCCCTGCGGGAGGGGAGACCAAGGCGCNGCCTTACGTCTTCNGGGATCACCTCCGGGATCACCCGCGCGTAGCGGCGCAGGTTGCGGCAGATGAGCCACCTGAGGCTGGCCTGGGTGAGCCCCTCCGTGGAGGGGTAGATGGGCACCCAGCGGCCAGTGTGGAAGTCGGCACCGGCCGGCTCCCACACCGGGTTCTCCATCTGGAGCTCCCCGAAGCGACGCTGGACCTTGCCGAAGAACGAGTACTTCTCCCCCTGGCGGATCTCCTCCCACAGCCAGGGCTGATTGAACCAAATGGCAAACAGGATCCCAGTCCCGTCGTCTACCGCGACCTTGATCAGCTCTAGGTGCGGGCGCACCCGCATCCGGGACTTGGCCCGCACTTCGCCCACCACCGTAACGGAATCTCCATCCCCAAGCTCCCGGATCGCCTTGCGTTGAGATCGGTCCTCGAGCCGGCGGGGAAAGAAGGTGAGTAGGTCCTCGATGGTCTCTATGCCGAGCTTCCTGAGGAGGGCCGCCCGCTTTTCCCCCACCCCCACTGCCTTCTCCACCGGCTGCTTCAGGTCCTCGGCCGTCGCCCTCCCCCCGTGCTCGAGCTCGGCGAGGAGTTCCTCCAACCGCCCCAGGGCCTTGGCACGCCGGGCAGGGGTCATATCAGCGTAACCGGCGACGAGGCTTGCCCCCTCGGGGAGCTGACGCCGCACGAACGCCTCCAGCCCTCCCAGTGCGGCGCGGTCCTTGAACCCTCGGGAACGTTCGAGGTCGATGACCTTGCGCACGAGCTCGATTCGATCGGACAGCTCCTCCTTCGTTGTCGCCATATTCGAATCCATCTATAATAAACGCTCCCTCGCGGGAGCCAAAGGAGGAACCTTGATCCGCACGTACCCCGATCCCATTTTGCGCCGCCGGGCCCGTGAAGTAGCGCCCGGGAGCGAAGAGGCGAAGGCCACGGCACAGCTCCTCAGGCAGGCCTTCGCCGAGGTAGAGGGGTTGGGCCTTGCCGCCAACCAGGTCGGGAAGCTCACGCGAGTCATCCTCGTCCGCCTGGGAGACGAGGAGCGGATCCTCCTCAACCCCGAGATCACGTGGCGGTCTGAAGAGCTGGAGGTGGACATAGAGGGCTGCCTTTCCCTCCCCGGGGTGGAGGCGGAAGTGGCCCGACCAAGAGAGGTGGGGGTCAGCGCCCTTGACGAGGAGGGAGGCGCAGTAGAGCTGAAGCTTGAGGGGCTGGAAGCGAGGCTCCTCCTCCATGAGATCGACCACCTGGACGGGGTGCTGTACGTGGACCACCTCTCGGCGGAGGAGCGGCGGCGGGTACTCCGCGAGTATCAGAGGCTGAAGTTGGAGGCCGTCCCCGAGACCAAGGAGCGTGCGTCTTCACGCCTGTGAAAAAATTGCGAATCGCGTTCGCCGGCAGCAGCTCGTTCGCGGTGCCGGCGCTCACCGCCTTGGCCGCCACCGGCCAGGTGGTGTTGGTCGTAACCCAGCCCGACCGGCCTGCGGGCCGGGGCCTCAAGCCCAAGGCCCCACCGGTCAAGGAAGCGGCGTTGGCACTGGGCCTGCCCCTCATCCAGCCGGCTTCCATAAACGCCCCTGAGACCCTGGAGACGCTCAAGGAACTTTCCCTGGATCTCTTGGCGGTGGCAGCGTACGGCCAGCTCCTCAAGAAACCGGTGCTCTCCCTCCCCAAGCTGGGGTGCGTGAACATCCACGCCTCCCTCCTCCCCAAGTACCGGGGGGCAGCCCCGATCGCCTGGGCCATCCTCAACGGAGAGCGGGTCACCGGAGTTACCACCTTCCTCATGGACGAGGGGATGGACACTGGCCCCATCCTGCTCCAACGGGAGGTGGAGATAGGGCCGGACGAAACCAGGGGCGAACTCGAGGCCCGCCTAGCGAAGCTTGGAGCGGAGCTCCTCCTCGAGACGGTGGAGGGCTTGGCGACGGGGACCATAAAACCCCGCCCTCAACCCCGGGAGGGGACCCTGGCCCCTCGGCTCCACAAGGAGGACGGNCGGATCGACTGGTCTTGGCCGGCGGAGCGGGTGCACAACTGGGTACGGGGCATGAACCCGTGGCCNTCCGCGTTCACAAGCTTCCGGGGGCGGCTCCTCAAGATCCACCGCAGCCACCTCTCGGACTTCCCTCACCCAGGGCTTCCCCCGGGGACCGTCCTCCCCTTGCGGGATGCGCTGTTCGTGGCTTGTGGCGACGGGGTGGTGGAACTCCTCGAGGTCCAGCCCGAGGGGAAGCGCCGCATGTCCGGGGTGGACTTCATCAACGGGTACCAACCGCTGGGAGAGCGGCTGATCTAGTGACTCCCGAACGAAAACCGAGGGGCGAACGTGCCCCCCTCGGCCTCATCACATTAGGGAATCACGTTGAGGCTACAGGCAGCCGTGAGCACCTGGCCTCCGCTGGTAACCACCTGCACCACCAGAGTGCTCCGGCCGGTGGTCGGGTTTATGGACACGTCGGTGAGCGTCACTGGCATCCCAGGCGCGATAGGGCGGCCGGACAAAACTCGGGTCACGCGGCCATCCCGGGTGACATTGTACAGGTTCACCGTCCCGGTGACGCCGCTTTGTATCACAGTCGCGGCCGTATCGCCGTAGTGGTACGTCCCGTCGCAGCCGCGGTCGAGCGATATGGAGACCAGGCTCGGACTGACCCCGCCGACGGCGAATGTACAAGCGGTGGACACGTAAACCCCGGAGACAGTGCGGGCCACCGCCACCAGCGTCTCCAGCCCGGCAGGGCCCTCCACCGTGGCCGTTATCGTGCGAGTGCCCCCTCCGGACAGCGTTCCTAGCGCTATCTGCTTGATGTCGCCGCTTGTCTCGAAATCGATTAGGGTGACCGAGGCCGCGTCGCTCACGCTCACGGTGATGGCTATGGAATCGCCGGGGAAGTAGTCCGCCCCACAGCCCCGGTCTACGGTCAGGGACACTATGGGAAGCCCGGTCGGCGGCTCGCCCAAGGCCGGCCCCAGGCTGAGCCGCCCGATGAAGCCCTGTCGCTCCGAGATGAACCACACGTCGCCAAACGCGTCGATGGCGATATCCAGGGGATGTACCTCGGGAGCCAGTTGGTACTCTGTTATCGTATTGGTCCAGGGCTCGAGACGTCCGATGCGGTCTCCGTTGCGCTCCGTAAACCAAATGGAGCCGTCCGGGGCGAGCACCAAGTCGTAGGGCTGGGACCCGCCCGCTAGCTTCCACTCCACCACGTCGCCGGTCGCGGGATCGAGCACGCCGATCTTGTCCTTCCACCCCTCGGTGAACCACACGTTGCCCACAGGGTCGACAGCCACATCGACCGACACGCTCCCGCTTGGGAGGTCGTGAAAGTAGGCGACGTTGCTGTCGGGCAAGAACCGGATGAGGCTCCGCGTCTCGGTGGAGATCCAGATGGACCCGTCGGGGGCCACCGCCAGCTGCCGCGGGCGCCCNGGGCCGACTGCCAGGTTNCACTCGGTGAACGGCCCCGAGGTCTGCGCGAGCGGGGCGGCGATGGCCGGCGGCAGGGCCGGGTTGCCCGGCGCAAACTGTGGCGTGACCGTGCTGCTCGTCGGCGTAAGGGTGGTGGTCTCCGGAGGGACGACGGATTGGCTTGGCGGCACCACCTGGAGCACGTCGAAGGCAAGCCCCCCGACGGTGGCCCGACCCAGCTTATCCGCGTCCCGTTCGGCAAACCAGACCTGGAGCGTNCCGTCGCCCGTGAGCGCGATCCCCTCCGGCCNGCTGCCAGGGGTGGGGATCACCTCGGATGTGTAATAGCTGTGGCTCGGGATGAGGCGGGCGATCGCGTTCCCACCGGTCTCCGTGAAATACACGGCCCCTGAAGGGGCGAGGGCGAGCTGATTGGGGCCGGTGCCCACCGGCCACTCCGTGATGGTTCCCGAGCCCGGATCGAGCCTCCCAAGCCTATCGGTCGCGTACTCGGAAAAGTAGACCTCACCTCCCGGGCCCAGGACCAGNCCCGCCAGCATGGGGTGCGGCGTGGGCACTGTCCAGGTGGTAAGCGTAGCAAGGGCCCCTTGGGCGCAGGCAATCCCGCTCCCGAGGAACATCACCGCCACGATGCTTCCCAACCAGACCCTCCTCCCCATCCTCCCCTCCTTCGTATGTGCAAGCTAGCCTCACCTTAGTCCGAACTAGTAAGCCCGCCAAGTTGGGATCTCTCCCCACAGGATGATCGTCTCNGCGCTTCCTACATTAGTTCAAGGGGCCGAGGGGGATGGCCCAGGGCCGCAAGGGCCCCATCCCTGAGCAGTGATCCTCACCCAGCCACAAAGAACGCCTGAACCCCCTNTTCCATGGGCCGGCTGTTTTGCCCTGATCGGGGCATAGGTGCTACCCTGGCCCAGACAAATCGCTACAGGGAGGTGAATCATGAAGAAGTCATGGGTTCTCGCCGCTGTACCTGGGGTCCTGATGCTGGCCGCCGGGGTACTGGTACTNGTTTTGCTGCTGGTGAAGCTGCTTTGGGCGTGGACCGTCCCGGACCTATTCCCTGGGGCGGTGGAGAAGGGCTTTGTGGCAAGCTCCATCTCCTGGCTCACCGCACTCAAGGTAGCCATTTTCGTCGCCGTGCTGAGCGGGTTCGCCAGCCTGAGGACATCTCACAGCCGGGAAAAGTAAGCTCCAACGCTGCTGGAGGCGACCACCCCTCCCTCAAACGTGCCTTTCCCTGCCCCTTTTCTCCTCGTACATGCGGGCATCGGCGGTCCTCAAGAGCTCGGCGATCGAGGGGGCGGTTATCGGGTCCCACGTAGCCCAGCCGAGGTCGATCCCCAGAGGGAGCTCGGGTAGGTTCGCGCTCGCCCATTCAGTGATCGCCTTCTTCAGCCGCCGGGCAAGCGTCTCCACCTGTGACCCTGTCTCCGGCAGGACGAGGAGAAACTCATCGCCCCCGTAGCGGATAACCCAGTCGCTCTGGCGCACCTGGGCCTGGATGACTTGGGCCACCTCGCGCAGGACCCGGTCGCCTTCTTGATGGCCGAGGCGATCGTTCACCCGCTTGAAACCCGCAAGATCTGCCATCACGATGGTGAACGGGCGTTTGTAGCGCTGGGAGCGCCGCAGTTCCGTCTGGATGGCCTCGTCGAAGTAATGNCGGTTCAACAGGCCCGTGAGGGGATCGCGGATGGCCCTTTCCTTGAGAAGCTCCTCCGTCTGCACCCGGTCGCTGATGTCAAACAGCTGCAAGGCGAGCGCGGGGCGGCCGCGAAGGACCATGTCGTGGATCCGGACCTTGAGCCAAATCGTGCCACCATCCCTCCGGATCGCCCGGACCTCCAAATCCCCCGAGCCCGGATGCCCATCCCCGTAGAACAGGGCGCGCTCCTCGGGGTGGATGAACTGCCACCACGGAGTCATGGCCAGGATCTCGTCCCGGGAATACCCAAGGAGCTCCACCGCGCGATCGTTGGCGTAGCGGAAATGGCCGTCTTGGACGATCAGCACCCCTGAGATCGCGTTCTCTGCCAGGAATTGGAAGAACTGGTAACGCTCTTTCACAAGCTCCAAGACGCGCGCCTCCTCCAGGGCGATGGCGGTGATGGCGGCCAGGGCCTCCAGCCCCCGCACGCTTCCGCGGGTCGGCCGGGCGCCGTCATAGGGATCGTCGACGGAGAGCTGGCCGATGATCCGTCCCTTCACGCGCAATGGCACTAGCAGAAGGTCGTCCGCCCGCCAGCCATCCGGGCGCACGAACCGCCTGCGGCTGCGGATCAGGGGGTAAACCGTGGGGGGGATCTTGTTCTCCGGGATGTAGTAGGAGTCGCCCAGACGGAACGCGGGGTGGAACTTGGCCCCGCGGACGATCCCCCCTTGCGAGATGAACANGCGCACCTTCATTTCGTCCTCTGGAACAAGTCCACGGGCGGCGTACGTAAGAACGCGGGTCTCAGAGCGCTCTGACGGTTGGAGGGGCGACGTATAAAGGGTGGCCAGAGCCCGCTGGTACGGCGTCTCCTCGACCACCCCCTCCACCAACTCCTCGAGGATCTCTCGAACCCGCTCTGGCCCCCGCATTTCGGGTGTGAAAGAGCCGTTTAGCTTGCTGCCCAATTGACCGCCCTTGCCCTACGAAGATGTGCCGCATCACCATAGCACGCAACGGGTGAACCGGTCAAGAAGCCCCCC
>Ga0180877_1030_pt1 | contig 27503 bp, 28 predicted proteins | sample Deesub1362A_J573_FD_124316 | JGI IMG/M metagenome (GOLD analysis project Ga0180877, IMG submission 124316) | Candidatus Acetothermia bacterium JdFR-47 | reverse complement strand
TTTTTCAGGGACGGAACATCTTGGACAATGGAGTAGATGTGGCGGAGCTCAGGCAGCGCGTCGGGATGGTGTTCCAAAAGCCAAACCCCTTCCCCAAGTCCATCTACGACAACGTGGCCTACGGACCCCGGATCCACGGGGTGCACAGGCGGGCGATCCTGAACGACATCGTGGAGAGGGCCCTGCGACGTGCGTCCCTATGGGAAGAGGTCAAAAACAGGCTTCGAAAAAGCGCCCTATCCCTTTCCGAAGGCCAACAGCAACGTCTGTGCATCGCCCGGGACCTGGCGGTGGAACCGGAGGTCTTGCTCATGGACGAGCCCTGCTCCTCCCTGGACCCCAAGGCCACCGCGCGGATCGAGGAGTTGATCCGGGAGCTGGCCTCGGACCTCACCGTCGTCGTCCCCATAACCTTCAACAAGCTGCCCGCGTGAGCCACTACAGTGCCGTTTTACTCACCGGGGAAGTTAGCGAAGTTCGGAGCCACCGGGGAAATCTTCGCCAATTCCCGTGATCTGCGGGTGCGAGACTACCTCGCGGGCCGATTTGGCTGACCGAAGGTCAAGGGGACGGAGGCGTCCAGGGCGATCTCGGCGATGTTGAACCCGTACTCCCGAACCCGGAGGAGGCTGTCCATAACGATGCTTATGGCGTGAGCATTCTCCGGCTGATCCGCAGCCGAGATCTGGGCGAGCTCCAGGAGCCTGTCCCGAGGCTCCTTCTCCGCCAGCACCCGGTTAGCGAGCTCCGTGTCCCGCCGCTCGAACGCACGCACGGCCTGGAGGAGCACCTCCCGGGAGTGTCCGGCGAGCTCCTGGGTGCGCTCGGCGATGGTGGGAAGAAGCGGAGACCTAGGCCCAAGGCGGCTTGGGAGATCTTGACCGCGTGATCGGCAACCCGCTCGAGCTGATCGGCGACCGTGTGGTAGTGGAGGAACTGAAAGCGCGAAAGACCNACTTCCTCCTCCACAAGGAGGTCCCGCAGGAGCAGGGAGAACTGACGGGCCACCAGCAAAACCAACCTGTCCACATCCCCATCCCGCTCGATCACGTCCCGGGCGAGCTCTTCGTCCCGGGAGAGAAATGCGCCCGTGGCGTCGTCCAGCATGGCGACCGTGATGTCGAAGATGCGGTGGATCGACTGGTGGGCGGGGAAATCCTGCAGGTTCACGACGGAGTGGAGCACCACCGTCCCATGGGTCTCCTCCAGGATCTCCACCCCCACCAGCGACTGGGCGATCTCCCGGACCTGACGCCTTTGCTCCGGTCTGATCCTGTCCCCCACCACCTCGATCACGTCGTATCCGGCGATGTAGCGGGCGATGATGTCCCGCTCCAGGTGCACCTTGTCCCGGCCATCCATGGGGATGGAGCAGCGGTTGCGCCCCCGCACCCCCTCGGGAACGATCAGCAGGGTCCCCGCCTCGTTGGGCACCAGGGTGACGGTGTCCCCATGACCCACTCCCGCCGCCTCCGCCCATCCCTTGGGCAAGGTCACGAAATACGTCCCGCCCCCTGTGACCTGAACCCTGCGTTTGTACATCGTCCCTCCCTACATACTTTTGCTCATTCTATAGCACATGAGGGAAGGCACCAACCAAAAGGGCCTCAGAGGCGCTGCAGGAAGGAAAGACTGCTTTTCAGGCCTGCGTGGGTCTTGGCCTCGATCACGAGGAGGGAAGCCTGGGAAAGCAAGGGCCATGCCTTGGCAACGTCCACAACCCCCTCCCCAAGGGCCAGGTGCTCGTCGAGGCGGCCACGGTTATCGTGAAGGTGCACGGTGTGGATCAAGGGCATGAGCTCAGGCAAGAGCTCCAGCGCCCCTTCACCATAGGCGGTCCAGGCGTGGCCGAGGTCCAGCGTCCCCGCAAGACCGAGCTCAGAGAGCACCTCCCGCATGCGGGCCAGGTCCCAGAGATAGGCCCCGGGAAGCTGGGGGTCGTTCTCGAGACACAAGACCACCCCCAGGGCCTGGGCCCGCCCGTTAAGGCGGCGGATTGCCTCCAGGGCCTCCTCCCAAGGGGGCTCGTGAGGAGCGCCCATTAAAGGGCGGTAGCCTAGGTGAAAGGTGACGGAGCCCGCCCCGATTTCGGCAGCGAGCTCCAAGGCCGCCGCGATTTCACCCTCCGCCAGGGCGCGGACCTCTGGATGGGGCGACATGAGGTTCACGTCCGCCACCGGGGCATGGAGGGAGAGCACGAGGGCGTCCTTCTCCGCCAGCTCCTGCACCGCCTCCCGCTCCTNCCTCGACCAACCCCCGGGATGCCAAGGCGGTTCGCACAGGAACTCCACTCCGGAAAAGCCCATGACGCCTGCTTCCTCCAGTGCTTTCCGGGGAGGATGGGGATGGAAGGCGAGGCTGGAGGCAAGGACGACCATCTATCGCCTCTTGGCGAACTTCTCCTCCAGGGCGCGCTCCACACAGCGGGGCACGAACTTGGAGACGTCGCCCCCGTAGCGCTTCACTTCCTTCACGATGGAGGAGGAGAGGAAGGAATACTGGCCCGCGGTCATGAAGAACACCGTCTCGATGTCGGAATCGAGGTCTCGGTTCGTGAGGGCCATTTGGAACTCGTAATCGAAGTCCGAGGTTGCTCTCAGGCCCCGCACGATCGCCACCACCCCCAGGGACTTGGCACACTCGATGAGGAGTCCCGAGTAGGTGATCACCGGCACGTCCTCGATCCCCACCTCCCGCAGGGCCTCCTCCACTAGACGCCGACGATCCTCCGCAGAGAAAAGTGGCGCCTTGCGAGGGTTTTCCACCACGGCGATGGTGAGATGGTCGAACACCTTCCGGGCCCGCTGGACGATGTCCAGGTGCCCGTAGGTGATGGGGTCAAAGCTCCCAGGGTAAAGGGCAGCGCGCACTAGCTCACCTCCACATGGGCCTTGCCCAGACGCTCAAGGCGGGCCGCCGACGGCCCCACTAGGGCCAGCGCTGCGGTCTCCGGCCTGAGGAACTTGGCAGCAAGCTCCCGCACTTCCTCCGGGGTCACGGCCATAAGCCGCCGCTCTACCTCGGGGATGGGCACGATCTCAAGGCCCAGGGCCGCGTTCGTCCCGAGGCGAAACATCCTGCCCCCGGGATCTTCAAGCCCGAGCAGGAACCCGCCCCGCAGCCGCTCCACCGCCCGGGCAAGCTCCTCTGGGGAAGGCGGGGTCTGGGTCATGGCCTTGATCTCCTGCCAAACGATCTCGAGCACCTCGGGAAGGCGCTTTTCCTCGGTGGCCGCGTAGATCATGAGGGCGCCGGCATCGGTGTAGTAAGCGGTATTCGCAAACACCGTGTACACAAGGCCCCGCTCCTCCCGCACCCGCTGGAAGAGCCGCGAGCTTACCCCGCCACCGAGCAGAGTGGAGAGAACTTCGAGCCCGTACCGTTCCGGAGCCCCAGCCTGGACCGTGGGAAAGCCCAACATGAGGTGTACCTGCTGGATCTCCCGCTCCGTCAGCGCCAGCCCCGCCTGGGGGAAGGGCCGGCTCCGCTCAGGTAGTGCCCCGTCTACCTCGGCAGGCCAAAACCGCTCCGCACAGGTGATGAGCTCCTCAGGCCGAAGCCTACCGCTCGCCACCAACACGGTACAGGCGGGGCGGTAGTGACAGCGGAAGAACTCCCACAAATCCTCTGCTTTAAGGCTCGCCACCGCCTCGGCCGTCCCCAGGATGGGTCGCCCCAAGGGATGCCCCTCCCCCCAGAGTCGCTGGGAGAGGAGCCGCAAGACCACGTCCTCAGGGTTGTCCTCCGCCCCCCGGATCTCCTCCAGCACCACCGCCCGCTCCCGCTCTAGGTCCTCCGGGGAGAGCTTGGGCTCGGTGAGCATCTCCCCCAGCACCCCCAGGGCGGTGTCGAGGCCCTCCGTGAGCACGGTGGTGTAGTAGAAAGTGCTCTCCTTCCCGGTGGCACCGTTGAGGTTGCCTCCCAGGGAATCTATGGCCTGGGCGATCTCAAGGGCACTGCGTCGGGCAGTGCCCTTGAAGACCATGTGCTCGAGGAAGTGCGCGAGCCCTCCCTTCCCCGGGGGGTCATCCCGGCTCCCGGCCCGCACCCACACCCCTACGGCCACGGAGCGCACCCGCTCCATGGGCTCCACGAGCACATACAGTCCGGAGGGCAGGCGGTGGGCGTAAAGGCCCGGGTAGAGCTCCTTCATGTATCGGCGCCCTCGATCCGGACCGGCCCTTTGGGGACCACGCGTTTGAGCTTGTAGCGACCCTGCTCGTCGATCTCCACGATCTCGACGAGCATCTTGTCGCCCTTCTTGGCGATCTTACGGGGGTCGGCCTTCTCCCCCAGGCGCGTCTTGTGCACCAGTCCCCGCACGCCCGGGGCGATCTCGACGAACACCCCGTAGTCCACCACGTTGGTCACCTTGCCGGGCAGAATGTCACCCACTTTGAGGGTAGGCTTCTCTCGCACCAACTTGAGCCGGGGCCGGCCGGAGTCGTCGGTTCCGATCACCTCCACGGTGACTTCGTCCCCAACCTTGACGATGTCCTCCACCTTCTCCACGTAGCCGTCGGCGAGGTTGGAGATGTGGATGAGGCCGTCAACACCGGGTTTGAGCTCGACGAAGGCCCCGAAGGGCACGATCCTGACCACTTTGCAGCGCAGGACCTGCCCCACCTCGAGCTCCTCGGTGAGCTCCTCCACCATCTTGCGGGCGCGGGCCACGGCCTCGGCCGAATCGCCGGCGATCTTGATCAGACCGTCGTCCTCGATGTCGATCTGAGTTTCGGTCTCCTCTTGGATCTTGCGGATGGTGCGACCACCAGGGCCAATGACGAGGCCGATCTTCTCCGGGTTGATACGGATGACGTCGAGGGTGGGGGCATACGGGGAAAGGTGCGGTCGCGGTGCGGGCAGGGCCTCCTCCATGAGCTCGAGGATCTTCATGCGGGCCTCTCGGGCCTGGGACAACGCCTCCCGCATAAGATCAGCAGAGATGCCCCCCATCTTGACGTCGAGTTGGAAGGCAGTGACCCCCTCCCTCGTCCCGGCGACCTTGAAGTCCATGTCCCCGAAGTGGTCCTCCAAGCCCAGGATGTCGGTGAGGATGACCTGTCGGCCGTTCTCACCCGTCACCAGACCCATGGCCACTCCAGCCACNGGGCGCTTGATGGGGACGCCGGCNTCCATCATCGCCAGGCACCCCGAGCACACGGAGGCCATGGATGAAGAGCCGTTGGACTCCAGGATCTCGGACACCACCCGGATGATGTAGGGGAACTCCTCCTCCGGCGGGACCACCGCCTGCAGAGCTCCCTCTGCCAGGTGCCCATGGCCAATCTCCCGCCGGGAGGGCGGCCCCATACGGCCCGCCTCGCCCACGGAGAAGGGTGGGAAGTTGTAGTGCAGCATGAACCGCTTCAGCCCCTCCTCCATCATGAGGTCGATGATCTGGGCGTCACGGCGGGTAGCGCCCAGGGTACAGGTGCCCAGGGACTGGGTCTCGCCCCGGGTGAACAGAGCCGACCCGTGCACCCGAGGCAGGATCCCTACTTGGATNGAGATGGGCCTTAGCTCGTCCGGACGGCGCCCGTCCATGCGCTCGCCCAGCTCCAGGATCGACCAGCGGGCGAACTCGCGGTACACGTCGTCGAAGACGGCCTTGGCCAGGGTCTCGATCCGCTCCTTGTCCTCCTCCGGCCACCGCTCGGCCACTGCCTGGGCGGCCTCCTCGGCCATGGCCTCGGCCAGGCGCTCGCGGGCCTTCTTATTGGGCGCTGCCTTGAGCTCCGGGAGGCGATCCCAGACCAGCTCCTTGACCTGTTCGTAGACCTTCTGTTCCTCCTCTGAGGGAGCCTCGGGCACCCGCTTCTCCACCTGATGACGAGCGGCAAACCGCTCCTGAAGCTCGATGAGCTCCCGGATCACCTCGTGGGCGGCCCCGATGGCCTCGATGACCTTCTCCTCGGGGACCTCCCGCATATGTCCCTCCACCATGGTGACGGTGGATTTCGTTCCGGCCACGGTGATGTCCATCTCGCCCTCGGCGAGCACTTCGTCGGGCGGGTTCACCACCACCTCGCCGTCTCGCATCCCCACTTTGACCCCGGCGATGGGGCCTTGGAAGGGAGCGGGCGAGATGAGCAGGGCCGCCGAAGCCCCCACCATGGCCGCGATCCCGGGCGGGCAGTCCTTCTCCGCCGACAGGACCGTGGCCACGATGTGCACCTCTTCCTTGTATCCCTTCGGGAAAAGCGGCCGGATGGGCCGGTCGATCAAGCGAGCGGAAAGGATGGCGGCGTCCGAGGGCTTGCCCTCGCGCTTGAAGAAGCCGCCCGGGATCTTCCCTCCCGCGTAGAACTTCTCCTCAAAATCCACCCGCAAGGGGAAGTATCCGATGTCCTGCTCCAGCGGGCGAACGACGACCGTGGCCAGGACCTTAGTGTCCCCCCACGTCACGAGCACAGCGCCATCGGCTTGCCTTGCCATGGCGCCGCTTTCAAGCTTGAACTTTTTACCAGTTACTTCAGCTTCTTCTACCACGTGCATTCCTTACACACCTCTGATGCCCAGTTCTTGAATGAGCCGGGCGTATCGGCGCGGGTCCTCTTGCTTGAGATACCGGAGAAGCCTCCGCCTTTGGCCCACCATAAGATAAAGCCCCCGCCGGGAGTGAAAGTCCTTCTTGTGCTCCTTCAGGTGCTCGGTGAGCCGGGAGATGCGCTCCGTGAGGAGCGCGATCTGAACCTCGGGAGAACCCGTGTCGCCTGGATGGCGAGCGAACTTCTCGATGATCCGCTGTTTCTCTTCCTGTGTAAGCGCCATCTGCCACCTCCAATCGCCCGTCCCCGAGCGGGCGCTCGCCCGGGAAGGGTTCTAGCGGAACCGACGGGCCCGCTTCCGACACTCGGCGATGACCTTCTCTTCATCCAGGGTGAAAAGCTCCCCATCGAGGAAGAGAGGCCTCCCGTCCACGAAGACGCCCACAACATCCGCCCCGTGGGCGGCATAGACGAGGTCCCCTAGCGGGTTGTGACCGGGGCACATGTGCACCCTATCCAGGGCAACCAGCACCCCATCTGCCCGTCGTCCTTCCTCAATTGTACCCAACTCCCTCCCCTGGCCAAGGGCCTGGGCACCCCGGCAGGTGGCAAGCGCCAGGGCCTCCGAGGCCGGCAAGGCCTCTGGATCCCAGGTCTTGAGCTTGGCGAGGAGGGCCGCGAGCCGCATCTCCTCCACCATATCCAGATCCCCGGCCGACCCAGCTCCGTCCGTCCCCAACGCTACGTTCACCCCGGAGGCGAGCATCTCCGTCACCGGGGCGATGCCGCAGGCGAGTTTGGCGTTGGAGGTGGGGCAGTGGACTGCACTGGCGGCGTGGGCGGCCAGGATCTCCATGTCCTTCTCCGTGAGATGCACGCAGTGGGCGGCGATCACCGGGACGGAGAACACGCCCAACTCCTCCAGCCATTGGGCCGGGGAGCGACCATGCTGGGCCCGAAACCGCTCTACCTCCTCTTTCGTCTCGGCAAGGTGCGTGTGGATTGGGACCTTGAGCTCCCGCGCGAGCTTCACCGCCTCCCGCCAAACCTCCGGACCACAGGTGTAGGGGGCATGGGGGGAAAGGGCCGCCCGGATGCGCCCGTCGGCCTTGCCGTCCCAAGCCCGGGCGAAGGCCTCCGCCTTCTTGAGCTCCGGCTCAATGCGATCCTCCGTGGGGGCGATGATCCCGTAGGAGAGCAGGGCCCTGAGGCCGGCCTCCTCCACCGCCTGGGCCACCTCCTCCATGAAAAAGTACATGTCGATGAAGGCCGTGGTGCCCGAGCGGATCATCTCGGCCAGGCCCAGAAGCGAGAACCAATACACGTCCTCGGCGGTGAGCTTCCGCTCGGCGGGCCAGATCTTCTCCTCGAGCCACCGCATCAAGGGGAGGTCGTCGGCCAGGCCCCGGAACAGGGTCATGGCAAGATGTGTATGGGCGTTCACGAACCCGGGCACGAGCAGCCGGCCCTCTCCTTCGATCACCCGGTCGAAGTCCCCGCTCGCCCCGCCCCCTTCCACCACGGCGGCGTACCGCCGCCCCTCTATGACCACGTCCGCCTTGGGGATGACCCCCTCTTCCGGCCTGCGAATAACTGAAACCCCACGGATTACGATGCGCATACAGGCAGTATAAACCTACCCTCCTCCCTTCGGCCAATCGCGCTATCATGGAGCGTGGCCGAAGGCAGATGGGCCGAGGACATCGCGTGCCAGTACCTCCGCGCCAAGGGCTACCTGATCGTGGCCAGGAACTGGCGCTGGCGGGGAGGGGAAGTGGACATCGTGGCCAAGGACGGGGAGACCCTGGTGTTCGTAGAGGTCAAAGGGCGCCGCGGGAGGGCATTCGGCGCCCCCGAGGAAGCCGTGGATCACCGCAAGCGCTGGCACCTGTGGCGCAGCGCCCTCGCCTTCCTGGGACCACNGGCAGGTGAAGTGCCGGTCCGGTTCGACGTGGTGGCGGTGGGGCCGGACGGGGTCCGGCACATCCAAGAAGCCTTCGGAAAAGAGGATGTTCGCCAAGGTAGTTAGCGGCACCCCTTACGGAGTGGAAGCGCGTTTGGTGGAGGTTCAATGCGATGTAGGGCCGGGCCTGCCCGGCTTCGCCATCGTGGGCCTGCCGGAGAAAGAGGTGACCGAGGCCCGGGAGCGGGTGCGGTCGGCCATCCGCAACGTGGGACTCCCCTTCCCGGGCCTGCGCATCACGGCCAATTTGGCCCCAGCGGACCTCAAGAAGGAGGGGGCAGGGCTCGATCTCGCCCTGGCCGTGGCCCTNCTCCTCGCCACCGAGGAGATCCCGGAGGAAAGGGCACAGGGGCTCGTGTTCTTCGGGGAGCTGGCCCTGGACGGGGAACTCCGACCGGTGCGGGGGACATTGGCGGTGGCCCTGGCCGCAGGGGAGGCAGGCCTCTCCGGGATGGTGGTGCCCGAGCCTTCCGCTCCGGAGGCTGCCCTGGTGGAAGGGCTCTCCGTCTACCCGGTGCGGGACCTCTCCCAGGCGGTCGCGTTCCTGCGAGGAGAACGCGACATCCCCCCGGCGCAAAAAGCAATTCCAGAAGAGGAACCGCCCTGCTGGCTTGACATGCGGCTCGTGCGGGGCCAGGAGCACGCCCGTCGGGCCCTGGAAATCGCGGCCGCCGGCGGCCACAACATGCTCATGGTGGGGCCCCCGGGGGCGGGGAAGTCGCTCTTGGCCCGCTGCCTCCCCGGGATCCTCCCGCCCCTTTCCTTCGAGGAATCCCTGGAAGTGACCCGGATTTACTCAGTGGCCGGCCTCCTTCCCCCGGGGAGATCCCTCATGCGCTTTCGCCCCTTCCGGGCACCGCATCACACCGTCTCCTACGCCGGGATGGTGGGAGGGGGCCACGGGGTCCCCACCCCGGGGGAGATCACCCTCGCTCACCACGGGGTGCTGTTCCTGGACGAACTCCCCGAGTTCGATCGCAAGGTCCTNGANGCGCTGCGCCAGCCCCTTGAGGACCGCAGGATCTCGGTGGTCCGGGCGGGAATAGCGGTGACCTTCCCCGCCTCCTTCACCCTGGTGGGGGCGATGAACCCTTGTCCCTGTGGACATCTGGGGGATCCGCTGCGTCCCTGCCGCTGTCGCCCCCACGAGATCACAAGCTACCGAAAGCGCATCTCCGGGCCGTTCCTGGACCGAATCGACCTGTTCGTCCAGGTGCCCCGGCTCACCAAGGAAGAGCTGCTGGGGGATGGAAGCGGCGAGCCATCCAAGTCGGTACGGGCCAGGGTGGCCGAAGCGCGGGAGCGACAAAGGGAGAGGCTTCAGGGTAAGGCCAACACCAACGCGGAAATGGGACCGGAGGAAGTGGAAGGGCTGGAACTTGAACCCGCGGCCAAGCGACTTTTGGCCCGGGCCATCGACCACTTCNCCCTTACCGGAAGGGGCTACGTGCGCGTGCTCAAGGTAGCCCGCACCATTGCGGACCTGGCCAGTGCAGATATCATCGGCGCTGAACACCTGGCGGAGGCCCTGCAATACCGGGCGTTCGAGGAGGAGGGTACAGCGTGAGAAGCAGCATGTGGTGTTTTCTTTTGATCTCCCTAATCACGCTTTTCGGTGTCGGGGCAGCGTGGGCCCAACAGCCGTTCGTGGTCAGCCGCATCGAAATCGTAGGCAACCAAAACATCCCCACACATGAGATCCTGAAAGCGGTGGGATTCCGGGCCGGGGACACCGTGGACGCGGCCCAGGTGCGGGAAGCCGCCCAGGCCATCGAGGACCTCGGGTACTTTGCCAAGGTGACCCCCGAGCTGGCGGTGGAAGAGGGTGAGGTGGTGGTGCGCTTCAAGGTGGTGGAATACCCGAAGATCAAGCACATCACCCTGCTCGGGGTCCCCAAGATCGACTCCGCCGGAAAGACGTTGTGGGCGATCCTACGCGAGTGGTTCTCTTCTCCCCAGGTGTCGGAAAGCAAAATCCGCTCGATCCTCAAAGAGCACGAGATCCGGGNGGGAAAGGTTTTGAACAAGGCCAAGCTCGAAAAGGCCCTTGAGGAGATCCTGGAGGAATACCGCAAGAAGGACCTAGCCACGGTGCAGATCGGCCAGGTGATCCCCGGCGAGGACCTCACCATTGAGATCCAAGAGCTCCCGGTTCTCGGCCATCGNTTCGCGGGCCTCATCACCGTGCCCGAGGAGGTAGCCCGGGAGATGATCACCGTGCCGGTGGGGGAGGTGGGCCGCTACTCCCAGATCCAAAGCTCCCTCATGCGTCTGGCCCGGTCGATCTACTTCTCCCAGGTGAACGTGGTGCCAGAGCTCGGGGAAGGCGGGGTATGGCTCAAATGGGAGCTGACCGAGCGGATACTACTCCCTGAGCCGGCCGAGGTACGCGCGATAGAGCTCGTGGGGGTGGAGGCATTGCCACTCGACCTCCTGATCGCCCGCATCGGCCCCCTCCCCGCGGGGACCGCCACCAACTACGACGTGCTCCGGGCCCTGGCCAGGGTCAACGACTACTACCGGCGGGAAGGCTACTTCATGGTGAACTTCGCCCCCCAAGGCTTGGAAGATGGGATCCTGCGCGTACGCGTCCTGGAAGGGCGGATCGCCGAGATCCGGATCCAGGGCAACCACCGCACCCAAGCGCAGGTCATCCGCAAGGTATNGAAGCTCAATGAGGGCGACTTCCTAACCGAAGCCCGGTTCACCGCCGCCCGCCAGGCCCTCATGTCCCTAGGCTACTTCAGCGACGTNACGCTGGAGCCTGNCTGGGTGGACGAGGAACTCGTCCTCACGGTGACGGTCAAAGAACTCACAAAGCTGGGGAGCATTCGCGGCTCCATGAGCCTGGCGCCAAAAGGAGGCGGGCTGGTGGGGAACCTCGAGTACGCCCAGAAGAATATCTTCGGCACCGCTCAAGACCTCAGCCTGTCGCTGTCTCGCGGGCTCACTAGCGAGGGCTCCACCACCTGGAACCTGGGGTACCGCGGGCACGCATTCCCCGTTTACGACCTGGTAGGTTTGGACTTCTATCGCAAGGAGACCCCACAGGATGAGGGGGCCAAGATCACTTTGGGAGGAAGCGCCACCCTCGCTTATCCCGTCGCTCATTACCTGGACTTCACGTTCACCTTCACCAGCGAGCAGGCCTGGCTCTCGCCGGAAAGGGAGCCCCTTGAGCCCCGCACCTCCATCAAACTGGGCCTGGCCCTCGACAGCCGTGACAACCCGTTCTTCCCCCGCCGGGGGAACGCGGGGCACATCGCCATAGAAAAGGCGGGCACGTTCGCGCCCGGGGTCGAGTATCTCTCCCTGGAGGGCGAGCTTGCCCGGTACTTCCCCCTCGACATCGCTACCCCTGTGGGTGAAGGCCGGGCCGCGTTCGCCCAGAGGGCTCTTGTCCAGATCGGCCTTGGCCTGCCCGAGGACTACCTGTTCGAGCTCGGGGGAGCCCGGTCGGTGCGGGGGGCACAAAAGGTCTTCACCGACCGGCTGTGCCTACTGAACACAGAACTCCGGTTCGAGCTTGCCCAGGGGTTTTCCCTGGCCCTGTTCTGGGATCTGGGCGCTGATCTGAGCGGGCCAAACACGATCAAGGCCTCAGCGGGGATAGAACTCGCCGTCTACATCGGGGGCATGTTCGTGCGCATCGACATGGCCTGGCCCAACGACCGCCCCTGGACTTGGGTGCCGGCCTTCGAGTTCGAGATGAGCCCGATGTTTTGAGGTATGATGGGCGCGCGTTTCGGCCAATCATAAGGAGGCAGGATAGTATGAAGAAAAGCACGATCGTAGCGGTACTGGTGGGGGGACTCGTGCTCGGGTTCCTCGGCGGTCTGGTAGGGGGTGTGCTGTTTTCCAAAGGAGAGGATACTTCCGCGCTAGAATCCCGCATCTCCTCAGTGGAAACAAGCATCTCGTCTTTACAGAAAAAGGTGGATAACTTGGCGCAGAGCCCCGGCCTCAAGGTCGGCTACGTGGACGCCGAGAACCTGTTCATCCGCGTGTTCCTCACCCAGGTGGAATCAGAACGCCAGGCGATGGCAAAGAAACAGCAGGAAATCCGTGAGCTCCAGGCCAAGTACCTCCAGGGACAACTTACCCAAGACCAATATCAACAAGAAGCTGCCAAACTCCAGGTGGAGCTCCTCCAGACCCAGCTCAACGTGGACCTCTCCATGTTGGACAAGATGATCGCCTCCCCGGGATTCACCAACTTCCGAGCCGACCTCGAACGCATCCGGGAGCAAGCCCGTCCCATCGAGGATGAGGTCCAAAACCTGATTCAAAACGCCCAAGTCGGCATCGTGGACATGGAAGGATTCCTGGCCCAATACCAGCAGCTCCAGTCTGCGTTCCAGCAGTTGGATCAGCTCCTCACCCAAGCGGCGGCGGCCAAGATCGTGGAGATCGCCCAGCAGGTCGCAAAGGAAAAGGGATTCGACCTCCTGCTCCGGAAGAAGGACGTCCTCATCTACCGGAACGAGGACACGATCATCGACATCTCGGGCGACGTGGAGACGCGCCTTTGGAACCTGTTCCCGCCTAAATCCTAAATGGACATCGAGGCCCTGAAGCGGCGGCTGCCGCTCGGCTACCCCTACCTCCTTATCGACCGGGTCCTGGAGCGTGGGGAGGAGGAGGTCGTGACGCAGAAATGCGTCACGATCAACGAGCCGTACTTTCAGGGCCATTTCCGGCCACCCTACCCCTCAGTCATGCCGGGCACCATGATCCTGGAGGGGATGGCCCAAACGGCGGGCTTGCTCCTTCCCGAAGGGGAGCTGGCGATGCTCGCCGCAGTGGAACGGGCCAGGTTCCACCGCCCAGTGGTACCCGGAGACCGGATCACGTTCCGGGCCCGGCTCCTGCGTCGCCGGGCGGTCGTCCTCCGGGCCCAGGTCCGGGCCGAGGTGGAGGGGAAGCTCGTCGCCGAGGCTGTAATCACCCTGATGGGAGGCGGAGATGTGGGAAAGGCTGATTGAGTCCGTCCCCAACGTCTCAGAAGGGCGTAACCAAAACATCATCGAGGCCATCGCCGAGGCGATCCAGAAGGTAGACCNGGTGCGGCTCCTGGACATAGACCCCGACCCCGATCACAACCGCACCGTCTACACCTTTGTGGGGGAGCCGGAAGGGGTGCGCAAAGCGATCCTGGCCCTGTTCGAGGCCGCCCTGCCCCGGATCGACCTCCGGACCCATCGGGGCGAGCATCCCCGCATGGGGGCAGTGGACGTGGTGCCGCTGGTCCCGGTCCGGGGGGTAACGATGGAGGAGTGCGTGGAGCTCTCCCGGCGCTTGGGCCAGGAGATCTGGGACCGGTTCCGGGTACCTGTTTACCTGTACGAGGAGTCGGCCACCCGGCCCGAGCGGCGAGACCTGGCGCAGATCCGCAAAGGCGAGTTCGAGGGCTTTCCCGAGAAGATACAGCAGCCCGAGTGGGCCCCGGACTTCGGGAAGCCCGCCGTCCACCCCACTGCCGGTGTCACCGCCGTGGGGGCGCGGGAGTTCCTCATCGCCTTCAACGTGAACCTCGGTACCTCGGACCTCAAGGTCGCCAAGGCCATCGCTAAGGCGGTGCGGGGCTCCTCCGGGGGCCTGCGCTACGTCAAGGCCTTGGGCTTTGAGCTCGCCGAGCGGGGCATAGTCCAGGTCTCCATGAACCTGACCAACTACAAGAAGACCCCCATCCCCCGGGTCCTGGAGCTGATCAGGCGGGAGGCCGCCCGCTACGGGGTGGCGGTGGTGGGCTCGGAGATCGTGGGCATGGTCCCCCAGGCCGCCCTGGACCAGGTGGTCGAGTATTACCTATCACTCGAGCGCTTTTCCCCGGAGATGGTACTGGAGCGAAGGATACAGGAGACCCTCGGCCCCTGATGAACTGGTCCCTCCCCTTCCGCAAGCTCGCGATCCTGGGCCTGGGCCGCACCGGCCGGGCCCTTGTCTCTTCTTTGGCCCCGCTTGGGCTTTCCCTCTTCCTCTCCGAGGCCCGCCACCTATCCGAGGAAGAGCAAGCCTTTCTCGCGGAGTGCGGAGTGGCCTGGGAAGAGGGGGGGCANACNGAGCGTGTCCTCGCAGCGGACCTCATCGTCCCCAGCCCCGGGGTCCCCTNCCACTCCCCCGTCCTTGAGGAGGCCCGGGCCCGGGGGATCACCGTCTGGTCGGAGCTGGAGCTCGCCTTCCGCCTGGCGCGGCCCGAGCCCTTGATCGCCGTGACCGGCACCAATGGGAAGTCCACCACCTGCGAGCTCGTGGGGGCGATCCTGCGGGCAGGGGGGCTTTCCCCGGTCGTGGCGGGCAACATCGGCCAACCTGCCATCTCCACCGTGGAGGAGGTGGAGGGGCGCCCTTGGGTGCTGGAGGTAAGCTCGTACCAGCTCGAGTGGACGGAGGGCTTCCGTCCTCGGGTCGCGGTGTGGCTCAACTTCGCCCCTGACCATCTGGACCACCACGGGAGCCTGGCCGCTTATTTCGCGGCCAAGGCCAGGATCCTCGCCCGCCAAACCCCGGAGGACACCGCAGTCCTTCCCCCGGAGCTGATCAGTCGCCTCTCCCCTCGGGCCCGAGTGGTGGACTACACGACCACGTCCCTCCCTCCCGGCTGGGGGGAGGGGCTTCCCGAACACCTCCTCTCCGACCTCAAGGCAGCGTGGGCCGCGGCCTGCGCCGCGTTCCCCGAGCTCGAAAGCCATCCCCCGCCCTTCGCCGCTGTGGCGCCGTCCCTCCGCCAGCCCCACCGCCTGGAACCCGTGGGGNAGCACCGCGGCATCGCGTTCATAAACGACTCCAAGGCCACCAATGCCCACGCCACCTGTGCCGCCTTGGGAGCGATCCCAGGTCCCGTCGTCCTCATCCTGGGGGGACGCCACAAGGGAGCAGGGTACGAGGAGCTCAAGTCCCTCCTTTTAGAGAAGGTGCGGTGCTGCGTGCTCATCGGCGAGTCACAGGATTTCTTCGCCGGGCTCCTCTCCTCCTGGGGGATCCCCTACGAGCGAGCGAGGGACCCCTTGGACGCCCTGCGGCGGGCGTTCGCCCACGCCCGGCCGGGTGACACCGTGCTCCTTTCCCCCGCTTGCGCTAGCTTCGATCAGTTCCGCGATTTCACCCACCGCGGCCAGGCCTTCCGGGAGGCATTCCGCCAGCTGTCCCTCCCTGAGGCCCCTTCCGTCCCCTAGACCCCGGACAGCCCGCACCGGGCCCCCTGACCCATTGGCTGCCCTGGGGCCTCCCTGGTCCTTCCTCGCGAGGGACACGTGCACCACACTCCCTTCCGGAGGTGGCCGTGGAGAGCCTGGAAGGGCGGATTTTGATCGCCGTCGCGTTCTTGCTGTTCTTTGGCCTTCTGTTCGTCTACTCCGCCAGTTTTCCACTGGCCGAGCGCCTGTATGGCGATCCGTTCGCGTTNCTGNTGCGCCAGTGCCTGGGGGCAGGACTCGGCCTCCTCCTCCTCCTCGTCCTGTGGCGAGTTGACTACCACCTGTGGGAAAAAATAGACGACCTTTTGCTTTTAGGCGTGTTCTTCCTTTCCCTCCTCACCCTCTTCCCGGGCATCGCCCAGGGACAGCGATGGCTCAAGCTCGGACCTTTCACGTTTCAGCCCACGGAGCTGGGGAAGCTGGCCCTGGTGCTCTACGTCTCCGGCTCNCTGGTCCGGCGGGGGGAGCGTATCCGTTCTTTCCGAGAGGGGATCGCTCCTTATCTCTGCGTGCTGGGGGCATTCGGGCTCGTGCTCGCCCTGCAGCCGGACTTCGGGATGTTGGTCCTCTACGCGACCCTTACGGCCTTCCTCCTCTGGGTAGGCGGCGTGCCGCTGCGCCCCCTGCTGGCCACGGCCGCCGCGCTCTTGCCCCTGGGGGGGCTTCTGCTCCTCGCCGCCCCGTATCGACTGGGGAGGCTGCTCGCCTTTCTGAACCCGGCTGGCTACCGGGACACCTACGGCTACCAGGTGTACCAGTCCATGATGGCCATCGGGGCCGGGGGGGTTTTCGGCCGGGGCTTGGGCGCCTCCCGGGCAAAGCTNTTCTACCTTCCGGCCGCCCACAACGATTTCGCCTTCGCCGTGGTGGCGGAGGAAACCGGGCTCATCGGGGCCCTCATTCTCATTGGCCTCCTCACCTGGTTGGTGNTGTTGGGGTTCAAGGCCGCCCTGCGAGCGCCGGACCGGCTCGGCACCCTCTACGCCCTGGGGACGTCCTTCCTGCTCGCCTTTCAGGCCCTGCTCAACCTGGGGGTGGTGGTCGGGGTGCTGCCCGTGACCGGGCTCACGTTGCCCTTCGTGAGCTACGGTGGCTCCTCCCTCGCCATCACCCTGGGCCTGTCCGGACTTCTCTTGGGGATCTCCCGCCGGGCGGAGCGCACTCAAGCCGCGCTCGCCCCGTCCCAGGAGGTGGCCCGGTGAGGATCCTCGTAGCGGCAGGGGGGTCAGGCGGGCACGTTTACCCTGCCCTGGCAGTGCTCGAGGAGTTACGGGGNATGGGGCGTCTCGCAGCAGCTGCCTGGGTGGGGACTCCCCACGGCATAGAGTCCCGCATCCTGAAGGCTTACCCCTGGATAAAGTTTTACCCCCTCCCCTGCCGGGGGCTGGATCGGGAGCGACCCTGGACCTGGCCCGCAGCCCTCGCCGCGGCCGGAACAGGGCTCTTCCNCGCCGCGGGTATCCTACGTGAGTTCCAGCCCCATGTGGTGCTGGGGATGGGCGGATATCCCTCCTTCGCCCCGGTCTTGGCAGCAGCGCTCCTCGGCATCCCCACCGCCATACACGAGCAGAACGCACACATGGGCCTGGTGAACAGATTACTTTCCCGGCTCGCCACCCGGGTCCTCCTCTCCTTCCCNGACACCGCCGGCGCCCCGACAAGGGCCCGCAAAGTGCGCGTCACCGGGAANCCCGTGCGCAGGAACTTCCTCGCGAGGAGAAAACCCCTGCCCGAAGCCCACGAGCTCCTGGTGATGGGAGGATCGCAAGGGTCCCGGACCCTGATCGAAGCGGCCCTGCGGGCGGCCCCTGCTCTGGCCAGGCTCCCCGACCTGCACCTGCGGCTCTTGGTGGGAAGGGCAGCGGCCCCCGACCAGGTGGCGGAGCGCCTCAAGGCACTGGGGATTTCCCAGGCCGAGGTGGCCGCCTACACCGACCGGATGGAGGAGGCGCTCGCTCGAGCGCGGCTAGTGGTGGCCCGGGCAGGGGCCACCACAGTGGCAGAGCTCGCGGCCGCGGGCCGTCCCGCCATCCTCATCCCCTGGAGCGGAGCCGCGGCCGACCACCAGCGGGGAAACGCGGAGACGTTGGCCCGGGCAGGCGGGTGCCTCCTGATCCCCGAAAAGGAGCTTCAACGCATGGACCTGGGGGACCTGATCGCAAAACTATGGCGTGATGAGGAACGGCTGCGACGGATGGCCCAGGCGGCGGAGAAGGCGGCCCGCCCGGATGCCGCCCGCCGGGTGGCCTTGGAGCTCTTGGACCTGGCAAAGGGGAAAACATGACGGAACTCGGCACGATGGCACATCTCGTTGGCATCGGAGGCGAAGGCATGGCCGCCCTGGGCCACCTCCTCCTCCAGGCCGGCATCGACGTCTCCGGCTCGGACATCCGCCCCTCCTCCAGGCTCGCCGAGCTCCGAGAAAGCGGGGCCCACGTAAGGGTTGGACATCGCCCCGATGCCATCCCCGCCGGTACCGGACTCGTGATCTTCTCCTCGGCCGTGCCCCCGACCAACCCCGAGCTCCGCGCGGCGAGGTCCTCGGGCATCCCGATCCGGCCACGCCTGTGGGCCCTTGGAGAGCTCCTCCGGAACAGAAGGCTGGTGGCGGTAGCAGGGACCCACGGCAAGACCACCACCACCACCTGGATCGCCCACCTCCTGCACACCATAGCCGGGGAGGGGGGCCACTACATCGGGGCGGAGGTCCCGGGCTTTCCCTCAGCTGTCTTGGGCCGAGGTCCCTTCGTGTTGGAGGTGGACGAGTCCGACGGGCTGTTTACCTCCCTTAAGGCCGATGTCGCCGTCATCACCAACGTGGATGCGGACCATCTGGGCACCTACGGGGGCTATGGAGGGCTCCTCAAGGCGTTCGCCTATTTCGTGGGCCGGGCGAGGAAGGTAGCCCTGTGCACAGATGACCCCGGGGCCACAAACCTATTGGCCATCCGGCCCGATGCCCTGACGTTCGGGCTGGCGCCCGAGGCCGCGATCAGGGCCCGAGGGCTCGTGCACAAAAGAAGCCAGGTCGCCTTCGAGGTCTGGTTCCAGGGGAAGCCCGTGGGGGAGGTGAAACTTCCGGCACCGGGGGAACACAACGTGCGCAATGCCCTGGGGTCGCTGGCCGCTGGGGTCCTGTTGGAGCTCCCCCTCCCGGAACTCTGCTCCGCCCTGAGCCGTGCCCCGCGGCCCCGGAGAAGACTCGAGGTGCTAGAGGAAAACGGATATCTCGTGGTGGACGACTACGCCCATCATCCCAAGGAGCTCGCGGCGGGCCTTGCCGCCTTGCGGTCCGGTTGGCCCAGGCGGCGTATCGTGGCGATATTTCAGCCCCACCGCTACTCCCGCACCGCCCGCCACGCGGAGGCGTTTGGACGTGTCCTCGCCAGCGCGGACCGCGCGGTGGTCACTGACATCTACCCGGCCTTTGAGACCCCGATCCCCGGGGTGAGCGGGGCCTGGGTGGCGGAGGCGGCCAAAGGCGAGGGGGGTTGGGCAACCTACCGGGCCACCCTTCCGGAGGCGATGGAGGCGGCGGCGGACCTGATCAGGCCTGGGGACGTGGTGGCGTGCTTTGGGGCGGGTGACATATGGCGACTGGCACGGGAAATGGCCCACGGGCTCTCCTCCGGCTCTTAGGGGACCTCCCAGGCCAGCTGCACCCTGAAGTCCCCCTGTCCTCCCTCACCAGCTTCCGCATCGGGGGGCCAGCCTGGGCGGTGTTCCGCCCCCGCGGGACCGCGGCCTTGGTCGAAGCGGTGGCCAGGGCCAGGGCCCTCGGCGTGCCCTGGCGTCTTCTGGGCGGCGGCTCAAACGTCCTGTTCCCCGACCAGGGGTTTCCAGGGCTCGTCATCCTGACCTCAGCCCTGGCGTCCCTGAGCGAGGCTGAGGGGCTGCTTGTGGCCGAGGCAGGCGTCCCCCTCTCCCACCTGGCCAACCGGGGGTTCACGTTCCTCGCCGGCATCCCCGGCACCGTAGGGGGAGCGGTGGCAATGAACGCTGGCACCCGCTACGGGACCATCGGGGAGCAGGTGGCCTGGGTGGAAGTCCTTCTCCCGGACGGGCGTCTCGCCACCCTGCCGCCTGAAGCTTGCTCTTTCTCCTACCGGGACTCCCGGCTGCGTCGCCTGGGGCTCCCCATCCTGCGGGTGGGCCTTAGGCCCGGACAATTCCCACCCCTTAAGGAAATCCTGGCCGACCGCCAGGCCACGCAGCCCCTCGGCTTNCCCTCCGCCGGCTGCGTGTTCCGCAACCCCCGGGAGGCCCCCGCCGGCTGGCTGATCGACCGGGCTGGCCTCAAGGGGACCCGGGTGGGAGACGCGGTCGTCTCGCCTCACCACGCCAACTTCATCTGTAATCTAGGCCGGGCCCGGGCGACCGAGGTCCTGGCCTTGATCGAGCGGATACGCCACCGGGTCGCCAAAATATTCGGGGTATGGTTGGAGTTGGAGCTGGAGGTCGTGACGGCCTGATGCAATTCATCCGAGGCCTGTGCCTCTTCTTGGCCCTCTGCCTTTTGGGCACGGCCGTCCTGAGATGGGGCGGATGGTGGCGGGTGAATGANGTAAGGGTGTTAGGGGCACATCATCTTCCCCCGGAATACTTGGCCGAGTTGACTAAGATTGTTTCGAGTGCTAACATGCTTCGTCTAGATATAAGGGGTATTCGGGACCGGATCATCGCCAGTCCCTGGGTGAAGGACGTTCAGGTTCGGTGCCATCCGTTGTCCCGGAATGTGGAGATTCTCGTCCAGGAAAGGGAGCCGGTGGGACGGGTAGAAATCGAGGGGGGAACAGCGACCTGGGTGGACGCCGAGGGGGTGGTTTTGGGCCCTACAGAAGGAGCGATTTTAACCGGGGTCCAAGTTCGCGACGGGCGGGTTGCTCCGGAAGTTGCCATGGCAGCCAAAGCCTTGGAGCAGGCCGCGCCCGATCTGCTTGCGTTTTTTCCCCACTTCAATGCCTCAGACCCGAATTGTGTTATCGCCGAAGGAGGCGACGGTCCCGTCGTCTTGTGTGGCCCGATTGGCGAGCTACCCCACACCCTTGCTATCCTGGAAAGGCTATGGAAAGAACACAAAGCCGGGGTAATCGACCTATCCGCCTACTCGGAGGTGGACCTCCGGTGGGAGGGCCAGATCATCCTGAAGCCCCGATGAAGGTGGTGGTTCGATGAGGCGGGAGCGGCTGGTGGTGGGGCTGGACGTGGGGACAACCAAGGTGTGTTGTCTCGTCGCCAACGTCGTGGACGGGATTATCGAGATCATCGGCATGGGGATGTCCCCGTCGCGGGGCCTGGAAAAGGGCGTGGTTGTGGACATCGGCCGCACCATCCAGTCAATCCGCAAAGCAGTGGAAGAAGCGGAAAACATGGCCGATGTTCGCATAGACAATGTCTACGTGGGCATTGCAGGAAAACACATTCGCTCCATAAATAACTCCGCTACGGTGTCCATCACCCGACCGGATCGGATCATCACTCAGGAGGACGTCCGCCGGGTAGTGGAGGCCGCCCGTACCATTCCCCTTCCCCCCGACGTGGAGCTCATCCACGTGATCCCGAGACAGTACATCGTGGACGGCCAGGAGGGAATCACCGACCCGGTCGGTATGACCGGCACCAGGCTCGAGGTAGACGTGCACCTGGTGATGGGCTCCGTGACCGCAGTACACAACCTGGTCCGGTGCGTGGAGTCTCTAAGGATCACCATCGCCCAGATCGTGCTCGAACCCCTCGCCTCCTCCATGGCCGTGCTCTCCTCCGCGGAGAAGGAGCTGGGGGTAGTGCTCCTGGACATCGGCGGGGGCACGACCGACATCTCCGTCTTCCGCGGGGGCGACATCTGGTTCTCCAAGGTCATCCCCATCGCGGGGGAACACATCACTAACGACATCACCGTGGGCCTTCAGACCCCCATCGAGGAGGCCGAGAGGATCAAGAAGGAATACGGCACCTGCCTTGTGGACGCCGTGGGGGACGACGAGAAGATCGACGTCGCCACCATCGGCGGGGNTGGGACGAAGAGCGTATCCAGGAAAAAACTCGCCAAGATCATCGAACCCCGAGTGGAGGAGATCCTGGACCTCGCCATGCAGGAGGTGGAGGACGCCGGCTATCGGGACCTCATCCCCGCGGGGATGGTCATCACCGGCGGAACGTCCCTCCTCGATGGAATAGTGGAGTTNGCCCAACAGCGGTATGGGATCCCGGTGAGGCGAGGGCGGATCCCGCAAGGGATCCACGGCCTCAGGGACATCGTGGAGTCACCGATCTACGCCACCGCCATCGGCCTCCTCAAATACGCGGTCGAGGGACGGGACTTCGCCCGCCCGCACACCGGTTCCCGGGTGCGGGGCAGCGGCGGCATGTTGGCCCGACTTTTCGGCTGGTTCCGGAAGTTCCTACGGGGGTGAGGGAAAGATGAACGGCGAGAGCCCGGCCAGGTTGATGGTGGTTGGGGTCGGCGGTGGGGGCGGAAACGCCGTCGACCGCATGATGCGGGCCGGGCTCCAAGGGGTGGAGCTGGTGGCCGTGAACACCGACGCCCAGGTCCTGTCCATAGTCCAAGCCCACCAGCACCTCCAGATCGGCCGTAAGCTTACCGGGGGGCTGGGGGCCGGGGGGGACCCGGATCGGCCGCTTGGCGGCCGAGGAGTCCCGCGAGGACATCGCTGACCTCCTCCAAGGCCTGGACATGGTTTTCATCACCGCCGGGATGGGGGGTGGCACCGGCACCGGGGCCGCGCCGGTGATCGCCGAGGTAGCCAAGGAACTCGGGGTGCTCACGGTGGCCATCGTCACCCGCCCCTTCTCTTTCGAGGGCTTGGCACGGGCCCAAAAGGCAGAGCTCGGGATCCAACGCCTGTCCCAGAACGTAGATGCGATCGTCACCATCTCCAACGACAAGCTCCTCAAGGTCGCCCCCCCCGATATGCCCCTCACCCGCGCGTTCGAGCTCGTGGACGAAGTCCTGCGCCAAGGGGTGCAGGGCATCACCGACCTCATCACCGTGCCGGGCCTCATCAACCTCGACTTCGCCGACGTGGAGTCGGTGCTGCGAGGGTCAGGAACCGCCATGATGGGCATCGGCGAGGCCGAGGGGGAGAACAAGACCCGCGAAGCCGCCCGCCGCGCCGTGTCCTCGCCGCTCCTCGACGCCACCGTCAAGGGCGCCAAGAAGGCCATCCTCAACATCACCGGTGGGGAAGACCTCACCTTGGAGGAGGTCACCGAGGCGGCGAGCGTGATCCACGAGGCCCTGTCGGACAAGGCCGATCTCATCTTCGGGGCCACCATCCGCGACGGCATGCAACGGGTGCGGGTGACCGTCATCGCCACGGGCTTCCCACCTCTCTCCGGCGAAGGGGTTACAGAATCCGAGGAAGAGGCAATCCTGGAGCGCATCGAGCGGGAAGGGATCGTGCGGGATGACTATGACATCCCCACCTTCCTCAGACGCTCCCGGCGCTCCGAGGTCCCCTAGCGCGAGAACCTGTTCGTGATCGGCCAGCGGCGGCCCATCCCGAATGCCTTGGGCGACACCTTGAGCACCAAAGGCAGCTGCTTGCGCTTGTACTCGGAACGGGTGAGCCTGCGCAGAGCTTCCTTCACAAGCCCCTCCCCGAACCGGGAAACCAGCTCCTCCCAAGGACGGTTTTCCACCACAGCCGCCGAGATGAGCGGGTCCAAGACGTCATAGGGGGGAAGGTCCTGGTCGTCCCGCTGGTCGGGCCTGAGTTCCGCTGAGGGAGGCCGGGTCAGCGTCCCCTCCGGGATCACGGGCCGGCCAGCCGTCTCGTTAATGTAGTGGGCAAGCTGTACACCTCGGTCTTGAGGAGATCCCCGATGGGAGCCAGCGCCCCCACCGTGTCCCCGTACAGAGTGTTATAGCCCATGGCGACCTCGGACTTGTTGCCCGGGCACAGGACCACGTAACCGGTGGCGTTGGACAGNGCCATGAGCAGGAGCCCCCGCACCCGGGCCTGGAGGTTCTCAGCCACCACTCCCTCGACGGGGACATGTGGGGAAAGGCTGTCCCGCAGGGCCTGGTATGTCGGCTCTATGGGAACGACAAGCAGCTTGATGCCCAGGGCCGAAGCCAGGGCCTGGNCCTCCTCGTGCGACTCCCGGGAGGTATAGGGCCCAGGGAGGAAGACGCCGAGCACGCGCTCTGCTCCCAGGGCGGCACAGGCCAGGGCCGTGGTAACCGCCGAGTCCACACCGCCCGAGATCCCCACCAGAACCCCTTTGAGGCCGTTCTTTTCGATGTAATCCCGGATACCCAGCGTAATGGCCCGGTGGACCTCGGCGATCCCGTCCCCGGGCGGGGGGGCGCACGGCGNGGCGGCTGTGTCGAAGGTATAAAGCCCCTCCTTAAAGGCAGGNGCAGCGAGGAGGAACGCCCCGTCAGGGCGCACAGCAAACGACCCCCCGTCGAACACGAGCTCGTCCTGGCCCCCCACCAAGTTGACATAGACCAGTGGGACCCCGGCGAGCTCGGCCCAGTCCCGGGCGAGCCGCCAGCGGATGGCAGGTTTCCCCCGGAAGTACGGGGAGGCGGACACGTTGACGAGAAGGTCGACGCCCACCTCGGCCTGGGCGGCGATCACCCCGCCCTGATACCAGAAGTCCTCACACACCGAGAGGCCCAAGCGCAGACCCCGCCATTCGAGGACCCGCGCCTCATCTCCAGGGGTGAAGTAACGCTCCTCCTCGAACACGTCGAAGGAGGGAAGTCTGTACTTGGCCTGGTACCCCACCACGTCCCCGTCGGCGACGAGGAAGGCGGCGTTGTGGAGGAGGACCTCGCCCCCGAAGGCGGTGGCCGAGGGGTCAGCCCGGTTGGCCTCGCGCCTTCCCACCGTGGCCACGTGGCCGAGCACCACCCCGATGCCCCCCGTGGCAGCCACGATCTCCCGAAACGCGTCATCCGCGGCCTCCAGGAACCCCCGCCGGTGGAGGAGGTCCCGCGGCGGGTAGCCCAAAAGGACGAGCTCCGGGAAGACAACCAGGTCCACCCCCTCCCCCCTAGCCCGGCGGATGGCGGAGAGGATCTTTTCCCGGTTGCCGGGAATGTNCCCCACCGTTGGATTGACCTGGGCCACCCCGACCCTCACCGGGCCTCCTTGTACACGGCGACGTAATAGGTGATCCAGGAGGGATCGTCGAGGAGGCGCACCTTCGGGGANAGGTTCTCCCGGCTCCAGGCAAGGAGCCGCNCGGGCTCGTAGGTAAAGTCGGAGGGCTCATTGCGGCGCCCCGGGGCCAGGTGCGTGAACACCAAAGCCTCGCGGGCGAAGCGGAACAGCGTGGTGAGAAACTCCTTCATGTAAGCCTCGGGATCGTCCCCGATGGGGTAACCGAGAACCGAGATCAGGAACACCACGTCGTAGCTCCCTTNGGGAAAGGGATCGGAGAGAACATCCCTGCGCTCGAAGAAGTCCCCGAAGCGCTTGCGCGCACCCTTCACCATGTTCGCGGACAGATCCACCCCGTGATAGCTCCGGTAGTCCACCCCCAACTCGTCCAGGAAGCCCTTGAGGTAGCCCAGCCCGCAGCCCACGTCCAGGATGGAACGTCCCTTGAGGTTGACCAGGGAGGTGGCCCGGGAGAACACGAGCCTTTGCNTCTCGCGGTCCGGGTACTCCAGGACCGCCATATCATCCCCGGAGAGGAGCCGGGCCCGGGCATCGAAGAAGGCAGCGTAGGCCTCCTGGTCGGGAAACCAGCGGGGTTTAACCAAGGACATCCGCCGGAGCAAAAAACGCGGAAGCTTAACCATGGCATGAGCGTATACACGGCCAGGGCCTAGCTTGTCAAGCGCGCCCCCCGTAGAATGGGTTGAGTATGGCGGAAATGAGCTTCAGCGACGTGTGGAGCGTGCTCAAGTGGGTGCTCCTGGTCCTGGCCGCCGGCTTCATCGGCCAGTTCGGCCGCCATGCTGCCCAACGGCTCCTCGAGCGCCGGCGCCGGGAGCGGGAGGCTCACCTTTCCCCCGAGCAAGTGGCCTTGGAGCAGGAAAAGATAAAGGCCAAGCTCGAGAAGAAGCGGGCCAAGGCCCAAGCCAAAGCGGAGAAAAAGCGGGCCAAGGCCGAGGCCAAACGGGCCAAGAAAGCGCCTTGACTCCCTCCNCCCACAACCTTAGAGGAAACCTTAAGGGATCGTGACCCGACCGATCTCCTCTCCGGTGGCGGACAGACGGAGGCTCCCGAAGCGCAGGGCCTCGGGAGGGTCCCCGCCGGGCACGGCCACAGTCAGCCCCTCCTCGTCCACCTCGACCACCCGACCCAGGCCAGTGAAACGCCCGTCCCGGAAACATCCCACGAGCAGCCCCGCCAGGTCCCGGNTCCGCACTAGGTAAAGGTAGGAAAGACGAAGNAAACACTTCACCGCTGCCACCGAGAGGGGTCGGCCTTCGATCACAGCGATCGCCTCGTCGCCACACCGGCGGGCCAATACCACTTGGCAGCCCAGCAGCTTGGAGANCTCTTCTGCCGGTAGGACTTCCCCCATCCCAAGTAGGCTTCCCTCGATGCGAAAGTCCCCCCAGGGGAGCTTGACTTCCTCTCCTTGAGCCAGGTGCTCCCGGAAGGCGCGCGCCCGGGCCCTGGCCCGGGCCTCGCGATCCTTACGCTGCACCCCGACGAGGCGCACACAAACGACCTCGGCTCCAGACCGGGGGAGGAGGAAACCCAGGGGCTCATCCCTCTCAAGTAGCACCACGAGATCGGGATTTAGAAGCTCCACCAGGGCCTCCTTGTACGTCCTGCCGGCGGGGCCGGCGACATAGCCATCGGTGTCGACCAGGGTGGGCCGCTTGGCCCGGCTGGCCATGAGCACGGCCCCGCAAACTGCGGGGAGAAGATGCCCTCTGGGGGTGGTGTCACCCACGAAGTAGCCGTCCCGCATCCCGTCGGCGTACGTCCCCAACGAGATCACGGTGGGAGGTCCGATGGCCGACTGGCCCAGGTCCGCGTCCACTACCTCCCCACCGAGGAGGGCATGCAAGGCCCGGGCCAACGTGGTCTTCCCCGTATCCACGCCGCCGATGAGAAGGACCAGGTCCTGGGGGTCAACCCGAGCGGCCAGCCGCTCAGCCACCTCCTCGGCCGTGCCCTGACACGCTGCCGCCAAGGTGTCACCTCCTCGGCTTCGGGGCTTCCCTGGGGAATACTTAAAGAGAGGCNCTACATCAAGGTTGACACCGGATGAGGAGCCTAAAAGGCTTGCCCACGGTCACAAACAGACCTGAGATCAGTCCGGCCACGAGGAGTTTTTTCAAACGAAAAACTCCCTTCCGCCCGGGCTGGGAGGTGAGGCGTGCGGCGGGATGGGTGGGCACACGGGCGGAAGGGAGAAAGCGATATTATTTTACAGCNCTGCCCGAGGGACGTCGAGCCCAAGGATGGTAAAATCCTCCTTCGAGGAGGGGATCATGTTCAAGGAGATCAAGTTCGTTACCAACGCCAAAGAAGAGGCTGTGGATATAACCGATCGAGTCCAAACGGCTGTCGCCGAGTCAGGGGTAGACACGGGCTTCATCTTCATTTACGTGCCCCACACCTCGGCCGCGGTGAGTATCCACGGGCACCTGGAGAAGGAAGAGGCTCCTAAACTCACCCGCATGCTGGAGACGGCCTATCCGGACCGCGAAGCCCCTCACTCCACCAAGGCAGCGTTCGTAGCCCCCACCGAGGTGGGGATCATCAAGGGCGGCCGCATGCTCCTTGGGGAAGACCAGCGCATTTACTTCTACGAGTTCGACGGCCCCAAGGAGCGAAGCGTCTACATCTACATCGGCTCCTAACGCCCGTCTGGAAAGCTAAAACACCCTCCTGTCCCCCTGCCTTCTCC
>Ga0180877_1211_pt1 | contig 38289 bp, 35 predicted proteins | sample Deesub1362A_J573_FD_124316 | JGI IMG/M metagenome (GOLD analysis project Ga0180877, IMG submission 124316) | Candidatus Acetothermia bacterium JdFR-47 | reverse complement strand
CCCTGGGAACAGTTCCTGGAGCAGTACTCCGTGGGCTCGGTGGTGTCGGGGCCGGTGACCCAGATCAAGGACTTCGGGGCGTTCGTGCGCATCACCCCGGCGGTGGAAGGGCTCATCCACGTCTCCGAGATCGCCCAGGAGCGCATCGCCAGCCCCTCCGAGGTCCTGAGGCTGGGGCAAGAGGTGACCGCCAAGATCATCGGCATCAACGAGGCCAAGCGTCAGGTGCGTCTCTCCATCCGCAAGCTCCAGGAAGAAGCGGAAGAGGAGGAAAAGGACCGCTTCATCTCCCAAGGTCCTGGCCGGGAGACGATCACCCTGCGCGAGCACCTGAAGGGCTTGTCTACGGAGGAGTAGGGGGCTCGGGGATCACCACCACCGCGCAAGCGAACTCGCGGGTGTGAGTGAGGGAAAGCGGAAAGTCACGCCCCTGCCACCTCAGGCAGGGGCCTTCCGCACCCGGGATCACCTCCAGTTCCCGGAACGGGACCGGGCGCCCCAAGGCCTTTATGAACGCCTCTTTGGCAGCGAACCTGGCAGCGAGGCGTTGGTAGCGGAGGGGAGGACGGGCCCGCATGGCGTAGGCCACCTCCCCGGGGGTGAACAAGCGCGCCAGAGCCCGGTTTCCTCTTCGCGCCAGAAATCCCTCTAAGCGCTCGACCTCCACGAGGTCGATCCCTACTCGGACCATCGGGTGATGCGCCGCCGCTCGGCGACGAAGATCGCCTGGATCTCCTCCACCGCCCGCTCCAAGCGGTCATTCACCACGAGATAGTGGAACTCCGGGATGTGGCGGACCTCCTCTCGGGCGATGGTCAGGCGCTCCTGCAGGGCCTCCTCCGACTCCGTGCCCCGGGCTTTTATGCGCCGCACTAGCTCCTCCCAGCTCGGGGGCACCAGGAAGATGAGCACCACCGGGCAGGGGAGGCCCGCCCCGGCGATGGCCAAGGCCCCCCGCACCTCCACGTTGAGGAGCACGTCCTTCCCCTGGGCCAGGCGGTCCACCACCTCCCTCTTCGGGGTCCCATAGCGGTGCCCTTGGTATACGGTCCACTCCAGGAGCTCACCGGCGGAGAGCAGGCGCTCGAACTCCTCCTCGGAAAGGAAGTAGTAATCCCGGCCGTGCACCTCGTCGGGCCGCTTGGGACGCGTGGTGGCGGAGACGGAGAAGGTGAGCCGCTTGTCGCGCCGGAGGAGCTCGGAGATCACCGACGACTTGCCGGCCCCGGATGGACCAGTGACCACGAACGCGATCCCGCGCTCACCCTGAACCCCCCAGCCCTCTGGCAGAAAATCCCTCATTCCACGTTGCGGGCCTGTTCGCGGACCCGCTCGGCCGAAAGGCGGATCGCCAGGGCCGTCTGCCCCAGGGGAACAGAGCGGGCCTTGGCCGCAAGCGTCCCGGCCTCGCGGCCGATCTCCTGGGCCAAGAACTCCAGCTCTCGNCCCACAGGCTCATCCCCTGTGACGAGCTCCCGCAAGCGTCTCACGTGGGCCTCCAGGCGATCCAGCTCCTCGGTGACGTCGGCCCGCTCCGCCCACAGGGCGAGTTCCTGTTCCAAACGCCCCGGGTCAGCCGAGACGTCGAGCTGCGAAAGGCGTGCGCGCAAGCGGGCCTCGGCCTCGGCCAGGGCCGCTGGGGCCTCCTCCCTCGCCCTTTTCACTAGCTCCTCCAGGACCTCCGCCTCCCTCAAGAGGACCTGAGTCAACTTCTCGCCCTCCGCCTTTCGAGAAGAGACGACCCCCGCATCGCTTGCTTGAGCGCATCTTCGAGGAGAGGCCACAGGGCTTCCTCCTCCGGGGGGAGCTCCTGGAACGCCCCCAGCTGGATGAGGTGGGAAAGCCCGGTGTCCTCGAGGAGCCCCAGCTCGGCTCGCAACGTCTCCAGCTCCTCGAACAAGCGCTTGGCCGCCGGGAGGTTCAACCGCCGGGGGCGCACCTCCCCGGCAAGCTCCCAGCGAACCGTGAGCTCGAGCGTCCCCCGGGAGAAGGCGCCTCGCAGGATCTCCTCACACCGCTGGGCCAGGGCGGGGAGCTCGGAAAGCCCCCGTACCCTCACCTCGAGGAACCTGTGGTTTACGCTGCGCAGATCGGCCTGCACGGTGTAGCCGGCCCCTTGGGCCTGGCCGCGGCCAAAACCGGTCATACTACGCAACGTCTTCCACCTCGCGGAACAGCACGGCCGCGTAGCCCACCACCTGGTCCAACATCCCCGCCACTTCCCCCGAGGTACGGTAGGCGAGTAGTTCCGCTCCCAGGAGCCCCAGCACCCGGGCGCAGGCGATCAAGATCCCGATCGCCCCCACCCCGCAGATGGTGATGTGGTGCCGGAACACCTCCTCCAGAAAGCCCTCCAGGTCGAGGTTCAAGATGTGCGCCAGGGCGCGGCGGTCCTTCTCCCTCGCCACCGGATCCGGCTCATAGTGGGAAAAGTCGGTAGAGGCGATGAGCGCCACCGGCAGGCCCCGCACCACCTCGGCGACGGCTCCCCCCACGATCCGGCAGAACTCCGGGGCCTGGGCGCGGACCACGATAGGGACGAACGGGATGGGGCCGTAGAGGTAGCGAAGGAAGGGGAGCTGAACCTCCACCGAGTGCTCCTCCAAGAACGGGAGATCGCTTCGATCCGCACCGGTGGCCTGGGCTAGCTCGCGCGCCAGCTCTTCCTGCACGGGCAAGGACCCCAGGGGCGTGTCCCACTCCTCCGGCCCTCCGATCGAGATGGGCCCCCCCAGCCCCGTGTGATTGGTTCCCAAGATGACCACTGCCCGGGGACGGCCCAGCTGCCACAGGGCCCGGTACCCCACCCCGGCCACGGCCCCGGAATAGCGGTAGCCGGCATGGGGCAGGATCAGTCCCACCGGTCCGGTGAGCTCCGGCCCGGGAGGTGGAAGTTCCGCCAGGCCTCCCCCGAGGCAGGCCTCGACCTCCTCCGCCAGGTGCACGGGGTCGGCAGGGTAAAAGGTGCCAGCCGCGCAAGGCCTTCTCGTGCCCATCAGATCACCATTGTATGAGATGGGACTTGGGGCGACAAAGCTTGACCCTCCCAAAGGGGCTGGCTAACATAAACAGGCACTGGGAGATCGGCTAATGGTAGGCCGGCAGGCTCTGGACCTGCTAGTGGGGGTTCGAATCCCTCTCTCCCAGCCAGGCCACAAGGTCCGCCTCCAAGGTTGTGAGGAGGTGGGCCATTTTCCTTTGCACTTCTCCTTCTAGGCGCCTCCGCACTGGCCGGAGGCGGGAGAGGAACTCCTCGTCTTGGATCGCAAGGCAGTTTGCGTCCACGTTGTACAGCGCGGAGAGAGCCGCCGCCCGGGCGAGCTGGACCGCCACCCCCAGGTCGCTGTAGGTACTCCTGGAGGAGAGCGGCAGAAGCCGCTCGGCCAGCTCCAAGACGGCTAGCGCCTTTTGGGTAGTGGTCAGGGGCACCTCGGCCGCCCACTTGAGCGCGGCCTGGATCCTTTCCCTTCTCCTGGCCTTCTCCTCCTCGGTGACTTTGGGAAGACGGAGGGCGGCGACCACCTCCTCGTAGGCGGCGGCGTCCGCCTCCCCCTGTGCGTGTAGGTCCTTACTCAGGGCCTCCGCCTCCCCCCTGGCTTCCTTTAGGGCTTCCGCCTCCTCTCCTTTCGCCTTGCCTAGGGCGATCCCGGCCACCATTCCCAGGAGAGCTGCGGCTATCGCCCCGGAGAGGGCCGCTGCTGTCCCACCCCCAGGTACGGGCACCGGAGACGCCAATTCCTCTAAGAAACGTTCCAGGCTTTGTGCTCTATCCATCGCCAACCTCTCTCAGGAGCCTCTCCAGGGAGGCGATTAGTTCCTCCAATCCCAAAACCCCGGTCGCCCCGTTGGCGAGGAGCACCTTCGCAAGCCGGGTGGCCTTGCCATGGCTGTAGTCCCTCTCTGGAAAGCCCTGTGGGTCGACGATCAAGACAGGCTTTTCGCTGCACACCGGGCGCAACGCCGCGAGGAGACGAACGTTGCCAGGGCCAAACCAGACGGGACAAACCACGACACCGGCCGCTGCAGAAAGGCACCGGGAGAAACGCTCATACGCTTCGTCGGACACCGGGGTGAAAGGGGCCTCGGTGATCACCTCGAGCCCAAGACTGGTGGCGACCTCGTAGTCTGTGTCCAGCGGGGAGACGACCCCTACGCTGATCTGGTAGTGGGCAGCCAGGCAAGGAAGGAACTCAGCCGCAGCCCCACCCCCGGCGATCACCAACACCCGTCTTGTTCGGTTCCGCTGTGGTGGTGAAGGAGGGAGGAAATGGATGTACACGCCTCCGGTAGCCGGGTTGCGGCGCACCCTGGCCTCCACCCCGAACACCTCCCGCAGCCGGCCCGGGGTCAGTACCTCCTCTGGCGTCCCTTGCGCCACCACCTTTCCCTCCGCCAAAAGCACTAGCCGGTCTGCGAAGGCTGCGGCCAGATTCAGGTCATGCAAGGCACAAACCACCGCCCGCCCACCCTGGGTCAGCTCGCACAGAAGCGCCATGATCTGGAGTTGGTATTGGATGTCGAGGTGAACCGTGGGTTCGTCGAGGAGCAAAACCTCTGGCTCTTGGGCCAGCACCGTGGCTAGCAAGACCTTGCGCCTCTCCCCCCCAGAAAGTTGGGAGAACCGTCGCTCCGCAAGCCCTTCGATCCCCAGGGCTTCCATGGCACGCCACACGGCCTCTTTGTCCCTTTGTGAAAGGCCCCTTAAGCGGGGTCGGTAGGGGTCGCGTCCCAACGCCACCAGCTCCTCGACCCGGAAGTCGAACTCACAGGCTACCTCCTGCTCGAGCATGGTGAGCGTTCTCGCGAGTTCTTTGGGGGAGAAGTCTGAGAGGGCTTTTCCATCGATTAGCACCGTTCCGGGGCCCCGGAGTGCCCCGGAGAGCCTTCGAAGCAAGGTGGACTTCCCTGCCCCGTTCGGCCCCACCAGGGCCACCAGCTCTCCACCCTTGACGGAGAAGTTCACCCCCTCGAGCACGACCCGCCGCTCGTATCGGTGTACAAGGTTCTGCGCCGAAAGCCTCATGCAACCACNCCTCTTCGCAAGAGATACAGGAAGAACGGGACTCCGAGGAAGGCGGTAATGATCCCCACCGGAAGCTCCACCGGGCGTAGAACTAGCCGGGCTCCCAGGTCGGCCCACACAAGGAATCCAGCCCCAGCCACGGCACAGGCGGTAAGAAGTCGGGTGTGACTTGGCCCTAGGACTAAGCGCACGGCGTGTGGCACGATCAGCCCCACGAACCCGATTGGGCCGGCACAGGCCACCGCGGCGGAGGTCATGAGGGTAGCTGCGGAGAGCAAAATCCAACGGGTGCGGACTGGAGCAACCCCAATGTGCATCGCCTGCTCCTCCCCCAGTGCCAGGATGTCCAGATCCCGAGCGAAGGAGAGAGCCACCACCAGCCCCATGAGCACCAACGGCCACAGGATGTGCACATAGGCGGGGCTGGCTCGCCCTAGTCCCCCCATCAGCCAGACCACGATGGCGCCCATTTCCTCGGGGTTGGCGAGGTAGATCAACACGCTTGTGGAGGCGGAGAACAACGTGGCGATGGCAATCCCGGCCAAAATCAGGGTTAGGGGGGAGACACCCCTCCGTGCACGGGCCACCCCTCCCGCCACCAGGGCGGCGGCCATCGCCCCGATGAACGCCCCAGCGGGCAGTGCCCATAGCGTCCCCTTGGAAAGGCCAAGGGTGATGACCAGGGCTGCCCCGGTCGAGGCGCCGCTTGCCACCCCCAGGGTGTAGGGGCTGGCCAGTGGGTTGCGGAAGAGCCCCTGCATTACCCCACCGGCCACCGCCAGCCCTCCGCCCACTAGGGCGGCGAGCAACACCCGCGGCAGCCGAACGCCCCCAAGGATCAGCCGTTCCGCAGGGGAAAGGACCTCGCGGTCGCCAAAGACGAAGGAGATTACCTTGCCGAGGGAGATGGCAGCTGGTCCCAACGCGAACCCGGCCAGCATGCCCGCCAGGAGAAACCCGCTAAGGAGAAGGAAGACCGGCCACCTCACGGGTGAACTTCCTCGGGGAAAGCCGCAGGATGAAGGGCCTGAGCCATGACCATGAGCACCTCAGCCACCTTGGTAGAAACCAGCTGACCTGCGGCGATCTCGAAGACTCTCCCCTCGCTCACAGCTGTCAACGCCCTAAGGACCACGTGCTCAGTGAGGTTAGCCAGCTGACCGGTACCCACAAAGAGAGCCCAGGGGTCCTGGGCCAGGACCGTCTCTGCAGCCACCTGTGCGTACCCGGTTACTTCCCGGAACGCGTTGATCCCCCCTGCTCTGGCGATCAGCTCATCTTCCGGGGTCCCCCGGCCGGCCACGTAAGGAGCCCCGGCCGGATCGTAGAGGTAGAGGACTGCAGCTGAGGGGCGGTCCCGTCCCAACACCCTTGCCTCGATGGCCAGGATTTCCCTGGCGATGGAGCCGATGAGCAAGCGGGCCTTCTCCTCCACCCCCAGTACCTTTCCCACAAGCTCGATGGTTTCCAAAACCCCTGCGATGTCCGAGATCCACATCCCATAGCTTCCTCCGGAGAGCACCACGATCCCCAAGGCCTCGAGCTGCTCGCGCAGGGTGGGGCTTGCCCCCAGCACCAGGTCGGGCTCCAGCGCGAGGATCGCCTCCATGCTGGGTTGGTATACGGGCCCTATCTCGGGGAGGCCGGCCACCTCCGGAGGGTTTTCCGGGGAGGAGGCGACCCCTACGATCCTGTCCGTTTGGCCCAGGGCGATGAGGATCTCGCTGTACAAGGGGATCCCCGCCACCACTACCCGCTGGGGCGGCTCGGAGATGGTGATCTCCTTGCCTCGGTCGTCCATCACTGTGACGGGGAACCCGCTCGCCAAGGCCACAGCCCCCGTAACCATCACCAATAGAGCTGTCCAACCCACCTGATGCCGCATCACACACCTCTCCTTATCCCACTGCTACTCCGGTCTGGGCCACGGCGGCAGTTATCGTGTTCCACATGAGCATAGTCACCGTCATCGGGCCGACCCCACCGGGGACCGGGGTGATGGCCTCTACCTTCTCCACCAGGGCCTCAAAATCGGTGTCGCCCACGAGTCTGTAACCCGATTTCTTTGTGGGATCGGGGACCCTGTTCACCCCCACGTCGATCACCACCGCCCCCTCCCGCACCATGTCCGCGGTGATGGCCTTGGGAACCCCCATGGCCACCACCAGGATGTCCGCCTGGTGGGTGAAGCGGGCCAGGTCCGGGGTGCCAGTATGGCACACCGTCACCGTGGCGTTGGCCCCAGCCCGCTTCTGGATTAGGATGGCGAAAAGCGGCTTTCCATTTATGTTGCTGCGGCCGCAGATCACCACGTGCTTTCCCTCTGGGGAATAGCCACTTCGCACCAGGATCTGCTGCACCCCATGGGGCGTGCAAGGGAGGAGATAGGGCTCCCCCAAAAGGAGCTTGCCCACGTTTATGGGGTGGAAGCAGTCCACGTCCTTTANGGGATCGATGGCCTCGATCACCGCTTGGGGGCGGATGTGCCGGGGCAAGGGGAGCTGCACCAGGATCCCGTGGACGGCCGGGTCTCGGTTCAGCTCCTCTATCTTTTCAAGCAGCGTCCCTTCTTGGGTGTCCTCGGGGAAGACGATGGTCTCCGAGCGCACCCCCACCTCGGCCGCGGTCTTCTCCTTCTGCTTCATGTAGGAGATGGAGGCGGGGTCTTCCCCCACCCTCACCATGACCAGCCCTGGGGTCACCCCCCGCCTCTTGAGCCGCTCCACCCTCTCCCGCAGCTCCTCCTTGATCCCCTGGGAGATCTCCCTTCCGGACAGGATCTTCGCCGCCATCCCTCCTCCCTTCCCCGCAAGGCTTTGCTACAAAACGGCAAAGCCATTATAAAAGGCCGGAAGGCGATATTGAAATCGCCATACAAATTATGGGGAAAGAGGAGTGGCGCAGGATACTGCGGAGCAAGGTGGAGCGGGCCCGGGAGGCCCTGCCTTTTCCTTGGAGGAGCTGGCCCGCCGCGGGGGAGGGAAGCCCCTCCCCCAGGGGCTGGAGCTCCCCTTCTTCGGGGAGCCCTATCTCATCACTTGGCCAGGGCTTCGGGTACTGGGCCCAAAGGGGGAGGCTCCCGAGGAGGTGGCGGCCCTGCTCTTTGACTACCTACTCTTGGGGGACGGGACGCGCCCACAAGGCGACTGGATTGGCTTTCGGGAGCTGCCGCACGGCGGTTTTTACTTCCAAGCCTTCCAGGGCTACACCGGGGACCTTTTGGTACGGGAGCTGGACCTCCCTTCCTTCCGGCGGGCCGCGGAGGCCCTGGGCGGGGAGCCCTTGGCGCTTGCCGACGCCGCCTTCCTCTTTTGGGCCCTGCCCCGGCTCCCCTTGGCGGTGGTATGGTGGGAGGGGGACGATGAGCTGCCTCCCAAGGTCACGATGCTGTTCGACCGCACGGCGGGACGGTACCTGCCCCCTGAGGGGCTGGCCATCCTGGGGAGGATCCTGTGTCAGCGACTGATCCAGGCGGCAAGGGTTTGAAGCTGGCGGTGGCAGGTAAGGGCGGGGTGGGGAAGACCACCCTGGTGGCCCTGCTGGCGCGGGAGGCGGCCGCCCGGGGCTGGCGGGTGCTGGCGGTGGACGCCGACCCAGACGCTAACCTGGCCGCCACCTTAGGGATCCAGGCCCCCATCGTCCCCTTGGCGGAGCAGGAGGTGCTGATCGCCCAGCGGGCCGGCCGGGAGGGCCTGGTAAAGCTGAACCCCACCGTGGACGATATCCCCGAGCGCTATTGGGTGGAGCATCAGGGAGTCCGGCTCCTGGTGCTGGGGGGGATCGGCAAGGGGGGTGGGGGCTGCGCCTGCCCCGCCAACGCCTTCCTGCGAGCCCTGCTTAGACACCTGGTCCTCCGCCGCGATGAAATGGTGCTGGTGGACATGGAAGCGGGGATCGAGCACCTGGGCCGGGGCACCGCCCAAGGGGTGGACGCCCTGCTTGTGGTGGTAGACCCCGACGCAAGGAGCCTGGACACTGCCGTCCGCACCCTCCGCCTGGCCGGGGAGCTAGGTCTGGAGCGCGCCTTCGCCGTGGCCAATAAGGTTCGGGATGAAGACGACGAGGCCTTCATCCGGGAGGGCCTCCCCCCAGGCCTGTCCTTGCTCGGTTCCCTTCCCTTCCGCGAAGACCTGTGGCTCCCCGGCAGGGGGGGGCTCCCCCCGGCGCCGCCCCAGATCAAGACCCTGCTTTCCGAACTTTTTCGTTTGACCCAGCCTTGAATTCCACTTGTCCGCAAAAAAGCCCCTCGCTATATTGGCTATCGGAGCTTTCCCGCATCCAAGGGAGGGGGGAGATGTCCAGGATCATCGCGCGGGCGGCCATTCGGGGCGCACACAAGTACGTGGAGCAGGCGGGGAAGGAGCTCTCCGAGGCGATAGAGGCTTACGGTCCCAAGAAGAAGGTGGAGTTCCCCAACACAGCCTATTTCCTGCCCTTGACCTTGGCCATGACTGGCCTGGAAGTGCAGACCCTGGCCGANGCCCAGGAGGCCCTGGCCCGTGCACGGGAGCTGCTTCCCCCTGTCCCCGAGGAGCGGCTGTGGCTGCCGTACCTGGGGCCGGCCTTAGATGCCGGGATCGCCACCCTGATCGCNCAGGAGGTGATCGAGGCCCTGAAGTACGTGCGGGGGGAGGAGCCCGAGGGGATCTGGCTTGGATTCACCGACGATGCCATCCTCAGGACCCAGGGGATCAAGCTGGTGGACGGGCGGATGCCGGGGTTCGCCGCCTGCGTGGGGGGGCTGCCCACGGTGGAGGAGGCGGTAGAGCTGGCCCGGGCCCTGCAGGAGAGGAACATCCTGGTATTTATGGCCTCCCACACCCGCGGGGTGTCCATGGCGGAGCAGCTTGCCGAGGCCGGGATCGAAATGAACTGGGACACCTTCCTGGTGCCCTACGGCAAGGACACCTCCGCGGCGGTACACGCCCTCAATTTCGCGGCGAGGGCGGCCATGACCTTCGGGGGGATAAAGCCCGGGGACCTGGAGGCGGCCCGCAAGATACTTCTATACAACAAGGAGCGGGTGCACGCCTTCGTCCTGGCCCTGGGAGCGGACCTGCCTCCCGAGGATGGGGGGCAGCTCCTCACCGATGAGAAGTACGCCACTGCCGCCGGGGCGATAAACTTCGGCTTCCCGGTGGTGGCCGACGTGCCCATCCCCCAGATCCTGCCCCGAGGCATCTGCACCTACGAGCACGTGGTCTCCAACATCCCCAGGGACCGGCTGGTCCCCAAGGCCATCGAGGTGCGGGGGCTGAAGATCAAGGTGTCCGAGGTCCCCATCCCCGTGCCCTACGGGGCGGGCTTTGAGGGGGAGAGGGTCAGAAAGGAGCAAATGCATGTGCAGTTCGGNGGCAAGTACTCCGANGCCTTCGAGCTCCTCCGCGGCCGGCCCATGGGCGAGGTGGAGGACGGCCGAATCGTCCTCATCGGCCCAGACATCGACCAGGTGGAGGAAGGGGGGGCCCTGCCCCTGGGGGTGATCGTGGAGGTGGCCGGCCGCCGGTTCAAGGAAGACTTCGAGTCGGTTCTGGAGCGGAGGATCCACGAGTACATCTCCTGGGCCAACGGCGTATTCCACATGGGTCAGCGGGCCATCCCTTGGATCCGGATCAGCAAGGAGGCGTTCAAGAAGGGTTTCCGCCTCCGCCACTACGGCGAGATCCTGGTGGCCAAGTTCCACGAGGACTTCTCCGGGATCGTGGACAAGGTCCAGGTGACCCTGATCACCGATCCGGACAAGATAAAGGAGCCCCTGAAGGAGGCCAAGGAGATCTACCGCCGGCGCGACGAGCGGATCGCCGGCCTTAAGGATGAGGACGTGGACACCTTCTACTCCTGTGTCCTTTGCCAGTCGTATGCCCCCACCCACGTGTGCGTGGTCACCCCCCAGCGGCTGGGGCTGTGCGGAGCCTACACCTGGCTGGACTGCGCCGCCTCCCACGAGATGGACCCCCACGGACCCAACCAACCCATCAAGAAGGGGGAGACCCTGGACCCGGTACTGGGCCAGTGGCGGGGGGTGAATGAGTACGTCAAGAGGGCGTCGGACGGGAACCTGGAGCGGGTGAGCATGTACTCCATCATGCAGGACCCCCAGACCTCGTGTGGGTGCTTTGAGTGCATCGTGGCGGTGCTCCCTGAGGCCAACGGGGTGATGATCGTCAACCGGGAGTTCACCGACATGACCCCCATCGGGATGCCGTTTTCCACCATGGCGGGCCAGATCGGGGGCGGGATCCAGACCCCGGGCTTTCTGGGCATTGGAAAGCTGTACATAACCAGTGAGAAGTTCATCTCCGCGGAAGGGGGGATCCGGCGGGTGGTATGGATGCCCAAGGAGCTCAAGGAGGAGATCGCCGACCGGCTCAAGCGGAGGCTTAAGGAGATCGGCGAGCCGGAACTCATGGACAAGATCGCCACTGAGGAAGAGGCCACCACCCCCGAGGAGCTACTCGAGTTCCTGGAGCGGGTAGGGCATCCGGCCCTGGAGATGGAGCCCTTGATCTAGGAAGGAGGGGGGATGGCCAAGAAGCTAACCGGGATAGAGATCTACAAGCTCCTCCCCCGCACCAACTGCGGGGACTGTGGTTTCCCCACCTGCATGGCCTTCGCCATGCAGGTGGCGGCCAAGAAGGCCCCACTGGACCAGTGCCCCCACGTCTCGGAGGAGGCCAAGGCAGCCCTGGGGGAAGCCCAGGCCCCGCCCATGCGTACGGTGACCATCGGTGCAGGGGAGCACGCCTGGTCGGTGGGCGGGGAGACGGTGCTATTCCGCCACGAGGAGAAGTTCCACCGCCCCTGCGCCCTGGCGGTGCGGCTCGGGGACGACCTCCCCCCAGGGGAACTGCAGGGGAAGGTGAAGGAAGCCTCCTCCCTTAGGTTCGTGCGCATCGGCCAGGAGATCGGGGTGAACCTCATCGCCCTGGAGCACCGCGGGGGGGACTTCCCCACGGCGGCGACCGCCGCGGGGGAAGCCACCGATCTCCCCCTCCTCCTTATGTGCGAGGACCCGGAGGCCATGGGGAAGGCCCTGGAGTCCTGCGGGGAAGGGCGGCCCCTCATCTACGCCGCCACCCCGGAGAACCTTCCGGCCATGGGGGAGCTGGCGAAGGAGCATTCTTGTCCCTTGGCGGTGCGGGGCACGGGCTTGGAGGAGCTCGCCCAACTGACGGAAAGCCTCAAGGGGATGGGGGTGGAGGACCTGGTCCTGGACCCCGGCACCCGGGGCCTCCTCCCCACCTTGACGGAGCTGGTGCGCCTCAGGCGGCTGGCCCTGGAGAAGACTTTCCGCCCCTTGGGCTACCCCACCTTGGCCTTGGCGGAGGCGGAAGATTCCTTCGACGTTTTGGCCCAGGGGGTAGCGTTCGTGTGCAAGTACGCCTCAGTGGTGGTGTTGCCCCCCCTCGGCCCGGAGCTAGCCCTGCCCATCCTCACCGCCCGCCAGAATATCTACACCGACCCCCAGGTACCCAACGCCATCGAAGCAAAGCTATACGAAGTGGGCAGCCCCGGCCCTGACTCCCCGGTCCTGGTCACCACCAACTTCGCCCTCACCTACTTTACGGTGGAGGGGGAGGTGGAGCGCAGCAAGGTGCCGGCCTACATCGCGGTGGTGGACACCGAGGGCCTGGGGGTGCTCAACGCCTATGCCGACGACCGGCTCACGGCGGAGAAGATCATAAAGACGGTGAAAGAGTACGGGGTAATGGAGCGGGTGAACCACAACAAGCTCATCATCCCAGGGCTGGTGGCGGTCCTCAGGATGGAGATCCAGGAGGAATCGGGTTGGGAGGTGATCGTGGGGCCGGAAGATGCCGCGGGCATCCCGGCCTTCCTCAGGAACGAGTGGAAACCCAACTGAAGGGGGNAATTTTGTTCCGGGTGACCTTCCTCCCGGAGGGGAAGGAGGCCGAGGTTCCAGGGGGAACAACCCTCCTGGAGGCAGCGGCTGCCGCAGGGACAGAGCTCGCAAGTGTGTGCGGCGGCGAGGGGATCTGTGGCCGTTGCCGGCTGATCGTCCGCCAGGGCAAGGTGAAAGCAGAGCCCACTCTCCACCTGTCCCGGGAGGAGATAAAGGAGGGCTACGTCCTCGCCTGTCAGGCCAGGGTAATGGGGGACGTGGTAGTCGAGGTACCCCCTGAGTCCCTGGCGGAGCGGGCGGTGGCTGTGGACCTGGACGCCCAGGGGTTCCTTGCCCCGGAGGCCGAGGCCCGAGCCGCCTTCACCCTTGAGCCCCTGGTGCGGAAGCTTTTCCTCCGCCTTCCACTCCCCACCCTTGAGGACAACGTCGGCGACCAGGAGAGGGTCTTCCGGGAGGTGCGCAAAGCCATCGATGCCCCGATCCTTCAGGCGGGCCTTAAAGTCCTCCAGGCGCTTCCAGGGGTCCTGCGCAAAAGCGGCTGGCGGGTCACGGTTACGGTGGCCCAGCGGGGCGGGACGGTGGAGCTCCTGCAGGTGGAGCCCCGGGACCGGTCCGGAGAGGCCTATGGTGTCGCGGTGGACGTGGGGACCTCCACGGTGGTAGCCCACCTTCTGGACCTGAACACCGGCCGCACCCTGGATGCTGAGGCCAAGTACAACTCCCAGCGGGCCTTCGGGGAAGAGGTGACCCGGAGGATCATCGCCGTTGAGCGGGAGGGCGTGGAGAGGCTCCAGTCCCCGTTGGCGAGGGACATAACCGACCTCGTCTCCCTCATGGTGGAGCGCCAGGGGGTGAGGCTTGCGGATCTGATAGCTGTGCTTTGTGCAGGTAACACCGCCATGACTCACTTCCTTTTGGGCCTGCCGCCGGGAGCTCTACGCCGCCACCCTTACGTAGCGACGGCCCTCTCCCCTCCCCCNGTCCGNGCGGCGGAGGTGGGGATCCGGATCAACCCCAGGGGACTCCTCTACGTGATGCCCGGGATCGGGGGATGGGTTGGGGGGGACATCACAGCCGGGATCCTGGCCACCGGGATCCATAAATCCAAAGATCTCGTTCTGTTCATCGACATCGGGACGAACGGGGAGATCGTGCTAGGCTCAGGGGACTGGCTCGTGGCCTGTTCGGCCTCGGCCGGGCCGGCCTTTGAGGGGGCGGGGGTCACCTGTGGGATGCGGGCCGGCCGCGGGGCGATCGCCCAGGTGGAGTTCACCCCGAAGGGGATCAAGTACAGAACCGTGGGGGAGGCTCCCCCGCGGGGCCTCTGCGGCTCTGGGCTCATCGATGCCATCGCCGGCATGTTCCGGGCCGGCTATATCGACCGGGCCGGCCGCCTCAGGCCGGATGGCGAGAGGGTCCTGGAGCGTGACGGGGAGCTGGCCTTCGTCCTGGTACCGGAGGGGGAGGCCGAGAGGGAGATCGTGATCACCCAGAGGGACATAGAAAACGTGCTCAGAGCCAAGGCCGCCATCTACGCCGGGGTCTCGATCCTCCTCAACGAGATGGGGATCCGAATAGACGAGGTTTCCAGGATCTACATCGCCGGGGCCTTCGGGAGCCACCTGGACCTATGGAATGCGGTCACCTTGGGCCTCGTGCCCGACGTTCCCCTTGAGCGAATAAGGTTCTTGGGTAACACGTCCCTTGCCGGGGCGAAGCTCGCCCTCCTTTCCAAGGCGGCCTTCGAGGAGGCCCAGGGAATCGCCGAGCAGGTTACCTACTACGACCTCATAAGCTGCCCCTACTACTATGACGAGTTCATGGCCGCCAAGTTCCTGCCTCACACCGATCTCTCCCGTTTCCCAACGGTCACGAAGGCCCTGAAGCTGGGAGAACCGGTATGAGGCCTTTCACCATCGCGGTGGCAGGTAAGGGCGGGACGGGGAAAACGACCCTGGCTGCCCTGATCATCGAGTGCCTCCGGCGCCAGGGGCCGGTCCTGGCGGTGGATGCCGATCCTAATTGCAATCTGGGCGAGGCCCTAGGCCTTGAGGTGAAGCGGACGATCGGCCAGCTCAGGGATGATGTGCTGGAGCGGATCGCAGACCTCCCCCCAGGGGTACCCAAGGACCAGATCCTGGAGCTCGGACTGCATGAGTGCTTGGTTGAGGACGAGGGGGTGGACCTCCTCACCATGGGCCATGGGGAGGGGCCGCGGTGCTACTGCATGGTCAACCATGTGCTGCGGCGGGTCATCGACACGCTGCGAGGGAACTACCGGTATGTGGTTCTGGACAACGAGGCGGGGATGGAACACCTGTCCCGCCGCACCACCCAGGACGTGGATGCCTTGCTGGTTGTGGCAGAACCGAACCCGGTCTCCCTGAGAGCGGCGGCGAGGATCAAGGAGATCGCGGAAGAGCTCGGGCTCCGGGTGAGGAGTAAGTTCCTGGTGCTCAACCGACTCCAGGGGGACCTGCCCCGGGGGCTGGAAGGGCCGATCCGGGAGTTGGGCCTTCCGCTCCTCGGGACGGTCCCGTATGACCCGGAAGTGGAGGGACTTTCCACGGCAGGCCGGCCTCTGAGGGAGCTCCCTCCAGGTTCCCCGGCCAGTCTAGCTGTGGAAGGGATCTTGAAGAAATTGCGGTTGGGAAAGGAGGGGTGATGGGCGTAGAGGTCCCCGATGTGCGAGAAAGCTGGCCCCAGGCGATCTACACTGTGACCCTGGGCGCGACCCCGGAGGAGGGCGGTACGCGGACGAAGAAGATCACCGTGGGGGGCGAGAGGGCCTTGCCCTTCCATCACTTCGACGGGGAGATCCCCCATCCCCCTGTAGTGGCCATGGAGGTGTGGGATATCCCGGGGGAGGACTGGCCGCAGGCGGTGCGGACCCCCTTCGCCGACGTGATGGACGACCCTGGGAGATGGGCGGAAAAGTGTGTGGAGTATGGGGCCCAGCTCATCTGCCTGCGCCTGGTGGGCTGCGATCCGGCCGGGAGGGACAAGGGCCCCGAGGAGGCAGTGAAGGCGACCCGCAGGGTGCTCCAGTCCGTGGGGGTGCCGCTAATCATCTGGGGCTGCGGGAACGCAGACAAGGACAACGAAATCTTCCCGGCGGTGGCCGAGGCAGCCCAAGGGGAGAACTGCCTTTTGGGCACCATCACCGAAGACAACTACAAGACCCTCACCGCGGTGGCCACCGCCTATGGGCACAAGGTGATCGCCGAATCCCCGGTGGACATAAACATCGCCAAGCAGGTGAACATCCTGGCCATGGACGCGGGCTTTCCCTTAGAGAACCTGGTGATCTACCCCTCCTCCGGGGCCCTGGGGTATGGGATCGAGTACGTGTACTCCATCATGGAGAGGACGCGCATCGCGGGGCTGCGGGGGGACAAGCTCATGGCCATGCCGATCCTTTGTGACATCGGCCGGGAGGCCTGGGGGGTGAAGGAGGCCCGGGCCCCAAGGGAGGAGGTCCCCCAGTGGGGGGATGAGCAGGCGCGGGGCCCTTACTGGGAGGCGGCCACCGCCTACATGTACCTTCTGGCTGGGGCGGACATCCTGATCATGCGGCATCCGGAGGCGGTGGGGGCGGTCAAGCGAACCATCGCCGAGCTCATGGGGGAGGGGGCATGATTCTGATCGGGGAGCGGATAAACGCGGGCTTTAAGGACATCGCCCGAGCCATCCGAGACCACGATCCCGGGCCGATTGCCGACTGGGCCCGGCGGCAAGCTGCCGCCGGGGCGGACTACCTGGACGTCAACATCGGCGCTGCTTCCAGAGACCCCGCCGACATGGCCTGGCTGGTGGGGGTGGTGCAGGAGGCGGTCCCCACTCCGATCTCGGTGGACAGCAACCGCCCGGAGGTCCTCAAGGCGGGCCTTTCCGCCCTGGACGGCCGCCCGGCCCTGGTCAACTCCACCACCGCTGACGACGCCAAGCTGGAGCAGATAGTCCCCCTAGCGGCCGAGTACGGGGCGGGCATCATCGGGGTGGCCATGGACGAGCGGGGCAGCCCCCAGGACGTGACCCGGCGGGTGGAGAACGGGGCCAAGATCTTCGTTGCTTGTGTGGAGGCGGGGATCCCCCCGGAGAAGATCTTTCTGGACCCGGTACTGATGCCCATCCGGTTCATGCAGGAGCAGACCCCCAAGGTGCTCGAGGCGATCCGGGAGTACACCCTGCTTTCCGACCCGCCCCCCCACATCTCAGTGGGCCTGTCCAACATCGCCTCCAAGACCAAGGAGAGGTCCCTAATCGCCCGCACGTTCCTGGTAATGGCCATGGCGGTAGGACTGGATGCGGCCATCTGCAACGTGCTGGACGAGGAGCTGTGGGCGGCGGTGGCCACCGCCGAGCTGATCTTNAACCGGGAGATCTACTCGGATGGGTATCTCAAGGCCTTCCGCATGCGCCGGGGTCAGGTTGATGCCCGGTGAGGCAGGGGTCTACAGAAGAAAGGGTAGAAATGGACCAGGGGGAGCTCGTTGAAAGGCTGACCCCCATCCTGGCCCGCTACCGGGGGAAACGTGGGGGGCTCATTCCCTTGCTCCAAGAGGTCCAAGGGGAGCTGGGGTACTTGCCGGAGGAAGCCCTGCGGCTGGTAGCCGACGCCCTTGACCTCACCCTGGCCCAGGTGTGCGGCGTGGCCTCCTTTTATGCCCAGTTCTACTTCGAGCCCCGGGGGAGACATGTGATCCGGGTATGCACCGGCACCGCCTGTCACATTCGGGGGGCTCCTGGGATCCTGGCCCGCTTGGAACAGGAACTTGGGATAAGCCCGGGCGAGACCACCGAGGACATGGCATTCACCCTGGAGACGGTGAACTGCGTGGGGTGCTGTGCCCTGGCCCCGGTGGTGGTGGTAGATGATCGGGTCCTCAAAAAGAGGGCCCACAAAAAGCTTTGGGAGTGGGTCCGCAAGCGGAGGGTTGAATGAGGCTCAAAAGCCCAGAGGAACTTTTCGCCCTGCAAGGGGAGCTCTCCCAAGGTGCGGACCGAGCCCGGGTGCGGGTGTGTTGTGGTACCGGTTGCCGGGCCGCCGGTGGCGAGGAGGTGCTTTCCGCCTTCCGTCGGGAGGTGGAGCGCCGTGGCCTCGCCGTTGAGGTCACCAGCTCCGGCTGCCAGGGCTGGTGTGAACGGGGGCCGCTGGTGTCCGTGGAACACGCCCGCCTGTTTTACCTGGGCGTGGACCCACAGGACGTGCCGGCCATCGTGGACCACACCCTGCTTCGGGGCCGCCCTCTGCCCAGGCTCCTTTACCAGGACGAAACCGGAAGGCCGATGCCTTGGCGGGACGAGATCCCCTTTTACCGCAAACAGATGCGAGTGATCCTGCGTAATTGTGGCCGCATCGACCCCACCGACATCAGGGATTACATCCGGGTCGGGGGCTATTCCGCCTTGGCCAGGGTTCTAAAAGAGATGTCCCCAGAGGGGGTGATCGAGGAGGTCAAGCGCTCAGGCCTCCGAGGCCGCGGCGGAGCTGGCTTCCCCACCGCCCGTAAGTGGGAGCTCTGCCGGGCCCAGCCCAATACCCCCAAGTACCTGATCTGTAATGGAGATGAAGGGGATCCTGGGGCGTTTATGGATCGGAGCGTACTGGAAGGGGACCCACACTCGGTGATCGAGGGGATGATCATCGCCGCCTATGCCATTGGGGATATCCCCGAGGGTTACATCTACGTGCGGGCCGAGTATCCATTGGCGGTCAAGCACCTGGGGATCGCCATTGCCCAAGCGGAGGAGCTGGGACTTTTGGGGGAGGACATCTTGGGGACCGGCTTCTCCTTCCGCCTGGAAATAAAGCGCGGAGCCGGGGCGTTCGTGTGTGGGGAGTCCACCGCCCTGATGTACTCCATCGAGGGCCAGCGGGGCATGCCCCGGCAGACCCCGCCTCGCTCGGTGGAGCGGGGACTATGGAGAAAGCCCACGGTCCTGAACAACGTCAAGACCTTCGCCTGTGTGCCNGTGATCATCTCCCGCGGGGCGGACTGGTTCGCCGGGATCGGGACCCAAAACTCCAAAGGCACCCAGGTATTCGCCCTCACNGGGAAGGTGCGGAATACCGGGCTGGTGGAGGTCCCCATGGGGATTACCGTCCGAGAGCTGGTGTACGAGATCGGAGGGGGACCCAGGGAAGGACGGATCAAGGCGGTGCAAATCGGGGGCCCCTCCGGGGGGTGCATCCCGGAGGCCCTATTTGATACCCCCGTCGACTTCGACTCGCTCCAGGAGATNGGGGCGATGATGGGCTCCGGGGGACTGGTGGTGATGGACGAGTCGGACTGCATGGTGGCCATTGCCCGCTACTTCCTCTCCTTTACCCAGGCCGAATCCTGTGGCAAGTGCACCCCCTGTCGGGTAGGTACCTACAGGATGCTCAAGATCATGGACCGGATCGTGGAGGGGAAGGGCAAGCCCGAAGATCTGGAGGAGCTCGAGCGATTGGGCCACTGGATCAAGGAGACCTCTCTATGTGGCCTGGGGCGCAGCGCCCCCAACCCGATCCTCACCACGCTGCGCCATTTCCGCGAAGAGTACCTCACCCACATTCGGGACCGGTACTGTCCGGCCGGAACCTGTCGGTCCCCCGGCCACTTCCGTATCGACCCGGAGGAGTGCATCTGGTGNGGGCTCTGCCAGGAGGCCTGTGAAGAGGGAGCGGTGCGCGAGGACCGGAGGGGGTTCTACATCGACCCCAGGCTCTGTACCGGCTGCGGCCGCTGCCAGGCGGTGTGCCCCACCGGGGCGGTGCTGTTGGTGAAGGAGGTAGCGGTGTGACGGTGACCACAAGTTGCCCNGTGCTTGCAACGAAAGAGGAGTTGAAGAAATTCGCCCGGGAGGAGATGTGCGGCCGCTGCCTCCCCTGCCCGGCCGGGGTGCTCACCGCCATCTCCCTCCTGGAGCGTCTTTCCCAGGGAGAGGGGACGGAGAGGGATCTAGAAAGACTTTTTGCCATTGGGGAGTACCTCCCCCAACTAGCCCGCTGCCCGCGGGGCCAACGGGCCGGGGAGCAGCTGGCCCAGTCCCTGAAAGAGGAAGAAGCGTTTCGAGCCCATCTGGCANGCCGCTGCCCGGCTGGGGACTGCCAGGGTCTCGTCAAGTACCGGGTGATCCCAGAGAGATGCACCATGTGTGGTCGCTGCCGGGAGGTCTGCCCCCAGGACGCCATCCTAGGGGAACCCTANGTGGCCTANCGGGGAGACAATCGACCCTACGAGATAGTCCCTAAGCTGTGTGACGGCTGTGGCCTCTGTCAGGAGGCCTGCCCGGAAGAGGCGATTGAGCGCCTGTAAGGAGGGGCAATGGAGGAGCGGGTCACACTGACCATAGATGGGGCCGAGGTTCAGGTCCCCAAAGGCACTACAGTGTTNCAGGCCGCCCGGAACTTGGGAATCGAGATCCCTCATCTTTGTTATCTGGAGGGCCTGGCCCCTGGCGGCGCGTGTCGGCTGTGCCTGGTGGAGCTGGACGGGAGACGGTTGGTTCCAGCCTGTACCCAGCGAGTGCGGGAAGGGATGGAGGTGAAAACGAACTCGCCTCGGGTACTCGAGGCCCGCAGGTTCGTCCTGGAGTTGATCTGGTCTGTCCACCCTGGGGACTGCACCACCTGTGAGGCCTCTGGGACCTGTGCCCTGCAGCGATACACCTACGAACTGGGGATTGAAAAACCGTTGCCGGTGGAGCTTCCCCAAGAGNCGGAGGTGGACCGGGANAGCCCCTTCATAGAGAGGGACCTCAGGTTGTGTATCCTGTGCGGCCGCTGCGTGCATGCTTGTCGGGAGCTCTCCCAAGGGATCCTGGATTACATGCGCCGGGGAATGCTCACCCTGATCAGCACCCCGTTGGGGAAGACCCTGGATGAGGTCGGCTGTGACTTCTGCGGCAACTGCATCGCCGTCTGCCCGGTGGGGTGTCTAGTGGAGAAGGACCGCAAGTTCCGAGGCCGGGAGTGGGAGCTTTCCCCAATCCGTTCCACTTGTGTCCTGTGCGGNGCGGGCTGCGAGCTCGTGTTGGACATGGGACGGGGGGAGGTAGTGCGGGCCCGGCCCGGCAAGGATGGATACCTCTGCGCAAGAGGCAAGTTCGGCTGGGACTTCTCGGCGAGCCAGGAGCGCCTTAGGACCCCCCTCATCCGGGAGGGGAAGGGATTCCGGGAGGCGAGTTGGGAGGAGGCCCTGGGACTCATTGCCGAGAAGCTCGGGGAGATCAGGAAGCGAGAGGGTCCACAGGCCGTGGGGGGGCTTGCCGGGGCCCACCTTCCGACCGAGGCCTTATACGCCTTCGGGCGCTTCGTGCGGGGGACACTGGGCGCGGGGAACCTGGACCTCTTCCCCGGGCACATCACCCCTGAGGAGGCCATGGTCCTCTTCCGGATGGGGACGACGGTAGAGGAGCTGGAGGAGGCCGAGGTCATCCTGGCAGTAGGCCCTGCGCTGGGCGAGTCGTACCCCAGGGTGAGGGTGGCGATCAAGCGCGCCTTAAAGCGCGGAGCGAAACTGATCGTCGTGGACCCGCTGTCTTCGGAGCTGGCCCGGCTGGCCCAGGTACACCTACGTCCCCGACCTGGAAAGGAAGCCACCGTTTTGGCCGCCTTGGCCCGGGAGCTCCACCAACAGGGCCCGGCGGCGGGGAAACCTCCGGATGAGCTGTGGGAGCACCTCGATGAGTTGGACNTAGAGGGCCTGGATGAGGCGGTCCGGCTCCTTTCTTCGGGCAAAGGGATGGTGGTATTGGGGGCGGCTGCCCCCGGGTTGTTGTCCTGGGCCGGGGCGCTCCTTTCCCTGTCCGGCCGGCCCCGGGGGCTGGTGCTGGCCTCCCCCTGGGCCAACCTATGGGGCGCCCTTGCCGCGGGCATACACCCCGAGCTCCTTCCCGGGCCACGCCCCTTAGATAAGTCCGGAGGGGAGTGGCTTTCCCAGATTTGGGGACGGCTCGTTCCCGAGGGGGGGCTAGACGGGCCTCGCATGTTGTCTTCAGACTCCCCCCTGAAGGCCCTCTACCTCCTGGGAGCCGATCCAGTGGCCATGGCCCCAGGGCCCCAGGGCCTCAAAGAAAGGCTTTCCGAGCTGGAACTCCTCGTGGTACAGGACCTGTTCCTCACCCCCACCGCCCAGCTCGCCCATGTGGTCCTCCCCCTGCGGAGCTTCGTGGAGGAACAGGGTACGCTTCTCCTCCCCGGCGGAAAACGCCGGCGCCTGGCCACGGCCGTGCGGACGGACCTTCCTCCCACCTGGCGAGTGTTCCGGGATCTGTCGGAGCGGCTGGGATTCCCCTGGGAGGTACGCTCCGTCCGCGATGTGGAGCGGGAGCTGGTTGGACTGCTGGGTGCGCCGGGGGATGTGCCTCTCCCCCCTGTGCCCCCTACCGAGCCCGAAGAGAAGGGGTTGTTGACAGTCACCTACTTCCCCAGGTTCGCCTTGCCCGAGTCGGCCTGGTCGAAACGGTCCCGGCTGGCGGAGTTGACCCCAACCTGCGATTCCGTGGGGCTGAGCCCAGATGATGCCGAAGCGTTGGGGTTGCGGGAAGGACAGGAAGTGAAGATCTCCTCTTCTCATGGTGAGGCACGGGGGCGGGTCTGGCGATGGGATGCCCTTCCTCCGGGAACAGTGGCGGTTCCCTTTGCACTTTCAGCCAAGCTGGGACCGGGCGCCTTTGGGCCTCCCCTGCAGGTGGCTGTGGAGCCTGCCCAGGAGGTGAACTGATGGACACCATGAAGACCGGCGTGATCAAGGTGAGCAAGCGGCAGCGGGAGGTATCCACGGCATTTGATCGGGCCCGGGAGCTTCGGCCCTGCCCATTCGGGGTCGGTGGGACCTGTTGCAAGGCTTGTTTTATGGGGCCCTGCCGGGTCAGGGAGGACGGCCGGGTAGGGGTGTGCGGGGCTACCGCCGCCTCCATCGCCGCCAAGAACTTCGCCCGCATGGTAGCCGGCGGGGCCTCCGCCCACTCCGACCATGGGCGGGAGGTGGCCCTCTTGTTCCTGGCTGCCGCCCGGGGAGAGGCGCCGGGATACGAGATCAGGGACGAGGGAAAACTCCGAATGCTGGCCCACATCCTGGGGATCGACCCCCAAGGGAAGGGGAAGGAGGAGCTGGCCATAGAAGTAGGAGAAAGGTTGCTTGCCGACTTCGGCCGCCAGGAAGGGGAGCTTTCCCTCCTTTCCCGGGCTCCAGAGCGCAGGCAGGAGAGATGGCGCCGGCTAAGAATCGCGCCCCGGGGCATCGACCGGGAGGTGGTGGAGATGCTCCACCGCACCTCCATCGGAGTGGATCAGGATCCGGTGAACATCCTACTGCAGGCGGCCCGCACCGCCCTGGCCGACGGCTGGGGTGGGTCCATGATCGCCACCGAGCTCCAAGATGTACTTTTCGGCACCCCGGAGCCACTGCGGGCGAAAGTAGACCTGGGGGTGCTGCAGGAAGATCAGGTGAACATCATAGTGCATGGGCATGAGCCNATGCTCCCGGAGCTCCTGATCCAGGCGGCCGAGGACGAGGAGCTCCTCGAGCTGGCCCGAAAGAAGGGGGCCAGCGGGATCAACCTGGCCGGGATCTGCTGCACCGCCAACGAGATCCTGATGCGGCACGGGATCCCGGTGGCGGGGAGCTTCCTCCACCAGGAGCTGGCCATCATGACCGGGGCGGTGGACGTGATGGTGGTGGACGTACAGTGTGTNATGCCCTCCCTGCCCACAGTGGCTTCTTGTTTCCACACCCAGATCATTACCACCTCGGAAAAGGCCAAGATCCCCGGGGCCACGCATCTTCCGTTCCACCACGAAAACGCCCTGGATGTGGCCAAGGAGATCGTGCGACGGGCCATCGAGAACTACCCCAAGCGCGGTCCGGTGGACATCCCCAAAAGCTCCATTGACCTCGTCGCCGGCTTTAGCCACGAGGCCATCAACTACATCCTGGGGGGGCGGTACCGCGCCACCTACCGGCCGCTTAACGACGCGGTGATAGACGGTCGCATCCGAGGGGTAGTGGGAGTAGTGGGCTGCAACAACCCCCGGGTGAATGCCGGCTATGTTCACACCACCCTGATCCGGGAGCTGATCGCCCACAACATCCTGGTGCTCACCACCGGCTGTGGGGCCATCACCGCCGCCCGAGCCGAGCTTTTGATCCCGGAGGCGGCGGAGCTGGCGGGGGCCGGGCTCCGGGAGGTATGCGAGGCGGTGGGTATCCCGCCAGTGCTGCATATGGGCTCCTGTGTGGACAACTCCCGGCTCTTAGTGGCGGCCACCGAGATGGTGCGGATCGGGGGCTTGGGGGATGACATCTCCGAGGTGCCGGTGGCCGGCTGCGCCCCGGAGTGGATGTCGGAGAAAGCGGTAGCGATCGGGCATTACTTCGTCGCCTCCGGGGTCCCAGTGGTGTTCGGCGTGGGCTTCCCCACCCTGGGGAGTGAGACCACCTCCGAGTTCCTCTTCGAGGGGATCGGGGAGCTGGTGGGCGGCAAGTGGATATACGAACCGGACCCGGTGGAAATGGCCCGGATTTTGATAGAGCTCATCGAGGAGCGGCGGCGAGCGCTTAAGCTTCAGGACACCTACACCTAAGGGCGGCCCGCCGCAGGAGCGCCAGCACCCCGGGGAGGTCCTGGGGATGGTAGGCCTGGGGGGAAAGGCCACAGGGAGGGGTGATCAAGTCCCCCGGCCGGAAATCCCGCACCTGTCCGGGCTCTCGGATGCCCCAGGCGATTCGCTTGCCCTTTCTGGGATAGTAGAGGGTGATGTCGTAGCGGGAGGCGTCGAAGCTGATGATGTCGATAGCGTTGCAGGAAAAAAGCTGGTCCCATTGCATGTTCCCGCACACGTGCACCCCCCGCACTACCGGGAACTCGGAGAAGATGGCCTCCCATAGGGGAATGTAGTCGAAGCCCGCCTGACCTAGGGCCGGCTCGTCCAAAAACAGGATGATCTCCTGGGCGGAAAGGCCGTCCAGAATCCGCTCCACGTGGTGATAGATCCTGAGGAGCGCCTCGTCCTCCCCGTAGCCTGCGAGGATCAAGGTGGCCGGCCCGATGGCCTGCACCTTGACCACCTGGAACCGGTGGCGCTTGAACTCGGAAAGGGCGCTCAGCTCCCCGGGCCGCTTTATATAGGACAGCATGGCGTCCCCCAGGGAGGGGAGCTCGGGGAGGAAGGGGATGTCGTGCTTTAGGCTGTAGCGCACCGCCGCCTCCACGTCCGAGAGAGGCAAGGACCCTATCTGGGTTATGCGCTTTTTCAGCCTTTCGTAAAGGAACATGGGGCTAGTTTAAGCCCCAAGGCCGGGGAGATAAACTGGCGTGGATGGACGATCTGTGTGGGGTGATCCTGGCCGGCGGGGACGGGGGGAGGCTGGGGCGGGACAAGGCCCGCCTCTTCCTGGGGAGAGAGCCTGTGCTTGTCAGGTTGGTGAGGCTCCTCTCCGACCTCTGCCCGGAGGTGCTGGTGGCGATAGGGAAGCGGCGCCGCCTGGGCTTTCGCGTGGCTACCCCCTTGGTGGAAGACCTCCTCCCCGGGCGGGGGCCGCTTTCCGGGCTCCACGCCGGCCTTTCCTACGCCTCGCGCCCGCTATGTCTGGTAGTAGCCTGTGACATGCCCTTCCTATCCCCGAAGCTTCTGGCCCGACTGTGCCAAGCCGCCTCCCCCGGCAGGACGGTGGCCTTCCGGATCCGGGGCTACATCGAGCCCTTCCCCGGGCTTTACCCCAAGGGGCTCCTCCCTCAGGTGGAAGAGGCCATCCGGACCGGGGAGCTGGGGGTGCAGGCCCTGTTCCGCCGGGTGCCTCACCTCCTCCTCCCCGAGGGGGAGGCGCGGGCCGCCGATCCCCAGCTCCTCTCCTTCGTCAACGTGAACACCCCCGGGGACCTGGATGGGCTTGTCGAAGGGGAAAGGGAGGCGCCTTGAGACGGGTGCGGATCCTGAGGTTCGAGGGCGAAAGCTGGGAGGGGCGGGAGGACTGGGTGGCGGAGGAAGGGCTTATTGAGCTCGAGATCGCCTCTGGAAGTCCCCTTTATCTTTCCTGCACCCCGGAGGGGGTGCGGGAGCTGGTCTATGGGCATCTCCTTGCGGAGGGGCTCATCCGCGGGGTGGGGGATGTCCTGGCCTATCGGGAGGAGCTGGACCTGGAGCGGGGCTCGCCCGGGGAGGTGGTGCGGGTCGCGGTGACGTTGCGGGGCGCCCCGGAGCCTCCGGACCCGCAGGGCATCATCTGGACCCCCTGCGGGCGGGCCGCCTCGCTGCCCTCTGCGGGGCTTTCACCCCTGGAGCCCCGTCCTCTCCTCTCCCCCCAGGCGCTGCTTGAACTCCCCCGCCTGGCGGCCCGCCACTCGGAGGACTTCCGCCTCACCGGTGCGTATCACTACGCCTTCCTGTTCGACCCCTCGCTTAATCTCCGGGCGGTCGCCAAGGACATCGGTCGGCACAATGCCGTGGACAAGGCCATCGGGGCGGAGCTCTTGGCTGGGGGGGACCTAGGCGAGCGGATCCTGTTTGTCACGGGCAGGATCTCTGCGGACATCGCCCTCAAAGCGTTGCGGGCCGGGGTGCCCCTGATCGCCTCCCGGGGAGCGGCCCTGCTGGGGGCCATCACCCTGGCCCACAGGTACAACCTAGGGCTGGTGGGCTTCCTGCGGGGCGGGAGGTTCAACCTCTACTGTGGGGAAGGGTGGCTCACTCGAAAGGAGGAAAGGTGAAGAAAGGAGACGTCCTGTTGGAGAAGCTAGCACATGTTTGACTTCTTCGAGCGCCGGCTGTAGCCCCCTTCAAAGGTGCTTTTCGCCGAAGAGGAACCGGCCTTGGGGGTCACGAAAAAAGCGGAAGCCACGCCGCTCAAGCAGGGAGATGATGCGCACGTTCTCCGGCACCACCTCCACCAGGAGCCTCCTTAACCCCAGCCGGAGGGCCAGCCCCAGAGCGAGGTCGGTTAGCTTGCTCCCCAGGCCGAGGCCCTGCCAGGGGTCGGCCACCAGCACACAGAACTCCGCNGCCTCGCCCCCTGGAATCGAGCACAACCGCACTTCCCCCAGGAGCTCACCCTCTCGCTCCGCCACCAGTATCCATTCCTGCCCCGGATTGCAACGGCAAAACTCTTCCGCCCGGGCAAGGAGGGCCTTCCTGGAGTGGAGCTCGAATCGCTTCCANAGCGTCTCCTCGCTGCAGCTTCGGATCATCTTGCACCAGGCCGGGAGGTCCCCGGGGACCATGGGGCGTATCACTGCCAGCCTCCCGTCCCGCAGGCGGAAGGAAATGGGCTTAAGCTCCATAGGCCCTCCTAGCCCGGAGATCCGTTCCACCCGCACTGCGCATACCTTGTACTCGGGGATCTTGGAGCAGGGATCCAGGGCGGGATTGGTAAGGGCGTTGGCCGGGGCCTCGCCGAAGTGGAAGGGGATGAACACCGTCCNCGGGGGGACCCGGCCCGTCACCTGGGCGGAGAGCTCTATCGCCCCCCGGCGGGAGGAGACCCGCACCATATCCCCGTCCTTTATCCCTAGGGCCGCCGCGTCCTGAGGGCTTATCTCCACATAGGCCGCCGGCGAAAGCTCGTTCAGGCCCTCCACCCGGCCGGTCATGGTGCGGGAGTGGAAGTGCCACAGTACCCTCCCGGTGGTGAGTACAAGCGGGAACTCCTCGTCGGGGAGCTCCGCCGGGGCACGGTACTCCACTGGGTGGAATTTCCCCTTCCCCCGAGGGAACCGCTCCCGGTGTAGGTAAGGGGTGCCGGGATGGTCCGGGGAGGGGCAGGGCCACTGGATGCCCTCCCTCCTCAGGCGCCCGTAGCGGATGCCCCCATAGATGGGGACCAGGGAGGAGATCTCCTCCATGATCTCATCCGGGCCGCGGTAGCCCATGGGGTAGCCCAGGCGGGTGGAGAGCTCGCACAGGATTTCCCAGTCGGCTTTGGCCTCCCCCGGGGGCGGGATGGCCCGCCGCACCCGCTGGACCCTGCGCTCGGTGCTGGTGAAGGTCCCATCCTTCTCGGCGAAGCTGGCTGCCGGGAGCACCACATGGGCAAACCTGGTCGTCTCATTGGGGAAGATGTCGATCACGGCCAGGAACTCCAGTGCCTTAACGGCCTCTTCCACGTGGCGCACGTCCGGGTCGGAGATTAGGGGGTTCTCCCCCATGATGAGCATGGCCTTGACCTTTCCCTCCAAGGCGGCCTGGAACATCTCCACCACCGTGAGCCCCGACTCCTTGGGAATTGAGGCGTCCCAGGCGGCCTCGAACTTCCTCCGCACCTCCGGGTCCGCCAAGGGCTGATAACCGGGCAAGACGCCCGGCAGGGCCGCCATATCGCAGGCCCCCTGGACGTTGTTCTGGCCCCGCAGGGGGTTCACCCCGGTGCTCGGGCGGCCCACGTTTCCAGAAAGGAGGGCCAGGTTGGCGATGGCCAAAACGTTATCGGTGCCGGTGGTGTGCTGGGTCAGGCCCATGGCGTAGAAGATCATCGCCCGCTCCGCCCGGCCGAATGCCCGGGCAGCCTCCACCAGCTTTGCGGCCGGGATTCCGGTGATCTCCTCCACCCGCTGCGGGGTGTAGGCCTCAACCAGCCGCGCCAGCTCGGAAAACCCCTCACAACGGGNCTCCACGAACTCCCTGTCCCATAGGCCCTCTCGCAGGAGCACATGGCAGAATCCGTTGATCCAGGCTACATCGGTTCCCGGCCGCTGCCGCAAGTGAAAGTGGGCGATCTCGGCCAGCTCTATCTTGCGGGGGTCCACCACGATGAGGACCGCGCCCCGCCGCACCGCCCGCCGGATCTCCTGGGCCACTATGGGGTGGGCCTCGGTGGTGTTGGAGCCCGTCACTAGGATGCAGTCNGCCCCTTGGATCTCAGAGATGGAGTTGGTCATCGCCCCCGAGCCGAAGGCGGCCACCAGCCCGGCCACGGTGGGGGCATGGCAGAGCCGGGCGCAGTGGTCCACGTTGTTGGTCCCGATGGCCGCCCGCATGAGCTTCTGAAACAGGTAGTTCTCCTCGTTGGTGCACTTGGCGGAGGCCAGGCCCGCTATCGCGTCCGGACCGTATCTCCCCTTGATCTGGGAGAGCCTTTCCGCTATCAGCCCCAGGGCCTCCCCCCAGTCCGCCTCCCGCAGGCGCCCCCCCTCCCGGATCAGTGGGACCCGGAGCCTGTCCTCTCGGTGGACGAAGGAGAGGCCGAACCTCCCCTTAACGCAGAGGCGGAAGCCCCGATACCCCCCCGAAACCTTGACGATCCGGTCCCCTTTAAGGTGCAAGGTGAGCCGGCAGCCACAGCCGCAGAAGGGACAGACCGTCTCCACCTTCCGCAGCTCCCATTCCCGGCCCTGGAAGCGCCGGGCCCGCTCGGTGAGCGCTCCGGTGGGGCACACGGCCACACACTGGCCGCACAGCTCACAGTCCGCCTCTGTTAGGGCTTCCTCGAAGGCAGTGGTCACCTGGGTCTCAAAGCCCCGGAACGCGAAGTCTAGTACCCCCCTACCCTGCACCTCCTCGCAGGCCCGCACGCACCGACCACAGAGAATGCACTTTTCGGGCTCATACCGGATGAATGGGTTGTCCTCCCGCGCCGGGAGCTCCCGCCGGGCGTGGTCCGGGCCCAGGAAGCGGTTGTCCTCGATCCCGTACTCGTAGGCGTAGCGCTGCAGCTCGCAAGTGCCGTTCCGCTCGCAGGTGAGGCACTCCTGGGGGTGGTCCGAGAGGATGAGCTCCAGCACCATCCTCCTCAGCCTCCTCACCCTCTCGGTGTCGGTCCTCACCTGCATCCCCGGCCCTACCTCCTGGCAGCAGGCGGCGGCCAGCCTGCCGTCCACCTCCACCAGGCACAGGCGGCATACTCCAGCCGGGGAGAGCTCCGGGTGCTGGCACAGATGGGGGATCTCTCTCCCAATCCCCTCTGCGGCGGTGAGGATGGTGGTGCCCTGGGGGACTTCCACCTCCCGGCCGTCGATGGTAAGCCGCACCGAACCTTCCGCGTTCATCGCGTGGAGATCGCCCCTTGGGGCAGACCGAGACACACGCCCCGCAGCGGGTGCAGAGCCTGGGCTCGATCCTATGGCTTTTCCCTGGCTCGCCGGCGATGGCGTCCGCGGGGCAAGCCTTGGCACAGGCCCCGCAGCCCACACACAGCTCCTCCTGGATCACGTAGGTGATCAGGGCCCGACAGGCCCCGGCGGGGCAGCGTCTCTCGTGGATGTGGGCCTGGTACTCGTCCCGGAAGTAGCGCAGAGTGGTGAGGACCGGGTTGGGGGCAGTGCGGCCCAGCCCGCACAGGGAGGCATCACGCACCGTTTCGGCCAGCTCAGAAAGGAGCGGTAGGTCCTCTTCCCGGCCGCGGCCCTGGGTGATGCGGGTGAGGAGCTCCAACATCCTCTTTGTCCCGACCCGGCAGGGGGGGCATTGGCCGCAGGACTCGGCCTGGGTGAACTCCAGGAAGAAGCAGGCCATCTCCACCATGCAGGAGTCCTCGTCCAACACCACCAGGCCCCCGGAGCCCATCATCGCCCCCGCCCCGGTAAGGGACTCGTAGTCCACCGGAAGGTCCAGGAGCTTCTCGGGAAGACACCCTCCGGAGGGCCCTCCGATCTGCACCGCTTTCAATGCCTTCCCCTCCGGGGGCCCGCCGCCGATCTCCATCACTATCTCCCGCAGGGAGGTGCCCATGGGCACCTCCACCAGCCCGGTGTTCCTCACCTTCCCAGTGAGGGAGAAGATCTTGGTCCCGGGGGAGCCCTCGGTCCCCAGGGAGCGGAACCACTCCGCCCCCTTTCCGATGACGAGGGGGACGTTGGCCCAGGTCTCCACGTTGTTGATGTTGGTGGGCTGGCCCCACAGGCCCTTTTGGGCGGGGAAGGGAGGCCGGGGCCGGGGCTGCCCCCTTCTTCCTTCGATGGAGGCCAGAAGCGCCGTCTCCTCCCCACACACGAATGCCCCCGCCCCCTCGAACACCCGCAAGGTAAAGGAAAAGCCGCTCCCCAGGATGTCCTCCCCCAAAAGGCCCAGCTCCTCGGCCTGGGAGATGGCGGCCCTGAGGTGTCGCACCGCCAGTGGGTACTCGGCCCGCACGTACACGTAGCCCTCTGAGGCCCCGATGGCATAGGCCCCGATCAACATCCCCTCTATCACGGAATGGGGGTTCCCCTCCAGGACGCTTCTGTCCATGTAGGCCCCGGGATCCCCCTCGTCGGCGTTGCAGATCACGTATTTCCTCTCACCGGGGGCCCTGCGGCAGTATTCCCACTTCTTCCCGGTGGGGAAGCCCGCCCCGCCCCGGCCCCGCAAGCCCGCCCGCTTGACCTCCTCGATTACCTCCTCCGGGGACATACGCAATGCCTTAACCAGGGCGGAGTAGCCCCCTCGGGCTATGTACTCCTTTATATTCAAAGGATCGATGAGGCCGCAGTTCTCCAAAACCAGCCGTCGCTGTTTTCGGTAAAAAGGGTACTCCGTCCAGAAAGGTAGCCCGGCCAGCTGGCTNGGCAAGGGGGGATGACCCTCTCCTCCCCCATCCAACCAGAACAAGGCCCCTTCTTTGGGGAGGACCTTCTCAACCAGGGCAGCCACCAGCTCCCTAGCTCTCCTCTNGTCCACCTCCCCGTANACCACTCTCAGTCCCACCGGCAGGCGCACCTCCACCAGGGGCTCCCGACAGCAGAGGCCCAGGCAGCCGGTCTTCCCCACGGGGAGGTTCAATTCAAGCCGGGCCACTTCCTCCCGCAAGGCTTGGTAAACCTGCCNGCCCCCGGCAGCCAGTCCACAGGAGACCAGTCCCACCACTAGCTTTCCCTGGGGGGGCCACAATGTCTTCAGCCCCTCCTCTCCCAGCCTTACAAGGTCCTCAGGCGTCAGGGTCCCCATCTAGATCCCTTACGATTTCCACTGCTCTTTCCGGGGTAAGGCGTCCGTAGGCCACCCCGTCCACCACCATCACTGGAGCTAAGCTGCAGCAACCAACACAACGGACCACCTCTAGGGAGAACCTCCCACCGCGGGCGGGCTCCCCGGGCTTAAGGCCCAGCTCCCTTCTTAAGGCCTCCAATATCCTGTTCCCCCTCTGCACGTGACAGGCCGTCCCCTGGCATAGCTGGATCAGGTGTCTTCCCCGGGGGGAGAGGCTGAACTGGGAGTAAAAAGTGGCCACGCCGAAGACCCTGCTCTTGGGGAGCCCCAGGCTCTGGGCCACGGCCACCAGGGCCTCCTCGGGCAGCCAGCCCAGCTCCCGCTGGAGCTCCTGTAGCACCGGGATCAGCGCCCCTCGGTCGCCCCCATGCCGGGCCAAGACCTTTTTTACCGTTTGCTCCACGGCCGTCATGCCCAAAAGAAAAGTAATGCGCCGAGGCCTTCCCTGGCAAATTGGGCAGAGGGCCCCCCAATTTGCCAGCCGCTTCCCCCAGGTGCTACCTTGACCTTAGGCCACTGCCCTGGGAAGGGGGTGAGGAATTGAGCGGAGCAAACACGCGTACGGTGGTGTGGTTTCAGGCGGGTGGCTGCACCGGCTGTTCCATCTCTCTGATGAACGCCGACTATCCGGATCTTGCCAATCTGCTTCTGGATGAAGTGGTCCCAGGCAAGGGCATCGCCCTCAAGTTCCACGCCACCCTGATGGGCCCCACCGGTCGACCAGCCCTGGAGGCCCTGGAGCGGATCCCGGAGAAGGAAGCAGGGGAGTACCTCCTGGTGGTAGAGGGGGCGATCCCCACCGCGGCTGGGGGCCGGTTCGGGATGGTGGGGGAGGTGCCCATGGCCCAGCGGGCGGCGAGCTTGGCCAGGCGGGCCCAGGCAGTCCTGGCTCTGGGGACCTGTGCCTCCTACGGAGGCATCCCCGCCGGGGTCCCCAACCCCGCTGGCTGCGTGGGGGTGGGGGAGCTTTTGAGAAGGGAGGGGATCCAAGTCCCGGTGGTGAACGTGCCGGGCTGCCCGCCCCATCCCCGGTGGTTCGTGGAGACGGCGGCTAGGGTGCTCCTGGGCCTCCCAGGGCCGGAGGAGCTAGACGAGGCGGGCAGGCTCAAGGCCGTCTATCGAGGGCTGATCCACGAGTCCTGCCCCAGGCGGCCTGACTTCGACGTAGGGCGCTTCGCCCCCTCCTTTGGGGAGGAAGGCTGTCTTTACGAGCTCGGCTGCAAGGGGCCATTTACCGAGTCCCAGTGCCCGCAGCGGGGCTGGAACGGGGGGGTGAGCTGGTGCATCGCCGCCGGCCACCCCTGCATTGGCTGCACCGAGCCCGACTTCCTGGATCGCTTCTCCCCCCTGTTTAGGAAGCTCTCCCTGGAGGAGGAGCAACAGGCCTACAGGAGGGCGAGATGAGCCTGGTAGCCATAGATCCCATCACCCGGATAGAGGGGCATCTCAAGGTGGAGATCGAGGTGGAGGGCGGGGTTATCGTACGGGCCCGCTGCTCGGGGGCCCTGTACCGAGGACTGGAACTGATCCTTATCGGAAGACACCCCTTGGACGCCCAGAAGATCACCCAGCGGATTTGCGGGGTATGTCCCCTGGCCCACTCCACCGCCGCCTCCCTCTGCCTGGACGACGCCCTGGGGCTCGCCCCCCCGCGGAACGGCCAGCTCCTCAGAAACCTGATCTACGGAGCGAACTTCCTCCACAATCACATCCTCCACTTCTACCACCTAGCCCTGCCCGATTACTTGGACCCAAGCACCCTTGAGGGCAGACTGGCACCCCTGGGGGGCCTACTCGCCCCCGGGGATGGGGCTGGGGACCGGAGGTTCTCTCCAGAGGAGAACGGGAGGTTGCTTGAGCACTACGTGGAGGCCCTGGTCATGCGCCGCAAGGCGCAGGAGCTGGTGGCGCTCTTCGGGGGCAAGATGCCCCACGACATGGCCATCGTGCCCGGGGGGGTGACATGCCGGCCCAGTCTCGGTGATGTCGCCGCCTTCCGCTTTCGCCTTAGGGAGCTTGCCTCCTTCATCGAGGGGACCTACATTCCGGACCTTCTGCTTGTGGCCAAGCGTTATGGCGATCACTTCCAGCTGGGGAAGGTGGGGAGGCTACTTTCCTTCGGCTGCTTCCCCTTGGAGGGGGAAAGGCTCTTCCCCGCCGGGGTGTGGCAAGGCGGGGAGGTGAAGCCGGTGAATGCGGACGAGCTCCGGGAAGGCGTGTACAGCTCCTGGTACAGGGGAGAAGGGGACTCCCATCCCCGGGAGGAAGAAGCCCCCCCTGATCCGGACAAGGCCCGCGCCTATTCCTGGATCAAGTCCCCCCGCTATCAGGGTGAGGCCTTCGAGGTGGGCCCGGCGGCCCGGGTGGCGGTGGGCCTCAAGCTCGGCCCCCCGGGGCTGCGGGAAGCAGCCGAGGGGCTCCTCTCCCAGGCTGGGGTCAACCCCCAGGCTCTGAGCTCAGTGATGGGGCGACATCTGGCACGGGGGATCGAGGCCCTCTTCCTGATCCGAGCCATGGAGGACTGGCTCTCCCAGCTGGATCTCGCGGGGCCGGTCGCGGTCCCCTACTCCCTCCCCCAAGAGGCTGAAGGCCAGGGGCTTGTCGACGCCCCCCGAGGAGCATTGGGCCACTGGATCCGGATCCGGGATAGGAAGATCGCCCACTACCAGGTAATCGCCCCCACCACTTGGAACGCCTGCCCCCGGGACGAGGCGGGAAGGCCCGGCCCCATCGAGCAGGCCTTGGAGGGGACCAAGGTGGCTGGGGACGGGCTGCTTGAGGCGGGCAGGATCGTGCGTTCCTTCGATCCCTGCCTGGCCTGCGCCGTGCAGTAGGAGGTGGGGATGCTGGTCTCGGAGCTCAAGCCATTAGATGAGATAGTAGGGTATTTAAGGGAAGGGGAAAAGGTCTTCCTTCTCGCCTGTGGGGGCTGTGCCGAGGTATGTGGGACCGGGGGCGAGGAGGCGATCCTAAAGCTCCGGCCGGCCCTGGAGAGGGCCGGCCATCGCCTCACCGGGGCTCTGGTCCTGCCCTTTTTGTGCAACAAAGCCCTGGTGGGGTTCCGGTTGGCCCGGCGGGGGGAGGAGGTGGAGGGGGCGGACGCAGTAGTGGTGGCCTCCTGCGGGGTGGGCGTGCAATCGGTGGCCCAGGTCCTGGACAAGCCCGTTTATCCCGCGGCCAACACCATCACCATGGGGGGCCTACAGGGGGTATGGCCCTCGGAGGAGCGGTGCGCCCGCTGCGGGGACTGCCTGCTGGCTTACACCGGCGGCATCTGCCCCCACACCGTCTGCCCCAAAGGGCTGCTGCACGGCCCATGTGGGGGCTCTCAAAGAGGGGAGTGCGAGCTTGAGCCCGGCCGCCCCTGCGGCTGGCAGCGGATCTACGACCGCCTGGCCTCCCTGGGCCGGTTGGACCTCCTGGAGCGCTATCGTCCCCCTCAGGACAGCCAAAAGGGCCTGGATGTACCACTCTCCCGCCGCAAGGCCCCGTTCTGGGCCCTGGAATACCTGGAAGAGGAGGGGTAAATGAGGCTCAGGGAGCGCCTAGAGCGTGGCGAGTTCGTGATCACCTGCGAGGCCACCCCGCCAAAAGGCACCCACGTTCGGCCGGCCCTGGAGGCCGTGGCGCGCCTGGCCAGATACGTGCACGCCTTCAACGTCACCGACCTTCAGTCCTCGGTGTTGCGGATGAGCTCCTGGGCCCTGTGCGCCCTGATCAAGGAGGAGGGCTACGAGCCGGTCCTCCAGCTCACCTGCCGGGACCGCAATCGCCTCGCCCTCCAGGCAGACCTGCTGGGGGCCTGGGCATTGGGGATCGAGAATGTCCTCGCCCTCACCGGGGACTATCCCACCTTGGGGGACCACCCCGGCGCCCGGCCGGTCTTCGACCTGGACTCAGTCCAGCTCATTGCGGCGATTCAGTCCCTCAATTCGGGAAGGGACCTGGCGGGAAACGAGCTCGCTGGCGCCACGGGTTTCCTGGTGGGGGCGGTGGTGAATCCCGGGGTGGAGCCCCTGGAGCCGCACCTCCTGAAGATGAAGCTTAAGGTCAAGATGGGGGCCAAGTTCTTCCAGACCCAGGCGGTGTACGACCCCAAGACGTTCCTGCGCTTCGTCCGGGAGGCGGAGGGCCTGGGGGTCCCCATCCTAGCCGGGATCATCCCCTTAAAGAGCGCCCGCATGGCCCGGTTTATGAACGAGCACATTGCCGGCGTCTTCGTGCCCGAGGAGGTGATCTCCGAGATGGAGCGGGCCAAGACACGAGAGGAGCGGGTAAAGCGGAGCATCGAGATCTGTGCCCGCATTATCCGGGCGGTGCGGCCCCTGTGCCAGGGGGTCCATCTCATGCCGATGGGTTGGGAAGAGCACGTGCCGGCGATAATGGAGCTGGCTGGCCTGTAAAAGGAGGGAAAGTGGCCTACGATCCGACGAAGGTGGCCGACTGGCAGATCGCGGCGGAGGCGGAAAAGGAGATGCCCTCCCTCGAGGAGTGGCGGGCCCGGCTGGGCCTGCAGGAAGACGAGATCCTCCCCTACGGCAGGATCGCCAAGCTCGACTACCGCAAGATCATAGAGCGCCTGAAGGACGAGCCTGACGGAAAATACATCGAGGTGACAGCCATCACCCCCACTCCGCTTGGAGAGGGGAAGACCACTACTACCCTGGGACTCATCGAGGGACTAGCCCGGCGGGGGGTGAACGTGGGCGGGGCTATCCGGCAGCCCTCGGGAGGGCCGAGCATGAACATCAAGGGGACGGCCGCTGGCGGTGGGAATGCCCTGCTCATCCCCATGACCGAGTTCTCCCTTGGCCTCACCGGGGACATCGACGCCATCACCAACGCCCACAACCTGGCCATGGTGGCCCTCACCGCCCGCCTTCAGCACGAGTTCAACTACACCGACGAGCAGCTAAAAAAGAGGGGCCTCAAGCGCCTGGACATCGACCCCCGCCGGGTGGAACTACGGTGGGCCATCGATTTCTGCGCCCAGGCCCTGCGCAGGATCATCATCGGCCTGGGGGGCAAGATGGACGGCTTCATGATGGAATCCGGCTTCCAGATCTCGGTCTCCAGCGAGCTCATGGCCATCCTAGCCATCGCCACTGATCTAGCGGACATGCGGCGGAGGATCGGCCAAATCACGGTGGCTTACGACAAGCGGGGCTGCCCCGTGACCTGTGAAGACCTAGAGGTAGCCGGGGCTATGACCGCCTGGATGCGAAACACCATCAACCCCACCCTCTGCTGCACCATCGAGTACCAGCCGGTGATGGTGCATGCCGGGCCGTTCGCCAACATCGCGGTGGGGCAGTCCTCCATCATCGCCGACCTGTTGGGCCTCAAGATGTTCGACTACCACGTGACCGAGTCCGGCTTCGGGGCCGACATCGGCTTTGAGAAGTTCTGGAACGTCAAATGCCGCTTAAGCGGGCTTGTGCCGAACGTGTCGGTGATTGTGGCCACGGTGCGGGCCCTGAAGATGCACGGCGGGGGCCCCCGGGTGGTGCCTGGCCGGCCGCTCCCCAAGGAGTACCAGGAGGAGAACCTGGAGCTCCTGGAGCGGGGAATGGAGAACCTGCTCCATCACATCGGGATCGTGAAGAAGTCCGGGGTCAGCCCGTAGTGTGCATAAACCGCTTCCCCGCCGACACCGAGGCGGAACTCGCCCTGGTGCGCCGGTATGTGGAGCGGGCCGGGGTGCGCTGCGCCGTGGGGGAGCACTGGCTAAAAGGGGGAGAGGGGGCGCTGGAGCTGGCCGACGCCGTGCTGGAGGCGTGCCGGGAGCCGGTGGAGTTTCGCTACCTTTACCCCTTGGACATGCCCCTGCGGGAACGGGTGGAGCTCATCGCCAAGGAGGTCTACGGGGCAGACGGGGTGATCTGGACCCCGGAGGCGGAGGCGAAGGCCAAGGCCATCGAGGAGGACGAGAGGTTCAAGGACTACTACACCATGATGGTTAAGACGCACCTTTCCCTGTCCCACGACCCGAACCTAAAGGGGGTGCCCAAGGGCTGGCGGCTACCCATCCGAGACATCTTGGTGTTCTCCGGGGCCAAGTTCCTCTGCCCCATGGCAGGGGAGATCAAACTGATGCCCGGCACGAGCTCCGACCCTGCCTTCCGCCGGATCGACATCGACCCAGAAACCGGCCAGGTACGCGGGTTGTTCTGACCGGTCCATGCCGGTGAGAGGCATGGAGATGAGGCCACAAGCCTTATAGAGGAGAGGCTTTGCGCGGGGGCTGGCCTATCTGGCGCATCGCCCAGGGCCAGCTCTACCCCGTATTGGGGAGGCTAGAACGTGAAGGCTTTATGGAAGGGCACCTCGAGCCCCAAGGGGCTGGCCTCTCCGTTGAGTGTACTCCCCCACATCCGGCGGGGGAGCGGGTGGACATCGACGAAGAGGGCAACGTCTGTTCTGAGCCGGAAAATTGGCCTTGCCCCTATGAAACCCGCAGCCCCATTCGTCCCTGGCGCATTATGAAAAATCCGACAGAGGCTACCGTCCCTCGGG
>Ga0180877_1155_pt1 | contig 41160 bp, 53 predicted proteins | sample Deesub1362A_J573_FD_124316 | JGI IMG/M metagenome (GOLD analysis project Ga0180877, IMG submission 124316) | Candidatus Acetothermia bacterium JdFR-47 | reverse complement strand
ACGTAACAGATTGCGCTTGGCACGTAGATAGCGCCGGTTTGGATGGTGGCCATGTTCAACATCATCCCCCAGTTGGTCGCGGAAAAGGGGGCCAGCCCGAGGAACATTATGGCCACAGAGGACACGATGGCGCCCCTCATCATGGACACAAAGTTGATAGCCACATACGGCATGACGTTGGGGAGTATCTCCTTAAACACGATGTGGGGGGTCCCCAATTTGAGGATCTTGGCTGCCTCGATGAACTCCCGCTCCCTCAGGGAGAGCACCTGAGATCGGATCGCTCGGGCAAGCCCTGCCCACATCCAAACGGCAAGGATGAACGCGAAGCCGAAGGGGTCCCGCACGTGGAACACCGCGGCGAATATCATCATGACCGGAAGATGCGGAATGGTTAGCATCATNTTCACAAACGTCATGAGCGNCTGATCCACGAGCCCCCCCTTCAGTCCGGCCAGAATCCCGAACCCAATGGCTATCAGCACCGCGAACAGGGCCGCGAGAAACGCCACGAAGAGGACGTCTCTCGAGCCGTGAACGATCTGCGCCAACACGTCCCTGCCCAGGTAATCTGTGCCCAGCGGATGGGCCAGGGAAGGGGGCCTGAGGGCCCGCTCCGGATGTTGCTCCACCTCCAAGGGGACCACATAAGGCCCAACGGTGGCCATAAGCAGGTAGAGGAAGAGGATCGCGGCACCGACAAGTGCCTTTTTATCTCGCAGAAGCGTCCTCATTTTCCCTCCAACCTAACTCTGGGATCGAGCCTTGTGTAGAGGATATCGGCCAAAAAGTTGGCGAGGATTGTAGCCGTGATCGTGAGGAGGAAAAGCCCTTGAAGCATCCCGTAATCCTTACGCATGAGGGCTTGGGAGAAGAACCAGCCCATCCCAGGATAGTTGAAAATCGTCTCGATCAGGATGGAGCCCCCAAACATCCCCCCGAAGGAGATGGCCAAGGCCGTGATCAAAGGGAGGATCGAATTCCTGGCCAGGTAGGAAACAAGTATCCGTCTGCCTTTAAGGCCGCGGGCCTTCGCTGCCACGATGTAATCTTCTCCCAAAACAGAAATGGCCGAGCCCTTCATGGCAAGGGCCCACCCCCCGATTCCTTCGAGTGTATATGAGAGAATAGGGAGAGCAGCGTGATATAGGACGTTTGAAATAAATTGCACATTAAAACCTGGGGTCAAGCCGATGTCGTAGGCTCCCTTGCTGGGGAACCACCTCAAGCGGATGGCAAAAAATAGAAGGAGAAGCATGGCGGTGACGTAATCAGGGGTTGCGGCCGTTAGGGAGGCATACCCGGTCACGAGGGGGTCCAGCAGGGATCTTCTTTTCCAGGCGATCCCCGTTCCCAGTGCCACCCCTACGAAAAAGCTCAACAGCAACGCGACCGACACCACAAAGGCCGTCCAGGGAAGAGCCTTGGCGATGATTTTGTTCACGGAGACGCGATAAATCATGGAATAACCAAGATCTCCACGCAACAACCTCCCCAGGTAAACCCCCAAGCGGTGCAGCAGCGATTCGTGAGGGTCATAACCGTACATCTGGGCAGCTATCCTGTAAGCGGTCTCGAAGTCCAACCCGCTCGTTTGGACCATGTCCATGGCCCATTCATAAAGCGGATCTCCCGGGGCATTTTGAATGATAAGGAAGGTCACGATGGCGACGACGACAATAGTCATCAGCGCGAGCCCTGCCCTTTTCGCTATCGTTATCATTTCGATTTAAAACGGGGCGGGAAGGGGACCCTCCCCTTCCCGCCCCGGCGATATCGGCTACTTCGCCGGTTGGACGATCCCCTCGACCAGCAGCGTGCAGTAGCCGCGCTCCGCTCCACCCGGCGAGAGGAGCCACAGCGGGTCATCGGGAACCGGCCAGCCGGTCGCCCGCACCCCGTCGAGGTAGAAGATCATAAGCCGCTTCTCCACGAAGGGGATCACGGGCAGGTTCTCGTTGTGGATCCAGGCCAGTTCCTTGATNAGTTCCTTCTGGGCGTCGAGGTCGAAGGTAGCCCCAAGCTGGTTCACCAGGGCAGTCGTGTCCACCGGCTTGCCATCGGGACCGAACAGATCGATGGCGGTTATATCGACCGTCTTCGCTGTGTCGGCGTCCTTGTGAAGCGTGCGCCTGAGCTCGGCCCAAGGGTGAGCGTAGCCCCAAGAGGTGGCAGTCCACTCCAGGCACACGTCGAAGTTCCCAGCCCGGATGGACTTCCAGTAGATGGACCCGGGGCGGGTCGACGGCTCGACGATGATCCCGAACTCCTTGAGCTGGGAGGCGATGTTGTCGATGGCNGCGACCCAGTCGGAGTAACCGGCGTGGCAGACGAGGCTAAACTTAAGCGGATTGCCGTCCTTGTCCTTCCAGATGCCGTCGGCTCCCTTCTGGTAGCCGAGCTCCTCGAGCAGGGCTGCGGCCTTCTCCGGGTTGTAGGAATAGTCGGTGAGGTTCTCCTTCATCCACTCATCCGTCNCGCCCCAAGAGGACCGCATCGACTCCAGCAGCCCGGTCGCGTAATCGGCGATGGGGATGCCCGCCCAATACGTGGCCTCGGCGAGCTCCTTCCTGTCGATAGCATAGGCGATGGCCTGGCGGAACCTGAGGTCGTTGTACGGGGCTTTCCGGAGGTTAAAGGCGATGCAGAACCCCGCCAGGTCGGTCGGCAGCGCGAGATTCATCCCCGGGATCCTCAGGATCGCCTCGGTGATGTCCCGCCTGGTCGCCGGGTGAGCTACGTCTATCTCCCCACCCAGCAGGTACCCCCACACCACGTAGTTGTTGGTCCAGCGCAGGAGCTTCACTCCAACGAAACCGATGTTCTCGGCAGCCCAGTAATCCGGGACCTTGACCAGCAGCATCTCCGAAGCGGTCACGTCCTTGAGGGCGAAGGGACCGGTCCCGATCGGCTTCTCCGGTTTGAAGTTCAGCAGCTCCTCGGTCACGGACTTGTTGGGTTCTTCCGTGGTGGGAACAGAGGTATCAACCCGATCGGCCCACTTCCCGTAGATGTGGTAGGGATAGCAGATCACTTCCCTGGCGATGAGCGGTTTGGCGAACGGGGTCGGGGCCTTCCATCGGAAGATAACGGTGTAATCGTCGGGAATTTCAATTCGATCCAAATAGGTCCAAATAGGAGCACTCTTGAGATACAAAATCTTGAAGGTGCTCAGTACGTCTTTACTAGTGAAGGGCGTCCCGTCATGCCATTTCACNCCTTGGCGAAGCTTTACGATAAAGGCTTCTGGGGTGTTCTCGTAGGAAATCCCGAGCCGGGGGATCAGCCTGTCCCTGCCGGCGTAAAGGCCTGAGGGTATCGTGTCGCCAGCACCAGGAACGTAAACGAAGAGCGGTTCATAAACCCACCACCAGGCGCTGCCTACACCTCCGGGAGCGAACGCGTTCCCATGATAAAGAGGCGGCGGCTCCCAACCTCCGGCCCCTTGGAGATAGACATCGCCTGCACTCGCAGCGAACGCCAACAAGCCCACAACCGCAATCGTTCCTAGCCATTTACGCCACATGTACATCAACCTCCTCCTGTGAGATCTGTACGGTTGGCGACGAAAACTCAGCTCCTGTTCTCTCTCACCCCCTTTGGCAACCGGTTGCGCAACTGCGCGATCAGTATAGTTCCGTAGATCCCTGCCTGTCAAGTGATCAGTTAGGGCACCCGCATGACCTGCGGCGCACCAGCTCATTGGCGAGCACTATGGTCCGCGCCCGGGGTTCCCGTCCTCGGATGAGCTCCAGCAACCTCAGGGCCGCGATCTCCCCCATCTCCCAGCGGGGCACGAACACACTGGTAAGCGGGGGATCGATGTGCGATGCCAGCTCGTCGTCGTCGAACCCCACCACCGCCACGTCCTCCGGCACTGAAAGCCCATGCTCCTTGAGCACCCGNATGGTCCCGACGGCCATGGAGTCGTTGGCCGCGAAGATCGCCGTGGGCAGGGGATCGCNGGCGAGCAGCTCCNGCATGGCCACCTGNGCGGAGTCCTTCCCTCGCCCCCCTTCGATCACCAGCTCTTCTTCAACCGGGATCCCATGAGCCGTGAGCGTTTGTCGGTAGCCCTCGAACCTCTCCCTAAAGCTCANGTCAGCTAGCGTTTCGCACACAAAGGCGATCCTNCTGTGGCCGTGCTCGATCAGATGTTCCACCGCGAGCCGCGCCCCCCCTAGGTTGTCCCCCACCACCCCATCGAAGCCTGGAAGGTGGTTGTCGACCAGCACGATGGGCAACTCTCTGACGGGTGTTATGATGTCCTCCCCGATATCCGTGCCCAGAAACACGAGCCCATCCACCCTCCCTTCCAGGGCACACCTCGGCGGCTCGTGCTCGCGGAGCACCGTGAACACCGTGTGATAACCCTCTGCGGCCAGGGTCACCTCTATGGCCTCGAGGATTAAGCCGTAGAAAGAGCGTTTTACCGGGACATGGCGGGCATCGATCACTACTCCAATACAGTCCGTCCTCTTGGTGGCCAACCCTTTAGCGTGGACGTTAGGGCGATATCCAAGCAGCTTGGCCGCCCTGAGCACCCGCTCACGTGTTTCCGGGCGCATCCGCCCCTTGCCGTTCAAGGCTCGCGAGGCCGTGGAAGGGGAAACCCCGGCGCGTCTCGCCACATCCCGGATGGTGACCGCCATAGCAAGGAGATCTTAAGGATGAGCAACCGTTAGCGCAACTTTGTTGCTCACAAATTTGCTCAGATGACGCCGAGCTCGCGGCCCACTTTGGCGAACTTGTCGATGGCAAAGTCCAGGTCGTCCTTCGTATGCACGGCGGAGATCATCACTCGGATGCGGGCCTTCCCTTTCGGCACCGTAGGGTAGGCGATGGCCTGGGCGAAGATCTCCTCCTCGAACAGCCTCTTGGAGAACTCCCAGGCGGTCTTGGCCTCGCCCAGCATGATGGGGGTGATGGGGGTCTGGGACTCGCCCGTGTCAAACCCCAGCTCGGCCATTTTGCTCTTGAAGTACTCGGTATTGTCCCAAAGCTTGCGCACCGGCTCGTCCGTCTCCATCAAGACGTCCACCGCCGCAATGCAAGCCGCCACGTCCGCCGGGGTGGTGGCACTGGAGAACAGGAACGGCCGCCCCCGCTGCCTGAGGTACTCCACTATCTCGCGCTTCCCGGCCACGTACCCGCCCACCACGCCGAACGCCTTGGACAAGGTGCCCACCTCGATATCTACCCGGCCATGGAGCCCATAGTGGTCCACGATTCCCCGGCCGTGGGAGCCGAGCACCCCCTCGCCATGGGCGTCGTCAACCATAACCAAGGCGTCATAGCGCTCCGCCACCTCGACGATCCCCGGCAGGGGCGCCAGGTCCCCGTCCATGGAAAACACGCCGTCGGTGACGATCAGCTTTTTGGGCACGTCCTTGTACTCCTCCAGAGCCTTGGCGAGGGCGTCCACGTCCCGATGGGGGAAGATCACCCGCTGAGCCTTGGTTAGTCGGCAGCCGTCGATGATGGAGGCATGGTTGAGCTCGTCTGTGAAGATCACGCCCTCTTTCCCCATCAGGGCAGGGATGGTGGCCAAATTGGCACAGAACCCAGACTGGAAGGAAACTGCGTCCTCAGTGCCCTTGAACTCGGCGAGCTTCCTCTCCAGCTCTAGATGCAGGGACATGGTCCCGGCGATGGACCTCACCGCCGCNGGCCCCACCCCGTACTCCTCGATCGCCTTTATGGCTGCCTGTTTCAGACGGAGGTCGTTGGCAAAGCCNAAGTAGTTGTTGGAGCACATGTTGAGGACGCGCTTTCCGTCCACCACGGTCCACGCCCCCACCGGGCTTTCGATGGTGCGGATGATGTTGTACAGGCCCTGCTCATGTAACGCCGCGATCTCCTGCGTTATGAAATCGTACTTCCCCATCTCTACCTCCCTTTTTTCCGTCCTCACCTCGCAGGTTACCGAAACCGGAACTGAACGGCAAACCTTGCCCACCTCAGCCCCCCTGTCGTAGAATGGACGCGGCCGCCAGGAAAGGGGACAAACCGATGAAAGCTATCGTGAAGGCGAAGCCCGAGCCGGGCGCCGAGCTACAAGANGTGGACCCACCGACGCCCGGGCCGGGCGAAGTCCTGGTTCGGGTGGCGGCCACTTCTATCTGCGGGACGGACCTCCACATCTACGAATGGAACGAGTGGGCCCGGGCTCGCATCGTGCCCCCTCAGATCATGGGCCACGAGCTGGCCGGCTACGTAGAGGAGGTGGGGGCCGAAGTCCACTCGGTGGCGCCCGGGGACTACGTGTCCGCCGAAACCCATATCTACTGCGGCAACTGCTACCTGTGCCACATCGGGAAGGCCCACATCTGCCNGAACCTCGCGATCCTAGGGGTAGACCGGGACGGGGCGTTCGCCGAGTACATCGTGGTCCCGGAACGCGTGATCTGGAAGAACGACCCCGCCCTTCCCCCCGCGGTCGCCTCCATACAGGAGCCGTTCGGCAACGCGGTCCACGCCGTCCAGCNCGCCGAGGTGGCGGGGAAGCGGGTGGTGATCTTCGGGGACGGGACCATCGGACTCATGTCCTGTGCGGTGGCCAAGGCCCTGGGGGCCCACTCCGTGTGGCTGGTGGGCCTGAGCGAAGCGCGCCTGGCCCTGGGGAGGAAGCTAGGAGCGGATGAGGTCATCGATGCCAGGGGAACCGACCCGGTGGCCCTGGTGCGGAAATGGACCGGAGGTCTGGGGGCCGACGTGGTGCTGGAGATGGCCGGGGCTCAGGCAGCACTGACGCAGGGCCTTGCGGCTGTGCGGCCGGGGGGGCGCCTGATCGCCTTCGGCATCCCGCCCGGGGCCGTCCCGCTGGACATCCCCCAGGTGGTGTTCAAGGAAGTCGAGATCGTGGGGGTGGTGGGGCGGCACATCTTCGGCACTTGGGAACAGGCCTCTCGGCTCCTCTCCCGCCTCGACGTCTCCCCGGTGATCACAGATGAGCTGCCGCTCTCGGAGTACGAACGGGGGTTTGCAAAGCTCCTCAGGCGGGAGGCGANCAAGGTCGTACTCTACCCAGAAGACTAGCCTGCCCAGGTGACCAACCCGCAAGGAGAACCCTTGAACTTAGAGAACTTAACAAGAATCCTCGCTGCGGCGCAGGGACGCGTTCCCTTTGATTTGGTGGTATCCAACGTTCGCCTGCTCAACGTGCACACCGGCGAGGTCCTCTCCACCGACGTAGGCATAAAGGATGGCTATGTGGCCGTCGTGCGTCCGGGGCTGAAGGAGGGGATGAAGAGGTTTAACGGTCGGGGCCTCTACCTCCTACCGGGGTTCATCGACGCCCACGTGCACATCGAGTCCACCTTGCTCACCCCGGCCGCCCTGGCCGAGGCCATCGTCCCCCACGGCACCACCACTTTGCTATGCGACCCCATGGAGATCGCCAACGTAGCCGGCCTGGCTGGGGTACTTGAGTTCCTCACGCTTGCGCGAGGGCTTCCCTACCGGATCTTTCTCCAAGTTCCTTCCCGGGTACCCACCGCCCCGGGCCTGGAAACCACCGGTGGGACCCTGGGCCTCCCTGAGGTGCGGGAGCTCCTTTCCTTGCCCCAGGCCTTGGCCCTAGGGGAGCTCGATCCAGCCAAGGTCCTCTCCCCCAGCGAGGAGCACCTGGCCAAGGTGCTTGAGGCCCGCCGGTTGGGGAAGGTGGCGTGCGGCCACGCCGCCGGGCTCGCGGGGCCTGAGCTTTCGGCCTACGCGGCCGCGGGGCTCGCCGACGACCATGAGTGCGTGACCTACGACGAACTCCTCGCCCGGCTGCGCCTGGGCTTGGCGGTCATGGTGAGGGAGGGCTCAAGCGAGCGGAACCTGGAAACACTCATCACTGGGGTGGTGAAGGAGAACATCGACACCCACAACCTCATGTTCTGCACGGACGACAAGCACCCCTTGGACATCCTGCGGGAAGGCCACATCGACTGGTGCGTAAGTCGCGCCATCGAGCTCGGGCTTTCGCCCCTGGCAGCGGTGCGGATGGCCACCCTGAACCCAGCCCGGCATTTTCGCCTGGAGAGGGCCTTGGGGGCAGTGGCGCCGGGCCGGTGGGCGGACTTCGTCCTCACCCCAAAGCTCAAGACGATCGAGCCGGTGCACGTGTTCGTGGACGGCCAGCATGTGGCCGCCGAGGGCGAGCTCCTCTCCCCGTCGGCGCCCCCCGCCCCACCAAAAGCAGCCCGCCACACGGTGCGGCTCAAACGGAGGCCCTCTCGAGAGGACTTTGTCCTGCGGGCCGAGAGCGACGAGGTCCGGGTGCGGGTGATCGAGCTCATCCCTGACCAGATCGTAAACCGGGCCGGGGTCGCGACCCTGTGGGTGTATGAAGGCCGTGTGATCCCCGACCTTGAGGAAGACGTCCTTCCCATCGCCTGCGTGGAGCGCTACGGGGCGAGCGGAAATGTGGCCCTTGCCTTCGTGCGGGGCTTTGGCCTCCGGCGGGGGGCGATCGCCGGGAGCGTGGCCCACGACCACCACAACATCCTGGTGGTGGGAACAAGCCCCGAGGACATGTTGACGGCGGTGGAAGCCCTGGCCGGCTCCCAGGGCGGGTTCGTGGTCGTGGAGGAAGGGAAGATACTAGCCCTCCTCCCCCTGCCCCTGTGGGGGCTGATGAGCGATCAGGACCTGACCACGGTCAACCGGGAATTAGAGAAAGTACGAGAGGCAGCAAGAGAGCTAGGCTGTCCCCTTGCCACCCCGTTCATGGCCCTGTCCTTCCTGTCCTTGCCCACGGTCCCAGAACTGGGGCTCACGGACAAGGGGCTGGTGGACGTGCGGGCCCACCGCCTGATCGAAGTGGTCCTGGGATAAAGGGGGTTCAGTTCCCGAGGTAGGCGACGGCCTCGATCTCGACGCGGGAGCCCTTGGGCAAGGCGCTCACCCCCACACAAGCCCGGGCCGGGGGCGCGAGGTCAAAGTACTCGGCATAGACCCGGTTCACGGCCGCGAAGTCCCCCATGTCGACGAGGTAAATCGTGACCTTCACCAGGTCGGAAAGCGTTGCCCCGGCAGCCGCGAGCACCGCCCGCAGGTTCTCCAGGCAGCGCCGGGTCTGCTCCTCTATTCCCCCGCGCACCAGCTCCCCATCGGGGCCGATCGGGATTTGGCCGGAAACGAAAAGGAAATCCCCGGCGCGGATGGCCGGGGAATAGGGACCGACGGTGTGAGCGCCCTCTGGGATTATGGNGTCTCGGCCCATGTCACACCCACGTAAGGCGCGCTACCTCCGCACCGTCCCCGTGCCGGGGACCAAGCTTCAGGATGCGGGTGTAGCCGCCCGGCCGGTCCTTGTACTTGGGGCCGATCTCCTCGAACAGCTTGTGGGTAGCCTCCTTGTCCTGGAGGACGGAGAACGCCAGCCTACGGGCCGCCTGGTCGCCCCGCCGGGCCCAGGTCACCAGCCGCTCCACGAGCTGTTGAGTGGCCTTGGCCCGCGCCGGCGTTGTGTCCACTTTGCCGTATATGATCAGGGCCTTCGCCTGCCCGGCGAGCACCGAGCGGCGGCGAGAGCGGGTCATGGAGAGCTTCGGAACCTTGCGTCGGTGGCGCATCTAAACCTCCCTCTCGGAGCGAAGCTTGTGTCCAAGCTCGGCGAGACGGGCCTCCACCCGCTCGAGCGTCTTCTCGCCGAACCCGTGGATGTCGAGGAGTTCTTCTCTACTGCGGGCCAGGAGATCCCCCAGGGTAATGATCCCCTCCTCCCTGAGGAGGTTGCAGGCCCGGGCCTCGAAGCCAAGCTCCTCCAAGGGCTGGAGGAACTCCTCCGGCACCACTTCCTTCCCGGGCGCTTCCGCCGCCTCGGGAGCGGCCCCGGCAACGAACGCAAGGTGCCGCTGGAGGATCTCCACCGCCTGTTCGACCGCTTGACGGGGGGAGATGGCCCCGTTGGTCCACACTTCTAGCACAAGCCGCTCGTAGCCGGAACGTCCTCCCACCCGGGTCTCCTCCACCTGGAAGTTCACCTTCTCCACGGGAGAGAAGTCCGAGTCGATGGGGATGAGGGACAGGGGTGCGTCCTCCCGCTTGTTCTCCTCAGCGGGCCTGAACCCCCGGCCCGTCTCCAGTTCCATCTCTACCTCGAGGCGGCCGTCCTCGTTCAGGGTAGCGATGTAGTGGTCCGGGTTCACGATCTCCACCCCGGCGGGTGCCTCTATGTCCTTCGCCCGCACTTCTGCGGGGCCGGTGACGTTGAGGTAAAGGCGGTGCAGCTCCTCATCCTGGGTGCGGAACACCACGCCACGCAGGTTGAGGATGATGGCGAGGATGTCCTCGCGGACCCCCTCGATGGTGTCGTACTCATGGTACTTGCCGGCGAAGTTCACCCGCACCACCGCGGCCCCGGGAATGGAGGAGAGAAGCACCCTCCGTAGGGCGTTCCCCACCGTGGTGGCGAATCCCCGCTCAAGCGGCTCCACCACCAGCCGTCCGTAGCGGTCGGTGTGCTCCGTCCACGAAAGCGTCTCCGGATACACAAAGCTCGGCATATCCCCTACCTCGAGTAGAACTCCACAATCAGGCTGGTCTCGATGGACTGATCCAAGTCCTCCAAGTTGGGCTCCGCTGTAACCTGGATGCGCAGCGCCTCCAGGTCCCTGGTCAGCCAGCTCGGCAAGGGGCGTCGCTCGGCTGCTCCCTTTATGAGCTCCCGGAGCTTGTCCCGGGACTCGGGCTTGACCTCGACCAGATCACCCTCCCGCACAAGGTACGAGGGGATGTTGAGATGCCGTCCGTTCACCAAAAAATGCCCATGGGTGATGAGCTGACGTGCCTGATCCCGGGAAAATGCGAATCCAGCCCGGTAGACAACGTTGTCCAGCCGGCGCTCCAGGATCTTGAGAAGGGATTCGCCGGTAACTCCCTTCTTCTTCTTGGCCATCTCCACGTAGCGGCGGAACTGGGCCTCCCTGACCCCATAGATGCGCTTTGCCTTCTGCTTTTCGCGCAAGTGAATGGCGAACTGGGTGGCCCGCCGCCGATAGCGACCATGCTGTCCCGGCGGAAACGGTCTCCGGCTCATGGCGCACTTGTCGGAATAGCAACGATCGCCCTTCAGGAAGAGCTTCACGCCCTCCCGGCGGCAGAGTCGGCACTTGGAACCAATATACCTGCCCATTTCGACGAGCCTCCTAGCTGTGTGGCACAGGGGTCACGTTCTTGACCTCTTCCACTTGAATGCCCGCGGAACGCAGGGTTTGCACCGCAGCCTGTCGGCCCGGCCCGGTGCCGTTCACGGTGACAATCACTGACCGGATCCCGAAATCTTTCATCTCCTTGGCGAGCGCCTGGGCAGCGAGCTGGGCGGCGTACGGTGTACCCTTGCGGGAACCGGAGAAGCCCACCGTGCCCGGCGATTTCCACGTGATCACGTCCCCGTTCAAGTCAGTGAGGGTGAGGATGGTGTTGTTGAACGTGGAATGGATATGCACCCGGGCGCGCTCGAGCTTTATGGCTTTCTTCTTGCGCTTTGTTGTCCGCTTGGCCATGGCTACTTCCTCTTTCCGGCCTTAGCCGGGCGCGGGCCCTTCCAAGTACGCGCGTTGGAGCGCGTCTTTTGCCCTCGCACCGGAAGTCCAATCTTGTGCCTGATGCCCCGATAACATCCGATGTCGATAAGCCGCTGGATGTGGTTGCGAACCTGCCGCCGGAGGTCCCCCTCCACCGTGTAGGACTCCACCTCCCGACGGAGAGCGGAAACCTCCTGCTCGGTCAGGTCCATCACCCGCGTATCGGGATCGATGCCCGTGCGCGCGAGTATCTCCTTCGCCCGCGAAGGCCCGATCCCATAGATATAGGTCAAGGCCACCTCAATCCTCTTCTTGGCCGGAAGGTTGACCCCTGCGATCCTTGCCATCAGCCCCCCTTAACCCTGCCGCTGCTTGTGCTTCGGGTCACGGCAAATCACCCATAGCCGGCCGTTACGCCGAATCACACGACATTTTTCGCAGATCTTCTTCACCGAACTGCGCACCTTCATCTCTCGCTCCTTTTTACGTTTCCCGGTATACGATCCGCCCGCGGGTGAGGTCGTAAGGCGAGAACTCCACCACGACCCTGTCTCCGGCCACCACCCGGATGAAGTGCTTCCGCATGCGGCCAGAGCTCTTGCACAGGGCAACGTGCCCGTTGTCCAGCCTCACCCGAAACATGGAGTCGGGCAAGACCTCAATCACCTCGCCCCGCGCTCGGATCACTTCCTTCTTCGCCAAATCTCCTCCCAAATCCCACCCGTCAGTACTTTCGGGCCCTCCGGGAGCACTGCCACCATCTCCTCGTAATGCGCAGACAGCCCCCCGCTGGCCGTCACCGCCGTCCAGCCATCCTCTTCTATCCGGACCGGGAGATCATCAGTTTTGACCATGGGTTCTGGACACAACACCATTCCCTCCCGGAGTCGTGCCCCCCGGCCCGGCGGGCCGAAATTCGGAATCTGGGGGTCTTCATGGAGATCCCGCCCGATCCCGTGGCCGACGAATTCCTTGACCACGAAAAAGCCATGGCGCCGAACATACGCGCCAATGGCATGAGAAATGTCCGAAAGTCGAGAATCAATTCTAGCCAGCTTTATCGCCTCTTGCAAGGCTCCTCGCGCCACTCGCATAAGCCGCTCGGCCTCGGGGGAGACCCGCCCGATTCCCACCGTGACCGCGGCGTCGGCGTAGTAACCCGCCCGCTTTANGCCCAAGTCGAGCGAAAGCACATCCCCTTCGGCCAGGACCTTCTTGTCAGAGGGGATGCCGTGCACGATCTCCGCGTTCACCGAAGCGCAAAGCGTGGCCGGGTAGCCGCGATAGCCCTTGAAGGCGGGCTCGGCTCCAGCAGCCCGGATGAGCCGCTCGGCCAGCCGATCCAGCTCCCCCGTGGTGACCCCGGGCCCCGCCGCCAGCGCCACCTCCACCAGGATCTCAGCGAGGAGTTTGGCGTTCTCCTCCACCACCGTGAGTTCGTGCTCGGTCTTAAGGGCAATCATTGCGGAGAGCACGGAGAACGTCCGCCAACACCTCCTCCGGGGAGCGAGCAGCGTCCACGCGCACGAGTATCCCTTTCTCCTCGTAGTACTTCACCAGCGGGGCCGAGTCCCGCAGGTACACCTCAAACCGACGGGAGATCACCTCCGGGGTGTCGTCCCGACGCTGAACCAACGCCTCTCCACAGCGATCGCACCGCTCGTCCTCTTTGGGGGGCTGGGTGACCAGGTTGTACACCGCCCCGCACTTGGGACAGACGCGCCGGGCGGAAAGGCGCCGGACGACCTCGTCCCGGCCGATCTCCAGGTACACCACCACGTCCACCGGGGCTATCCCCGCGAGGCCTTCGGCCTGGGCCAAGGTGCGGGGGAAACCGTCGAACAGGACGCCACGGCGATCGCCAACGTGCTCCTTGACCATGGATAGGATGACCTCATCCGGAACGAGCTCCCCCTTGTCCATGTACTCCTTGGCCAATCGCCCCAGCTCCGTACCCCGAGCCACCTCATCCCGGAGCACATCCCCGGTGGAAAGGTGGAGATAGCCGAGCTCGCTGGCGAGCCGCTGAGCAAGCGTTCCCTTTCCCGCCCCCGGCGGTCCCAATAGCACCACGTTCTTCTTCATCCACCCTTCCTTCCGCCCAGGAAAGCTGCCCCCTTGACCAGTGACTCGTACTGACGCATCACGAGGTGGGCCTCCATCTGCATGATGGTGTCGATCCCCACACCCACTACGATGAGGAGGGAAGTTCCACCGAGCCAGAAAGAGCGGATGTTGGACACCGCCCGGAATAAGTAGGGCAGAACAGCGATGGCTGAGAGGAACACCGCACCCACGATGAGGAGCCTCCCGGTCACATCTGTGAGATAACGGGCCGTTGGCTCCCCTGGCCGCACCCCGGGTATGAAGCCGCCCGCCTCCCGCAAGTTCTTGGCAAGGTCATTAGGATCGAAGATCAGCGAGGAATAGAAGTACGTAAAGAAGCAGATCAGAAGCACATACGCGATGAGGTAGATCAGGCTTCCCGGTGCCAAATAGCTCTGCAGCCATTGCAGGCCAGGCACCCAGGCAGCGATGGAGCTCGGGAGCGTCAGGATCGCGGACGCGAAGATGATGGGGATCACGCCGCCCTGGTTCACCCGGATGGGAAGGTGCGCGGTGTGTCCACCGTACACCCGCCTTCCTGCGGTGCGCTTGGCGTACTGGATGGGGATCTTTCGCTGACCCTGCTGGATGATAACCGTGCCGGCGATNACNACGATGAACACCACGAGCAANCCCACCGCCCAGATCGGCGACACCGTCCCAGCCGANATCTCGAGGTATGTCTGCTGGAGCTGCCCTGGAAAGCGGGCGATGATCCCAGCCATGATGATCATAGAAATTCCGTTTCCGATNCCGTTTTCTGTTATGCGCTCGCCGATCCACATCAGGAAGATCGTCCCCGTCGTGAGAGCCACAATGCAGGTNAGGAAGAAGCCCACCGTGGGCTGAGCCAGGCCGTACCGGATCACCAAGAAGCTCATGGCGTAAGCCTGGAGGAAGGCAAGGGCCACCGTACCCCAACGAGTGTACTGGGTGAGTTTCCGACGTCCCTCCCGGCCCTGCTGCTGCAGTTCTTTCAGTTTGGGGAACACAGGGATGAGAAGCGACAGGATAATGGAGGCGTTGATGTACGGGATCACCCCGAGCCCGAACAGGGAGAACCGCTGGAGCGCTCCTCCGGTGAACAGGTTNATGAATTGGAACAGCCCCGCCCCAAATGCCCCGGACAGGACCTCAGCGAGCTGCTTCGTGTCCACCCCTGGGACCGGGATGTACGAGCCGATGCGGAATATGAGGAGCATAACCAAGGTGTAGAGGATGCGCTTCCTCAGCTCCTCGATGGCGAAGACCTGGCGGATCCTATCCAGCACGGTTAGACCTCCTCAGCCACGCCCCCGGCTGCCAGGATCTTTTCCCGTGCCGCGGAGCTGAACTTCTTCGCTTTGACGGTCAGGGCCTTCGTGAGCTCCCCCTCACCGAGGACCTTNAGGCCGGCCTTGGGGTCCTTGACCACGCCCCGGGCCATGAGCTCCTCCAGGGTCACAACCTCCCCGGCCTCGAAGTGGGCCTCCAGATCCCCCACGTTGACGATGGCGTACTCCACCCGACAGGGATTCTTGAACCCTCTCTTGGGGAAACGCATCCAGAACGGGGTCTGTCCGCCCTCGAAACCGGGACGCACGTGCACCCCGGAGCGCGATCCCTGCCCCTTGGTGCCGCGTCCGGACTCGTGCCCGCCGTGGCCGGAGCTGTACCCGCGGCCGACACGCTTGCGCCGATGCCTGCTGCCAGGAGTGGGCCTGAGATCGCTAAGCCTTAGCACCCTCAACCTCCAGGATGTCCTCGACCTTCTTCCCCCTGCGGGCGGCCACCTGCTCGACGGTCTCNAGCCGCTGGAACCCCTCCAGCGTCGCCCGCGCCAAGTTCAAGGGATTGGTGGAACCAAGGGCCTTGGTGAGGATGTCCTTAAGACCCGCAAGCCTGCACACCGCGCCCACGGTCCGGCCCGCGATGATCCCCGTTCCGGGATAGGCGGGCTTGAGGAGCACCTGGGCTGCCTTGAACTCCCCGATCACCTCGTGGGGGATGGTGCCATTCACGATGGGGACCTCGATCATGTGCTTGGCGGCGTCCCGAATGGCCTGCTGAATGGCCTGGGGGATCTCGATGGACTTCCCCATGCCCACGCCCACGTGTCCCTGGCCGTCGCCGACCACCACCACCACCCGGAACCGCAGGCGCTTGCCGCCCTTGGTCACCTTACCGACACGACGGATCTCGATAACCTCGTTTGATAGCTGCTCCACGCTGAAGTCGGGCTTCAAAATACCAACCCCCCCTCACGCGCCGCCTCGGCCAGCGCCTTGACCTTGCCGTGATACGGATAGCCAGCCCGGTCGAACACCACTTCCCGGATCCCCTTCTCCANGGCCCGTTCGGCGATGAGCTTGCCCACAAGGCGGGCCGCCTCCACATCAGCGGACTTGACCTTCTCCCGAACCTCCGGCTCCAAGGTGGAGGCAGCGACCAACGTATGGCCACGCGAATCGTCGATCACCTGCGCGTAGATATGGCGCAGGCTCTTGTAGACACACAGGCGAGGGCGCTCGGGCGTGCCCACGATCTTACGCCTGATCCTCAGGTGCCGCTTCTTCCGCTGCGCGTTTCGACTGATCTTAGCCATGGTCAAGATCACTTCACCCCAAGCTTTCCAGCCTTGCGCACGATCTCCTCGCCCTTGTAGCGGATCCCGGTNGCCCGGTAGGGCTCGGGCGGACGGAAGGCACGGATGTTGGCCGCCACCTGGCCCACGAGCTGTTTGTCGATCCCTCGCACTATGACCCGCTGCTGATCAGGGACCTCTACCTCCACCCCAGCCGGGATCTCATAGCGCACCGGATGGGAGTAGCCGAGCTCCATGACCAAGGTGTTCCCCTCCATGCGGGCCCGGTACCCAAGACCATGGATCTCGAGCTCCCGCACCCACTTCTGACTCACCCCGTGGACCATGTTGGCGATGAGGGCCCGGTACAGGCCATGGCGGGCCCGGTAGACCGAGCGATCTCCCTTGCGGATCACCCGCACCTCGCCGTCCTCCACCTTTATCTCCACGTACTTGGGCTCGTAGCGNTGCTCCAACTTCCCGTGCGGCCCCTCCACGATCACCCGATCCTCTTCCACGGTGACGCGAACTCCGTCAGGGATTGGAATAGGCCGCTTTCCGATCTTGGACATCTCGCCTCACCTCACCAGATCTCGCACAGGAGCTCGCCGCCGATGTGCCGCTTCCGGGCTTCCCTGTCGGTCATGATCCCCTGCGACGTGGACAGGATACAGATCCCAAGACCGCTGAGGGCGCTAGGGATTTCGTCTGCTCCCACGTACACCCGGCGCGACGGGCGGCTGATCCGCCTCAGGCCCTGAATCGCCGGCCGGCGGAAACGAGTCCCCTGCACCAGGTACTTGAGGCGGATGCGAAGGAGGGGATAGCTCTCCCCTTCCTCTACCTCGTAGTCCTCGATATAGCCTTCCTCCTTGAGGATGCGGGCAATGGCCTCACGCACCCGGGAGGAGGGCATTACCACCTCGGAGTGCTGCCGCTCACCAGCGTTCCGGATCCGCGTCAGCATGTCAGCGATCGGATCAGAGACCGTCACGGCATCCTCCTTACCAACTGGCCTTTTTGACCCCGGGGATTTCCCCGTCCAGGGCCAGCTTGCGAAAACAAAGTCGGCACAGGCCAAAGTCCCGGATGTACGCCCGTGGACGCCCACACAGCTGGCACCGGTTGCGGTGCCGCACCTGGAACTTCGGCGGCCGCTGGGATTTCAAGATCAACGCCTTCCTCGCCATATCTCCCCCTAATCCTCCCGGAACGGGCACCCCAGCGCCTTGAGCAGGTGATAGGCCTCCCGATCCGTTTCGGCCGTAGTCACGATGGTGATGTCCATCCCCTGGATCTGCACCACGTCGTCGTAGGAGACCTCGGGGAACACAAGCTGTTCCGAGATGCCCAGGGAGTAGTTGCCCCGGCCGTCGAAGGAGTCCGGGGACACCCCCTTGAAGTCCCGAATCCCGGGGAGCACCACGTTGAACAGCTTATTCAGGAACTCGTAGGCGCGCACACCCCTCAAGGTCACCATGCACCCGATCGCGTCGCCCTGACGGATCTTGAAGTCCGACACCGANCGCTTGGCCCGCGTGACCACGGGCTGCTGCCCGGCAAGCTGGGCGAGGTTCCGCATCGCCCCCTCAAGCACCTTGGGGTCGTCGTGCTTGCCGACCCCCATGTTGATGACGACCTTTTCCACCTTGGGTACCTGCATGACGTTCTTGTACCCAAGCTCCTTCATGAGCTGCGGCACGATCTCGGCTTTGTAGCGTTCGTATAGCAACATGGCCTCACTCAAAAGTAGCCCCACACTTGCGACACTTACGCAGCTTCTGNCCCTCCACGAACGCGAAGCCAATTCGCGTGGGGACGCCGCACTCGGGGCAGATCACCCGTACGTTGGACACATGGATCGGGGCCTCCCGCTTGATGATCCCGGGCTCACGCACAGTCTGGGTGGGGCGCTGGTGCTTGGTGATGATGTTCACCCCTTCCACCAACACCCGCTCCCGCTCGGGGTACACCCGGATGACCTTGCCGATCTTCCCCCGGTCGTCCCCGGCGATCACCTTGACGCGGTCCCCCTTCTTCACCTTGCGCATCAACATCCTCCTACACCACTTCAGGCGCCAGGGAGATGATCCGCATCATGCCTTGCTCCCGGAGCTCACGCGCCACCGGCCCGAACACCCGCGTGCCGATGGGCTGAAAGTTCTTGTCCACGAGCACAACGGCGTTGTCGTCGAAGCGCAGCGTGCTCCCGTCGGACCGGCGATAAGCGGCCCGGGTGCGCACCACCACCCCCCGGACGATGTCCCCCTTCTCGAAATCCGAGGTGGGGATACGCCGTTGCACCGAGGCCACAATGATATCACCGATCTGCCCCCGGCGCCTCTTGCCCAGAACCGTAATACACTTCACTTCCTTAACTCCGGTGTTGTCCGCTACGACGAGCCGCGTCTCCGGAAGGATCATGGCTAACCCTCCGCTCGCTTAACGATCCCGACCAGCCGCCACCGCTTGAGTCGCGACAGCGGGCGCGTCTCCTCGATGCGCACTATGTCCCCCACTCGCGCCTGCTCCCTCTCATCGTGCACGTAGTACTTGGTGCGCCGGCGCACGTACTTGCGGTAGCGGGGGTGTTGGACGAGTCGGTCCTCCACCACCACGATGGTCTTCTGCATCCTGTCGCTGACCACACGGCCAATTCTTTGCTTACGCATTGCGCCCCACCTTGCGTTCCCGCAGCACCGTAAGCGCTCGGGCGATATCACGCTTTGTCTTCTTTATCTCCGCCGTGTTCTGGAGCTGGCCGGAGGCGAGCTGGAAACGCAGATTCAAGAGCTTGCGCTTCCAGTCGCGCACCCGCTGCTCAAGCTCCTCCACGGAGAGCTCCCGCAGCTCGCGCGCCTTCATCGCTCACCTCCTAGGTGAAACCGCCGCCTGAGCCGCGTGGGGATGGGGAACTTATAGGAGACGATCTTGTGAATGCGCTTCGCCTCCTGTTCCGATACCCCCGCGAACTCGAACATGATGGTGCCCGGCTTCACCACGGCCACCCAGTTCTCCACGTTCCCCTTACCTTTACCCATCCGGGACTCGGCGGGCTTACGGGTGATGGGCTTGTCCGGGAAGATCCGGATCCACACCTTACCCCGGTGGGTAGCCCGGGCAAGGGCCGTCCTGGCCGCCTCGATCTGCTGGCGGGTGATCCACGCCGGGGCCAGGGCCTGAATCCCGTAGTCACCGAACACCACGTCGGTGCACCGGGTGGCCTTGCCCTTGATCCGCCCCTTCTGCTGCTTGCGATATTTCGTGCGTTTCGGAAAGAGCAGGGACATCTAGCTCACCTCGCGGTTGTGCTCCCCCGGGGACCAAACCTCGCCCCGGAACACCCACGCCTTGACCCCGATGACCCCGTACTTGGTCATGGCCTCAGCCAGGCCGTAATCCACATCCGCCCGCAGGGTCTGCAGGGGAACCCGCCCCTGCTTCATCTCCACCGAGCGCGCGATGTCCGCGCCCCCAAGGCGCCCGGAGATGCGGATCTTGACCCCCTGAGCCCCGGCCGCCATCACCCTGCGGATCGTCTCCTTCATTGCCCGATAGGGGTTGATGCGGTTCTCGATCTGGAAGGCCACGTCCTGGGCCACGAGTGGCGCCTCGAGCTCCGGCCGCTCCACCTCCATCACCCCGATGCGGACCTGGCGACCGGTCATCTTGGAAAGCTCCTCTTGCAAGCGCTCGATCTCGGAGCCCCCCCGCCCGATCACGATCCCCGGCCGCGCCGCTCGGATGGTCACCGAAACCCGGTCCTCCACAGCCCGTTCGATCAGCACCTCGGCGATGCCGGCGCCGCGATAGTTCTTCTTGATGTACTCCCGAATCCGCCGGTCCTCGGCCACATACTCCGGGACCTTACTGTCGGGCGCAAACCAATTGGAGCGCCACTTCCTTAACACCCCGATTCGGAAGCCGACCGGATGCGTCTTCTGGCCCATCAGTCCTCCCTCTCGGCTACCACGACGGTGATGTGGGAAAGCCGACGCCTTATGATGTCCGCCCGACCGAAAGCCCTGGGCTTGAGCCGCTTCATCCGCGGCCCCTCATCCACGTACGCCTTGACCACCCAGAGCCGGTCCGGATCCATTTCGAAATTATGCTGGGCATTGGCCACAGCGGAGTCGAGCACCTTGCGGATGATCCGTGCCGCTTTCTTGGGAGAGAAAGCGAGGATCCGCTGGGCCTCGGCCACTGGCTTACCCCGGATCTCGTTGATCACGAGCCGCGCCTTGAGGGGCGAAACCCGCACAAACCGCACCCGCGCAATCGCCTCCCTCATCTTCTCACCTCGATCACTTCGGCGTCGGGGCCTTCTTCCGAGTGCCGCCGTGGCCCCGGAAGGTCCGCGTAGGGGCGAACTCCCCCAAGCGATGACCGATCATTGCCTCGGTGATGCGAACGGGCACGAACGAGCGCCCGTTGTGCACCTTGATGGTGAGCCCCACCATCTCGGGGATGATCATCGAGGCCCGCGACCAAGTGCGGATCTCGGAGATCTCGCCGCGCTTGGCGCGCTCCACCTTTTTGAGGAGCTTGGGGTGTACGTAAGGCCCCTTCTTCTTGGAACGACCCATTACTTCCTCCTCTTGAGGATCAGGGCGTCGCTGGGCTTACGGCGCTTGCGCGTCTTGCGCCCGCCCTTGGTAAGCCAACCCCACACCGACTTCGCCGGGCCTCCCTCACCGGTGCGGCCTTCACCGCCCCCGTGCGGGTGGTCCACAGCGTTCATGGCCACCCCGCGCACCCGCGGCCTGCGCCCGAGGTGCCGTACCCGCCCGGCCTTGCCGTGACGGATGTTCTTGTGGTCGGGGTTAGACACCCGGCCGATGGTGGCCATGCACTCGATGTGGAACAGCCTTACCTCGCCCGAGGGAAGGCGCACCACCGCCCGATCCTCCTCGCGGCCGAGGAGCTGCGCCGCCGTCCCCGCGGCCCGAGCGATCTTGCCCTTGGACCCAGGGGTGAGCTCCAGGTTGTGGATGAAGCTGCCTACGGGGATCTTGCGCAGGGGGAGGGCATTCCCAGGGCGGGGCTCGGCGTTCTCGCCGGCCTCCACCACATCCCCCACCTTGAGCTCCACCGGCGCCAAGATGTAGCGCTTTTCCCCATCGGCGTAGTGGAGCAAGGTGATCCACGCCGACCGGTTGGGGTCGTACTCTATCGAGACCACCTTGGCCGGGACCCCCTGCTTGTCGCGAGCGAAGTCGATGATCCGGTAGCGGCGCTTATGTCCACCGCCTCGATGGCGAGCGGTGATCCGACCCTGGCTATTGCGCCCCGCGTGCTTCTTCAGCGGGACAAGCAGGGACTTCTCCGGAGGCTTCTTGGTGAGCTCCGAGAAATCCGGAAGCACCGCATGCCTCAACCCTGGCGTAACTGGATTCGTTTTCTTTAGCCCCATCTATCTCACCCCACGATGTCTATCTTGTGGCCGGGGGCGAGCTTGACCACAGCTCGCTTCTCCTCCTTGGTCCGCCCGAACCCCCGATCCATCCGGGTCCGGCGCGGCTTGCCCGGCCGGCGCAACGTCCACACCGCCTCGACTTTGACCCCAAACAGCTCCTCCACCGCGTGGCGGATGTCCACCTTGGTGGCGCGAGGATGGACCTCAAAGGTGTACTTGCCTTCCTCCATCTCCCGCCACGACTTCTCCGTCAGGATCGGGCGGAGCAGGATGTCCTCTGGAAAGAGCTTTCCCTCAGGCATCGCTCAACCTCCCCGCGAGCGCCTCCACTGCCCCCTGGGTCATGAGGAGCCCGTCGTGGACGATCACATGGTAGGGGGAAAGAAAATCGCTGCGCACACACGCCACCCCGGGTATGTTGGAGAACGTCTTGGTTACCTCCACCCGGTACTCGTCAGGCGATACCACGATCAACGTCTTCTCAGGACAGGAGAGCTTGGCGAGCAGCTCGATTCCGTCCTTGGTGCGAGGCCGCTCAAAGCCCAGGCGGTCGATGAGCAGGAGCCCTCCCTCCTGACAGCGAGCGGAGAGCGCCGAGATGAGGGCCTTGCGCCGCATTTTCTTGGGAAGGGAAAGCCGCACCTTGCGCGGCCGGGGGCCGAACGTCACCCCACCATGACGCCAGATGGGCGAACGGATGGAGCCGTGCCGGGCCCGTCCCGTTCCCTTCTGCCGCCACGGCTTACGTCCACCGCCCGCGACCTCCCCCCGCGTCTTGGCCTTAGCGGTCCCTTGCTTTTGGTTGAGCAGGAATATCCGCACCGCCCGATACAAGAGGTCCCGGTTTACAGGCCCTCCAAACAGGGCCTCCGGGACCTCTACCTCTTCGGGCCCCGCGTCCAAAGCGTCGAACCGATATAGTTTTGCCTTAGGCATCGTGCTTCCTTATCTTCAAGATCCCTTTACGCGGTCCGGGAACGGACCCGCGCAGAACGAGCAGTCCCCGTTCCTTGTCCACCTTCAGTATCTCGAGGTTGCGTACGGTCACCGTCTCCGTGCCGTAGTGGCCGGGCATCTTCTTGCCCTTCACGACCTTCCGTAGTCCCATGGGGCCGGAGGTTCCAGGGCGGCGAATGAGCTTGTGACCATGGGACTTGGGACGGTAGCTAAACCCCCACCGCTTGATGGTACCCTGAAAACCGTGGCCCTTGGAGGTTCCGGTCACGTCGACCAGCTCGCCCTCGGAGAACACCTCTATCCCTAGCTCTTGCCCCACCTCGAAGGCGTCCGGGTCGTCCACCCGGACCTCGTAGAGCTTGCGGCGCACCGCCACGCCCGCCTTGCGGAAGTGGCCGAGCAGGGGCTTGGTAAGGCGGCTCTCCTTAGTTTCCCCGTAGCCAAGCTGGATCGCCGCGTACCCGTCCGACTTCGGCCGCTTCACCTGTACTACCACCGACGGCTCCACCTGGACGACAGTAGCCGCCACAGCCCGTCCCTCGCCGTCGAACCATTGCGTCATGCCTACCTTTTTCCCGAGCAAAGCCAGCGCCATGGCAATCCCCCTAGAGCTTGATCTCGATGTCAATCCCAGTGGGGAGCTCCACTTCCATGAGGGCGTTTATCGTCTCGGAAGTCGGCTCCCGGATGTCGATCAGCCGCCGGTGGATCTTGCGCTCGAAGTGCTCCATGGAGCGCTTGTCCACGTGCGGCGACCGGAGCACGGTATACAGGCGCCGCTCGGTGGGAAGAGGGATGGGGCCAGCCACCTTGGCACGGGTGGCCTTGGCCGTCTCCACGATCTTCCGAACGGCCGTGTCCACGAGCTCGTGATCGTAGCTTTGCAGCTTTATTCTTATCTTTTCCCTTGCCATATTAGTATCCCCTGCTCCTCAGGACCTCCCGGGCTATTTGCTCCGGGACCACATCATAATGGGTCACCCGAAGGGTGTATGTGGCCCGCCCTTGAGTGAGCGAGCGCAGTCGGGTGGCGTACCCGAAGGTCTCGGCCAGGGGGATAGCCACGTGGATAACCTCTACAGTCCCCTTGGCCTCGATGGATCGGACCTCGCCCCTTCGGCGACCCAGATCCGAAACGACCTCTCCAAGGTACTCGCTGGGCGTGATTATATCACCCTCTGCAATGGGTTCCAAGAGTAGTACCCCAGCCTCTTCCAGGGCCCGCCGTAGGGCGTGGGTCCCGCATGTCTCGAACGCGATCTCCGTGGAATCCACGGGGTTGAACATACCTCCGAGCACCACCGCACGCACGTCCACCACCGGGTACCCCCCGATGGGGCTTGCGGCCAAGGCGCCCTCTATCCCCCGGCGGGCGGCCTCGACAAAATGGGGAGGGAGCTCCTCCGGCGGAGCCTGGCAGACGAAGGAGAACCCCTCTCCCCGGGGGAGCGGTTCGAAGCGCACCCGGAGCTTGGCGTACTGCCCCCGCCCTCCCATGGTATGGACAAACTCCTCTTCGATTTCCACCGCCTTGGCTATCGTTTCCTTGTAGGCGACGAGCGGCCTGCCCACCCGGTGCGGCACTCCGAATTCCTCCCGTACTCGGCGGAGCTGAATCTCCAGGTGCAATTCCCCCATCCCCCCCACCAACAGCTGCCCCGTGGACTCGTCGGTGAGCACGTGGAAGGTGGGGTCTTCCTGGGAGATCTTCTCCAAAGCCTCAAGGAGCGCCTTCTCCTCTGCCTCGGAGCGGGGCTCCACCGCCATGAACACCACCGGCTCCGGAAACGCTATGGGCTCAAGGTGCAAGGGATGACTCGGGTCACACAAGGTATCCCCGGTGAGCACCCGATCAGTGGAGATAACCCCCACGATGTCACCCGGCCCGGCCTGGTTTAGGCGTTCCCGGCGGTTGGCGTGCAGCCGGAACAACTTCGTCACCCGCACCTTACGGCCCACGGTGGCGTTGAGAACCACCTGCCCTTCGGACAGGGTCCCGGAGTAGATCCGGGTGTAAAGGAGCCTGCCGGCGTAGGGGTCCGAGGCCACCTTGAACACGAGCGCTGCCAGTGGCTCATCAGGGTCGGCGCGCCTGACCTCCTTGACCTCCCCATCGTCCCCGTAACCCTCCACCGGCGGGACATCGAGCGGCGAGGGAAGGAAATCCACCACGGCATCGAGCACAGGCTGCACGCCGATGTTCCCCAGGGCCGACCCTCCGAGCACGGGAACCCAACGACGCTCGATGGTGGCCTGGCGGATAACGGAGATGAGAAGCTCCCGCGGTACCTCCTCCCCGGCAAGATACGCCTCTGCCACCTCGTCAGAGAGCTCCGACAGTCGCTCGAGCAGCTCCTCTTTGATGCGGCGGTGCTCCTCCTGGACCTCCTCAGGGAGGGGCAGGCGCTCGAATTTCTCCCCACGGGTTTCCTGGTCCCAACGGATCGCCTCCCCTCGCAACACATCCACCATGCCAAGAAGCCGCCCCTCGGGGTCCCGCCACGGGAAGAACAACGGCAGCGCCACTGCCCCCAGCCGCTCCTCGATGGCCCGCACTGTGGCGTAAAAGTCTGACTCCACCCGGTCCAGCTTGTTCACGAAGGCGATACGGGGAACGTGGTAGCGATCTGCCTGTCGCCAAACGGTCTCGGACTGAGACTCCACCCCCTCCACGCCGGAGAACACCACCACCGCCCCATCCAAGACCCGCAGGGATCGCTCCACCTCCGCCGTGAAGTCAACGTGACCCGGGGTGTCGATGATGTTGATCTGATGCCCCCGCCAGGTCACGGTCGTGGCAGCGGCGGTGATGGTGATGCCCCGTTCCTTCTCCAGGGCCATCCAATCCATCTCCGCCGTGCCGTCGTGGACCTCCCCCATCTTGTGGATCTTGCCGGTGTAATAGAGGATGCGCTCCGTGAGGGTGGTCTTACCGGCGTCTATATGGGCGATGATGCCGATGTTCCGAACCTTGCGGATGGCATAATCGGGTCCGTCCATCGGCCCGCCCACGGATCACCAGCGGTAGTGCGCGAAGGCCCGGTTCGCCTCCGCCATGCGGTGGGACTCGAGCTTCTTCTGGTAAGCCGCTCCCTCTCCCCGTGCCGCGTCGGCGATCTCGGCTGCCAGACGCTCCGGCATGGTCCGTTCGGACCGGTTACGGGCGGCCTGCACGATCCACCTCAGGGCGAGCATGGTCTGGCGGTGGGCCGGCACCTCGAACGGCACCTGATAGGTGGCACCACCGACGCGCCGGGAACGGACCTCCAGCTTGGGCATGCAGTTCTGAACAGCCTTGATGAACACCTCCAAGGCCGGCCCTTCCCCCCGCCGCTCCAGGATATCGAAGGCCTGATACACGATGCGCCGGGCGAGGGACTTCTTGCCGTCCCACATCACGTAGTTGATCAGCTTCTCGACGAGCTTGGAACCNTACCGGACGTCCTGGGGTACGTCGCGTCCCGGGATAACGATGTCGAACGTGGCCACCTTAACCCTCCTTGGGGCGACGTACGCCATATTTGGACCTGGCCTGGCGGCGACCCTCCACCCCGGCCGCGTCCAGGGCCCCGCGGACGATGTGGTACTTCACCCCCGGCAAGTCCTTAACACGCCCACCCCGCACGAGCACGATGGAGTGTTCCTGGAGGTTGTGCCCCTCCCCCGGGATGTAAGCGGTCACCTCACGCCCGTTGGAAAGGCGCACCCGGGCCACCTTCCGCAGGGCGGAGTTCGGCTTCTTGGGGGTGCGGGTGAACACACGCACGCATACCCCGCGCCGCTGCGGGCACTCCTCAAGGGCCACCGACTTGCTCTTCGAGAGCTTCGGCTTGCGGCCATAACGAACCAGTTGGTTGAACGTCGGCATATCTTCTACCTCCTATGGTGGCAGTATTTTAGACATGTCGTGATCGCGCTTCAACGCTCTTCCCCTTCGTCCTCATCGCCCTCTTCTTCTTCGGACTCGGGACGAGGGAAAGCNGTCCCCACCGGGACCTTTTTGCCAACCATGAGGCACGGNTTGAGCCCTTGCAAGTGATCCTCCTCGCCCCGCAGGGCGGCGTCGGCGAGCACCTTGGTGGTGCGCTCGAAGGAGGCAGCAGCAAGCCAGGACTTCCTGAGGAGAGCAGCCCGGGAGATCCGGAGCAGTTCCCGCTCACCCTGGGGCAAGCGGTACTCACTGATCCGTACCGTCCGTGGTTCCCCGTGAAGCTCCACCCGCACCTGCCTGACCCCTAGGGCCACCATGCGCTCGAGNAGCCTCGGGGTAAGCTCCTCGCCGGCCTCGGCCACGGTCATCCCNCCCCGCGTCACCGGCGCCAGGAGCTTCGCCCCCACGATCTCCTCGCGCATCCTGCGGATGCGCTCGTTCTCCTCCGACAGGCGTCGCACCTCGGCCTGGAATACCTCCAGGGGCACGATGTCGTTGAGAAGGAAGTTCGATTCCCCGGGATCCTCGATGCGTACGTTGTTCAAAATCTGGCGGATCACAACCTCGAAGTGCTTGTCGTTGATGTCCACGCCCTGGGACTTGTACACCCGCTGGAGCTCGGTGAGCAAGTACTCCTTGGTCTTCAGGACCCCGGCCACCTCCATGAGATAGTGGGGCGGGATGACGCCCTTGGAGATGGCTTCACCGCGCTCCACCTTGTCACCCACACGGACGATGGCCGCCTCTTGGCACTCCACCTGGGCCCGGTAGCGCAGGCGCACTTTGGCGATGTCGCCTTCCACCTCCACCCGCTCGATGATAATCGTCTCGCCCTGGGGCAGGTTAAGACGCAGTATCTCCTGGCCTTCCCGGACCGGGGCCCCATGCTCCACCATGGGCAAAAGGTCCGGGGTGAGCGGGAGGATCATCCCCCGCCCTCCCTCCGCGAGAATCGCGATGCTGCCTTCGGAAAGAAGGACCGTGCCCGAAACGTCCGCGCTCACCACCAGAGGGCGGGAACGGGTCGTCAGCTTGCGTCCGGCCTCGACTTCTTCCCCGTCCTTGACCAGGATTTGGGCCCCGTAGGGCACCCCGTATTCATACTCCTTGCCTTCAGCGTCCTTGATCACGACCAGGCGCTTTTTTCCCTCCTGGCGGATCTCCACCACCCCGGAGGCCTCCGCCACCGGAGCCTCGATGTGGTATTCCTCGGTCAAGGGGTCGCCCTCCTTCACCGTGCTCCGGTGAGCGACGCAGGGCTTCGCCCCCTCGGGAAGGGTGTACAGGCGGTCCAGCCCGCCCGTGTCGAGCAAGGCCAAGTACTTCTTGTCTTCCTCCTCGAAGTAGAAGGCGGTGCCGTCGATGGGGGAGCGGAGGGAAAGGAAGGTCTGCGCATCCACCTCCTCGCCCTCGCCCACCTTGAGCAGGGCAGCGGGCAAACGCACCGCGCGCGGAGAGGAGGTGATTTCCACCCGCTCCTTTCCGGCCCGGGTGGTCTCGACCTTGGTCACGTGCCCGGCAAGCGGGGCCACGGTAGCGTGGGCGGACTTGGTGGTCTTCCGGGCTTCGAACAGCTCCTCCGCCCGAGGAAGACCCTGGGTGATGTCCACCCCGGCCACCCCACCGGTATGGAAGGTACGCATGGTAAGCTGGGTCCCCGGCTCACCGATGGACTGGGCGGCGATCACCCCCACGGCGGTCCCCAGGTCCACCAGGCGGTGGAAGGCCAGGTCCAGTCCATAACAGAGCTGACACATGCCATCGGGCGTCTGGCAGGTGGTGGGGGAGCGGACCACGATGCGGGGACGGACGCGCACGGTCTTGATCCCCGCGGAGAGGAGCTCCTCCACTAGCTCCGGGGTTAGGTTCTCGTCCTTGCGCACGAGCACGGCCCCGGTCTCGGGGTGACGCACGTCCTCCACCGCCTTGGTGTGGGGCGCGCGCTCCCTGGCGTTCTCGTCCTGAAGGTCGAGATCAACCTCCAATGTGCCGATCCGCTCGGCCGTGACCCGGTCGATCATTTCGTTACGGTCCAAGAGCACCTCGCCGGTGCGCGGGTCGAACACGGGCTCGGCCGTGACCCGGCCGTAGATGCGTTCGGGGATGGCCTCCATGATCCCCCCGCCCGCAAAGTACAGGGGGTCTATCTCCACGCCCTGCCGCGTGCCGCAGTCGTGCTCTTTGACCACCACGTCCACGCAGGCGTCCACGAGCCTCCGCGTGAGGTAACCCGCGTCAGCGGTCCTGAGGGCGGTGTCAGCCGTCCCCTTACGTCCGCCGTGGGTGGAGATGAAGTATTCGATGATGGACAGGCCTTCGCGGAAGTTGGAGATCACCGGCCACTCGATGACCCGCCCTTGAGGATCGGCCATGGGGCCGCGCATGCCCGCGAGTTGCTTCACCTGGCTGGAGGAACCTCGGGCCCCGGAGGCCACGATGCCCCACACCGGGTTGAATGGGTTCTTAGAAAGGTTCCGCATCGTGGCCTGCTCCACTTTGTCCACGGTCTCCCGCCACACCCGCACCACGGCCTGGAAACGCTGGGTCTCGGTGGCCAGCCCCCGCTCGTACATACGGTTGATCCGCTCCACCTTGGCCCGGGCCTCCTGGATGAGTTCCTCCTTCTCCGGCGGNATCTCGCAGTCCGGGATGGAGATGGTGAGNCCGGAGAGGGTGGCGAACTTGAAGCCAAGCTCCTTAACCCGGTCGAGGAGCTCGGTGGTCCGCTCCCAACCGTAACGCAGATAACATTCGAGCACCTTGCGCCGGGTCATCTTGGAGTCGAAGGTGGCCCCGTAGTCCCGGAGGTCCGGCGGGAACGCGATGTTCAGAAGTGCCCGTCCCAGGGTGGTGTCGACAAGCTCCCCGTCGATGCGGATCTTTATCGGGGCATGCAGGTCGATCACCCCGTGCTCGTAGGCCTTCTCCGCTTCCTCGATGGACCGGAAGGCCTTGCCGGCGCCCTTCCCCTTCGGGTTGAGCATGGTCATGTAGAAGAACCCGTATACCTGGTCCTGAGTGGGTACAGCAAGCGGCCCTCCGTGGGCAGGGGACAGGATGTTCTTGGCCGAGAGCATCAGATCTTTCGCCTCTTTGACCGCTTCCTTAGAGAGGGGTAGGTGCACCGCCATCTGGTCGCCGTCGAAGTCGGCGTTGTAAGGCGGGCACACGTGGGGATGNATCTGGATCGCGTCCCCGTCCACCAGGATCGGCTCGAAAGCCTGGATAGAAAGACGGTGCAAGGTCGGAGCTCGGTTAAGGAGTACCGGATACTCCTTGATGAGCTCGTCCAAGATATCCCACACTTCGGGGAGTTCCCCGGCCAGGGCCCGATTCTTCACCTCGTCGTAGTCCGAGAACGTCACGTTCTCAAGGCGCGCCAAAACGAACGGCTTAAATAGCTCCAGGGCCATCTTCTTGGGGATACCGCACTGGTAAAGCTTGAGCTTGGGATTGACCACGATAACGGCCCGCCCGGAGTAATCCACCCGCCGCCCGAGGAGATGCCGCCTGAGACGTCCCTGCTTGCCCTGGATCCTCTCGGACAGNGACTTAAGCGGCCGGCCATCCCGACCGCGGATGGGGTTGTCCTTCTTCTCGTTGTGAATGAGGGCGTCTACCGCCTCCTGCAACATCCGCCGCTCGTTCCTGAGAATGATCTCGGGGGCCCCCATCTCCATNAGCTTCTTGAGGCGGTTGTTGCGNTTGATGATCCGGCGATATAGGTCATTGAGGTCGGTGGTAGCGAATTTGCCNCCCTCGAGTTGGATCATGGGCCTAAGCGACGGCGGCAGGACCGGGATCACCTCGAGGACCATGTCCTGAGGTCGGTTCCCGGATCGCTTGAGCTGCTCCACAACCTCCAGCCGGTGGAGCAGGCGTCGCCGCTCCCCTTGGTTAGCNGTGCGGTCGAGCTGATCCCACAGCTCGTCCGAAAGGGCATCGAGGTCCAGGTTAGAAAGGAGCCCCTTTATCCCCTCCGCCCCAGTGGCCGCCTCAAACGTCCCGGGGAAGGCACGCTCATAGGCACGCTTCTCCAGGGTGGTAATCTGCTGGCCTGGGCGCAGGGGCACATCGCCTGTCACCCGGGTAACGAGGAACGTGAGGTTATCTACGGTCTCCTGAATCGGTTGTCCTTCGATGCCCTCGTAGCGGGCGGAGAGCATCTCGAACATCGTCTGGGAGCAAACCTCTCCGGCGGGGCGCTCGCAGATGAGCTCCCCCTCCTTCACCTTATCCCCCTCCTCCACGTACACCTCGGCGTCGGGGGCAACCGGGTACTCGTGTTTCCCTACGATAACCACCCGCAGCGGTTCGCCGTTTTGGAGCTTGCGCTCCTCGATCGCGATCTCACCCGCTTCTTCCGCCACTACCCGGGGGGCGTTGGTGATCAAATATGCCCGTTCCACCTGGAAGGTGAACGCGCCGGACAGGATCCGCACCTCGGTCCCATAAAGGGTCTCGCCCACCTTCACCTTGGGGGAGGAGGACTGGGTGACGATGTACAGGTCCTCACGGGATGTTTCGGTCTCATAGTAGGCGATGCGCCGCAGGTCCCGCCGCTTGATGCCCAGGAGCCTGGACAGGGGGCTCGCCACCCCCTTCAAATACCAGAAGTGCACCACCGGGCTGGCAAGGCGGATGTGGCCCATGTTCACCCGACGCACGGAGGAGTCGGTGACCAGCACCCCGCACTTCTCGCAGGTGATGCCCTCGTACTTCTTTCCTCGGTATTTACCGCAAGCGCATTCGTAGTCGTTCTCGGGGCCGAAGATCTCCTCAGCGTAAAGACCACCCCGCTCGGGCTTGTGAGTACGGTAGTTGATGGTCTCGGAGTTGGTTACCTCCCCCCTGGACCAGGAGAGCATCTCCTCTGGGGAAGCAAGCCCTAGGCGTACTTTTTTGATATCGTCACCAGAAATGGCCACGTACCCTCACCTCGCTAAACACAAAAACTCCCGCTCCGGGAACTGCCCCGGAAAGCGCGCCTACCAAGATGGTCCGGTTCAACCCTTGTTGTCCGACTTCTTCCCGCCGCCTTCGCCCGAACTCCCTGAACCTCCGGATTTTCGCTTGTATTCTGTAGTGTAAAAACCACTTCCCTTGTACACCACCCCAAACCGGGAAAGCATCCGGGTCACCTCGCCGGAACCACAGGCCACGCACTTCACCATGGCCCCGTCCCCCCGGGGCACGAGCTCCCGAAACTCCGCACCGCAGTGTTTGCATTTATAGCGATAGATCGGCATCAAGCACCCCCCCGTTATGAGGCAACCCAAGGGATTCTAACAGTGGACATCAACTGGCTGAGTATACTCCCACCGGCGAGGACATCAACCCATCGGCGGATAGGGCCGCAAGCCATCCCTTGTCCGGGGCGATGGCGATGTGTCGCCGGGTTTCCTCCTCCCACTCGAACCTGAAGCACACACCACAGCTCTCACCGTCGGGAAATCCGGCCACTGCCAGCGCGATGCGGGCAGCGATGTCCACGGCCTCCTGGCGCTCTTGGAACGTGCGGCGGGACCAGTCCGCCCGGGCGAGGACCAACGGTGACCGCGGCACGGGGAGGTAAAGCCGCACGTCCGTAGGCAGGAACAAGGTTTGAAGCGCCTGTTGCTCCTCCCTTTCGATCGCCACCACGATCTTGAGGTCCGGTGGCAGGTAATAAAAGTGCCGGAACTCAAGCAGGCGCAGGGTGTTAACCGTAGGAAGGCCCTCGCGGAGCACGCTCCTTAGCCGGTGGGCGAACGTGGGGTTCGCGAGGAGGCAGCGCCTGTCAACGGGGAGCTCCCCCTGGACACCAAGCTCCTGTCCCAACGCGCGCAGCCCTACCGCATCGGGGCCAAAGTCAAAGAGCGCCTCTTTGCTCCAAAGGCCCATCTCNTCAGCCCGAGTGGGGGGGAGCAAACGAGCCGACAGAGGNCTGACCACCCGGCCAGTAAGGCCGAGGTTCGCGTCGAGTTTCGCCAGTTCCTCCGGCCCCATACCCCCTCGCCCGGCGACCTCCCCGGTGATGATGAACTCGGCCCGGAAGCGCCGGGCCGCCCGGGCGGCTTTGGAGAGAAGCACCCTCCGACAAGCCCCGCATGGAAAGGGGAGCCCCGTGCCGTCGGAGGCGATGCGTAGGTACTCCCGCTTCAAAGTATAGGTTCGGAAGGCATACCGCGCCGCGAGCCTTTGAAAGGAAAAGCGCAGCTCCTCGCACTCCCTGAAGAACGGGGAGCGNAAGTAAACCACCNTGAGGTCGAGGGCCCCCACCTGTTCGGCCAGCCTGAGCACCACCTGGCTCGCCAGGCTGCCCGAGTACAGGAGGAGGACTCGGGTCATCTGGCTCCTTTCTCAACTTCGCGGCAGGATGAGTCCGTATTCACTGTCCCCTCGCTTAAAGATGACCGCCGGGGAATCGTCCTCGGCGTTGAAGAACACCAGGAACTCCCTGCCGCTGGCCTCAAGCTGCAAGGCCGCCTCTTCTGGGCTCATCGGCTTACGGAAATAGGTCTCCAGGCGTACGATCTGTGGCCCATCCGTCTCCTGNCGAGCNGGCTCGGGCTNGGGACGACCGCCCTTACGCTCTACCCGCAGCTGCTCCTTGTAACGCACGAGCTGGCGTTGGAGCTTGTCCACAGCCTGGTCCACNGAGGCGTACATGTCCCCCGTAACCGCCTCGGCTTTGATNATCTTCCGGTTGACCAGGTGCCCCACCAGCTCCACCCGGTGCCGCCCCCGCTCCACTTCCAATACGGCGTCAATGCTTATGATTTGATCGAAGTAACGGGAGAGGCTGTCGACCTTCTTAAGAACGTACTCTTTGACCGTATCCGATTCGGAGTTGTACCGCTCGACGATGCGAACTTTCACCTGNCCCCCTTTTCAGAATCCTATCACGGAGGTCAGGGATCCGTCAAGCGATGTAAGTAAAATTACGTTCAGCTGAGGATAGTTCGGAAAGGCGTCGCCTGAGGTAGACGACCAGCGCATGGGTTCCCTGAGGACCCAGATCGCCAAGAAACCCGGAAAACACCGTGGATACGAAGGCCTTGAGGTAAGTCCGATAGGTGATCCCGCGCGCGAGACGTTCACAGGCGAGTAGCCCCATGTCCACAAGTTCGGTAGGAGGCTCCGCAAGTAGTGTAGCCTCGGCACAATCGATCCAAGCGGCGAGCTCGGCCGTGGTGTAAGCCCTGGGCTCCCGGGACACGAGAAACGCCACTAGGCGCTGCTCATGCACCGGCCGCCGCCGCAGGCGCCTGAGGAGCCTGTCCACCTTGAGCAACACCTCCGGCGGCAGGTCCACCTCGGGCTCGACTTCACCTTCGATCATCGTTTCCTGTCCAATGTCCGCCGGGGAAGGCCGCGCCACCACCTCCACCTTGACGCCCCCCTCCCTGACTTGTGCCAGCCTTCGCTCCAGCTCTCTGATGCGGGCCTCCTTCAAGGCGAGCTCTGCCTCCAGCTTCTCCAGCCGTACGCGCAACGCGGCGTCCGTCCCGGGCTCGGAGCGTTTCTCCTCCCGGAACTTCTGGATGGCGGCGAGGATCTCCCCCCGCACCTGGCGCAATTTCGGGGTTTCCACGGGCTTGAAACTGGGAGTGAACCCGCCATGGAACGTCGTGCGGGGCCGAATCTTCACCTTACGGATGTTCTGTCCGGAGAGGAAGATACACTCCCCCACCCCCAGGCTAGTGACCTGCTCTTTCACTTCGCTCTTCGGCCAGGGAAGGAGCTCTCCGTACACCCGCATATCCACCTCGTGCACCACCCGATGCAAAAACAGCATCCCCGCCTGGGTGAGCACGTCCTTCTCCACCTTGGCCGATCGCTGGGAGACTATCACCGCCCCCAAACCCCGCTTGCGCCCCCGCAGGGCAATGCGAGCTATCACCTCTTTGAGATCCGTCCTCATCCCCTGGGGAATGAACTCGTGGCACTCCTCGATCCCGATCATGTAGGGCTTACGTAGCTTGCCCGCCAGGGACCAAATGCGGGTGAGGTACTCGAGCACGAACAGCTCCCGCTCCTCGGCGAGCATGTCCGAGACGTCGAGGATCACCGGTACCCCCTCCCGCAGGGAGAGCTCGGCCACCCCGGGGGCGGCGTCCACGTCGAGCTCGATATCCACGTTCTCCCCCTGCCCCCACCACTAACACCTCGTACTTCTCCTTGAGCCCGAAGTACTCCCCGTCGATGTCCACAATGGACAAGGGATAGTGGGCAGAGAGGAGCTCCTCGAAGATGACCCCGGCGGTGTTGGATTTCCCCGAGCCCCGGATCCCCAAGATAGCCACGCACTGACCGATAACCTCCGAGAGTGGGAGAGAGAGGTCCGGCCCAAGCCTTAGGTTTTGCATTGTGTCCCCAACCTACGTGCCCGGGATCCCAACTTCCAGGGAAGGGGGAAGCCGCGGGGGGGACATGCGGGCTGTAACCGACGTTACCTTTGACCCCTGAGAAGCCGGGCGGCGAGCTTTAGGGCTTGCTCGCGGGTTTCGATCTCCCCGGCCAGAATGCGCTCGTGCACTTCGGATAGCACCCGGCCGAGGCGTGGCCCCGGGGGCTCCCCCAGGGCGAGGAGGTCGTCGCCGGAGATGAGCTCCCGGGCCCGTCGGAGCCCCTGTACCCGGCGGACATGGAGGTGAAGCCGCACCGNATGGGAGAGCAAGGGNAGCCAGGCCGACGCCCGGTGGGCGGAGGCCTCGGCGTCGCAGATAAAAACCCGCAGGAGGTCGGAAAACAAGGGAAACCTCCGTGTGAAGTCCTCCAGCGGGGCCTCCTCTCGCTCACCCTCTGAGAGGAGCCGCACCTGCTTGCCTAAGCCCATCTCGGAAAGGCGGGCCACCCGCATGTGCTCCGCCACGAGGTAGCTCACCCGCTCTATATCCCTGATGGGAAGGCGCAAGCGCCGCAAGGCCTCCTCGGCGATCCGGGCACCGATGCGGCAGTGCCCGCCCATGTTCTCCCCCCCGGAGCGCTCAAGGGCCTGGGGCTTGCCCGCGTCGTGGAACAGCACGGCGAGCTTTACTATCGCGTCAAAGGAGAGGAGATCTGCCACTTGGAGTGCAACCACCGTGTGTTCGAATACGTCCCCCTCGGGGTGGTACTCCAACGGCTGGGGCACGCCCTTTAGGGCCTCGATCTCGGGGAGCACGTGGGCAAGGAGCCCTAGGTCGGAAAGGAGCCTCAGGCCCTGGTGGGCGCGGGGGGTAGCAAGCATCCGCAGGAACTCGTCGCGGATCCTTTCCCAGGAGATAGAAGTGATGCGCGAGGCGAACCGGCGGATGGCTGCGGCCGTCCCCGGCTCGATCGCAAACCCCAATTGACAGGCGAACCGCACCGCCCGCAGCATGCGTAGGTAATCCTCAGAGAAGCGCACCTCCGGGTCGCCGATTGTGCGAATGATCCCGGCACGCAGGTCAGAAAGCCCCCCCACGAGGTCTATAACTTCCCCGTCGGGACGGGCGGCGAGGCCGTTCACCGTGAAGTCGCGGCGCAGGAGATCCTCCTCCAGGGTGCCCCACCGGACCCGGTCCGGCCTGCGGCCGTCCGCATACCCCTCTTCCGTGCGGAAGGTGGCCACCTCGTACTGGCGGCCGCCCGGGGCCACGATCACCACCACCCCGAACGACTCCCCCACGGTGAGCACCTTGCGATCGGGAAACAACCTCCGCACCTCATCCGGTGGGGCAGAGGTGGCGATGTCCACGTCCTGGGGGGCGTATGGAGCGCCTCGCCACACCGAAAGGACCCCGTCCCTGACCGCCCCTCCCACGATCACGGCCTCGTGTCTGGCCCGGGACAGGCGGCGGAGGATCTCCCCCACGAACGGGTGAGCGGCGAAAAGCTCTTTTATCGGAATCCGCATGCTCCATTATGGCTAAGGATTTTAGCCCTGTACACTCCGATCCCCGCGTCTCGGGAACTAAACCGCCCCATGGACGTTCATCGTTTTTCAACAACCAGACCGGCCCGGGAGGCGGCGCTGGGTGTTAGCCAGGGCCACTCCCAAGATGGCGATGGCTCCACCCAGAAGCGAAAGAGGACGCGGCACCTCGCCCAGCCACAGCCAGGCGATCCCGATGGCGAGTATCGGGTTCAGATAGAGGAAACTGGAAAGCCTGGAGGCAGAGAGCCGGGTGAGTCCATACACCCAAAGCACGTAGGCAATGCCACCGGGGAAGATCCCGAGGTAGGCAACCGCAGCTACAGCCCCTGCCGGGGCCGTGTGCAAGGCGGACACGAGGCCGGGTGCAAAGGCCAGCAAGGGCAACGTCCCCGCCCAGATGACGTAGGTGGTAAACGCAAGCGGCGGGTAGCGCACGATGTACCGTTTCTGAAACACGCTGTACAGGCTTGCTGAGACCGAGGCCAGCAGGATTACCAACGCCCGAGGCTCCAACCTGACCCCACCCCCTTCCCCCAGGGAGATCAAAGCCACCCCGGCAAACCCGATCACGATCCCCAGGCAACCCAAAACTCCCAGCCTCTCCCCCAGGATCAGCACCGCGAGCAGCGCAGTAAAGATGGGGGCAGAGGCGATGAGAAGGCTGGCCGCCCCGGCGGTGACCACCACCTCCCCGTAGTTCAGCGCCAGGTGGTAGACGGTGATGCCCAAAAACCCCAGGAGGAAGATCACCGGGAGGTCCCGCAGCTTGGGCAGGGGCACCTGCCGGGCAAGGGAGAATCCTCCCAAGGTGACCGAGGCCACCAGGAACCGAAACAGGGCGAGCTCCCCAGGAGTGAAGGCGGAAAGAGCGCTGCGGATGGCGGCGAAGGCCGAGGCCCAAAAGAAGAGCATGGCTGCCACCGCCGCCCAGATCCGCCCGTCCAGCCGCTGATCGCCCATATGCCCGGGATGATACTTGACAACGGCCGCACAGAAAGCCGCATAGTTTGGCGTACCGAGCAAGAAACCATGCTTGATGCTCCTTATTTCGTCCTATAGCGCCACCCCTGTGCTCCCTCCGCCCGAGTTAAAATCGCGCCGTGCGCAGCTTCCTAATCGCTGGGACACCCGTTTTGCTATTCACCGCTTTAGCCCTTTGTGCCCCCATCATCGAGGTAAACGTGGGGGAGTCGATCCAGGCCGCCATCGATTCCGCCCCTACAGGGGCGATCATCGAACTGCCCCCCGGGACCTGGCACGAGAATCTCACCATCGCCAAGCCGTTGACCCTCAAGGGGGCTGGAGCGACGGAGACCATCATCTCCAGCGACGAGGCCGGCTACCCGGTGATACTGGTGACCAGCCAGCAGACCATCTCCGTGACCATAGAGGGGGTAGCGATCGCCGGGGGCTACGGGGAGGGATGTCACGACCAAGCGGGGGGGCTGTGCCCTCACGGGGTGCTCGCTTTGGGGCAGGCCCGCCTGGAGCTTATCTCCTGTGAGGTGCAGGGAAACGCCCTGTGCGGCCTGTTCGCCAGCGATCAGGCCCAAGTGACTGCAGCTCAAACCGCGTTCACCCACAACCAAACCGGGGTCTGGGTGCACTCCTCAGCTCAAGCCCAACTCGAGCAGGCGACCGTCTTCCAAAACGACTATGGCCTCGTAGCCTCGGCCCGAGCCAACCTGGTGGTCCGGGGTTCCACCATCGTCGACAACGCTCGAGACGGTGTGCTTGTGGCCGACGGTGCCCGGGTGTACCTGTGGCAGAGCGAGATCGCCAGGAACGGGCGGATCGGGGTGTGCCTGGATATCCCCGGCTGTTACCGTACCCAAAGGAACTTCACCGGTCTGGTACGAGGGGCGGGGAACACCGTCCCTTCCACCGGGGATCCCAATGGCAACGGCCTGGCCCCCTTCTGTCCTAAGGACCTGGTGTTCCTCCGTTCGGAGCTGGGCGGGATCTACCCCGCCCCGGCCCCGGAGGCCTTGTTTTCCCGGCTCCCCCTGCCACCGCCGATGCTGGGCTCGCCCCAGGCCACGGTCGTTATGATCGAGTTCTCCGACTTCTCCTGCCCCTACTGCGCCCGGTTCACCCTGTGAGGTGTTGCCCCNNCTGCGGGAGGAGTACATCGACACCGGCAAGGTCAAGCTGTATTTCCTTCCTTTCCCCGTACACGGGGAGGCGGCGAGAAGAGAAGCAGAAGCCGCGTTCTGCGCTGCAGCCCAAGGGGTCTTTTGGAGGTTCCAGGAGGCGATGTTCGCCTATGCTGATGTTCGCCTATGCTAAGGAGAACGGGTTCCCGGAGGAGTACAACCTGGCGCTCCTGAAATCGATCCTCAAGTCCGTCGGTGGGGACCCGGAGGAGCTCTCCACCTGCCCTTCCGCGGGCACTTATTTCCGCGCTGTGGAGGAGGCCATCGCCATCGCTAGGGAGTTGGGCGTCTCCGGCACTCCCACTTTCTTCGTAAACGGCTGGACCATCCCTGGGGCCTACCCATATGAACTGTTCCGCGGGGTGATCGACTGGGCGCAGTTTCAAGAGGAACCCCTTGCGGACCCCCGAAGCGCAACCCAACCGCCCGCCCTCGAGCCACATTACTAGTAGCACTTTAGAAACATAGTTGTCAAGAGTTAGGAACTATCAGGTGCTAAGAGAAACAATTATACTATTAAATTATAACCTATTTGCTTACCATTTCTCTTTCTAAAGTGAAAGAGCAATTTTTGAGCGAAACCAGTCATTCATCTTGCCTCCCCGAAAGAGGGGACTACTTGCTCCTCATTCACGCGCCTGCGAAAGGTTATTGCTTAACTGAATTGCAAAACCGAGAAAGGCACGAAAAAACTCCTTGTCCATATGGCAACTATGCTGCCCCTTGCAGCCATCTCGGTTGAGAGCTAGGATTCGCGGAGGTGACCCCTATGGAGCACGAATTATTGCGCGATACACGGGCCCACATGGAGAAGACGCTCGAGGTATTGCGCGGGGAGCTGGCGAAAGTCCACACCGGTCGAGCGAATCCGGCCCTCTTGGAGGACGTGATCGTCGACTATTATGGGTCTCCCACACCGCTCAAGCACCTGGCAAACATCGTGGCCCCTGATCCGGACATGATCGTGGTCCGTCCCTTCGACCGCTCGCAGATAGCGGCCATCGAGAAGGCCATCCTNGCAGCGGATCTNGGCCTCAACCCCCAGAACGACGGGCAGATCGTGAGGGTGAAAGTACCGCGCCTCACAGAGGAACGCCGCAACGAGCTGATAAAGGTTGTGCGGGGGAANGGGGAAGAGGCCAAGGTTGCACTGCGCAATATCCGTCGGGACACCCGTGAGCGGTTGGAGGCGGAAAAACGCGACGGAAAGCTGGCCGAGGACGACTTCTTCCGGCTGCGAGANGAGCTCGACGAGCTCACGCAGGAGTACGTGAAGAAGGTCGACGAGCTCATCGAGAAGAAAAGCCAGGAGATGCGGACCCTGTGAGGACGGAGATGTTGAAGGCCTCCTTCGTGGGCCTTCCGGAAGCTTTTTTGCTTGTGCTCCCCGTGGCGCTAGGGCTTTTGGCCCTCTCCCCGGCTTGGACGGGGGGGGTGTTCCTGGGCCTGTTTGCGGTGGCAGCCGGCCGCTTGGTCGGTTGGCTGTTCCTGGAGTCGCTTCCCCGCGAGAGGCGGGCCGGGACGTGGGCGGGACTGATGGGGTTCTCCCGGCTCATCTTGGTCGCAGGGCTCGCCTTCGGGGGGATCGCGGCGGGGCTNGCCCCTTTGGGGGTGGCGTTGGGGCTCCTCGCCCCGCCCTTGGTCCTATGGGCGAAGATCATCGTCCTTAGAAAGATCCCATGTTAGAAAAGCTCGGCAAGAAGCTGATCCTGCACTTCGAGATCGCAGGGCTGAAGATCTCCTTCGATCTCGCGGTCATGGCCGTGGCCGTGGGGGTGACGCTGGTCCTCGCGGTCCTGGCATGGTGGCTCAAGCGGGGCCTGCCTCAGGACCCGGAGGCTCCCCCGTCTAGACGGGCCGCCTTGTTGTCCGCGGCCATGGAGTTCGCGGAGACCCAGCTCTTAGGCGGGTTTCCAAAGCGCTTGGCCCGGGACCTCCTCCCCCTCATCATGACCATCTTCCTATACGTTCTCCTTTGTAACTGGGCGAGCGTCCTTCCTATTCCCTACATCGTCTCCCCCACCCAGGACCTGAACGTAACCATGGGCCTTGCCCTCATGGTCTACACCTTGGTTCACGTCTACGGGGCCCGTGAGCGGGGGCTCTGGCGTCACATGAAAGGGTACCTCGAGCCGTACCCGTTTTTGCTTCCCATGAACCTGATCGGGGACTTCGGCCGGACGCTGTCGCACGCGTTCCGTCTGTTCGGCAACATCCTCGGGGGGGCGATCCTCACCACCATCGTAGCGGTGAAATTTGCCCCCGTCATCGTGCCCGCGTTCCTAAACGCCTGGTTTGGCCTGTTCGTGGGGGCCATNCAGGCCCTGGTGTTCGCGCTTCTTGCGTCGGCGTACATACATATCGCGGTGGAGTAAAGGAGGTCGGATATGAGCGGAGCGGACATCATCGCAGCGGCCAAATACCTGGCCGCGGGGTTGTGCATGGGGCTTGGGGCCATCGGCCCCGCCATCGGTGAGGGCATGGCAGCCTCACACGCGCTGGATGGCATGGCCCGTCAGCCGGAGATGGAGGCCTCGCTTCTTAGGACCATGATCATCGGCCAGGCCATCACCGAGTCGACCGGGATCTACTCCCTGGTCGTGGCCATCATCCTCATCTTCGTGGCCTAAGG